>Ga0210040_10003238_pt1 | contig 22214 bp, 16 predicted proteins | sample CryGeyCG12114_NA_FD_185462 | JGI IMG/M metagenome (GOLD analysis project Ga0210040, IMG submission 185462) | Groundwater microbial communities from aquifer - Crystal Geyser CG19_WC_8/21/14_NA (SPAdes) (version 2) | ecosystem: Environmental > Aquatic > Deep subsurface > Groundwater | place: USA...
TCACGCAAAGGGCGGGCCTGACCTGCGCGGCTTTGCCTGTGTGCTGGGTGGCCTGGTGTCCTTCATGCTGCTGGGCACCTGGGGTGGTCTGGTGCCGGCCTCCTTCGTATCGGTGTTCATCGCCGCCATGGGCGACCGCGACAGCACCGTGCGCGGCGCCGCGATCCTGGCCGCGGCGCTGACGCTCGTTGCCGTGGTCGTCTTCTTCTACCTGCTTTCGCTTCAGATGCCGCTGTTCCGCTGGGGTTGAAACCTCGTCGTGCAGATTGACCGCCATCCTCGCCGACCCGGAGGGAACACATGCAGCAAGCCCTGACCGACCTCTGGTTCGGCTTTGGCGTCGCCCTGACGCCCGAAAATCTGATGTGGTGCATCTATGGTGTGCTGATCGGCAACCTGATCGGCGTGCTGCCCGGCATGGGCGCGATGACGACATTGTCGATGCTGCTGCCGCTCACCTACGTGATCTCGCCGGTGCCTGCGACGTTGTTCCTCGCCGGCGTCTTCTACGGATCGCAATATGGCGGCGCGATCAGCGCTATCCTTCTCAACTTGCCCAGTCACCCTCCACATGCGGTGGCGTGTATCGACGGCTATCCGTTGACCCAGGCGGGGCGCGGCGGCGCGGCGCTGGGTGTCGCCATGATGAGTTCGTTCTTCGCGACGTTCGTCGGCATCCTGCTGATGATCTTCCTGTCGCCGCTGCTGGTGTCGGTCGCGTTCAAGTTCGGCCCGGCGGATATCTTCGCGATCATGATGGTCGGGCTGATCGCCGGCGCCACCACCTCGCGCGCGTCGCCGCTGAAGGGCATCGCCATGACGCTGGTGGGCCTGCTGCTCGGCCTGGTCGGCACGGACGTCACCAGCGGTGCGATGCGCTACACGTTCGGTGTGTCCGAGCTGAGCGAAGGCATCGAGCTTGGCGCCTTGTGCATGGGCCTGTTCGGCGTCGCCGACTTCCTCACCTCGGTCAACCGCACGTCGGTCAGCACGATGCGCGCCAAGATGAGCATGAAGGACATGCGCCCGACCCGCGCCGAGCTGCGCCAGGCGTTCTGGCCGATGGTGCGCGGCACGGGCGTGGGCTCGATCTTCGGCGCGATGCCCGGCACCGGGCCGACGATCACGACCTTCCTGGCCTATGCGCTGGAGCGCAAGGTCGCCAAGGATCCGTCGCGCTTCGGCCATGGCGCCATCGAGGGCGTCGCCGCGCCCGAGGCGGCGTCGCACGCCAAGACTCAGGTCGATTTCATTCCCACCATGTCGCTTGGCATCCCCGGCGACCCGCTGATGGCGCTGTTGCTCGGCGGGCTGATCATCAAGGGGCTGCAGCCCGGGCCTCAGCTGATCACCGAACATCCCGACGTATTCTGGGGGCTGATCGCCAGCTTCTTCATCGGCAATTTCCTGCTGGTGCTGCTCAACGTGCCGCTGATCGGCGTGTGGGTCCGGATGCTGCGCGTGCCGTACAAATACCTGTATCCGGCCGCCTTGTTCTTCATCGCCATCGGCGTCTATTCGACCCGCAGCAGCCTGTTTGAGGTTGGCATGGTGGCGTTCATCGGCGTGATCGGCGCGGTGTTCCTGACGCTGCGCTTTCCGATCGCCCCCGTCGTGCTCGGCTTCGTGCTGGGGCCGATGATCGAGGAGAATTTTCGCCGCGCGATGCTGTTGTCCAGCGGCAAGCTGCAGGTGTTCGTCGACCGCCCGATCAGCGCCACGTTCCTGGGCATCGCCGCCCTGCTCGTGCTGGTGCAGCTCTATGGCTACATCAAGAGCGTGCGGGTTCTGCGTCCCTCGCGGCAAGTCAGCGCAATCGCGGGCTGAAGCGCCTGCCCGGCCGCGGCCGCGATCAGGCGGCAGCGGCCATCGCCCCTATCGTGGCAAGGAAGGCGGGTTCGTCCTCCAGACAGCGAAGGTCCAGCACCAGCCGCTGTTCGGCGATGCGGCCGATCACCGGTACGGGCAATTCCCGCAACCGGTCGGCAAGCTGCGCCAGCGCCTTGCCCGACCGTGCCCCACTCTGCGCAACGGTAAGGGCGATGCTGGGAATGATCTCGACGGGAAGCGATCCGCTGCCCACCTGGCTGGCGACCTCGGCGATGTCGACCTGCCATCCCTGCCCCAACGCCGCCGCTAATGCCGGCTGCAGACGCTGCGCCAGCGCGCGCAGTTCCTCCACCGACCGGGTCAGCAGGCGCAATGTCGGCAATGTGCGGGCGAGCTGGTCGGGCGAGCGATAGCACAGCAACGTTGCCTCCAGCGCCGCCAGCGTGATCTTCGACAGACGCAGGGCGCGCTTCAGCGGATGGCGCCGGATGCGATCGATGAGCTCCCGGCGCCCGACGATCAGGCCGGCCTGCGGCCCACCCAACAGCTTGTCGCCGCTGAACGTGACGATGTCGGCACCCCCTGTGATCGCGTCGCGCACGATCGCCTCCTTGGGCAAGCCGTGCGCCGACAGGTCGATCAGGCTACCCGCGCCGAGATCGACGATCAGCGGCAGGTCGTGCCGGTGCGCGATCGTCGCCAGTTCCGTCTCCGCGACATCGGCCACGAAACCCGTGATTTGGTAGTTGCTGGCATGCACCTTCATCAGGGCTGCGGTGGCCGGTCCGATCGCGCGCTCGTAATCGGCCGGATGCGTGCGATTGGTCGTGCCGACTTCCACCAGTCGTGCATTGGCGCTGCGCATCACATCCGGGATCCGGAACGATCCGCCGATCTCCACGAGTTCCCCGCGGGAAACGACCACCTCCCGCTCCCAGGCCAGTGCCGCCAGGACCAGCAGCACGGCGGCGGCATTGTTGTTGACCACCGTTGCCGCCTCTGCGCCGGTCAGTTCCGTCAACACCCCTTCGACCAGGTTGTCGCGATCGCCACGGCCGCCGGTTTCCACGTCATATTCCAGGTTGCACGGGTGGCGCATCGCCAGCGTGGCATGGGCCACCGCAGCCTCCGGCAGCAACGCCCTGCCCAGATTGGTGTGCAGCACGGTGCCGGTGAGATTGATCATGCGCCGCAGCGTCGGCGTGGCACGGCCTTGCAGGCGGTCGGCGACCGCGGCCACGACGTCGTTCTCGCCGATCGCCACAGCGCCGGCGGCACCACTGGTTTTCCGGTGCTCCGCCAGAACGTTACGGATCGCTTCAACAACCGCGACGCGGCCGAAGCGATCGGCAAGGGGATGGATGCCTGCATATCGCATAACGCGATCGACGGACGGGATCGGGCTGTTCGACAGAACGGATCTCCAGCTTTTCCTTGGCCACGCGCAACGATCGCGTTTTTCACATCCACACCATGCAAGCCAGTCTTATCACGGAATTAGAACGCAAGGTCACCACTGCGCATGACATATGTCGGGATCATGGAGTAAGTGAGGCAACGAGCGAGCCATGTTGAGCGGGAGGCAAGCCCGTCGTGGGGCGGAGAGGAAACGAGCGGTCGGTACGGTGATACAAGAGCCTCCTCCATGGTGTGCGTGTTCTTGCGCGCGCGCAGGCGTGGCACCATGCTGATCGCCACGGCCGGTCACATCGATCACGGCAAGACCTCCCTCGTCCGCGCCCTGACGGGGGCCGACACCGACCGGTTGCCGGAGGAGCGCCGCCGGGGCATCTCCATCGATCTCGGCTTTGCCTATTGGATGGTCGATGGACAGACCATCGGCTTTGTGGATGTGCCCGGGCATGAACGCTTCATCCGCAACATGCTGGCCGGTGTGAGCGCGGTGGATTTTGCGCTGCTGGTCGTCGCCGCCGACGACGGGGTGATGCCGCAGACGATCGAACATGCGCAGATCCTGGACATGATGGGTATATCCCGCGGCGCCGTGGCGATCACCAAGAGCGATCGTGCCGATGCCGGACAGATCACCCGCGTGCACTCCCAGGTTGCAGCCTTGCTCGCCCGTACCGGGTTGAGCGACGCGCCGATCTTCGAGGTCGCTTCCCCCACCGGCCACGGCATCCCCGCCCTTGCCGACTTCCTGCGCGACGCGGCCACGCGCGATCGCCACGCTGCGCCCGATCGGAACTTTCGACTGGCGATCGACCGGGCGTTCACCGTCACCGGGGTTGGCACCGTCGTCACCGGCACGGTTGTCGAAGGCGAGGTGGAGACGGGGGCCAAGCTCGTCGTCTCGCCACAGGGTATCGATGTGCGGGTACGCGGGCTGCAGAGTGCTGGCCGGCGCACCGATCGGGCGGGCGCCGGCGAACGGTGCGCGCTCAATCTCGTCGGCGTCGATGTGGATCAGTTGCATCGCGGCGACTGGCTGGTGACACCCGCCATGCACGCGCCGACGACGCGGCTGGAAGTACGGCTGAAGGTACAGGCCAACCGCGATCAGTCGCTAAAGCATTACACCCCGGCCCACGTGCATATCGGCACTGCGGACATCGCCGCACGCGTGCTCGTTGCCGGCCAGTTGTCCGTGGCGCCAGGCGAAGAGGCGGTGGTGCAGCTGGTGCTGGAGGAACGCACGGCGGCGGTCACCGGGGATCACCTGGTGCTGCGCGACCAGTCCGGTCGGGAACTGCTGGGCGGCGGCCGGGTGATCGATCCTTTCGTTCCGGGCGATCGCCGCCGGCAGATCGGCCGCTTGCCAGTCTCGGCTGCGTTGCAGACGGGCGAGGCGGCAAGCGCGCTTGCGGCGCTGCTGGAGATTGCCGGGCACGAGGTGAACGCGCTGCAGTTCCAGCGCAGCTTCAACCTGACGCCGTCTGCCGTCCAGAACCTGTTTCGCGACCTAATCGTCCTGCAGATCGGCAAGGGAGTGGAAGTCGCCTTGCCTGCGGGCCGCGTGGCGGCCATCGAAAACGAGGTACGCGCGCTGCTTGCGACCTTCCACCGGGACCATCCGGAGGCTGCAGGGCTCACCCCGCGCGAAATGCGCACGCGACTGTCCACCCCAGTGTCTCCGGAGGTCTTTCAGGCGTTGCTGAAGAACCTGTCCGAGCGACGGCTGGTGGATCTCGCCGGCACGCTGGTGCGGCTGGCCGGCCATACGGCCAGCGTAAGCGTCGCCGATGCGATGCTGTGGCAGCAATTGCGCCCGTGGCTGGAGGATCGCGGCCTCCAGTCGTTCACGGCGCGCGAAGCGGTTGCGGAATTGCGCACCACGGAAGCAGCGGTTCGCGCTTTGCTCTACGGTCGGCGGTCGCGCGGCGACATCTGGCGCATCACCGACACCCGCTTTCTCCTGCGCGACCAGGTGCTTGCCACCGCCGCCGCGGCGGCCGCCCTGTCCGAACGCTCCGCGCCCGAGGGCTTCAGCGCCGCCCAGTTCCGCGACGTGATCGGCACCGGACGAACGCTGGCGATCCAGATCCTCGAATTCTTCGACACGCTTGGCCTTACCCGGCGACGCGGCGACCTGCGCATCATGCGGAACGATTATGAAGACGTGATCGCCGGCGGCATTTCCACGCCGCGCCCGGCCATCGCCTCCGACGGGATACGGTCCTGATGCATCGCCCCGGCACCTTGCTCATGGTGGGCAATTGGGATCGCCACAAGCGCCCGCCGGGCAACGGCTTCGGCGTGTTCGGGTTCGACGCCCGAACCGGCGCGCTGCTCCCGCTGTCGAGCGATCTGCCGGATATCACCGTGGGCGCCGTGTGCCACGACCGGTCGCGCGACATCCTGTATTGCACGGATGAATATACCACACTGCCCGGCAACTATCAGGGTGGTGGCGGGCAGGTCTATGCACTCGCCATCGATCGTGCCGCCGGGCGGCTGTCCCAACTTGGCCGCAGCCCCAGCTTCGGCTCGCTTCCCAGCGGACTGGCGCTCGACGCCGCGGGGCGACACCTGGTGGTGACGCACCATACCGACCGGGTGCCCGCGACGTGCATCGTGCGGGACGGACAGGGCAGTTTCGCGATCGATCTCGTCTATGACGATGCAACGACAGTGCTGTTCCCGCTCGACGGACGCGGCGCGATCGGCGCGCCGCGGGATGTGTTCTGGCATCAGGGCACGGGCGGCCCGCTGCCGCGCCAGACCCACCCGCAACTGCACTCCGTCACCGCCGCGCCGTCGGGCGCATGGTTCCTGGTGTGCGACAAGGGGAATGACGAACTCGTCAGCCTCGCCATTAATGGCGAGAGCGGCGGATTGCGGGTGCTGGCTACCCACCGATCGCCGCGGGGCAGTTCGCCCCGTTATGTCGCCTTTCACCCCCGTCTGCCCTGTGTCTTCGTCAATCACGAAACGCAGGCGATCGTCTCTGCGCTGCGCTGCGACGATGCCGGGCAGCTTCAGCTGATCGGTACCGTGGCGGCGCTTCCCGCCGGCATCGCCGGCGCAGGGGACGCCAGGCAGTCCGACATCGTCGTGCATCCATCGGGGCGGCATCTCTATTCGCTGGTTCGCGGCATGAATGCGGTTGCGTGTTTCGCGATCGACGAGCGGAGCGGCGCCATCGAGCGCACCGATCTGGTCCAGCTCGATGGCACGGGTCCACGCGGTTGCGCGATCTCGCCCGATGGCCGCTTCCTCGTGATCGCCGCGCTGGACAGCCGCGAGGTGCTGGTCTGGTTGATCGATGCGCAAGGTCGCCTTGCTCCTACCGGCATTCGCATGGACCAGCCCAACCCGGGCACGGTGACGTTCGCGTGACCGGTCGTGCCCGCCCCACCTTTCCGCCGCGGATGGCAGCATGACCGAGTTCGAGATCGATCTCGCCGAGGATCTGGTGCCGCAACTGCACAACCTGCGCGTGTTCGTCTCGGTCGCGGATGCGGGCAGCGTCAGCCGCGCAGCCGAACAATTGTTCAAGGCGCCATCGGCGATCACCCGGTCGATTATCGAACTCGAACGTGCGCTGGGCGTCACGCTGTTCGAACGCAAGCCGCGTGGCATGCTCCTCGATGCATATGGCGAAGCTGTGCTGGTCCGTGCGCGCCGCATCCAGACCGAGATCCAGACGGCTTCGGAAAATCTTCTGCAGGCCTCGCCCGGCGGGCAGCACGCCTCCTTGAGCGGGATCACCGGGATGGTGTTCAGCGGGCGGAAATTGCAGCTGCTGCTGCTGCTCGCCGAATTGCGCAACATCTCCTCTGCGGCCGGCCACATGAACATGACCCAGGCCGGCGCCAGCATGGCCTTGTCGCGCATGGAAGCGGTGCTGGGCCAGCCCCTGTTCCTGCGCCGCGTCGACGGCATGATGGCCACCGAAGCGGCGAACGGCCTGCTTGTTCATGCACGCCGAGTCTTTGGCGAATTGCGCAACCTGAGATCCGACATATCGGCCCTGTCGGGCGCCATCGCCGGGTCGGTGGTGATCGGCACCAGTCCGCTTGGCCGCACCCCCATTTTCACGACCGCGCTGGCCGAGGTGGTCACGCAGCATCCCGGCCTGCGCGTGACCACCACCGAAAGCTCCTACGAACAGCTGGTCCGCGGGTTGCGCAGTGGCGAAATCGACTTCGTCCTTGCCGTGCTCCGGCCGCCGCACCTGTGCCTGGGATTGCAGACAGAGCCGCTGTTCGTGGATCGGCTGGGGATCATGGTCCGCGCCACGCACCCGCTGGCCGGGCGGCCGCGGGTGGAGATGGCCGATCTGCTCGGCGAACGCTGGATTTTTCCCCGTCAGAACTCGCTCGGCCGGCCGCTGCTGCAGCAGTCGTTCGAATCGTTGAAGCTCGCGCCGCCGGTCGCTTCGGTCGAGACGGGCGATCTGGCGACGATCCGCCAGCTGCTCAGTGTCAGCGACATGCTCGCCGTCACCTCGCCCTTTCAGCTGATGAACGAGATTCAGGCGGGCACGATCGTCGAACTGCCGGTGACGCTGCCGGTGGCGACGCGCGACGTCGGCCTGATCCTGCGCGAGGGCGCGATGCTTTCCCCGGCGGCCCGCTGCGTCCTGGAAGCCGTGCGGAACCAGGTGCATGGCGGCCGGCAAGCCATGCCGGGCGCTCCACGTCAGACAGGAGAGACAGCATGAAGATTCAGGCATCCTATCGCATGGCCCTCGCTGCAGCCGCGGCAGTCGTTGCCGCGCCGCTGGCGGCACAGACGGCGACGAATCACACCATTATCGACGATTGGGCCAGCGTCGCCGTCCCGCCCCCGCCCGCATTGCAGCCAGCCGCACTGAACCCCGTGCACACGGCCTTGCTGGTGCTGGACATGAACGCGGAGACATGCACCCCCGCGCGGCGCCCGTCCTGTGCGCGATCGGTGCCCAGCGTGAAGCGCCTGCTGGATGCCGCACGCGCGCACAAGGTGCTGGTGATCTACAGCACCGGCCCGGGCGCCACCCCCGCCACAACCCGCACGCCCGATGGCCTCGCCGCCCTGCCCGGCGAAACGACCGTCCGTACGGGGGCGGACAAGTTCCTGGGCAGCGACCTGGATGCGCAGCTGAAGGCGCATGGCATCCGCACCGTGATCGTCACCGGTACGTCGGCGCAGGGTGCGGTGCTCTACACCGCCAGCAGCGCCGCTTTGCGCCAATATGATGCGGTGGTGCCGGTGGATGCCTATTCGGGCGAAACGCAGTTTTCCGAACTGTACACCGCCTGGCACCTCAAGAACGCACCAGCGACGATCTCGTCCCACATCACGCTGACGCGATCGGACATGGTGACATTCCGCTGAGGGGGTCGGCCGCGTACCTCAGCCAAGCACGCGGCCGAGTTGCTGCACGACGGCATCGACCTGTTCCGCGGTTGTCTCGCGTCCCAGGCTGAAGCGGATCGCCCCCATGCCGGTTGCCGGCGCCACGCCCATCGCGGCAAGCGTCGGCGACAGCGTGACCTCGCCTGCATGGCAAGCCGATCCGGTGGACGCCGCGACGCCGTCAAGCGCCGCCAGAATATCGGCACCGATCCTCCCGACGAACGAGACGTTGAGCGTGTTCGGCAGGCGCTTGACGGGATGGCCGTTGAGCACCACCGCCTTGCCGAACCGATCGACAAGCTGCCGCCACATGGCGTCGCGCAGCTGACGCACGCGATCCTGCTCGTTCCGATCCACGATGGCGCACGCCTCGCCCAGCGCGGCGGCGAGCAGCGCGCTCTCGGTGCCCGCCCGCCTGCCCGATTCGTGGCCCGCGCCATGGATCAGCGACTCCAGCTGCACGCCCCGCCGGATGTACAGCGCGCCGATCCCCTTGGGCGCGTACAGCTTGTGTCCCGCGATCGTCAGCAGATCCACGCCGAGCGCGTTCGCATCCACGTCGATCTTGCCAAGGCTCTGCGCGGCGTCGGTGTGAAAGGGCACCGCGTGCGCCCGTGCGATGTCGGCGAGCGCGCGGATCGGCTGCACGGTGCCGACCTCGTTGTTCGCGTGCATGATCGACACCAGCAGCGTCCTGGGGCCGATGACGCGCGCCAGATCCGCAGGCGTCACCCGGCCATGGCAGTCGACGGGCAGCATCGTGATCCGTGCGCCCAGCCGCTCCAGGAACCGGCACGGCGCGATCACCGCCGGATGTTCCACCGCGCTGACGATGATCTCGTCGCAGATACGGTCCGGGGCGAACCACAGGCCCTTGATCGCCATGTTGTTCGCTTCGCTGCCGCCGCTGGTGAAGACGATCTCGTCGGGCGCCGCACCCAGCGATGCGGCCACCTGTTCGCGCGCGCGCGAAACAGCCGCACGCGCCGGATAGCCCGCCCAGTGCATGCTGGACGGGTTACCATAGGCCGCCGTGACGTACCGCTGCATCAGCGCTGCGACGCTGGGCGCAACGGGGGTGCTGGCATTGTGATCGAGATAGATCGTCATCGGTATTCTTTCCGTGTCAAAACGTCGCGAGCGGCAATTGCAATGCGCGACCCCCTCGCGTAGTAGCGGCGCCGCACGCGTTACGCGACCATGTGCATGCGCCAGTCTGGCGAGCCGTCGCGAACGCCCGTCGTTGCCGCAGCCTGCGTGACAGGGCGGCCGACCCCCTCATCGACACTGCACCGCGTGCGCGGATCGATCGCGCGCGCCCATGGGAGGATTCATCGTGACACCATCCGTCATCCGCCATCATTTCCGGCGCGCCCTGCTGGTCTGCCTTGCCGCAGTCCCGATGTCCGTCGCCGCGACGGCGGCCAATCAGGCGCCGCTGAAGATCGGGATGGTTCCCGATGCCGGGGCCACGCAGGTGTCCGTCGCCGAAAAGGCGCCCCTGCAACGCTATCTGTCCACCAAGCTGGGCCGGCCGGTACAGTTGATCATCCCCACCAACTACAATGCGACGGTGGAAGCGATCGGCAACGGATCGCTCGACATCGCCTATTTCGGCGGGCTGACCTTCGTGAAGGCAAATGCCCGCTACGGTGCGGTCCCGCTCGTCCAGCGTGACATCGATCAGCGTTTCCATTCGATATTCATCACCCGGCCGGGATCCGGCATCACCCGCGTGACCGATCTGAAGGGCAAGACGTTCTGCTTCGGCGACATCAATTCGACCAGCGGTCACCTCGTACCGCGACTGGTGCTGAAACGGTCGGGCGTGCCGGCAGAAGGCGGGCTGAAGAGCTTTCGCTACACCGGCAGCCACCCGGCCACGGCGCAGGGCGTCGCCACCGGCGCCTGTGATGCGGGCGCGATCGACGAAACGGTGCTGAAGTCGCTGTATGCGGAGGGCAAGGTGTCGCCGTCGGCGGTCAAGGTCTTCTATGTCAGCCCTGCTTTCACCGATTACGTCTGGGCCGCGCGCAAGGGGCTGACCCCGCAGGACCGCCTTGCCTTTTCGCGCGCCCTGATCGGCCTGCGTCGCGGACGTGACGATGCGGTGCTCGGCATCCTTCGCGGGCAGCGCTTCGTGCCTGCCAGCACCAAGGCCTATGCCAGCATCGTTCGCATCGCACGGGAACTGAACCTGCTGTGACGGCAGCCACGCCGTTGCTGGTGGTGGAAGGGGTCGATGCGGCACCGGCGGCGAACGCCGCGCCGGTGCTACGCGGTGTGTCCTTCACCATCGCGCCGGGGACGTGCGTCGCGCTGGTTGGCGCGAGCGGATCGGGCAAGACCAGCCTGCTGCGCACGATCGCGGGAGCGGTCGCGCCCGCGGCCGGCCGTGTTCTGGTTGAAGATCGCGATCTGGTGACACTGACGGGCGGGGCCCGTCGGCAGGCCCGCGCGCGGATCGCGACGGTGGCGCAGCGGCACGACCTTGTTGAACAATTGCGCGTCGACAAGAACGTGATGGCCGGGGCGCTTGGCCGCTGGACGACCTTTCATGCGCTTCGCTTCCTGATCCATGCGCGATCCGAGGAACTTGACGAAGCGCGCGTCGCACTGGACGCGGTCGGACTGGCGGACAAGGTGGCGCGGCCCACCGCTGCGCTTTCCGGCGGCGAGCAGCAGCGCGTTGCGATCGCCCGCGCCCTGGTCCAGGCGCCCGCCCTGCTGCTGGCGGACGAACCGGTCGCCTCGCTGGATCCTGCCAATGCGATCGCCATCTTGGAATTGCTGACCTGCCTGGCGCGCGCTCGCGGCATGGCCTTGCTGGTGTCGCTGCACCAGCCCGATCTCGCCGCGCGCTTCGCCGATCGCGTGCTGGAGGTAGGCGGCGGCCGCGTGGTCGAGCGGGAACGGACCGGCGCATGACACCGACGCTCCAGCTTCTCGGCTCGTTCTTCCCACCGGATATGAGCATGTCCTACCTGCTGGCGCTGCTGCCGCTGGTCAGCGAGACGCTGGCGCTTGTCGTCGGCGCGATCACGCTCGCCTATGCCGCGGGTATCGTGCTCGCCCTGGCGGTGGCGGTTCGGCTGCGCGGCGCAGCACTGCTGGTCAATGCGCTGGCGCTCGTGCGCGCCATTCCGGATCTGACGCTGGCGATCCTGTGCGTCATCGCCTTTGGCCTCGGGCCGGGCGCCGGGCTGATCGCGTTGTTCGTCTATTACACGGCTGCGACCGCCAAGATGTTCGCCGATCTGCTGGTCACCGCGCCGCGCCGCCCGGTCGAGGCGCTGGAAGCCACGGGGGCCGGTCGCCTTGCCGTCGCTCTTTACGGCCTGCTTCCGCTCACCGGCCAGAGCCTGCTGACCTATGGCGCGTTCGCATTGGAATGCGCGCTGCGGTCTTCCGTCATCGTCGGCGCGGTCGGCGGCGGCGGGATCGGCGGCGAACTGGTGGGGTCCCTCGCCGGATTCGATTTCCGGCACGCCACCACGCAGATCCTGTTGCTGGTACTGGTGATTGCCGCACTGGATCGCGCGGTCGCCTGGCTGCGCGAGCATCCGCGCTGGCTGGCCTTGCTGCTGCCCGCGGGATTGATCGCTGCGGCGGCCTATCTGCCCCGCACCTTCGCCCTGCACCATGCGCTGCAAACGATCGGCGACATGGTGCCACCGACGCTCGACGCCGCCGCTCTTGCGGCGTTGCCCGGGTTGGCGTGGGAGACGATCTGGATGGCGGGTGTCGGCACGGTGGTCGCTGCCGTGGCCGGCCTTCTCGGCGCGGTGCTCGCCTCGCACCGACTGATGCCGTGGGGCGTGCGCTTCCCCGTCCGGCGGCTGCTGGAATTGCTGCGCACCATCCCGGAGGTCGTATGGGGACTGGTGCTAGTCGTGATCGTGGGCATCGGGCCGCTCGCCGGTGCGGCGGCGCTTGCGCTGCACTCGCTGGGCAGCCTCGGCCGGCTGTTCGCCAACGAACTGGATGCGGCGCCTGCCGGTCCGCAGGATGCCATCGTTCAGGCGGGCGGCGGGCGGCCGGCGATGCTGTGCTACGCCACCATCCCGCTCTCGTTGCCGGCAATGGCGGCACACCTGCTGTTCCGCTTCGATTGGAACCTGCGCATGGCGACGGTGCTCGGCCTGATCGGGGCAGGCGGGATCGGCCAAGCGCTGTACCAGGCGCAGCAGCTGTTCTTCTACCGCCAGGTGCTCGCCTATGTCCTGGTCACCGGCGTGCTGGTGCTGGTCACCGACCGGATCAGCGCGCGGCTGCGCAGGCGCCTGAACAACCCGCGCCCCGCCGCACACCATTGCCTCGACGACGTCGCTGGCCTCGCGACCTGACGCGTCGATCTGTTCACCACCAACAACAAGAGGGGATTTCACGTGAGGAACACTGCTGTTCGGACCGCCGCGCTGCTGCTTGCCACCGGCCTGCCCGTCGCCGTCGCGGCACAGGACAGGCCGGCGATCGACCTGTCGGCGGACGCACGCCTTCGGCTGGAACAGGATTGGGACAGTCAGACCGCCACCGGTGCGCAGCGGCTGGATCGCGCCCGTTCGCGCATCCGCCTGCGCGCGCAGGCGACGATCGATTTCGGCGACGGCTTCCGGCTGATGGGACGCGTGCGCACCGACACGCCGGACAGCCAGCAGAACGCCAACGTCACCTTTGCGGATTTCGACGGCAACCCGTCCGACCATTTCCTGGTGGTGGAGGATCGCTACTCCCTCGCCTGGTCCGGCAAGCAGGGATCGATCGAGGTCGGGCGGATGACCTTCCCCTTTTTCACCCAGAACGAGTATTTCTGGGATGCCGACATCGATCCGCTGGGCGGGACCGGATCGGTGGTGGTGCCGCTTGCGGGCAAGAACAACGTGCGGCTGAGCGGCGGCGCGTTCAAGCTGCCGGTGGGTCTGGCGCATTTTTCCAGCCGGCTGTTCGCCGGGCAGGCGGTGCTCACCCGCGCACCGTTGACGCTGGCGGCCGGTGTCTTCCGTTTCGATGCCGACCGCGCCGACCCCGATCGCCTGCGCCTGCGCCTGCTGGATAACAACGGCAGCCGCGACTACACGGTGCTGGCGCTGAACGGGCAATACCGGCTCCCCGCCGGTGGCAAGCCGCTGGTGCTGGGCGCGGACCTGTACCGCAACGTGCAGGGCTATGCCGCGTCCGCCGATCCCATCAGCCGCGCCAATCGGGATCAGCGGACCGGATATGTCCTTTCCGCTGCCTGGGGCGATGTCGCCAGGCACGGGCATCTGCAGCTCGGCTACCGCTGGTCGCACATGGAGAAGCTGGCGGTGAATGCCAGCTATGCCCATGACGATGTCGCGCGGCTCGGCAATGCCCAGCAATCCGCGCTGACCGACCTCAAGGGTCACGACATCTTCGCCAATTATGCGATCACCAACAGGATGGTGATCGGTGCACGCGCCATGTTCATGCAGCGCATCACCAATCGCGAGGACGGGAACCGCGGACGGATCGACCTGTCGTACACTTTCTGAAGGGCGATCGCCTGGCATCAGCAAGCCGCAACGGCCTATCACGCCGGAGCCGTTGCGGCGAGGCGTAGAAGTCCGCAGGAGCGCTGTTCCGAGACGCAGTACGGACCTGCCGACTAACATCGCGTCGGCGTCGAGAGGAATATCCTATGGCCGCTGAAGCATTCATCTGTGACGCGATCCGCACGCCCATCGGCCGTTATGGCGGCGCTCTTGCCTCGATCCGCCCGGACGATCTCGCCGCGCTTGTCCTGCGCACGCTGATGGGGCGCAATCCGGACATGAACACCCGTGCGATCGACGATGTGGTGATGGGCTGCGCCAACCAGGCGGGCGAGGACAATCGCAACGTCGCGCGCATGGCCGCCCTGCTCGCCGGGCTGGGGGAGGAGGTTTCCGGCACCACGGTGAACCGCCTGTGCGGGTCCGGGCTGGACGCGGTCGGCATTGCGGCGCGCGCGATCAAGGCGGGGGAGGCCGACCTGCTGATCGCCGGCGGCGTCGAGAGCATGAGCCGCGCACCGTTCGTGATGCCCAAGGCCGAAAGCGCGTACAGCCGCGCCAATGCGGTGCAGGACACCACCATCGGCTGGCGTTTCGTCAATTTGCAGATGAAGGCGCGGTTCGGCATCGACAGCATGCCGGAAACGGCGGAGAACGTCGCGCAGGATTTTGCGATCAGCCGCGCCGATCAGGACAGCTTCGCCGCCGAAAGCCAGCGCCGCGCCGCGCATGCCCAGGCCACGGGCCGCTTCGATGCCGAGATCGTGCCGGTGCCCGTTCCACAGAAACAGGGCGAGCCGGTGATGGTGGCGCGGGACGAACATCCCCGTGCCACGGACGTCGAGACGCTGTCGCGCCTGAGGCCAGTGGTGCGCCCCGATGGCACGGTGACCGCCGGCAACGCCTCGGGCGTGAACGATGGCGCCGCCGCGCTGATCGTCGCCAGCGCCGCCGCGGTGGAGCGGCACGGCCTGACGCCCCGCGCCCGCATCCTGGGCGCGGCCACCGCGGGCGTGCCGCCGCGGATCATGGGGATTGGTCCCGCCCCCGCAAGCCGGCGGCTGATGGACCGGCTGGGCCTCTCGATCGCCGACTTCGCCGTGGTGGAACTGAACGAGGCCTTTGCCAGCCAGGCGCTGGCCGTGCTGCGCGACCTCGGGTTGCCCGACAATGCCGCGCACGTGAACCCCAATGGCGGCGGCATCGCGCTGGGCCATCCGCTCGGCATGTCGGGGGCACGGCTGGCGATGACGGCGGTGGAGGAGCTGAACCGCAGTGGCGGCCGCCGGGCGCTGTGCACGATGTGCATCGGCGTCGGCCAGGGCATCGCACTGGCGATCGAGCGCGTCTAGCGCGCGTCGACCGGCTCGTCGCCCGCATCGAGGTTCTGGCGCAGCCGGTCGAGCAGCGATAGGAGCGCCTCCTGTTCCGCCGCGCCGAGCCCCGCCACCGCCTGGCGGGCGACACGTGCGCGCCGATCGCGCACCTGCAGGTGGATCGCCCGCCCCGCTTCGGTCAGGTTCAGCCGCTGGATGCGCCGATTCGCGGGGTCGTCCTGCGCCCGCACCAGCCCGCGTTCCTTCAACGCGGCGATCAGTCGCGCGACCTGCCCCTTGTCGCGCGCCAGCCGCGCCGTGATCTCGCTCAGCGTGGTGTCGGGTTGCCGCTGGATCATGCACAGCACCCGCCCCTCCATATGCGACAGGTCGACGACCTCCGGGATGCGATATTGCCGCGTGCTGAACAGGTGGCGCAGGCCATGGATCGATTCGGCGATGCGTTCGGGCATGTCGTCGGCAGATGGTCGGCTCTGATCGCTCATCGGTGTCGCTTAGCCGAGAGACGGTTCGCACGCGAGCCGCTCGCGCACTTTGTTGACAATATCAACATCTCGCTCTATCGGGCGGTATCTGCTTGAAGGAACGCCGAACTTGGAAACCGCTCCCATCGCCCGCCGCGTTCAGCGCATCCGCCATGAGGTCCTCCAACGGCCGGTGACCGTCACCGCTATCGCGATCGCCGATGGCTTCGCCACGGTCACCTTCTCCGGCGAAGCGCTGGCGGACTTCGCGTCCGACGGGTTCGACGATCACGTCAAGTTCGTGTTCTGCGGCGACGACGGCGAACCGGTGAAGCGCGACTATACGCCCCGCCGCTTCGATCGCGATGCGCGCACGCTGACGATCGAATTCGCCCTGCATGGTCCGGGCGCGGCCAGCGACTGGACACGGCAGGCGCAGATCGGCATGGCCGCCACGATCGCCGGGCCGAAGAGTTCGATGATGATCCCGACCGACTATGCCTGGCATCTGCTGGTCGGCGACACCGCCGCGATCCCCGCCATCCATCGCCGGCTGGAGGAATTGCCGGCGGACGCACGCGTCATCGTCATGATACAGACCGACGATGCGGGCGAGCGGCGGGCGCTGCCCTGCGCCGCGACCTGCAGCATCCAATGGCTGGACGCGAGCGAGGATCTGATCGCCGTCGTTACGGCTCTGGCGCTTCCGGCGGGCGACGGTTTCGCATGGTGCGCGGGGGAGGCATCGGTCATGGCCCGGCTGCGTGAGGTGCTGGCTGGCAAGGGCGTGAACCGCGGCGAGATGCGCGTCGCCGCCTATTGGAAGCGCACGGAGGCCAACTACCATGCTTCGATCGAATCCGGTCTGGTTGCGACCGCAGAGTGAGGCACATCGTGAGGCCCAGCGTGCCTGAATCGTCCGTTCCGCAGCGCCGGCGTGGTCCATTCCGGTCGCTGGCGATCCCCAATTATCGGATCTGGGCGGCAGGCGCGCTGGTATCGAACATCGGCACTTGGATGCAGCGCACGGGGCAGGATTGGCTCGTCCTCACTGAACTGACCGATCACAGCGCCTCCGCCGTGGGTATCCTGATGGCGTTCCAGTTCGGGCCACAGCTGTTGTTCCTACCCTGGTCCGGGCTCGCCGCCGATCGGCTGAACCGGCGCAGGCTGGTGATGACGACGCAGGCGGCGCTGGGCCTGCTCGCGCTGGGGCTGGGGTTGCTGACGATCAGCGGCGCGGTGCAGCTTTGGCATGTGTACGTCTTCGCCTTCCTGTCCGGCTCGGTCGCGGCGTTCGACGCACCTGCACGGCAGACGTTCGTGTCCGATCTGGTGGACGAACAGCATCTTGCCAATGCGGTCGGGCTCAATTCCACCTCGTTCAATGCGGCGCGCATGGTCGGCCCTGCAGTGGCCGGCGCCAGCATCGCCGCCTGGGGCACGGGCGGCGCGTTTCTGCTCAACGCCGCGTCATTCGTCGCGGTCCTCTGCTCGCTGTTCGCCATCCGCGAGGATCGGTTGTTCGCCGGCGGTCGGCGGCGATCAGCCGGCAGCGGCGACCTGCTCGCCGGCTTCCGCTATATCTGGGCCAGGGCCGACCTGCGCGCGATCATGGCGATGCTGGTGCTGATCGGCACGTTCGGCATGAACTTCCCCATTTTTATCTCCACCATGTCGGTGACGGTGTTCGGCATGGGCGCGGGCCGGTACGGCCTGCTGACATCGATGATGGCGATCGGCACCGTGTGCGGGGCGCTGCTGGCGGCAGGGCGCGACCGTCCGACCATGCGAACGCTGGCGATCGGCGCCACCATGTTCGGGGTGGGACTGGCACTGGCCGGCGTCATGCCCGGTTTCTGGCTGTTCGGCGCGATGCTGCTGCCGGTGGGCGTCGCCGCGCTGACGTTCGCCAACACCAGCAACAGCATCATGCAACTCACCACAGAGCCGGAGATGCGCGGCCGCGTGGTCGCCATCCGGTTGGCCACCATGTCCGGGCTGACCCTGGTGGGGGCGCCCATCGCCGGCGCGGTTGCCGATCATTTCGGCCCGCGCTGGGCGATCGCGCTCGGCGCTCTTGCCGGCCTTGTCGCGTCGGCGATCGGCTGGCGGCATCTCGCCACCGAACGCGCCATCGCGCCACCCGCGATCGCCGATCTGCCGCTGCTGGCACCCAAGGAGGACGACGCACCGCCTGCCTGAGCCGCGCTCAGCCGGACAGCGCCGCCATAAGCGGGCCGATGCTCGCCATCCCCTCCAACCCGAACACCATGTCGCTGACGCGGCGCCGCGCCGTGGGGGCAAGCAGCGCGCTGGCGCAATCGTCGAACTTGCCGACCAGCAACGCATTGCTCACCGGATGTTCGGGCTCCCCGGTCAGATGCTCGATCCTGGTGCGATATTCCTTGCCGCCGCTCGAGCGGAACACGAAGGTCGGGAAACCCGGGTCCTTGGCCGGCGGATCGAACGGCATCCACTTCATGCGCGCCATCAGCGGCCGGACGAGGGGATCGTTGACCCGCGCATCGGTGAAGTCGGTCGTCTTCGGCACACCGTCGAGCAACGTCCGCGCCAGGACATATTCCAGGCTGAACTTGCCCTCCAGTCCCTTTTTCGGGGCATGGTAGAACAACACCGCCCCCATCTCGCGCGAGACATGGCATTCAACTTCGGCGATATCGGCCACCGCGAACGGCTTCAGCTGGCGAAATTGCAGGCCCGCCTCCAGGCCGTAATGCGACGATCGGCATGACGGGCAGATCTTGTACGCCATGCCGGGATCGGCGATGCTCCACGGGTGCCCCAGCCCGGCGGCGAAGGCATCGGCCGTCACCAGATCGTCGCCGAGTGGCACGCGGTCGCCGATCGGGCTGCGCCGGCCGATGAACGCGCTGCGAAAGCCCAGCGCGCCTTCGAAGATGTGCTCGCTGCCGGTCAGCCCGGCGCCGGCGAGCTCCGCTGCCTCGACCGCCCCGCGGGCCGCATTGCCAGCGTGCAGCGGCTTGGTCATGGTGCCGAAATTTTGCCGCAGGCCACCGGCGGAGGAACCGGCGATGCCGAAGCATCGCTCCGTCTGCTGCGCGTTCAGCCCCAGCATCCGTGCGACCGCCCCCGCGCCCGCGACCGTGCCGATATAGGAGGTGTTGTGCCAGCCGTTGAGATAGGGTTGATTGCCGCTCAGCAGCCCGATCGTGGTGTAAAGCTGAAGGCCAAGCGCATAGCCGAGCAGCAGGTCGCGGCCCGACATGTTGCGCTGTTCCGCCACGGCGAGCACCGCCGGCAGGATGACCACCGAGGGGTGACCCATCCAGACATTGCCGACATGGATGACATTGTCGTAATCCAGCGCGTGCGCCATGGTGCCGTTGGCATAGGCGGCAAGATCGGCATTCGCCTTGAACCGGCGGCCGATCACCGTCGCCTCCGTCCGGCTGGCATGATCCCGGGCGAAGCTGCCGACGATGCCGGACACATCCTCCGGCACCGCGGCCAGGATCACGCCCAGCGTATCCATGATGCCCCGCTTGGCCGCCTCTATCGCAGTGAGGGATAGTTGGTCAAACCGGCTGCCCGCCACGAAACGCGACAGGATTTGAGTCACTGCGGCGGCGTTGCGGCCGACCGCCGGCTCGGCGTCGTCAGTCTGTGCATGAAGGCTTGCGGGCAGTGTCAAACCCAAACCCGCACCCATACCGGTGCGCAACAAGTCGCGGCGGGTGAACTGCAACATAGCCCGATCCTCCGGTCAATGCGGCTGGTGCGGAGGAGAAGGCGCGCGCACCTCCTGCACCCGGTCAGAAGTTCAGCCGCACGCCCATCTTGTAGGTACGACCGATCGTGTCGTAAATCGCACCGTTCACCGGAATGAACAGCAGCACGTCCGGCGTGAAGATCGGCTCCTTATCGAACAGATTCTTCACCGTCCAGAACAGCTCATACTTGTTATCGCCCCCGACCTTGACCAACCCGTTCAGGTTGAACGTAGTATAGGACGGGAGATCGTTCAGTGCGTACTGCGCAGTTGTCAGCGTCTTGTCCGCTTTGGACGGTGAAATATAGTTCATCTCCAGCGTGGTGGAGAATCCTTCGGTGCGGTAATTCACACTGGCAACGCCGCGAAACTTCGGCGCAAAGAAGTTGGATCGCGTGAAGACACCACGTTCGGTCTGACCCGCATAGTTGACTGACGCAATCTCGGAAGAAGCCTGATAACGCAGCTTGCCGGTATAAGTGCCCAAGCCCCGGAAGCCCAGCCTACCTGGCACACCAATACTCTCCAGTGAGGTCGAGTAGGAGAGTTCGGTGTCGATGCCGCTGATGTCGATTACCGACAGATTGTTGAACCCACCGCGGATCACCGTCACTACGCCATTGACGCTGGTGATCTGCGAACAGGCGGATTGCACACCCGCCGCACAAGCGTTCAACGTATTTCCAGAACTGGCTTGCAGGATGCCGTTCCGCAGGCCGATTTGATAATAATCGACCGACAGCGCGAGGTTGCGAACGAACTTCGGTTGGTAGCTCGCGCCAATGATCGTGCTGTTGGCCCTCTCCTCCGTCAGATTCGGGTTACCGCCATTGTAGAATTGTGCGAACTGCGTCTGACCCGGAACGACCGTCTGAGTATTGGTCAGCGTCGAGGGAAAGTACAGCTCGGTGATGTTCGGCGCGCGGATATCGCGCGATCGGGTGCCACGCAGCAAGAAGCCGTCGAACACTTCCCAGGTCGCTCCCGCCTTCCAGGTCGTCACCTTGCCGATCGTTGAATAGTCGGTGAAGCGAACCGCACCGTTCAGGTCCAGCTTGCGGGCGATCGCGAAGTCGCGCAGCAGCGGCACGCCAACTTCGCCGTATACTTCCTTGACGTCGAACTGGCCGGCGAAATTGCCATTGCCGATACCCTGGATCGCGCCGCTTGCCTGCAGCGCATCGGCATAGTCGACCTGCTTTTCCTTGCGATACTCAACGCCGCCGGCAAACGAGACAGGCCCTGCCCAGGTGTTGAACGGTTCGCCATGGATGTTCGCGGCTGCCGCCTCCTGCGTGTAGTCCACTCGGGCAAAGGCGTTGGTCAGGACGTAGTTGAGTGCCGCCTGCGACGCGACGCCGGTGCCCAGCACGTTGAAAGGCACGCATCCGTTGGACTGATCGGCACAAACCACGTTGCCGTTGACCAGCACGGCGTTCGCCGCCTGCGCCGCCCGCGTCCGGTTCAGCACGCCGTAGAAGTTCGAATCCTGCCGGTTCTTACCATAGGAATAATAGGCGTCCGCAGACCAGGAACCGCCGATGTCCCAGCTCAGCCCGGCCGTGATCCGCTTTGTGGTCTGCTCCACTTCCTGGCTGATGCGGCCGGTGCCGCCGCCGAGTGCGGTGTGGTTCACCGCCAGCGTGAAGGAGGTGATGCCGTTGGCGGTCATGGTCGACTGCACGGAGGCGGGGATGTACGGATTGCTGCTGCGAATGGTATAGGTGTTTTGGATCGCGTTAGTGTTGGCGGTGGAGTTCACCGAAGCCCAGTTGGCCGTGACATGCAGCTTGAGGCCATCGGCGATGCGGTAATCACCATAGACGTACCCGGTGATCCGTTCCACAGGTGGCGCAATGGCAACGCCGGCCTGCGGGTAATTGCCCGCCAGCGTTCCGCCGAACAGCGCCGAGCCGTTCGCATACGTGCCGTTGGAAAAGGCGAACGGCACCCCGCCATCACCGAAGGCGGTTCCACGCAGCCGAGCCGCCTGCGCGGTCGGCGTCGTTCCGGTGATCAGACCGCCGGGCGCGAAATTAGCGTACTGATATCCGGTGCCGACTCGGAAGCAGCCTGTGCATGAGGGATCGGCAATGACGTATGGAGCGTTCTTGCCCCAGTCACGCGTGAAGATGTCACCGACACCCGAACTATTCTCGTACGAAGCCGCCGCCACGAGGTGCGCACGATCATCGCCATACGTGTGTCCAGCCAGCAAAGACACGCTTTGGCTGCCGTTGTCGCCACGATCGGAAACGCCGGCTGTCGCCTCCATGCGGATGCCGTCATACTTGCGATAAAGCAGCAGATTAACCACGCCGGCAATCGCGTCCGAACCCCAAGCTGCCGAGGCGCCACCGGTAATCGTCTCGGCGCGCTCGATGGCGATCGTTGGGATGACGTTCAAATCTACCTGATTGGTGATCGCCGAGCTGAACGTCGGCACCTGTGGCACGAAGCGTTCGTTGTTGACCAGCACCAGCGTGCGCGTCGGCCCTAGGCCGCGCAGGTC
>Ga0210040_10003239_pt1 | contig 22210 bp, 22 predicted proteins | sample CryGeyCG12114_NA_FD_185462 | JGI IMG/M metagenome (GOLD analysis project Ga0210040, IMG submission 185462) | Groundwater microbial communities from aquifer - Crystal Geyser CG19_WC_8/21/14_NA (SPAdes) (version 2) | ecosystem: Environmental > Aquatic > Deep subsurface > Groundwater | place: USA...
AAATGGCTGCTCGGCCAACTGCTGGTGGATATTTGCCCAACATGCGCTCGACCCTCATAGCCGCTGCCTTGTCGCTTGTCGCGTTCCCGATTTCCTCCTTCGCCGTAACTCAACCCGTCATGAGCCCCGCGGAAGCCATCCGCGGTGCGGAAGACTTTCCGTCCACGGGCAAGTCCGGCCGCTTCGGCTTCACGGTTGCGCGAGCGGAAATGGTCGGACCCCGGCTCTTCCTGAACAGCATGGCGGACTACCGTGATCCCGCCAATCTTTCGATCGCGATCGAGCTGTCGGCGCTTTCCGGCTTGCGCGCCCGATACGGCAACGATCTTGTCAGCGCCTTCCTCAATCGCCCGGTCGTCGTTGACGGCGTCGCAAGGCGGCAGGCAATCGGTGTGACGGACGGCCACCGCCGCCGGGTTCGCGGCCTGTACTACCAGACCCACATCATGGTCAGGCGAGCGCAGCAGCTCTCCATCCGACCCTAGCGGAACGGCGGCTCGTCGAAGCTTCGCAGCTTGCGCGAGTGCAGGGCGTCACCCTCCTCGCGCAGCAGTTCCAGCGTCTGGATCCCGATCCGCAGGTGCTGGCTGATCGCGCGCTCGTAGAAGGCGTTGGCCTGGCCCGGGAGCTTCAGCTCGCCGTGCAGCGGCTTGTCCGACACGCACAGCAGCGTGCCGTAGGGCACGCGGAAGCGATAGCCCTGGGCGGCGACGGTGGCCGACTCCATGTCGATCGCGACGGCCCGGCTCTGGTTGAAGCGCAGCGCGGACTGGGTGTAGCGCAGCTCCCAATTGCGGTCGTCGGTGGTGACCACCGTGCCGGTCCGAAGCCGCTTCTTGAGGCTGTCCTCGTCCTCGCACGTGACCTTCAGCGCGGCACGGTACATGGCCGTCTGCACTTCCGCGATCGCCGGGATCGGAATCTCGATCGGCAGCACATCGTCCAGCACATGATCGTCGCGCAGGTAGGCGTGGGCCAGCACATAGTCGCCGATCGTCTGGCTCGGCCGCAGCCCGCCGCAATGGCCGATCATCAGCCACGCCTCGGGCCGAAGCACCGCCACGTGGTCGCAGATGGTCTTGGCGTTGCTCGGGCCGACGCCGATGTTGATCAGCGTGATCCCATCATCGCCGTTCGGCCCGATCAGGTGATAGGCCGGCATCTGGTAACGCCGCCAACTGCCGGACGAAATCTCCGCTTCGGCATTCTCCACCATGCCGCGGTCATAGTGGCCGCCGGGGACCGACAGGCCCTGATAGGGCGTATCGCCCTGCCGCAGCGCGTCGGCGGCGAAGCGGACGAACTCGTCGACGTAGCGGACGTAGTTAGTGAACAGGACGAAGCGCTGGAAATGCGCCGGCGGAGTGCCGGTATAATGCCGCAGCCGAGCCAGGCTGAAGTCGGTCCGCGGCGCATCGAACAGGGCCAGCGGGCGAGCGGAATGGCTGGCAAAGTCCCAGCTGCCATCGGCGATCTCGTCGCCGATGTGGACCAGCTCGGTGGTCGGGAACCAGCGGCCCAGCTCGGCCGACGCCACTCCGCCCAGCTGCAGGTCGTCGGACCCGTCCAGTACATAAGGGTAGGGGATCTCGCTTGCCGACCGGCCGACCGAAATGTCGACCTGATAATCGCGCAGCAGATGCTCGAGCTGGGTCGTCAGATAGTCGCGAAACAGGGCGGGTCGGGCGATCGACGCCGTGTAGATGCCGGGCTGGTTCAGCCGGGCGAAGGCGCGATTGGGCAGGACCGGCGGCGTGTCCGGATCGTAGGCGATCCGCAGCTCGGGGTAGGAGAAGCGACCAGAAGCGCGGGCGTTCGGATCGGGCCGGGTACCGTCGCGCACGTAGGCGGCGATGGCGCGGCGGAGGTGGCCGACGGACTCGTCATAGATGGCGGCGAGCTGGTCGAGGATGTGGGGAATGTCATCAATGCTGGTCATTGACGAAGAGCCCTTGGGCCAGACCCGCCACGCTGGCAACCCCGGTTGCGGCTCGCTTGGCGCTGCGGCACAAGTCACGTGGGCAACAGGGAATACGAGGAATGGCGCATAGGTCGAAGCGGCGGGGATCGGGGCTGGCGTGGACGGCGCTGTTCGTCGCGCTGGCCTTGTTGGCGTTGGTCGGCCTGATCGGACTGGGTGCGCACCGGGGCTGGTGGAGTTCGCAAGGGGGTGCCGATGCACCGCCGGCAGTGGGCGTCATCGCTTCCGCCGCGACCCTGCTCGGCCTCTACGCTCGGGTGTTCCGCCGCGACGGGCAGCTGGTTGCCGTCGCCGCGCTATTGCTGGGAGTCGCACTGGTGGGCGCCATCGCGCAATGCTGGTGGAGCGACGCGCAAGCGCCGCGGCTGGTCGATATCAGCACGGACCTGGACAATCCGGCGGCGTTCACCGCGCTGAGGATTCGGCGCGACCGGATCGCCAGCGTGACCGTGCCCCATCGCCCCGGCTATGCTGCCTTATCGCTCGAGGACCGCTGGCGGGCCGTGCACACCGACGCTTATCGGGACCTGAAGCCCGTGGTGACCAATGTCGCGCCTGCCGCAGCCATCGCCAGGGCTCGCACCGCGGCCGAGCAATCAGGCTGGCAGGTGGTTGCCGCCGATCCGGCCCATGGCTATCTCGAACTGACCGCCAGCAGCCGCTTCCTGGCGTTCCGCGACGACCTTGTCGTCCGGGCGCAACGGGTCGCGAGCGGCACGCGCGTCGACATGCGCGGCGTGGCCCGGACCGGCACCAGCGACCACGGCCGCATCGCGCGCCTGATCCGGCAACTGGAACAAGCCGTCCGCTAGTCGCCAGCAACCGTTGCGGACGACGTGCGTTGAATTACTAAGTACACTTACTATATACGAACCGTATGGAACAGCTTGCCTGGGAAATCGGCGAGACATCGCACACGCTCCGCCGTGCCTTCGACCGCAAGGCCGCGACGTTGGGCGTGACCCGCGCGCAATGGCGCTTGCTGGCGCACCTCAGCCGCACGCCGGGCGGGCGGCAGGTGGAACTGGCGGAGCGGATGGACATTGAACCCATCACGCTATGCCGGATCGTCGACCGGCTGGAGGAGAGCAATCTCGTTGAGCGCCGGCGCGACCCCGCCGACCGCCGTGCCTGGCAGTTGTACCTGACCGACAAGGCCGGGCCGCTCGTGGAGCGGTTGCACCGGCTTGCGGACGAGCTGTCCGACGATGCCTTCGCCGGCCTCGATGACGCCGAACTCACCACCGTCCGGACCGCGCTGGCCCGGATCCGCAGCAATCTTTCTTCTGCCCCGAAGGGTAGGGTGACCGCATGAACCAGATGAATAGTGAACCGCTGACCGGCGAAGAAGTCCAGGCCACCGTCAAGCCGAAGCGCAATTGGCTGCGGCTGGTGCTGATGCTGATCGTGCCGCTGCTGCTGGTCGGCGTGGGCGGCTATTGGTGGCTGAACAGCGGCAAGACGGTGTCGACCGACAATGCCGCCGTGAAACAGGACATCACCTCGGTCGGCGCGCAGGTCAGCGGTCCGATTTCCGAGGTGTTCGTCAAGGAAGGCGACCGGGTAAAGGCCGGGCAGCTGCTGTTCCGGGTCGATCCCGCACCCTATCGCGTGGCCCTCGCCACCGCTGAGGCGCAGCTTGCCGCCGCGCAGCTCGCCAAGCGGCAGGCGGTGACCCAGGCTTCGGGAACAGGCGCCGATATCACCGGCGCGCAGAACCAGCTTGCCATTGCGCAGCGCGCGCTCGGCCGCCAGTCGCAGCTGCTCGGTCGGGGCTTCACCACCCGCGTCAGCTATGACGAGGCGCTGGCCGACGTGCGCCAGGCCGAGACCGCGCTGGCCGACGCCCGCGCCCGGGCCGCCAACGCCCAGGCGGCGATCGTCTCCACCGGCGAGCAGCCGGGCGAAGCCGCCGCTCGTGCCGCCATCGCCCGCGCCAAGCTCGACCTGTCCCGCACGGACGTTCGCGCTCCGGCGGCCGGGGTCATCTCCAACTCCGACCGACTGCTCGCCGGCCAGCAGGTGGTGCCCGGCGTCGGCATGGTCAGCCTGGTCGGCGGCGAGGCCGCGTGGGTGGAGGCGAACTTCAAGGAAAAGGATCTGGCGCGCATGGCGCCCGGCCAGCGAGCCGAGGTCGAGATCGACGCCTACCCGGGCCGCACCTTCACCGGCCGGGTGGAGAGCATCGGGGCCGGTACCGGCAGCGAGTTCGCCATTCTTCCGGCCCAGAACGCCAACGGCAACTGGGTCAAGGTGACCCAGCGCGTGCCCATCCGCGTCCGCTTCGACCGCAAGCCCGACAAGCCGATGATCGCCGGTCTCTCGGCCACGGTCACCGTGGACCTGAACGGCTAAAGGAACTCGTGCCATGGCCGCTTCCACGGCCCCCAACACCTCCAACGTCCTGCCCCCGGGCGAGCGCCTGCTGGTCACCGTCGCGGTCATGCTCGCGGTGCTGATGCAGGTGCTCGACACCACCATCGCCAACGTCGCCCTGCCGCACATGCAGGCGAGCCTCGGGGCCACGCAGGACAGCATCAACTGGGTGCTGACCAGCTACATCGTGGCCAGCGCCATCGCCATTCCGATCGCCGGATGGCTGAGCGAGCGGATCGGCCGCAAGAAGCTGATGCTGATCGCGGTGGTCGGCTTCACGGTCGCCTCCCTGCTGTGCGCCATCGCCACCTCCCTGCCAGAAATGGTGCTGTTCCGGTTGCTGCAGGGCGTCAGCGGTGCGTTCCTGGTCCCGCTCGCCCAGGCGACCATGTTCGACATCAACCCGCCCGAGAAGCACGGCCAGGCGATGGCCCTGTTCGGCGGCGGCATCATGATCGGTCCGATCCTCGGCCCGGTGCTGGGCGGCTGGCTGACCGACAGCTTCGACTGGCGCTGGGTGTTCCTGGTCAACCTGCCGGTCGGCGTGCTGGCTTGGCTGATGCTGGTCCGGACCATGCCATCGACCGAGCCGTTCAAGCGCAAGTTCGACCTGCTCGGCTTCTTCCTGATCGCCATCGCCCTGGGCTCGCTCCAGATGTTCCTCGACCGGGGCGAAAGCAACGACTGGTTCGAAAGCTGGGAAGTGACGATCGAGGCCGGCCTCGCCATCGGCTTCTTCTGGATGTTCGTGGTACACACGTTCACGTCGCGCGCGCCGATCTTCGAACGCTCGATGTTCGCCGACCGCAACTTCGCCACCGGCCTGCTGTTCATGGCGGTCACCGGCGTGCTGCTGCTTGCCGGCCTCGCCCTGCTGCCGCCGCTGCTGCAGCGACTGTACGGCTATTCGGTGCTTCAGTCGGGCTTCCTCACTGCTCCGCGCGGCATCGGGACGCTGATCTCCATGCTCGCGGCCGGCAGGTTGATCGGCAAGGTCGACCTCAGGATTCTGATCGCCGCGGGTATCAGCCTGATGGGCATCAGCCTGTGGATGATGACCGGTTTCGCCCTCGACCAGCCGTCCGGGCCGGTGGTGTGGAGCGGCATGGTTCAGGGTCTCGGCCTCGGCCTGATCTTCGTGCCGATGCAGGCGCTGGCCTTTGCCACGCTGGCGCCGCAGCTGCGGACCAACGCCGCCAGCCTGCTCAACCTGTCGCGCAACATCGGCGGTTCGGTCGGTATCGCGGTGGTCGGCTCGCAGCTGGTCCGCAACACGCAGATCGCCCATGCCGACATGGCGGCGCACGTCACCCGCAACGATATCCCGGCACTTGATCCGAGCCTGCTGGAGCGGGTTGGTCAGCAAGGCGAGATCGCGCTGCAGGTGATCAATGCGGAGATCAACCGGCAGGCGCTGTTCATCGCCTACCTCGACGATTTCAAGCTGATGATGATCGTCACGTTCGCCGCGCTTCCGCTCATCTTCCTGATGAAGAAAGCGTCGGCACCGGTGGGCGGCCCGCCCGTTCACGCCGACTGATCACCTAACCGGAGAACACCCATGCAGCGTCGCCGCCTCGGCCCCAACGGCCCCGAAGTTTCCGCCATCGGCCTCGGCTGCATGGGCATGAGCGAGTTCTACGGCACCGGCGACGACGCCGAGAGCATCGCCACCATTCACCTGGCGCTCGAACGCGGCGTCGACTTCCTCGACACGGCCGACATGTACGGCCCCTTCAAGAACGAGGAACTGGTCGGCCGCGCCATCAGCGATCGCCGCGACCAGGTCTTCCTGGCCACCAAGTTCGGCAACGTGCGCGGGCAGGGCGGCGAATTTCTGGGCGTCCGGGGTGACCCGGCCTATGTCCGCGAGGCCTGCGAGGCGAGCCTCCAGCGGTTGGGCGTCGAGACCATCGACCTCTACTACCAGCACCGGGTCGATCGGAACGTGCCGATCGAGGATACCGTGGGCGAGATGGCCCGACTCAAGGACGAGGGCAAGGTTCGGTTTCTCGGCCTCAGCGAAGCCGCTCCGGACACCATTCGCCGGGCGCACGCCGTCCATCCCATCACCGCCCTGCAGACCGAATTTTCGCTTTGGAGCCGCGATGCGGAAGCCGAGGTCCTGCCAACCGTCCGCGAGCTCGGCATCGGCTATGTCGCCTACTCACCGCTTGGCCGCGGCTTCCTGACCGGCCAGATCACGAGGCCTGAGGACTTCCCCGAAGGCGACACCCGTCGCAATCACCCGCGCTTCACCGGCGAGAACTTCAACAGGAACATCGAACTGGTGCATGAACTGGAGCGCATGGCCGAGGCCAAGGGCTGCACCGCGGCGCAGCTGGCGCTCGCCTGGGTGTTGGCGCAGGGCCAGGACATCGTGCCGATCCCTGGCACCAAGCGGCGCCGGTATCTGGAACAGAACATCGCCGCGGCGGACATGGTGTTGAGCCCCGATGAATTGCGTCGGCTCGACGAGATCCTCCCGCCAGGCGCGGCCGCGGGCGAGCGCTATCACGCAACCGGCATGGCAACCATCAACGGCTAGCTAAGTCGTTGCCATTGCTCGCTTCCGTCGCCGGTCGCGATAGTTCGATACCCTGCCGCAACGCCGGCAACGATCTGCGCGCAAGGACATTGGCTAGGCTCCCCCACAGGAGCTCCCGCCATGTTCTTCCGCGTCAAAGAAACCGCCTTCCATTGCGTACCCGACAAGCCCGATCCGATCTTCGCGCGCCAATTGCAGGAGGTGCTCGGCGGGCAATGGGGTGAGATCAGCGTCATGCTCGGCTACCTGTTCCAGGGCTGGAATTGCCGCGCCCCGGGCAAGTACAAGGACATGATCATGGACATCGGGACCGAGGAGATCGGTCACGTGGAAATGCTCGCCACCTGCATCGCCCGGCTGCTCGAGAAGTCGCCGGTCGAGACCCAGGAAGGCGCGGCCAAGGACGGGCTGGTCGGCGCAGTGCTCGGCGGCGCCAAGATCCAGGACGTGATCATGGCCGGCATGAACCCGCATCATGCCATCGTCTCGGGCGGCGGCGCCACCGCGTCCGACAGCAACGGCAACCACTGGTCGGCCAAGTATATCGTGTCGAGCGGCAATCTGCTGGCCGATTTCCGCTTCAACGTGGCGGCCGAGAGTCAGGGGCGGCTGCAGGTCGCGCGGTTGTACAACCTGACCGACGATCCTGGCGTCAAGCAGATGCTGTCCTACCTGCTCGCCCGTGACACCATGCACCAGAACCAATGGCTCGCCGCCATTCGCGAGCTGGAGGAAGACGGCCTGGAAATGACGCCTTGCCCGTCGAACTTTCCGCAGGAGCTTGAGAACCAGGAATTCAACTACGCCTTCCTCAACCATTCGGAAGGCACCGAAAGCTCGCAGGGACGCTGGGCGTCAGGGCCGTCGATGGATGGCAAGGGCGACATCAACTATGTCGAACAGCCGCCCGCGCTGGGTCAGGTGCAGGACCTGGGTCAGGTCGACCCACGGCTGTTCGGAACGCCCAAGGCGGCACTCACCGACAAGGAGCGCGGCCTGATGTTCCAGGACGAGCAGCGCTAGGCGAGCGCCTGGGCCAGGTCGGCGATCAGGTCGGCCGAGTCCTCCAGGCCGATGTGCAGGCGAACGGTCGGCCCCTCCGGGGGCCGGCCGACGCTGCGCAGGCCTTTGAGGTCGACCGGGCTGGCAAGGCTCTCATATCCGCCCCAGCTCCAGCCGATCCCGAATAGTTGCAATCGGTCGATGAACGCGTCCCGCTCTGCCGTGGAGCCGTCCAGCACTACCGCGAACAACCCGGTCGCACCCGCGAAGTCGCGCGCGAAATGCTCGTGCCCGGGGCAGCAGGGCAGGGCGGGATGGAGCACCCGCCGCACCCGCGGCTGCTCGGCCAGCCAGCGCGCCACCGCCAGCCCGTTTTCCTCATGCCGCCGCAGCCGAACGTCGAGCGTCCGCAGGCCCCGCAACGCGAGCCAGGCATCGTCGGGGCTGACCGACACACCCCATTGCCGCACCGCCCGCGTCAGCGGCTCCCACGCGGCCGGCGACGCAGTCACCGCGCCCAGCATCACGTCCGAATGGCCACCGACATATTTGGTGCAGGCGGTGATGCCGAGGTCGATCCCGCGGGGGATGGCTGGGAAGAACAGCGACGTCGCCCAGCTGTTGTCCAGCAGGGTGACGAGGTCCAGCTCCTTGGCCGCGGCGGCCAGGCCGGGCACGTCCTGCACCTCGAAGGTGAGCGATCCCGGGCTTTCCAGGAACAGCGCCCGCGTCCGCGGCGTCACCACCGCGCGCAATTCATCCGGTGTCAGCAGCGGATCGTAGTAGCGCGTGGTCACGCCCAGGCGCTTGAGCTCGCCTTCGCAGAAGAAACGGCTCGGCGCGTAGGCACTGTCGACCATCAGCAGCTCGTCGCCGGGTCCAAGCACGCTGATCAGCGCCATCGCCACCGCTGCCGCACCGGACGGGAACAGGCGCGTTCCCGCCGCGCCCGGCTCCAGTTGCGTCAGCGCGTCCGCCAGCGCCCACTGGCTCGCCGTCCCGTTCCGGCCGTAGCTGTAGCGGCCGTCTTCGGGCGGGTAGGCGCCTCTCAGTTCGGCCACTTCATCGAACAGCACGGTAGAAGTCCGCTCCACCGCCACGTTGACCAGCTTGCCGCGCCATTCGGGGCGGCGGCCGCCATGCACCAGCCGGGTCAGCGGCCGAAGGTCGTCATCGCTCATGTGCGCAGGGTCTAGCGGCGCGCGGCGACCGCCTCAACGCCGCGCCGCCGGCCGCGCCAGAAATCTAGTGCCGCGTCGGCTTTCAGCGGCTTGGCATAATAGAAGCCCTGGCCATGGTCGCAGCCCAGGGCAGCCAGGGTCGCGGCCAGTTCGCGGGTCTCGATCCCCTCGGCCGTGGTCTTCATCGACAGGGCTTCAGCCAGGCTCAGCACCGCCCGGACGATGGCGACGCTGTCCGGATCGACCATGAGCGCCGATACGAAGCTGCGGTCGATCTTCAGCACGTCGATCGGCAGCCGCTGAAGATAGGCCAGGCTGGAATAGCCGGTGCCGAAATCGTCCATCGCCAGCGTTGTGTTCAGGCTTTTGAGCGCATCAAACACGCGAGTGGCACGGCCGGGATCCTGCACGATGCAGCTTTCGGTTAGCTCTAGGCTCAGCCGCTCGCCGCCGATCTTGGCCGCACGCAGCGCGTCGTCGACCACCGCCGCCACGTCGTCACGGGCGATCTGGATCGCGGATAGGTTGACGGCGACGCTGATCGGCAGCTTCTGGCCCGCGGCCTCGTCCCATCGCGCCAGGCTGGCGGCCGCCCGGTGCATGGCCCAGCGGCCCAGCGACAGGATCAGGCCGCTTTCCTCGGCCACTGGGATGAATTCGTTGGGACTGATCTCGCCGCAGTCCGGGTGGTTCCAGCGGGCGAGCGCCTCGAACCCGGCAACCTGCCCGCCGCGCAGGTCGATCAGCGGCTGATAGGCCAAGTCCAGCTGGTCGCCGTCCAGCGCCCGGCGAAGCTCCGTCTCGATAGAGAAGCGGCGCCGCGCGGCGCTGGCCTGCAGCGGTTCGTAGACCTCGGGCCGGCCGCTCGCCTTGGCCTGCTTGCAGGCGAATTGGCCGTTGCGGAACAGCTCCTCAGCTTCCGAACCCCCGGCCATCAGCGCCACCCCGATCGCGCACTCGACCCGGATTTCCAGCTCGGACAGCCGGAATGGCGACGACACAGTGCTCAGGATACGCTCGGCCGCACTCCGGGCGTCCGCCACTCCCCGGCGAAGCGACACGATGATCCCGAATTCGTTGCCGCCCGTCCGCGCCAGCCGGTCGCCCGCGCGCAGGGCCGAGATCAGCCGCCGTGCGAAGGTGATCAGCAGCTCGTCGCCAGCCAGGCTGCCCATGCTCTCGTTGATCCGCGAAAAGCGCGCCAGGTCGACCACCAGCACGGCATGGCCGCCCTTGCCATCACCCTTGTCCAGCACCGCCGCCTCGATCATCTCCGTGAACGCCAGGCGGTTGGGAAGCCCGGTCAGGCTGTCCCGCAGCATCTCGTCGCGCAGCGAGCGTTCGGCCCGGACCTCGACCGTCCGATCGATCACCGTCAGCAACAGGCGGCGCCGTCCATTGGCCAGGCCCGGCAGGCCGGCCAGGCGCAACCGGTAGTAATGCGCATCGATGCCGCTGCCGTCGCGAAAGTCGAGCTCGTCCGATTTCAGGCCGTCGAACCAGCCCTGCAGGTGATCGTGCAGCAGGCCGCTGCGCAGGCAAGCTTCGGTGACCTTGTCGAATCCGGGCACAGTGGAGTGCTCGATTGCCAGTTCGAAACTACGGTTGTGGGCGCCAAGGTGCAACAGGCCGTCAGTGTCGCGGCCGATCACCGCCGCGGCGATGGGCAGGGCGTCCAGCAACGCCCGGTCCTCCGCAACCTGGGGAACGGCACCGGACGCGGCCTGTGCGAACGGCCGGGGCGAGACGGCGGAAGCCATGGGTGCGCTATGAAGGCAACACGTTAATTCTCTCTTGCAACATGGCTACGCGGACCGACGATGCGGTTCGCACTTCATTCATGAGGGCGCTAGGATAAGCGGGCCATGCCGAACCTGCGCCGCCTGATCCTGCTGCTGACCGCCGCCTCCCTGCCGCATCCGGCGGTGGCGAGCAGCCAGGGCGCGCCCGACGACCCTTATTCGCTGCCAGCCGGCGGCGAGCAGGGGCTGGACATGGCGGTGGTCGATGCCGATGCGATGCCGCAGGAGCCGGAACAGGCGCGGGACGATGCCGCGGCGACGATCCCCAACGAGCAATGGACCGGCGCTCCCGTGGACCTCATGCGCCCGGTCCATCCCCTCTATACGGAGCTGCGGCGAGCCCTGGTCCGCTACCAGATGGACTGGGGCGGCCTGCCCAAGGTGTTCGTGCCCGACAATGGACCGGTGCTGGCGCTCGGTACCACCGACCGCCGGGCCCTGCTGCTGCGCCAGCGGCTTGGCCTCGGCGCGCCCGATCCGCTCGCGCCCGCCTCGTCACCGTTCGATGGCAGGGTGGAACAGCGGCTCAAGGAGTTCCAGACCGCCCACGGCCTGCCGGTCGACGGCAAGGCCGGGGCGGCAACTCTGGCGGCGCTGAACCGCGGGGCCGATTATTACCAGCAGCGCATCCTGCTCAACATGGAACGGGCCCGCCGCCTGCCGGCGCCCGGCACCGCCAATGCCGCCAGGTATATCCTGGTCGATGCCGCCGCCGCCCGGCTGTGGATGTACGAGAACGGCCGCGCGGTCGGGTCGATGAAGGTGGTGGTCGGCACGCCGTTGTCGGCGACGCCGATGATGGCGGCGCTGATGCGCTACGCCAACGTCAATCCTTACTGGAACATTCCGCCCGACCTGGTGCGCAAGGCGGTGGCTCCCAACGTCATCGCCAATAGCGTCAAATACCTGGCCGACAAGCGTTATGAGGTGCTCGACACCTGGGAAGACGACGCCAAGGTCATCGACCCGTCGACCGTCGACTGGAAAGCGGTTGCGGCGGGTACGCAGGAGCTGCGCGTGCGGCAGCTGCCCGGCGGCGCCAACTTCATGGGCGAGATCAAGTTCATGCTGCCGAACCATTATGGCATCTACCTGCACGACACGCCGGCCAAGACGCTGTTCGGGCAGGACGAGCGCCACCTGTCGAACGGCTGCGTCCGGCTGGAGGATGCCCGGGGGCTGGCGCGCTGGGTGTTCGGGGACATGCCTGAGGCCAGCTCGCCCGATGCCGAGCAGCGGGTGGAGCTGAAACAGCCAATTCCCGTCTACATCACCTACCTGACCGCCGGCATTGCGCCCGACGGCAAGCTGGCCTTCGCGCCCGACACCTACGGCCGCGACGGGCAGCTGCTGGCCCGCTTCGACCCGCTCGGCCCGCAACCCTCCGGCGGGGGCAGATGACGAACGCGGGCCGCATCGCTATCTGCCACCCGTGACCGACCTTCCGACCCTCTCCGCCATCCACGACGACTACGACCTGCTCGACGACGAGGAACGCTACCGGCTGCTGATCGACCTCGGCCGGGAACTCGAGCCCATGCCCGACCCGCTCAAGACCGACGCCACGAAGGTCCGCGGCTGCAGCGCATCCGTTTGGGTCTATCCAACCCGGCTCGACGACGGCCGGCTCCACTTCCTGGCCGACAGCAACGCCGCGATCACCAAGGGAATCGTCGCTCTGGTGCTGGCAGCGGTGCAGGACCGCTCGCCGGAGGACATCGCCGGCACCGACATCGCCGCCCAGCTGGCTCCGTTCGAACTCGGCCGCCAACTGTCGTCCAACCGCACCCAGGGCATCCCCAACATGATCGCCCTGATCCGCGAAACGGCGGAACGCCTGGCCGCGTGAGCGAGGGCTTCGATCCGGCAAGCTTCTTCAAGCTGGTCCGCAAGGTGGGGCACGGCCGCGCGCTGGGCCTGTCCTATCGGGCGCATGGCGACGACTGGGTCGAACTGGCGCTGCCCTGGCGCCCCGAACTGGTGGTCATGCCCGACACCGGCATCATGGCCACCGGCGCCATCGTCAGCCTGGTCGACACCTGCTCCGGCGCCTCGGTATGGCGCAAACTCGGCGCCTTCCGCCACATCGTCACCGTGGACCTCAGGCTCGACTATCTGAGACCCGCCCTTGCCGAGGAGACGGTGATCGCCCGCTGCGAATGTTACAAGCTGACCCGCAAGATCGCGTTCGTCCGCGGTGTCGCGCATGGCGGCGACCCCCAACGACCCGTCGCCTACGCGGCCGCTACGTTCATGATGGTAGATTAAGCCGAAGCCGCTCGCCGCTCCTCGGCCTTGCGCAGCACCTCGTAGGCCGCCTGCACCTTCTGGAAGGCGTCGGCTGCCGCCTTGTCACCCCCTTTCAGGTCCGGATGGTTCGCCTTGGCCAGCCGCCGGTGCGCCGCCTTGATCTCGTCGAACCCGGCGTCGCTTTCCAGCTCCAGCACATCCAGCGCGCGCATCTCCTCGCGCGAGCGGGTGCCGTCGCCGGGGCCGCCCCAGCTCCAATGCGCCGAGCTGCGGAAGCCGTTGGCTTCGGCGCGCTCCGCCCGCTCGCGATCGGCCGCCTCGCCGGTGCCGAGATTGGCGAAATAATCCCAGTTCCTGTTGTAGTCGGCCGCGTGGCCCTCGCAGAAATACCACCGTTCGGGGCTGTTGGGAGCCTTAGGCGCCGGGCGGTCGCCGGGCAGGGCGCACCCCTCGCGGTCGCATAGCCGCACATTGGCGGCCTCGCGCGATTTGGCGCCATAGGAGCGCCACCGGGGAAAGCCCCAGTCGTCGGATCGGGTCGGACGTGCCATCAAGATACACTAACTAGTGACGCCTGCCTTGCAAATCGAGTGCCAGAGGGCCTGTAAGCCGGGTTCTGTCCACCGCCCGAAGTCCAAAGACGCCGAGCGGATGGGCGGCCATTCCTCTAGGCCTGCGGTTGCCCGCAGGCTCAAGCAACCAACCCGGGCGGCGGGCCGGAACAGGCCCACATGCCGCCCCTATTCGGTCTTGCACCCGGTGGGGTTTGCCATGCCGGTTCCGTTGCCGGTCCCGCGGTGCGCTCTTGCCGCACCCTTTCGTCCTTGCCTGGCCGAAGCCGTGGCGGTCTGCTTTCTGTGGCACTGTCCCTGACCCCTCGACATGTCTCGGGGCCGCCGGGCGTTACCCGGCACCGTTGTTCCGTGGAGCCCGGACTTTCCTCGGCGAGCCGAAGCTCGACGCGGCCGCCCGGCCCTCTGGCGGATGAGGCTCTAGCCTAGTTCGGGAGCGACGTCACGGCTCCCCGGTCGGCCGCGGCAGGAGCAGCGCCAGCAGCTTGGCGCGGCACTCGCCATCGACGATGCCGTCGATCCGGTTCGGCCGGAATCGCCGCTGGAATGCGAAGGTCGCCTTCATCGGATCGGATACGTCGTAACCGAACCGCTCCAGCGCCAGGTGAAAGGCCGCGTCCGACCAGTAGGGGTCAATCAGGTTGCGGGTCGGGCTGGGCAGGGCCAGGCGGCGCTTGGCCAGCGCTTCCCATGGGAACAACTCACCGGGATCGTCTTTGCGGCACGGCGCGATGTCCGAATGGCCGACGACATTGCCTCTGCCGATGCCGCGCCGATCCTTGATCTGCGCGACCAGCGGGATCAGGGCGGCGATCTGCTCGTCGGGGAACTCGCGATAGCCGAACTCGTGTCCGGGGTTGACGATCTCGATCCCGATCGAGGCCGAGTTCACGTCGCGGGTGCCGCGCCAATAGCTCTTGCCGGCGTGCCACGCGCGCCGCTCCTCATCCACCAGATGGTAGACGGTGCCGTCCTCGTCGATGCAGTAGTGCGCCGAGACCTTGGCGTCCGGCGAGGTCAGCCGGTCGAGCGCTCCCTGACAGTCCGGCATGCCGGTATAGTGGAGCACGATCATGCTGATCGGTTGCGCGCGCTCGTCGTGATTGGGCGAGGGGAGATGCACTGGGTTCACGAGCGCCAATGGGCCATGCGGCTCCGTTCCGGTCAAGCCATTCTGGCTAAACGAAGATCGCCACCGTCTGCCGGGCGGCGAACAGGCGGCGGCCGCGCTCGTCCCACAGCGTCATCGCCTGGCGCGAGTAGCCGTCGGCCGTATCCTCGGCGGTAGCCTGCTGCAGGAACCAGTCGTCGTTGCTGTTCGGCAGGGCGTCCACTTCGATACTCCACGTCATGGAAGAAATAACCCCGAACTCGGGAAAACTGACCATCGCCGCGGGCGGCAGCGCATCGGCGAGCGCCAGCAGTGCCGTCAGCGGCTCGACGCCCTGCGGCCGCGCGAAGCGGGTCCAGCAGGTGAAGCTCGGGTCGCCTCCGGAGAACGGGCGACTGCCGGCCGCGAGCAGCATCTGGAAGTTTTGGGCGAAGCTTGGACCCGGGCCGCCCGCAAAGAGTGGCTCGCAACTGCTTGGCGGAGGCACGGCAGGCGCGGCCACGGAACGATGCTCCACTCGGCTGTCACGCGCGGCGCCGCACGAAAACAAGCATTCGGCGGCGGGGCCTGCTTCACCCGTCACCGAGGTGCGGACGAACGCTGCCGAACGGCCGCGGCGTATCACTTCCGGGCTGATCGTCAACTGACCCGCCGCAGGACCCACAAAGGCGATCTGCGCGGAACGGAGCGGCGGCAGGTCGGGCTGGCTGCGCTCCGTCGCGGCCCAGGCAAGGGCTGTCGTCATACCGCCATACAGCGTCCGGCCCTGCGCCCAGCTTTCCGGCGCGCTGCCGGTGAAGTCGGAGCCGGCGGGAACGAACGCGTCGAGGACTTGGTTGAGCGTCGGGTTGTCGGACATGCTCGCTTCCTAGTGCGCGCGACGCGCACGTCCAGCGCGTCGACGTTGCAAGCGAGTCACGCCTCCCGTCTTAGCGAGTTGCCACCGCATGGTTCACTTGTCCGACAGGGCCATACGCATAGAAGAGGCGGCAACGAACTCGTTTAACGGGGTATGTTGAGTGAACAAGTTCCTGCTTACGGCCAGCATGGCCAGCCTGATCGCCGTCCCGAGTGTAGCCGATGCGCGCAAGCCGCAGCCTGCACCACCGCCGCCGGTGGTTCGCGTCGCACCGACCGACCCCGTCGAGCTCTACTATTTCTCGCATCAGGACGCGCCCATCTGGACCCGCTCGGCCGACAGCCGCGCAGCGCTGCCGGTGCTCGTGGAACTGCTCCGCCGTTCGCCGGCGGAAGGGCTTGCCAACGGACCGCTGCTCGCCGCGTCCGTCGAGCAGTCCATGCGGGGGGGCAATGCTCAGGCGCTCGAGTTCGCCGCCAGCAAGGCGTTGGTCTCCTACGTGCAGCTGATGAAGAAGGCACCGGCCGGAATGCTGTTTGGCTACCCGCACCTGGCGCCGCAGAACAGCCGCCCGGACCAGATCCTGCTGACCGCCGCCGCTGCGCCGAGCCTGTCGCAGTACCTGCAGAAGATCAGCACGCCCAACGCTTACTATGCCCAGCTGCGCGATGCGTCGTGGAAGGCGATGCAGGCCGCGCCCGGCTCCGGCCCCGACCCGCGCATCCTGTCCAACCTGGAGCGCGCGCGTGTGCTTCCGGCGGGCGGCCGGTACATTCTGGTGAACACCGCCGAGGCGATGCTGACCATGTACGACAACGGTCAGCCGGTCGGCAGCATGAAGACCGTTGTCGGCATGACCAAATTTCCGGACGGCAAGCCGAACTACCTGCCGACCCCGATGATCGCCAGCATGATCTATTACGTCACGTTCAATCCGTACTGGAACGTGCCGCAGAACCTCATCCTCAAGAACATTGGTCACAAGGCGCGGGATCAGGGTGAGTCTTACCTGAAGGGCCAAGGCTTCCAAGTAATGAGCGACTGGACCGAGAATGCGACGGTGGTCCCTTACTCGGAGGTCGACTGGAAGGCCGTTGCGGCCGGCACGAAGATCGTCCGCATCCGCGAGCTGCCGGGCGCGGTCAATTCGATGGGTCGCTACAAGTTTAATTTTCGCAACGCCGAGGACATCTACCTGCACGACACCCCGATGAGGGAGTATTTCAAGCGGGATGTCCGGACCTTGTCGAATGGCTGCATCCGCCTGGAGGACGCCAAGCGGCTGGCGACGTGGCTGCTCGGTCGTGACCCAGTCGCGCCGAACGACCAGGCCGAGCAGCATGTGGCGATCCCGGCCGGCGTGCCGGTCTACGTTACCTACCTGACGGCCAAGCCGCAGCCGAACGGCGAGATCGCGTTCCTCGACGATTATTACGGCTGGGACGGCCGCCCAGATCGGCAGCTGTCCGCGGTTCCGAGCCTGAGGGGTGCGCACGTGGCGCGGTAGTGCGACGATCCAGAAGCTGATCAAGGCCGTCGCGGAGGACCGCGGCGGCCTTTTATTTGTGCTCGCAACTGACGCGGGAGCGCAAACGAAAAGCCCACGGGGATGAACCCCGTGGGCTTTGACGTGGGTCCTGTCGGTCTCGCCGCCAACAGCGGCTTGCTCGCAGGCCGTCCGGGCTGCTCCGGCTCTTCACGGAAGGCGAGGGTTGGCTTGCCAACCCTCTACTTCCGCTCGGCGGCTTAGCCGCGCTCCGGCGCCGGCGCCGGCGGCGGCGGCGGGGGCGGCGGCACCGGGCAGGTGTCGGTCGTCAGAATCACCGAGCCATCCGGGCAGGTCTGCGTTGCCGGCGGCGGCGGCGGCGGCGGCGGCGGCGGCGGCGGCGGCGGCGGAGGCGCGGCCGGCGCTCCGAGATTAAAGATTAGCGACGCCAGCAGCGAGTGCGAGCGGAAGCGACTGCGGATGCTCCCATTCGTAATGTCGAGGTCCGCGTCGTCGAAGTCGTCCTTCAGGCGAGTGTTGAAGAAACGGTACTTCAGGCCCACCTCAACATTCGTGCTCACGGGGAAGGCCACACCGGCGATCGCCTGGTAAGCAAAGCCAGTCCGGCTGGCGTGAGCGCCGTCGGTGCTCAGGCGAGTCCGGGCGACACCCGCACCGCCGCCAAGAAAACCGCGGAGCTGACCGTCGTCACCGCCGAAGTCAAAAAGCCCATTGCCCATCAAGGACAGGACGCGCGTGTTGCCGTCACCATTCACGACATCGAGACCGGTGCTGTCGGCGAAGCGATAGTCCTTGTGCGAAGCGCGTTTCCAGCCAAGTTCGAGTTCCGCACGGAATGCACCGAAGTCTTGACCCGCAACGACGTCAACGTCGAAGCCCCTCTTGTGATCGACCGTCAGAAATGCATCGGTGGTTGTCGTCGAGGAGCGAAGGTCGAATTCCATGTCCTCCACCAGCATCAGTCCGCCTTCGACACCGACGTAGGGCGAATGGTCACGAGCCATCGCTGGCGTCGCAAAGGCGACCGCAGCGGCAGCCGCCAGAAGATATTTGCGCATGATTTCCCCTTTTCCGAGTTGAATGACGCCAGCGACAACTAGAGCATCAGCCGAGTTGCCGTCTAGGCGCGGGTGTAACCAAGTGACGCATAATTGTTGCAATTAAGACACAATCTCCACCATCGCCATTGAAAAAGGGTCATCAGCCAAGCCGCGCGCGCGCTATGGTCTCCACTGCGAGCGATGCTAATACGGCAGCGGAAGGAAGAGCATTGTGCTGGCTGAACGCTCCGACGAGCCGCTGATTGAGTGCGTGGGGCTGAGCCCAATCCCCTATGTCGTCAGCAATCCGCGGCTGCCCGACAATCCGCTGGTGGTGGCCAATCAGGCTTTCTGCGAACTGACCGGCTATCGCGAGGATGAGGTGGTCGGCCGCAATTGCCGCTTTCTTGCGGGCAATGCGACGGAGCCGTGGCTGACCGAGCGGCTCCGCCAGGCGGTCAAGGACCGCCAGCCGGCTCTGGTCGACATCCTCAACTACAAGAAGGACGGTTCGCCCTTCCGCAACGCGGTGCTGGTCACGCCCTTGTTCGACGATGGGGGTCAGCTCCAGTTCTTCCTCGGCAGCCAGGTGGAATTGCCCAAAGGGAGTTCGGCCGCGAGCTTTACAGGGCGCCGCGAGAAAGCGGTGTTGGCCGTCAAGAGTCTGCCCAACCGCCAACGCCAGGTGCTGGAGCTGATCGCCAAGGGCCTGCTGAACAAGCAGATCGCCTGGGAACTGGGCATCAGCGAGAAGACCGTGAAAATGCACCGGGCCCTGCTGATGGAGCGGCTGAACGTGCCCACGTCGGCTGACCTCATCCGGTTGGCGGTCGAAGCCGGCTTCTGACGCCCCTACGGCCTCACGGCCGTATCGGCGCGAGCCAGCGCACATACTATGTGGCGAGGATCCCCTGCGGCCGGATCAACGTTCGGCGGCATTGCGGCTTGCCACCCCTGCTCGGCCAGCCGCATCGAGCGCCTCGTCCACCAGCTGGGCGAGGCGCTCATCGCCTGGAAAGCCCTCCTCTACCCAGCGTCGTTCGATGTCCTGCAGGGTGCGGGCAATCGCTGGGCCCGGCACCGCACCGCGGCGGATTAGGTCGCCGCCGCCGACCGGCAGCTTGCGAGGGGCGAAGCTGCGTAGGCCAGCCGCGTCGTGCGCTCGCCCGGCCAGCAGCAGACGGTCTTCCGCGCCTTCCTGCCCGATCCAGTAGGCGAGGGCCTCCGGCGTGCCGTCCAGCTCGGCCACGCTTGCCAACGCCAGTCGCTTGCGCGCCTTGTTTGACAGCTTCAGCCGAGCTGCGACCCGCTCCGCCACGAGCGGGTCAGGGGTCAGCAGGGCGGCCAGCCGACGGAGGGCGGCCGGAACGATGCCGGCGCTTGCTTCCGCCTCGACCATCGCCGCCAGCCGGCTGCAGCAATCACCCGCGATCTCTGGCACCACGGGTCGCAGGATGGCGTGCCGGACCATCAGTTCGACCGTTTCCACCGGATCGGGCAGCGCGAGCAGCTTGAGCAGCTCGTCAGCGATCCGCTCGCGAGACAAGGCCATCAGATCGTTCGCACGCGCTATGCAGGCGGCCAGGCTGTGGGCGTCGGGCTCCCCGCGGCCGAAGCGCGCCTGAAAGCGGAAGAAGCGCAGGATTCGGAGGTGGTCCTCGGCGATGCGCCGCAAGGGCTCGCCGATGAAGCGGACCCGGCCTTCCGCAAGATCGCCTTGTCCGCCAAAGTAATCGAACAAGCGCCGTTTTTCGTGGTCCCAGTAGAGCGCGTTGATGGTGAAGTCGCGGCGTTCGGCATCCGCCTGCCAGTTGTCCGTAAACGCGACGGTGGCGCGGCGGCCGTCCGTGCTGACGTCGGACCGGAGCGTGGTGATCTCCACCGGATGGCGGTCGATCACCGCGGTCACGGTGCCGTGCTCAATGCCGGTAGGAACCGTCTTGATGTCGGCCGCGCCGCAGCGGCGCATCACTTCGTAGGGCGTGAGGGTGGTTGCCAGATCGAGGTCGTTGACCTCCAGCCCCAGCAGCCCATCACGCACCGCGCCGCCGACGAACCGACTGCTTGCGGGTCCGAGTGCGCTGAACAACTCCGCGATCCCTGGCCGCTCTGCGAGGCCATCGAGCCGGCTCAGCTCCATCCGAGCCTCCGGGTCAGATTGACCAGCATGGCCGCCGTGGCGCCCCAGATACGCCGGTCGTTCCAGTCGATCTGATAGTAGGTCCGCATGCGCCCTTGGAACTCCGCTTTTACGGCGCGCTGATTGGTGGGATCCAGCACGAAGGCAAGCGGCGCTTCAAACCATTCGGCCACTTCATGCTCGTGCGGAGTCAGGGGCAGGTCGGGCGGGATCGTGCCGAGCACGGGCACCACCGAGAAACCGGTCACCGTGCTATACGTGTCCGCCATGCCCCATAGTTGAACTTGCGAAGGCGGCAGCCCGATCTCCTCATGGGCCTCGCGCAGCGCTGCGGCCGCGGGGTCGGCGTCCTCGGCGTCGATCCGGCCGCCGGGGAAAGCGATCTGCCCGGCGTGGGTCCGCAGATGTTCCCGCCTGACGGTCAGCAGCACGCCGGGCTCGGCCCGGCGGGTGATCGCCACCAGCACCGCTGCCGGGCGCAGCTCACCCGGTAATTCCTCCAGCAGGTCTCCGGACAGCAGGCGGGCGGGAGCAGGCGCCGCGAGCGCAGTTTGCAACGCATCGAGCAGGTTCATGACTGGAGCGGAAAGAACAAGCCGCCGCTCCATACGCCTGGCTTGTCGGAGCCTTCGGCAAGCGCCAGCTCGGCCAACTCATAGTAAACTGGCCGGGCGAGGGTGGCGTCGAGCCCTGAGCGTACGTGCACCAGGGGAATGCCGCTCTCTAGCCGCAGCTCGTGCCTGGGGCCAAGCACGACTGCGTCGCCGCTGTTGATCGCAAAGCCGATGCGTCGCTCGCGTCCGGTGCCCTCGGTCAACAGGGACGTTGCCACGAACGGCGCCAGTTCCACTTCGATCGTCAGCTTCTCCACCGGTGTGACCAGCACGAAGCTGCCGTCCGGTTCGCGCCGCAGGATGCGGGAGAACTGCCGTACTAGCGCTTCCCGTCCGATCGGAGCGCCCTGATGAGTCCAGCTGCCATCGCGCAGGATCCGCATATCGCTGCAGCCGCAATGCGTCGGATGCCACTGTTCGACTGGCGGCAGGCGCCGCTCCTCGATCACCCGCGCAACCTCGTCGATGGTTCGCCCAGTGATGTCGATCGGCTCGAAGGTTTCCGGCATGCTCTGCATGTAGGCTGTGGCTGCGTCGACGCAACGGCGCTTCGCTTTGCCGCGATCGCTGCCGCCGTCTATGGCAGGCCGATGATCAAGCGAACGGCAATTGTGACTGGCGGCGGCAAGCGCGTCGGGCGCCTATTGACTGAGCGATTGCTGGCGGACGGCTGGGTGGTGCTCGCTCACGTTCACCACCCCAACGACGAGGTGCCCGCGGGCGCGCTCAAGGTGGTCGCTGATCTTGCCGCCAGCAACTGCGCGGAAACGATCTTCGCCGCTTGTCCGTCGCCGCCGTGCTTACTGGTCAACAATGCGGCGCGCTTTGCGTCGGACGACCTTCATGCCTTCGATCCGAAAGAGTTCGCCGCCCACATGGCGGTGAACGTCCAGGCGCCGGCACTCCTGACCTGCGCTTTTGCAGGGGCGGGGGAGAGCGGCGACCGGCTGATCGTAAACATCCTGGATGCCAAGCTGGCCGCCCCCAATCCCGATTTCGTCAGCTACACCCTGTCCAAGGCGGCTCTAGCTGCGCTCACGGAGGTTTCGGCCCGGGCGTTTGCGACGCACGGTATCAGGGTCAACGGCATCGCGCCGGCGCTGATGCTGCTGTCGGCTGGGCAAACGGAGGAGGATTTCCGTCGGGTGCATCGACTTAACCCGTTAGAACGCGGAGTCATGCCCGAGCATGTCTGGGGAGCGCTACGGTTTCTGCTGGACTCGGCGG
>Ga0210040_10003240_pt1 | contig 22200 bp, 16 predicted proteins | sample CryGeyCG12114_NA_FD_185462 | JGI IMG/M metagenome (GOLD analysis project Ga0210040, IMG submission 185462) | Groundwater microbial communities from aquifer - Crystal Geyser CG19_WC_8/21/14_NA (SPAdes) (version 2) | ecosystem: Environmental > Aquatic > Deep subsurface > Groundwater | place: USA...
GTTGTAGATGCCGGCCGGGTCATCGGCGTCGATCATGGTCAGACCCGGGTCGAGCGGGTCGCCGGCCAGCATCGCCCGCTCCGCCGTCGCGGCGTCGCCCGCCGCCACATGCACCAGCACCGGAACGCCGGACCGGGCGACGACGCAGCCGGGCAGCTTCGCCAGATGGCGCGACCAGACCGGGTCCCATGCATAGCGCAGATCGGCCAGAATGACGTCCGGCCCCTCGCTCAGCCCCTGCGCCGCGGCGATGCGGCGCAGGCGTTCGCGGCTGTCCATTCCCCACAGCCGGGTCGGGTTGTCACCGACCGGCCGCAGCGCAGGCTTGCTCATCGCGCGACGATACCTGCATCCAGCTTGCGGCTGGTGGAGGATACGCCCGCCGTATAGGGCACAAAGGCGCAATGGACGCCGACCGCCTGCAGCCGGGTGCGATATTCGGCATATTGCGGCGTGCCGTACCAGTCGTCACCCACCAGCCAGACGTCGAACTGCATGCGTTCCCACGCGGCGAACTTGTCCTGGTCGTGTTGTGCAATCACCGCGTCGACCCCGCGCAGCGCGCGCACCATCTCCAGCCGCTCCTCGAACGGGACCACTGGTCGGCGGCCCTTGTACTGTTCCACCAGCTCGTCGGTGGATACGCCGACGATGACCCTGTCACCGAAAGCCTGCGCCGCGCGCAGGATGCGGACATGGCCGATATGCAGCAGATCGAAGGTGCCGGACGTGTAGACGAGACGCATGGCGCGTATGTAACGATAAGGTAGCAAAGCGCCAGAGCCCCACGGCCGTTACGCCGATCAGGGTTGGTCCGCGATGTCCCCGCCATCGGCGCCCGCCAGTCCCCCGCCGAGTGAACGGTAGAGTTCCACCAGATTGCTGGCGCGGGTAAGCCGCGTGGCGATCAGCTGCTGTTCTGCGCCATAGGCGGTGCGCTGCGCATCCAGCGTGACCAGGAAGGAATCCACGCCTGCGCGAAACCGGGCGTCGGACAGGCGCGCCGCGCCGCTGGCAGCTTCGGCCCGGGCCGTCTGCGCGTCGACCTGCTCGCCGATCGTGCCACGCTGCGCCAGCGCGTCGCTGACTTCGCGGAAGGCGGTCTGGATTGTGCGTTCATACGTTGCGAGTGCGACCTGTTCAGAGGCGCGGGTATAGTCGAGATTGCCCTCGCGCCGGCCAGCGTCGAAGATCGGCAGCGAGAGACCCGGCGAGGCGGTGTAGGTGAAGCTGCCGCCCGAAAATAGGCTGGAAAGGGCCGTCCCGATCGTGCCTATGGTGCCGGTAAGCGAGATGGTCGGGAAGAACGCGGCACGCGCGGCGCCGATATTCGCGTTCTGGGCGATCAGCTGATGTTCGGCCTGCAGCACGTCGGGCCGGCGCAGCAGCACGTCGGAGGACAGATTGGCGGGCAGCGCGTCGAGCGTGACGTCTCCGGTCGTCAGCCCTTCCGGCAGCTGCGGTGCCGGTACGGTCGTACCGACCAGCAGGTTGAGCGCATTCTGGTCCTGCGCAATGCGGGTTTCCAATGTGGCGATATCGTTGCGGGCCGCCTGGAAGCTGGTCTGGGCCTGCTGAACCTCAAGCTCGGAGCCGACACCGACCCGGAACTGCGCGCTGGTCAGGTCCAGTGTCTGGCGGAACGTTTCCAGCGTATTGCGCGCCACGCGCAGCTGCTCCTGGTCGGATGCCATGGTCAGCCATGCGTTGGCGATTTCGGCAATCAGACTGATCCGCGTGGATCGCTGCGCTTCCTCGCTGGCGAACACCTGTTCCTGCGCCGCCCGGGTGAGATTGCGCACCCGGCCGAACAGGTCGAGCTCGAAGGCGGACAGGCCGGCGTTCAGGCTGTAGATCTCGAGATCCGAACCGCTGGTGGCGACGCCCGTCCCCGCTCCGCCGCCAGCGCTGGCGGCGTTGTTGGTGTAGATGGCAGAGCCGGTCAGCGTCGCGGTCGGCAGCAGGTCGGCCCGCTGCGTGCGCAGCTGCGCCCGGGCCTGCAGGACGTTGGCCGCCGCGATGCGCAGGTCGCGATTATTGGCCAGACCCGTCTCGATCACCTGCCGCAGCCGGGGGTCGAGGAAGAAATCCCGCCAGCCGACCTGGGTGATGTCGGGGGCGTCGGTTGCCGCGGCGGGGTAGATGCCGCCTTGCGGCAAAGCCACCGGCACGGCGCCGCCCGGACGGTCATAATCAGGGGCGAGGTTGCACCCGGCGAGCATCGTCGCGCCCACCAGGCAGGCGAAGAACGATTTGGTCATCACATCACGCTCCCTGCGGCGCGGTGCCGCCGTCGGAAGATTTGTTGCCGCCGTCCGGCTCGACATCGCCGTTGGCGGAGGGCTGGTCCGTCTGGCCGTGCTTGAACAGCCGCGCCACCACCACGAAGAACATCGGCACGAAGAAGATTGCCAGGACCGTGGCCGACAGCATGCCGCCCGCCACCGCCCGGCCGATCGCGTTCTGGCCGCCTGCACCTGCCCCGGTGGAGAGCGCCAGCGGCATGACGCCGAAGATGAACGCCAGGCTGGTCATCAGGATCGGACGCAGCCGCAGCCGCGCCGCCTCGATCGCCGCATCGAAGGCGTTCATGCCGTCGCGCACCCGTTCCTCCGCGAACTCCACGATCAGGATCGCGTTCTTCGCCGCAACGCCAATGGTCGTGATCAGGCCGACCTGCAGGTAGATGTCGTTGCCCAATCCGGTCAGCCAGGCAGCCAGCACGGCGCCCAGCACACCGAGCGGCACCACCAACATCACGGCAATCGGGACCGACCAGCTTTCATACAGAGCGGCAAGGCACAGGAACACGATCAGCAGCGACAGCGCATAGAGCGCGGGCGCCTGGCCGCCGGACAGCCGTTCCTCGTAGGACAGGCCTGTCCATTCCAGCGACGTGCCGGGCGGCAGCTTGGCTTGCATCTCGGTGATGGCGTCCATCGCCTCGCCGGTGCTCAGGCCCTGCCCGGGGGCGCCCTGCAGCTGCATTGCCGGCTGGCCCTGGTAACGGCTGAGAATTACCGGCGCCTGCTTCCACGACAGGTCGGAAAAGGCGGTGAACGGCGCCATCTCGCCGCTGCTGCTGCGCACGTAGAAGCTGCCGATGGCGTCGGGGGATGAGCGATATTGCTGGTCCGCCTGGATATAGACGCGCTTGGTGCGCCCGCGGTCGAGGAAGTCGTTGACGTAGGCGCCGCCCCAGGCGGTGGCGATCGTCGAATTGATCGACGAGATGTCGAGGCCCAGCGCCCCCGCCTTGTCCTGGTCGATATTGACCGACAGCTGCGGCGCATCGTCCAGGCTGATGGGGCGGACCTGCGCGACCCGGCTGTCGCCCGCGGCCATGCCCAGCAGCTGGTTGCGTGCAGCCAACAGGCCATCATGGCCGATGTCGCCGCTGTCGACCAGCCACAGGTCGAAGCCGGTGGCGTTGCCCAGTTCCTGCACGGCCGGCGGCACCACTGCGTAGATGGCGGCATCGCGGTACTGCGCGAAGGTCCCCATGGAACGTGCGGCGATCGTCTGGGCCTTGTTCTCGACGCCCGGGCGCTCCTCCCAATCCTTCAGGCGGATGAAGGCGAGGCCCGCATTCTGCCCCTGGCCGGAAAAGGAAAAGCCGCTGATCGTGAACACGCTGGCGACGTTGGCGCTTTCCTCCTTCAGGAAGTGGTCGCGCACCTGATCCAGCGCGCGCTGCGTACGCGGCAGGGTCGCACCCGGTGGCGCCTGGACCAGCGCGATCATCGTGCCCTGGTCCTCGTCCGGCAGGAAGCCGCCGGGCAGCCGGATGAAGATTAATGCCATCAGGCCCACGATCAGCAGGTAGATCACGCCGGAACGCCTCCAGCTGCGCGCCGTGCGCACCACGCCGCGTTCGTATTTCTGCGTGCCGCGGTCAAAGGTGCGGTTGAACCAGCGGAAGAAGCGGGCGAAGATCCCGTTGCCTTCTGCCGCCTTGGGATCGTGGGGCTTCAGGATGGTGGCGCACAGGGCCGGCGTCAGGATCAACGCCACCAGCACCGACAACACCATGGAGGCGACGATGGTCACGGAGAACTGGCGATAGATCACGCCGGTCGATCCGCCGAAGAAGGCCATCGGCAGGAACACCGCAGACAGAACCATGCCGATGCCGATCAGCGCGCCGCTGATCTCGTCCATCGACTTGCGCGCCGCGTCCTTTGGCGAAAGATGCTCCGTCTGGATCAGACGCTCGACGTTCTCCACCACCACGATCGCATCGTCGACCAGCAAGCCGATCGCCAGCACCATGCCGAACAGCGTCAACGTGTTGATGGAATAGCCCAGCGCCGACATCACGCCGAACGCGCCGAGCAGCACGACCGGCACCGCGATGGTCGGGATGATTGTCGCGCGCCAGTTCTGCAAGAACAGGAACATCACCAGGAAGACGAGGATCACCGCCTCTATCAAGGTGTGCACCACCTGTTCGACCGACAGGCGGACGAACGGGGTCGAATCGTACGGGTAGACGACCTTGACGTCCGACGGGAAACCTTGCGCGATGCGCTCGATCTCGGCCTTTACCTGGTCCACGGTGTCGAGCGCGTTGGCGCCCGTTGCCAGGCGAACGCCGAAGCCCGATGCGGGTTTGCCATTATACTGGGTGTCGAAGCCATAGATCTCGGCACCCTTCTGCACGCGGGCCACGTCGCGCAGCCGCACGACCGCGCCGCCCTGCGCCGAACGCAGGCGGATGTTGCCGAACTCCTCCGGCGTCTGCAGGCGGGTCTGGACGGAGACGGTCGCGTTCAGCTCCTGCTCCACAGGTGCGGGCAGCTGGCCGATCTGGCCGGCGGAAACCTGCGCGTTCTGCGCCTGCACCGCTGCCGTCACATCGTCGATCGTCATGTTGTAGCTGCGCAGCTTCAGCGGATCGACCCAGATGCGCATGGCATATTGCGTGCCGAACACCTGCAATTCGCCGACGCCCGTGACGCGGCTGACGGGGTCCTGCACCTGCGCCACGAGGTAGTCGGACAGGTCGTTGGCCGTGTGGCTGCCATCTTCCGAGTAGATCGCGGCGACCAGCAGGAAGCTGGCGGCGGATTTCGCGACGGTGACGCCCTGGCGCTGGACCTCCTGCGGCAGCAGCGACGTCGCCGCCTGCAGCTTGTTCTGCACCTGCACCTGCGCGATGTCAGGGTCGGTGCCCTGTTCGAAGGTCAGCGTGATGGTGACCCGGCCGGCCGAGGATGACGAGGCCGAGAAGTAGCGCAAATTGTCGATGCCCTTGAGCTGCTGCTCGATGATCTGCGTGGTGGTGCGTTCCAGCGTCTCCGCATCCGCACCGGGATAGGTGGCGGCAATGGTGACGGTCGGGGGCGCGATGGTGGGAAATTGCGAGATCGGCAGACTGCGGATCGCGATCGCGCCGAACAGCATCAGCACGATCGCGATGACCCAGGCGAAGATCGGCCGGTCGATGAAGTAACGTGACATGGCGGCTTAGTTCGCTTGCGTCTGGGCGTCGGAGGCGGCCGGCGCGGGCCGGGCCGTCTGCTGGGCGGGATCGCGATAGGGAGTCGCCTGCACTGCCATGCCGGGGCGCAGGTTCTGCCCCCCTTCGACCACGACGCGATCGCCCGCCTTCAGGCCCGCCGTGACGAGCCAGTTCTGCCCCACGGTGCGCGGCGCGGTCAGGTTGCGCAGCTGGATCTTGCCGTCGCCACCCACGACCATGACGGTCGGATTGCCGCGCTCGTCACGCGAAACCGCGCGGATCGGCACCAGCATCGCGTTCGAGCGGGTGCCCTCCACCAGTTCGGAGCGCACATACATGCCGGGCAGCAGCAGGCCCTGGCGGTTGGGGAACACGGCCCGCACGATCTGGCTGCCGGTGGTCGGATCGACCGTCACATCCGTGAAGCGCAGCGTGCCTTCCGCCGGGTAGTCGCTGCCGTTCTCCAGCTTCAGCCGGACGCGGGTGGCGCCGCCTTCGCGCGACAGATCGCCGGAGGCGAGCTGCTGGCGCAGGTTCAGGACGTCCTCGCTGGATTGCTGGATGTCGACGAAGATAGGGTCGAGGCGCTGGATGGTGGTCAGCGGATCGGCCTGGCTGGCCGTGACCAGCGCGCCGGTGGTGTAGGTGGAACGGCCGATGCGGCCGCTGATCGGCGCGCGGATGGTGGTGCGCGCCAGGTCGATCTCGGCGGAGCGCAAGGCGGCCTGCTGCGCCGCGACATCCGCGCGGGCCTGCTGGGCGGCGCTGGAAGCATCCTCCGCCTGCTGGCGCGAGATAGCATTGATTTCCACCAGCTCGCCATAGCGGCGGGCGAGCGCCTCCGTATTGGCGATCGCGGCGCGCGCCCGGGCCAGGCCGGCCCGCGCACTCGCCACAGCCGCCTGGTACGGCGCGGGATCGATGCGGTAGAGCGGCTGGCCCTTGCTCACCATGTCGCCTTCTTGGAACAGGCGGGCCTGGACCAGGCCGTTCACCTGCGGGCGGACGTCCGACGTCTCATAGGCGCTCGTGCGTCCCGGCAGCTCGGTGCTCAGCGTCACTGCCTGCAAGGCCACGGTGATGACGCCGACCTGCGGCGCCGCCGCAGGCTGCTGCTGCTGCTCGCCACTCCCGCAAGCTGCGAGGAGCAAGGCCAGTCCGGCCGCTGAAGCAATCCTGTTCATACCCACCTTCGATCCGTTCTGCGGTCCAGAGACGACACGAAGCCACCCGCAAAGCGGGCAGCTTGAAACCACGCCTGCACAATCGTGCGGCAATCCTTCTACGACATTCTCACCCGACCAGAATGGCGAGCTTGCTGATGGGCGCCGCCTATCCTATGAGTGATCGCTCACTCACAATCGGTGCCACTAGATCGGTCGTCCCGTGTTGGCAAGAACAGAAAAAGGGGATTGCTGATGGAGCGAGCTGCACACGGGGACTCCCCGCAGCCCTCCCGCGCGGAAAATCGTCGCAGGCACCTGCTGGATACTGCGCGCAGCCTGTTCATCGAACAGGGCTTCCACAAGACAGGTATTGCGCAGATCGCTGCCGAGTCGGGCATCAAGGTCGGCCAGATCTATCGCGATTTCGAAAGCAAGGAAGCGATCATCGCCGCCATCTGCGAGATGGACGCCACGGCCTGGCTGGAGGAGGACGTGCTGACCGACGCGGTGGAGCGCGCGGATGTGCCGGCGATTCGCGCCTGGCTGACGCGCTTCAACGGGCAGGAGGATAGCGAAGAGTATCGCCTGGTCGCCGAGATCATTGCCGAGGCCGGGCGCAATCCCCGGGTCGCCGACATCTATCGGAAGCTGGATGCGCGTTTGTTCACGAGCCTGTCGGCTGCCTTTGCCGCACTTGCCCCGGCAGGCACCGGAACGGCGGCGATCACCGCGCTTGCAGAGCTGATCATGATCTTCGGCGTCGGCATGGCCAGCCGCCGCATCGTTCTGGGCGAAGCCGGCTCACGCGAGGCCAGCCGGATGATCGAGCGGGTCCTGACCTTCGAAAGCGCCAGCCTGTTCAAGTGCCATGCCCCGTCGGAGGAAGAGAGATCGTAGCGACAATCCATCGGACGAGGATCAGCTGCGGAACTCTTCCCCCGGCTCAGCGCAGACGCTGCATCACACGTCCAGATTGGCGACGTTCAGCGCGTTCTGCTGGATGAAGTCGCGCCGGGGTTCCACCACGTCGCCCATCAGGCGGGTGAAGATCTCGTCGGTCACATCCGCATCCTCGACCTTGACCTGCAGCAGCGCGCGGTTGTCGGGATCCAGCGTGGTCTCCCACAGCTGGTCGGCATTCATTTCGCCCAGGCCCTTGTAGCGCTGAACCGCCAGGCCCTTGCGCCCAGCTTCCATTACGGCCTGCAGCAGCTGGGTCGGCCGGGTGATCGCACCGTCCGTCGGGCGCGTCGTGGTCGCCTCGGCGGCGCCTGGCTGGTCGGTGGCGGCGTCTCCGGAGTCCGTGTCCGTATCGGGTTCGGCAGCTTCCGGCTCGGGGGCGGTGGCGGCGCTGCCCTTGGTCAGCCGGGCCGGGCTGCCATAGATCTCGGCCTGCTCACCGGCGAGCCGGTGCAGCTTGCGCGCCTCGGCGCTGCCGACGAAGCTGCCATCCACCTGATGCGCGTCGGTCACGCCGCGCCACACGCGGTCGAACCGGATCAGGCCGTCGGCATCCTGCCGGGCGGACCACACCGCATCGGCGTCGCCCAATTGCAGCCGCGCCGCAGCCCTCGCCAACGCGTCCGCGCGCGCCTCGACACTGGCTTCCGGGTCCAGCGCGCCGGCCAGCGCCATCGCTTCGATCACGGACGGGTCGTAGCGGCGCGGCACGAAGGCCATCAGGTTCTTCATGCGGAGCGCATGTTCGACCAGCTGGGTCAGCTCCGTCCCGCCGCGCGCGCCGCCGGCGCTTTCCAGCACCCGGCCCTGCAACCCGGCCTCCACCAGATAGCGGTCGAGCGCCGGCTGGTCCTTGAGGTACACCTCGGAACGGCCCTTGCTGACCTTGAACAAAGGCGGCTGGGCGATGAACAGGTGCCCGGACTTGACGATCTCCGGCATCTGCCGGTGGAAGAAGGTCAGCAGCAGCGTGCGGATATGCGCGCCGTCCACGTCGGCGTCCGTCATGATGACGATCTTGTGGTAGCGCAGCTTGTCCAGGTTGAAATCGTCGCGGATGCCGGTGCCCATCGCCTGCACCAGCGTGCCGACCTCGCGCGAGCCGATGATGCGGTCGAACCGTGCGCGCTCCACATTCAGGATCTTGCCCCGCAGCGGCAGGATGGCCTGCACGTGCCGGTCACGCCCCTGCTTGGCGGAACCGCCGGCGGAATCGCCCTCCACCAGGAACAGCTCGCACTTGCTGGGGTCGCGTTCCTGGCAGTCGGCCAGCTTGCCGGGCAGGCTGGCGATGTCCATCACGCCCTTGCGCCGCGTCAGTTCGCGCGCCCGCTTGGCCGCCTCGCGTGCGGCGGCGGCGTCGATCACCTTGCCGATGATCTCCTTGGCATGGCCGGGGTTCTCCTCCAGCCATTCGGTCATCTTCTCGCCCATCAGCCCTTCGAGCGGCTGGCGGACCTCGGAGGAGACCAGCTTGTCCTTGGTCTGGCTGGAGAATTTGGGATCGGGCAGCTTGACGCTCACGATGGCGGTCAGCCCTTCGCGCATGTCCTCGCCCGACAGGGTGACCTTCTCCTTCTTCATCACCCCGCTGGACGTGGCGTAATTGTTCAGCGTGCGGGTCAGCGCCGCGCGGAAGGCCGCCAGATGCGTGCCGCCGTCGCGCTGCGGGATGTTGTTGGTGAAGGCCAGCACGTTCTCGTAATAGGAATCGTTCCATTCCAGCGAGACGTCGATCCCGATCCCGTCCTTCTCGGCCGAAATCGTGATCGGCTCGGGCATCAGGGCCGCCTTATTGCGGTCGAGATATTTCACGAACGCGGCAGTGCCGCCCTCGTAATAAAGATCGTGCTCCACGGGCTCGGCCGGGCGATTGTCGCGCAGCTTGATGTGCACGCCGGAATTCAGGAAGGCGAGCTCGCGATAGCGGTGCTCCAGCTTGTCGAAGTCGAACTCGGTCACATTCTTGAACGTATCGGTGGAAGGCAGGAAGGTGACCTTGGTGCCCGTCTGGTCTGACGACACATCCCCGCGCACTTCCAGCGGCGCCTCGGCATCGCCGTGGCGGAAGCGCATCCAATATTCCTTGCCTGCGCGCCAGACAGTCAGTTCCAGCCATTCGGACAGCGCGTTCACCACGGACACGCCGACGCCGTGCAGGCCGCCCGATACCTTGTAGGCATTGTCTTCGCTGGTGTTCTCGAACTTGCCGCCCGCATGCAGCTGGGTCATGATGACCTCCGCCGCGCTGACGCCCTCGCCCCGGTGCATGTCGACCGGGATGCCGCGGCCATTGTCGGTAACGCTGACCGACCCGTCGGCATTCAGCTCGATCAGCACCAGGTCGCAATAACCGGCCAGCGCCTCGTCGATCGCGTTGTCCGACACCTCGAACACCATGTGGTGCAGGCCCGAGCCATCGTCGGTATCGCCGATATACATGCCCGGCCGCTTGCGTACCGCGTCGAGGCCCTTGAGCACCTTGATCGAGTCTGCGCCGTAGCTCTTGGCGCCGTCTTCACTGCTTTCCGTCATATCCAGCATATAGGTTTCCCGCACGCCGGAGGAAAGCGAAACGGGCATGGTTCCACAGGCTTTTGCCACAAGGCGGGCGATGCGCCGGGATCGCGGGCAAACAAAGCGGCCTGAGCCGTGCCGGACGGGTGCTGCAAGCCGGCAGCGCCTAAACAGAAACGGCCGCCCCCGAAGGAGCGGCCGCTTGCCTGTTCAATGTTTGAAGCGGATCAGAGCGGCCACATCATCGGGTGACGGTAGCTGCCGGCGCTGCGGATGTAAGCGCTAAAGGCGCGCTTGAGAAACTTGGCCATGATCTGTGCTCCTGCGATGGGGCGCTGACTGTTGGCAGCCGCCCGTTATGTTCTGCGATGGTCAGGTAAACCGACACTCGACCATGATGCCGGTCGGATCCGGGCGGCCGGGGAGAGGGTCGGCCGCCCGAAGCTGGTCAGAGCCGGTCGCGGCCGCTCGCAAGGGCGAAGTTGGCCGGCAGTTGCTCCTGCACCTGCGCGCGCGCACGGTCGCGGCAGCTGTGCCATTGCTGGAACTCCGAGAGATTGCTCAGCCCGCTCGGAGCGAGGCACACTTCGCGCACCGCAGCGTCGATCCGGGTCTGCAGGATCTGCTGGTCGGCAGCGCTGCTGAGGTTGAGGTCGGCGTAGCTGACCCTGGAAGACGGGGTAACGTCGATGGAGCCAGCCTGCGCAGCCGCGGGAGCGACCAGAGCGGCGAGAAAGATAAGCGGCTTCTTCATGGAACAACCCTTCGTTCTGTTGCGTGCCGCCTTTGCTGGGTCATCCATTGTGCTTTTGTTGCCCCCTGTGTGCCGGGGACCATCGCGTCGCACAAATGCGAAGAGCGGCAGTGCAGTTGCGTGTTTTGCAACATGATCGCGGGCTCTTACCTAGTCGTGCCGGAACGGCTGCAGCAGGCGTCCGGTTGTCGCCCATTGCCGTTTGCGGGCGCGCGTCCTAACCGCCGCGCATGAGCCCGCTACCCGAACCCGCCCACCAGCCCGACACCATCCTGATCGTCGATTTCGGCAGCCAGGTGACCCAGCTTATCGCGCGTCGCGTGCGCGAGGCCGGCGTCTATTCGGAGATCGCCCCGTTCACCCAGGCGGAGGAGGCGTTCCATCGCCTGCGGCCCAAGGGCATCATCCTGTCCGGCTCCCCCGCCAGCGTCCCCGCCGAGGGCAGCCCCCGGGCGCCCCAGCTGCTGTTCGACAGCGGCTTGCCCATCCTGGGCATCTGCTACGGCCAGCAGGTGATGACGCGCCAGCTGGGCGGCGAAGTGCGGCCGGGGCACGAGACGGGGGAGGGTGGCGAGTTCGGCCGCGCCTTCCTGACCGTCACCGAGCCTTGCGTGCTGTTCGACGGATTGTGGGACGTGGGCGAGCGCCACCAGGTGTGGATGAGCCATGGCGACAAGGTCACCCGCTTTGCCCCCGGTTTCCGCATCGTTGCCACCAGCGACGGGGCGCCATTCGCGCTGATCGCGGATGACGAGCGGCGCTATTACGGCACACAGTTCCACCCGGAGGTGTTCCACACGCCTGACGGCGCGCGGCTGCTGGCCAATTTCGTGCGCCATGTCTGCGGTCTGGCCGGCGACTGGACCATGGCCGAGTTCCGCCGCGCCAAGATCGAGGAGATCCGCGCCCAGGTCGGCAGCGGCCGGGTGATCTGCGGCCTGTCCGGCGGTGTCGATTCGGCAGTGGCCGCGGTGCTGATCCACGAGGCGATCGGCGAGCAGCTGACCTGTGTCTTCGTCGACCACGGCCTGATGCGGCTGGGTGAGGCGGAGCAGGTCGTCGGCCTGTTCCGCAATCATTACAACATCCCGCTGGTCCATGTGGATGCCGAAGCGCTGTTCATGGATGGTCTTGCCGGCCTGACCGACCCCGAAGCCAAGCGCAAGTTCATCGGCAAGACCTTCATCGACGTGTTCGAGGCGGAGGCGGCGAAGGTCGGCGGGGCGGACTTCCTGGCGCAGGGCACGCTCTATCCCGACGTGATCGAGAGCGTCAGCTTCACCGGCGGGCCATCGGTCACCATCAAGAGCCACCACAATGTCGGCGGACTGCCCGAACGTATGAACATGGCGCTAGTCGAGCCCTTGCGCGAACTGTTCAAGGACGAGGTGCGCGAGCTTGGCCGCGAGTTGGGGCTGCCGCAGGCCTTCGTCGGCCGGCATCCGTTCCCCGGCCCCGGCCTCGCCATCCGCATTCCGGGCGAGGTGACCAAGGAGCGTTGCGACATCCTGCGCAAGGCCGATGCGATCTATCTGGAGGAGATCCGCAATGCCGGTCTCTACGATGCAATCTGGCAGGCCTTTGCCGTGCTGCTGCCGGTCAAGACCGTGGGCGTGATGGGCGACAGCCGCACCTATGACAGCGTCTGCGCCCTGCGCGCCGTGACCAGCACCGATGGCATGACGGCGGATGTCTACCCGTTCGACGGCCATTTCCTGGGCCGCGTGGCGACCCGCATCGTCAACGAGGTGCGCGGCATCAACCGCGTGGTCTACGACTATACCAGCAAGCCGCCCGGCACGATCGAGTGGGAATGACCGCGCAGGTCTAGCAGCCCGTCAGATGTCCGCCATGCCGTCCAGCTCGCGATCCTCGGCCCCCAGGGTCACGAACTGATCGAGCAGCCAGGACGCGGCCGGGCCGGGGGGCGCATCGCGGCGCCAGATGCCGCAGAAGCGGTAGGTGCCGGCCAGATGGTCGGGGATGGTCAGCCGCACCAGCGTGCCCGCCGCCAGGTCGGGCTCGATCATCGGCAGCGGCATGTTGCCCCAGCCTATCCCCTCGCGCAGCAGCGCGTGCTTTGCGCCCAGATCGGCGAGCCGCCAGGTCCGGTGGCTGGTGACGGAGAAGTTGCGCCCTTCGGTGAAGCTCGATCGGTCGCTGAGCACGAGCTGGGTATAGCCGCGCGCCGCGCCCGGGCGGATCGGCGTCATGCGCGCCAGCGGGTGATCGGGCGCGGCCACCGGCACCATCGGTACTGACCCTGCCGCCACCGCATCGATCGCTTCCACCCCCGCGGCGAGCGGCCCGGAGATGCCGAGCACGGCCGCCCGATCAACCACCAGCGCGGCGGTCGCGCCCAGCGCCTCGACATGGAGGCGCAGCGATACGGTCGGGAATTCCTGCGCGAAGTGCCGCAGCACCCGGCCCAGCCGCTGCGCCGGCAGCATCACGTCCACGGCCAGCGTGACCTCCGCCTCCAGCCCGTGCAGCAGCCCGCGCACCTTCGCCCGCAAGGCATCGACATTCTCGCTCAGCGCCCGCGCCTCCGTCAGCACCGCGTGGCCGGCTTGCGTCAGCTTCGGCTTGCGCGTGCCCTCCCGCTCGAACAGCAGCAGGCCGAGCTGCGCCTCCAGATTGGCGATGCCGTAGCTGATGACGGAAACTGCCCGGTTCAGCTTGCGGCCGGCGGCGGCGAAGCTGCCTTCGTCGACGATCGCCAGGAAGATACGCAGCTGGTCGAGGCTGGGGGTGCCCGGTTCGCTCACTTTTCAACTCTGTCGAATAAGGCCGCTCATTTTATCTCTCTGCCGCGGAAAGTGGGCGCGGTCCATATCGGCTGCAGAGGCCGGCCCGCGCCGGCAGCAGGAGACGCAACGATGATCGAACTTCGCCCCTTCGCCAGCCTCGGCGGCGCCAATCACGGCTGGCTGGATGCCCGGCACCACTTCTCCTTCGCCGATTACCACGATCCGGCCCGCACCCATTGGGGCAATCTGCGCGTGTGGAACGACGACACGATCGCGCCCAGGTCCGGCTTCCCGCCGCACCCGCACCGCGACATGGAGATCATCACCTATGTCCGCGAAGGTGCCATCACGCATGAGGACAGCCTGGGCAACAAGGGCCGCACCGAAGCTGGCGACGTGCAGGTGATGAGCGCGGGCACCGGCGTGCGCCATTCGGAATACAACATGGAGGACGTGACCACCCGCATCTTCCAGATCTGGATCATTCCCACCCGCTCCGGCGATGCGCCGCAATGGGGCGCCAAGCCGTTCCCCAAGGGGGAGCGCTCCGGCCAGTTCGTCACCCTGGCGAGCGGCCTCGAGGGTGATGCCGAGGCGCTGCCGATCCGCACCGACGCCCGGGTGGTCGGCGCGACGATCAAGGCCGGCGAACGGGCCGAATACCGCCTCGGCAAGGGGCGCCGCGCCTATCTGGTTCCGGCAAGCGGCGCGGTGGAGATCGACGGCGTGCGGGTCAATGCCCGCGACGGCGCCGCGATCAGCGATGTCGAGCTGCTGACCCTGGTCGCGATCGAGGACACCGAGATCGTGCTGGTTGACGCGGCCTGACGCTGCGGGAAGGGCGCGCCAGGCCGGCGTGCCCTTCCAGGGCTGGCGTCCGCAACCGGACAGTTGCACAAAGGGGGGCAAGACAGGGGATGTGAGATGGAGACGATCGGTCGTGACCTGCGCGAGATGCAGCGCATCCCGCTGGCCCCGGGCCATGTGGCGGCGATCCGCGAGGCCGGGCGCGAGGCGCGCTATGCGGCAGGCACCTTCCTGACGCGGCCGGGCGATCCCGCCGACCGCTTCGTCTATGTCGAGGAAGGCGAGATCGAAGTGGCGGACGCCTATACCGGCGAACGGCTCGTCCCCTCCACGCTGGGCCCCACCCAGTTCATGGCGGAGATCGCCTTCCTGAGCGGCGGCAGCTGGTCGATGGCGATGCGCGCCGCACGCGATACGCGCGTGACCGAGGTGCCGCGCGCCCGGATGCTGGCGCTGATGGCGCATGTGCCGGAAATGTCGGACATCATCATCACCGTGCTCGCCGCGCGCCGGCGGCGCCAGCTGGAGGCGCATGACGCATCGCTGGTGCTGATCGGGGAGGAGGCCGATCGCGCGATCCGCCGCATCGCTGACTTTGCCGGGCGCAACCAGGTGCCCTACCTCTCTCACCCGCTGGGCAGCGCGGAGGCGCGGGCTGTCGCCACCAGCTGCGCAATCTCTCCAGACCGGCCGGCGGTGATCTTCGGCCGCGACAACGTGGTCGCCGATCCCACCCCGCACAAGGTTGCCCGCCTGCTCGGCCTCAACCTCGACTTCGTCGATGACGAGGAGATCGACGTGCTGGTCGTCGGCGCCGGGCCGGGCGGGGTGGCGGCGGGTGTCTATGCCGGGGCGGAGGGACTGCGCGCGCTGGTGGTGGACGACACCGCCATCGGCGGGCAGGCCGGCACCTCCAGCCGGATCGAGAACTACATGGGTTTCCCCACCGGCATCTCCGGCGCAGACCTGGTGTGGCGCGGGGAGGTGCAGGCGATGAAGTTCGGCACCCGCTTCGCCGTGCCGCTCAGGGTCGAGCGGCTCGACCGGCTGGAGGATGGCGGCCTGTGCGCCACCTTCGACAATGGGCAGCGGGTACGCACGCGCGCGGTGGTGGTCGCCACGGGCGTGCAATATCGCCGCCTCCCGATCGACCGGCTGGCCGAGTTCGAGGGGGCCGGCATCTATTATGCCGCGACCGAGAACGAGGCGCGCTTCTGCCGCGATGCCGAGGTGATCGTGGTCGGCGGCGGCAATTCGGCGGGGCAGGCGGCGATGTTCCTCAGCCGCATCGCCCGCCGGGTGCGGCTGCTGGTGCGCGGCGACACGCTGGCGACGTCCATGTCCAGCTACCTCTCGCGCCGGCTGGAGGCCGATCCGTCGATCACCATCGAATATGGCGCGCAGGTGACCCAGGTGCATGGCGACGACCAGCTGCACGCCGTGACCATCCGCCATCCTGGCAGCGACGGCACGCGGGTGGAAACCTGCGCCCTGTTCATCATGGTCGGTGCGGCCCCCAACACCGGCTGGATCGCCGAACTGGTGGATCTGGACGACAAGGGCTTCGTGCTGACCGGCAGCAGCGTCGGCGCCGGATCGCCCTACGCCACGTCCAGCCCCGGCATCTTTGCCGTAGGTGACGTGCGCGCCGGATCGGTGAAGCGGGTCGCGGCCTCCGTCGGGGAGGGGTCGGTGGTGATCTCCACCATATGGAACTATGTGAACGCCCACTCCGCCTAGCGGCGCGTTCATGCTGCAATCGCGCCGGAAGCTGTGTGCAGCGCAACAGCCGGTCCAATCAGGGCGCGACTCGATCCCGCCGGCAGTTCGGCGCAACGCGGCGTTTACGCCTGTGCATGCCGCCGGAACCTTCTGCTGCATTGGTCTGTTTGACCTATGTGAAGATCATTGTGCGTGTGCGATATCACCGCCGCGCACCATCGGATCACGGCAGGCATCTCGAATGAATGGTGAGTTGCCCCGCCGGATGATGCGTCTTGCCTTGTGTGCCGCTTCGTGCTGCACTGCAACATGGGCAATCCGGCGATCATCCGCAGCGCGCGGGCACGCACCGGTTCTGAGGAACGGGCAATGGGCGATAGCGGCAGGAACCTTTCGATCAAGCTGCCGACCGGCACCGGGGCCGATGTGCACTCTATCTTTGTCGGGCGCCGGCAGGCGGCGCCGGGCACAGGTGACCGACATCGCGGCGCCGGGCCGAACAGCGAACGCGCCGACGACAGCCTGAGCCGGCGGCCGCTGCGCCGTGTGGCGCTGATCGGCACCTACACGCCCCGCAAATGCGGCATCGCCACCTTTACCGGCGACGTGTTCGACAAGCTGCGCGAATGGCATCCCCGCATCCAGGTCGATGTCTACGCGCTGGACGACCCCGCCAGCCCGCTTGCCTATGGCGATATCGCCGGCACCATCGCTGTCGACGATCCCGCCAGCTATGCGCAGGCCGCGCGCCAGATCAATGAAAGCGGCGTGGACGCCGTGTGGCTGCAGCATGAATTCGGCATCTACGGTGGGCCCGACGGGGCCATGGTCACCGATTTCGTCGACCGCATCGCCGCGCCCCTGATCCTGACGCCGCACACCGTGCTGGGCCAGCCATCCGCCCGCCAGCGCACGATCCTGGAGCATCTGATCGCCCGCGCCAGCCGGATCATGGTGATGAGCGGTCACTCGCGCGACCTGCTTGCCAGCTCCTACGGCGCGCCGCACGACATCCTGCAGGTGATCCCGCACGGCGCGCCGGACCGCCCGTTCGGCCGCAGCCGGCAGTTCAAGGAACAGCTGGGGCTTGCCGACCGCAAGGTGATGATGACGTTCGGCCTGCTCGGCCCCGGCAAGGGTCTGGAGAAGGCGATCGAAGCGATGCCGGCGATCGTGGAGCGGCATCCGGAGCTGGTCTACCGCATTGTCGGCGCCACCCACCCCAATCTGGTCGCGCGCGAGGGGGAGGCCTATCGCGAGCGGCTGGTCGCGCTGGCCGCCGAGTTGGGCGTGGTCGATCACATCGTGTGGGACAACCGTTTCCTGGACGTGGACGAGTTGCTCGACCAGCTGGAAGCCTGCGACATCTACGTCACCCCCTATCCCGGGCTGCAGCAATCCACGTCGGGCACGCTGAGCTATGCCGTGGCGCTGGGCAAGGCGGTGATCTCCACGCCCTACCTCCATGCCCGCGAGCTGCTGAGCGAAGAGGCGGGCATGCTGATCGAGCCGGGCAGCGCCAGCGCGATAGCCGATGCGGTGAACCGCCTGCTCGACGATCCGGAGGAACTGCTGGCGCTGCAGCGCCGCGCCTATGCCCGCGGGCGCGAAACGATCTGGCCGCGCTTCGCCGACGGTGCCGCTGCGCTGATCGAGTCGGCCGTGGCTCCCGTCGGCCGCATCCCGCCAGCCACCGCCACGCCCGGCCTGTCGGGTGTATTCGCTATCAGCGATTCCACCGGGATGCTGCAGCATTCCATCGGCATCGTGCCCGACCGGCGGCACGGCTATTGCCTGGATGACAATGCCCGCGCGCTGATGCTGATGAACGTCGCCCAGGGCCTGCCCGAGGTGGAGCGGACCCGCTGGGCGGTGACCTATGCCAGCTTCGTGCAGCATGCCTGGAACCCGGATGCAGGCGCGTTTCGCAACTTCATGCGCTTCGACCGGGAATGGTGCGAGGATCAGGGGTCGGAGGATTCCAACGGCCGCGGCCTATGGGCGCTGGGCCACACGGTGGAGAACGCGCCCTCGCCCGATCTGGCCGAATGGGCCAAGTGGCTGTACGACACCGCGCTGCCCCATTGCAGCAAGCGTGCCTCCCCCCGGGCGATCGCCTTCACCATGCTGGGCGCAGCCTGCGTGCTGCGCGCGCAGCCGGCCCATGGGGCGAGCCAGGCGGCGCTGGCCGAAGGCGCCGACTTCCTCCACCGCCTGCTCGGCGGCGCGCGCCGGCCGGATTGGGCCTGGTTCGAGGCCGTCCTGGGCTATGACAATCCGCGCCTGTCGCAGGCCCTGATCGAAGCGGGCCTGTTGCTGGACCGGCAGGAATGGGTCGATGCCGGGTTGGAGACGCTGAAGTGGATTGCCGCGCAGCAGATCGCCACCAGCGGCCATTTCCGCCCGATCGGTTCCGACAGTTTCGGTCAGGAGCATGGCCACCTGCCCTTCGACCAGCAGCCGCTGGAGGCGCAGGCAGCGATCGAGGCCGCACGCTCCGCTTACCACGCCACGGGCGATGTGCGCTGGATCGAACATGCCCGCGCCGCGTGGAACTGGTTCTTCGGCGCCAATGATCGCGGCGTGGTGCTGGCCGACCTGGCCGCCGGGCGCTGCCGCGACGGCATCACGCCGCGCGGTGCCAATGCCAATTGCGGCGCGGAATCGATCCTCGCCTTGCAACTGGCGCATTATTCCGTGCTAGCGCTCGCCGCACCGCAGGGATGCGATTCTACGGGAGACGACAAAGGTGGGTTTCGAAGGCGCCTGGCCGAACAGTCCTTTGCAAATCCTGGATGAGCGGCTCCACGCCGATCCTTCACGTGTAGTCCTGCGGCCGTTTCATCTGGGCTGGTCCGCCTGGAACGCGCCCGGCGGACGTGCGCTCAGGCTGGTGGAGGATATCGCCCAGCTGACCGAGCCGGAGGTGGAGGCGGAATATGCCCGCGTGCGCCGCGATTTCGTGGCCCGGCACTGGCAGACCGAAAAGATGTTCGAGGAGCGCTTCGCCCAGGTGCAAGGCGCGATCCCGGTCGAATGCGGCGCCTTTTCCGATACCCGCAAGCGGTTGATCGGCGCCTTCTTCTGCCACGAATACACCTATGCGGCGGCCGCGCTGATGAACCCGTCGATCGTGCCGCATCCGGACCAGAGCGGCATGTCGAACGGCGCCATCCGCTTCGTGATGACGCTGCGCGCGGTGGGCGAAGGGCACATCAGTTCCGTCGCGTTCCGGGAGGGGATCGCGGAGGCCGACGGCTGCTTCACACTGTGGCCGCAGAGCACCTTTGCCACCTCCGTTGAACTGGACAATGCCACGCTGACCGACAGCGATGCGGGTGTTTCCGTGCACCGCCATGCCGATTCCAGCCTGAGCAACACGGTGATCTTCCCCATCACCGAACAGCAGCGCAACGGGCTGGAAGATCTGCGCATGGTCCGCTTCGACCATGGCGGCGGCGATTACGAGTGGATCGGCACCTACACCGCTTATTCCGGCAGCTCGATCCGGTCCGAATTGCTGCGCACCTGCGATTTCCGCCGCTTCCTGCTGGAGCCGATCAGCGGGCGCGCCGGGCGCAACAAGGGCATGGCGCTGTTCCCGCAGAAGGTCGGCGGGGCCTACGCCATGGTCGGGCGGCAGGACGGCAAGAACCTGTTCCTGCTCAAGAGCGACCGGCTGGACCGGTGGGACGATGACGGCACGCTGCTGATGGAGCCCAAATATCCGTGGGAATTCATCCAAATCGGCAATTGCGGCAGCCCGATCCTGACCGATGCCGGCTGGCTGCTGTTCACGCATGGCGTTGGCGCGATGCGCAAATATTGCCTGGGGGCGGCGCTGCTGGACCGCGACGATCCGTCCAAGGTGATCGGGCGCACGGAGCAGCCGGTGCTGTCCGCGGTCGATGCCGACCGGTCAGGCTATGTGCCCAACGTGGTCTATACGTGCGGCGTGATGCAGGTGGGGGAACGGCTGCTGATCCCCTACGGCATTTCCGACAGCGCGGTCGGCTTTGCTACCGTGGAAATCGACGCGCTGCTGCAATTGATGCGCTGAGGGACAATCAGACCATGCTGCTTTCCACCAAGACGGTCGAAAAACCTTGGGGGAAGGACGAATTGCCCGCACCCTTCGCCGCGCAGGAAGGCAAGCGGATCGGCGAGATCTGGTTCGAGCCGCCGGCCGAGCTGCCGCAGCTGCTGGTAAAGTACATTTTTGCCGGCGAGGCGCTGTCGGTCCAGGTCCACCCGTCGAACACCCAGACCGAGGCGAAAGGGCTGGGCAGGCAGGGCAAGGAGGAATGCTGGGTGGTGATCGACGCCGACGAGGGCGCGACGCTGGGCATCGGCTTCGACCACCAGTTGAGCGCGGAGGAACTGCGCGCCGCCTCGCTGGACGGGTCGGTCGAGAAGAAGCTGGTGTGGCACAAGGTGACGCCAGGAGACTTCTTCTACATCCCGGCGAACACGGTGCATGCGATCGGCGGCGGCGTGTCGATCATCGAGATCCAGCAGAATTCCGACATCACCTACCGCCTGTACGATTACGGCCGCCCGCGCGAGCTGCACCTGGATGACGGCGTGGCAGTGGCGCAGGCGGGCGTGCACGATCCCGCCTGCCGCACGCACCTGCCCGATGTTGGCGACGTTTCGCTGGTGAAGGGCCCCTATTTCCGGCTGGACCGGGTGACGGGCAAGCCCGACGCGGCGACCGCCGCGCGCTATGTCGGGCCGCTGCTGGTGATCCCGCGCGAGGGCGAGGCGCAGGTCGCGGGCGACACGGTATCGCCGGGCGAATGCGCGCTGGCCCCCTCCATCGCCGCGGTGAGCTTCGCCGCGGATGGCAGCTGTCTCATCACCCAGCCGCTCTAATCATCGTCCCCGCTGCCGAGCCGGGGATAGCACGCTTCCCCGGCGATCAGTGCCGGCAGGCCGGGCACCAGCCCCACCAGAGGCGAGGCGAACGGCGCCTCGATCCGGGCGGCGGCGGAATCGGGATAGCCGTTGCAACTGGTATCGCCCGCCACGCTCACCCCGGCCACCCCCACCGCTACGCCATAGCCACCCGCCTGCGCCAGCGCATAGGCCAGCTGCTCCGCGCCCGTGTCGCAGGCGCTGTCGATCGCGGTGCAGCGCGCGGTGGCAAAGGCGATCGTGTCCAGTGTCTGGCGCATCCACAGAACCCGGCCCAGCTCGATAATGCCGAAGATCATCGCGAGCAGCGCCGGCGCCAGCAGCGCGAATTCCACGATCGCCGCGCCCCGGCGGCAGCGCAGCAGCCCCTTCATTGCAGACGCACGGTCGCGTGCTGCGCAATGGTGTCGGGAACCGCGGTATCGTTCGGCAGCAGCACCGGACTGTAGGGCCGGGTTGCCGCAATCGTGAGGTAATATCCGCCGGTCGATCCGGCCAGCGTGCCCGCAGCGGTGCAGGTGGCACCGCAAGTGGCGGCGGTGAACGCGCCATCGCCCTTCAGGCAGGCGCATTGGCGACTGGTGTTGGCGCAACTGGTGGTGCCACCATTGCAGCTTGTGGCAACTTGCAGGTCGGGATCATCCGCCAGCGCGCGGACATAGGCGGGCAGGTCGGCGAAGGCGACCTCCTCCGCATGGTCGAAGGCGGAGACGGCGGCCGCGGCGACCGCCTCGTCCACCTTGCCCCGTTGCAGATAGAATCCGGCGAAGTCGAAGGCGACCATCACCACCAGGAAGAACATCACGCTCCACAGCGCGAACTCGACCGCCGCCGCGCCATGCTGGTCCCGGATCAGGCTGCGGAGGAGGGAAGGGCGCATCAGCGCAGCAGGCGGATGGTGCCGCCGCCTCCGCCAATCGCCTGGTCCATCAGGCTGCAGGCGCTGCCGGTCGCGGCACCGCCGGACAGCTTGAGGCTGCTGGCGATCAGCGTCATGCAGCGGCCCCCACCCGTGGAGCCGTTGCCGCCGCTCATCGACAGTTTCGAATTGGGCAGGTGGATCGTACCGGAAAACATGCCGTTCGCCCCGCCGGACCAGACGGTGTCGGCGCTGGTCAGGCTGTGCAGCAGCAGCTCCGCGAT
>Ga0210040_10003241_pt1 | contig 22197 bp, 17 predicted proteins | sample CryGeyCG12114_NA_FD_185462 | JGI IMG/M metagenome (GOLD analysis project Ga0210040, IMG submission 185462) | Groundwater microbial communities from aquifer - Crystal Geyser CG19_WC_8/21/14_NA (SPAdes) (version 2) | ecosystem: Environmental > Aquatic > Deep subsurface > Groundwater | place: USA...
CCGAAGCCACGATGCGGTCGGTGGTTTCGTCGAGGTACACGAACACCGTGGCCCGGTCGCCGGGACGCAGGGCGCGGCGCAGGTTGCTGTGCGGAATCAGCAGGTCTTTCTCCAGGCCCCAGTCCAGAAACGCGCCCACCGCCGATACGTCGCGCACGGTGAGGGTAGCAAACTGGCCCACCAGCGCGTAGGGCTCTAAGTTGGTGGCAATCAGGCGGTCCTCAGAGTCGCGGTACACAAACACGCGCACCGTGTCGCCTACCCTAGTGCCGGCCGGTATGTATTTAGCAGGCAGCAGAATGTCGCCGTCGTCGGAAATTAGGTACATGCCGAAATCAACCTCGCGGGCTACTTCGAGTTCGTTGTAATCACCTAAAAGCATCTACTTTAATTAAGAATTAAAAATTAAGAATTAAAAAGGTAGAGAGCCTTTTCATTCGGAGTGGCCTGGAGAAGGCGATGCAAGCAACAGCGTGCGGGGAAGGCGCCAGATGTGGGGTATTGGGGCGCCGGGCGGTAGTTTGTCTCGGCGCCCGGCTGCGTACAATCCAAGCGTTCCGCTGGCAAAGGTCAATTCTTAATTTTTAATTCTCAATTTTTAATTGGAAGCCTACTGGTAGGTGGTGATGCTGGGCTGGCCGATGCTGAAATCGTTGAAGCCATAGTAGGAGCGCGAGGACTGAAAAATCCGGAACCCATCGCCGCTAATCTGTCCATGGGGGTAGTAGCCTAGGAAAAACTGGAAGGTGCGCAAGACCGTGTATTCGTTGCGGAAGCGCAAGCCGAGGCCAAACCCTGTGTAGGGCCTATCCGAAAAGGGAATAGCTCGGCCCCCGCCAGAAAGCCAGGCGGCATCCGCAAAGGCCACCGCCGCTACCCGAAAGCCCAGAAACGAGAGGGGCGTAAACACGTTGGCTTCGTAGTTCAGAATAAAGCGGCTCTGCCCGCGCAAGGTTTGGTTGGAGTTGAAACCCCGCAGGCCCCGGCTGCCATCGATGACCAAGGGCGCTTCATCGGCTAAGCGGTTGAATCCCAGGGTAGAGCGGTTCCAGAAGAAGTGACGCCACTGAAAGTTGCCGGTGCGATAAAGCGGCGTGAAGTACAGTATCTCCGTGTTGAGCTGGCCTTGCTGCCAGTTGTTTTGAGGGCGGAGCAGGTAGCTGCTGAACTCGGCATTGAGGTAGAGGTAGCCCCGCAGCGGACTGTAGCCCGCATACGCCGCCCGAATGCCGTAGTAGTGGCGGTTCTGCTTGGCATTCAGCTCATACCCCGTCGTGAAGCTGTAAATAGAGCCCGTGGGAATATCCTCGGTGCGGCCAAAACCGAATAGGTATTTGTCCTTGTAGTAGCGACGCACGGTATAGCCTAGCGTGCTGTATAACAGGGTATTGGTGCGATACTCTGGGTAGGGCGACAGAATGAGCCGCGTGTTGATGGCGCGCGCCGCGATGACCAGGCGACCGGGATTATCGTAGCCCAGGTCGTAGCTGGGTAGGCGCAGGGAGCGGCCTACCCAGATATCCTGCCGATAGAAGCGCAGCGGGCGGTACAGCGTATCGGGGGTGCGGGTAGCATCAACGTTGTAGTGGTCGATGTTGAGCGCGTAGGCGTAGCGCGTATTCACGGAGTAAAAGCTCCGGTTCAGGCTGAAGCTCTGTTCCTTATTTCGGTACTCGTCGCGCACGCGCACCTGGCCATACAGGAAGTCGCGGAACGGCACCAGGTAGCTACCCTTGTACGACCAGCTTTGGGGTAGACTACGGCCGTACTGGTAGGAGTTGCGAAACTGGTGGCCCATCCCCAGAAAGTTGATGTCGCGCAGATCGACAATGGCCGCGTCCACGTCGCGCAGCTGAAAGCCCCCACTGATGCTGAACACGTCTTTGGTGATAACCTCAATGTCCACGCTGTCGGCCGAGGTAGTTGCCTCGTTCACGAACACGCGGGCGTCCAGAATCTCTGCGGTCTGGCGCAACAGACGCTCCGATTCGGCCAAGTCCAACGGATCCAGTTCCTGGCCGGGCCGAAACAGCAGCACTTGCCGCACCCGTGAGCGGGCCGTTTTGATGTGGAAACTGTTGCCGGTCTTCTCCAGAAAGTTGCGCGGCTGGCGGTTCACGTCGTTGATGTTGTAGCCAAAGGCATCCAACGGCGTGATGTTGATGTGGCGCACAATCTTGAAGTTGTGCTTGGCAAACTGCCGATCTACCAGTTGGGCATCGAGGCCAGCTCTATCCTCGCGGGGCGGCGTGAAGCGAAACAGCATGGCCGCCGCTTTGCCGGCAACGGTTTTGCGCTTGGTGTACGCTTTCAGGCCACTAAGCAGGCGCTCCTCGTCAAAGCCCCGCCGCAGCGAGTCGGGCTGCGCTATGTCGGTTGTGTCGGGGGGCAGCACCCGCACCGGCTGCTGTGCCCGCGCGGGCATTGCCCACAACAGCCAGCACCCTACCACCAGCGCAAAGCGCCAGGGCAATGACAAGCTGAAAAAGGCAACGCAGAAACGCATAGATGAGGAAAGCAGCCGGGTGGCAACTGGCAAGTTACGAGGATTGTGGGCGGTGTGGAGTAGCAGAGCGGCCGCGTAACGGCGGTAAGTCCCCACAAATTGCACGCTACTCGCAACGGCCCACCCACATTTTATATTCAGACCGTCATTCCGAGCTTGTCGAGGAATCTTGCGTGCTGACGGAAGATAGTATCCAACATCAGCACGCGAGATTCCTCGGCAAGCTCGGAATGACGGGCTATATAGTAGAAAATAGAAGCTCATGTTAAGAAACTATTTCTAAAAAAATTAGCTTAGCTATTATCTGGTTTATTGCAAATGAATCAATACTTTTGAGCCGAAAGGCAGGCTTTTATATGAACGAGCGGATTCAGGGAAAACTAAGTATCTTGGCAGATGCGGCGAAGTACGATGTATCGTGCTCCAGCAGCGGCGGCAAGCGCAAAAACGTGGACAAAGGCCTGGGCAATGCCGAGGGCATGGGCATCTGCCACTCGTTCACGGAGGACGGCCGGTGCGTGTCACTGCTCAAGATTCTGCTCACCAACCACTGCATTTTTGACTGCGCCTACTGCGTGTCGCGCAAGAGCAACGACGTGAAGCGCGCCGCCTTCACAGTAGACGAGGTAGTGGACCTGACCATGAACTTCTACCGGCGCAACTACATCGAAGGCCTGTTCCTGAGCAGCGGTATTTTCTCCTCGCCCGATTATACCATGGAGCGCTTGGTGCGCATCATCAAAAAGCTGCGCACCGAGCACAAGTTCAACGGCTACATTCACGTGAAGGCCATTCCGGGGGCTTCGGAGGAGCTGATTCAGGAGGCTGGCCTGTATGCCGACCGCCTCAGCGTGAACATCGAGCTGCCCTCGGAGATGAGCTTGCAGAACCTGGCGCCGGAGAAAAATTACCAGGAAATTCTGACGCCGATGGCTCAGATTCGGGACGGTATTGTGCAGAATAAGGAGGAAAAGGCGCTGTTCAAGAAAGTGCCGCAGTTTGCCTCGGCTGGCCAAAGCACCCAGCTCATTGTGGGCGCTTCGGCCGAGAACGACCACCAGATCATTCAGCTCACCGACTCGCTCTACAAGGGTTATGGGCTGAAGCGCGTGTACTACTCTGGCTACATCCCGATTACGGATGATGCCCGCCTACCCCAGCTCACGCAGCCGCCCGTCATTCGGGAGCACCGCCTCTACCAAACCGACTGGCTCCTACGCTTCTACGGCTTCCAGGCCGACGAAATTCTGGACCCCGCGCATCCCTACCTCGACCTCGAAATAGACCCCAAGCTGGCCTGGGCCCTGCGCAACCGGCACGTGTTTCCGGTGGATGTAAATACCGCAGACTATGAAATGATTCTGCGTGTGCCCGGCATCGGGGGCAAGTCGGCCAAGCGCATTGTGGCGGCGCGGCGCTTCACCTCCCTTTCCCTCGACAACCTGCACAAGTTTGGCGTGGTGCTGAAGCGCGCCAAATACTTCATCACCTGCAAAGGCATGGCCCTGGAAAAGCGTGAGTACGACGAGCAAAGTATCCGCCGCCAGATTCTGTTCGGGGCAGGCTCGGTGCGCTCGGCCCTCGTCACCCAGCAGCTCGATTTGTTTGCGCAGGCGGGTTGATGCGTGATGGTTGAATGGCTGGGTACTTGGCCGTTTAACAGTAAAAGAGTAAGTAACCGATTAGCAATCAGGTAATCAACAATCATTCAACCATTGAAAGCATGACCGTGTCACATCGTGCCCAAGTCAGACAGATGAAAGTAGCGCGCATGGCGTGCTGCTGCAAGTTGAGCGAGTTGTTGCCACTGGTGCGCCAGCTGCACGAGCAAAGCCGGGCCGCGTACACGGCTAGCCAGAAGCCAGACCAGCAGCGCCCAGAGGCGGCCTAGTGAGGGTAGGGGCGTAACCTGCTGCGGCTGTTTGGGTATAGCTTCCTATGACTTACGCGCTGGAACACCATACTGTGCCCACCAATGGGCAGCACCTGCACGTGGTGCAATGTGGGCCCCAAGAAGGGCCGCTGGTAGTGCTACTACATGGCTTCCCGGAGTTTTGGTACGGATGGCGCCACCAGATAGAAGCCTTGGCCGAAGCCGGCTACCGCGTGTGGGCACCCGACCAGCGGGGCTACAACCTGAGCAGTAAACCGCCCTGCATACGCGACTACCGTGTGGAGGAACTGGCCGCCGATGTGCTGGGCCTGCTGACGGCGGCGGGTAGGGAGCAAGCCACCATTGTGGGCCACGACTGGGGTGCGGCCGTTACGTGGTGGTTGGCCGCGCATCATCCGCACCGTGTGGCGCGGGCTGTGGTGCTAAACGTGCCGCACCCCGCCGTGCTGGCGCGGGCACTGCGGCGCAACCTCCGGCAGCTAGGCCGTAGCTGGTATATGTTCTTCTTTCAGGTGCCCCGCCTGCCCGAGTGGCTGTTGCGCCGGAAACAGTACCAGGCATTGCGACGGGCAATGCAGGGCACTAGCCGGCCTGGTACGTTTGAGCCTACAGAAATGGCAGCGTATCAGGCTGCCTGGGCACAACCTGGGGCCGTGCGGGGTATGGTAAACTGGTACCGCGCTGTGCGTTATGGCGCAAAAGGTACACTGCCAACGCCACGTATTACCGTGCCGGTGCGTATTATCTGGGGGAAGCGCGATGCTTTTCTACTGTCTAAGTTGGCACAGCAGAGCCTAGCGTATTGCGAACGAGGTGAAATATGTTACTTGCCAGAAGCCAGCCATTGGGTGCAGCACGAGGCCGCGGAGCAGGTAAATTCCCTGTTGCTAGAGTTCCTACCGCGACCATAAGCGGCGGCTCTACTTGTAAGAAGGCTTGGCCTAAGGTAGGGAATAGTGAAAATGCGTCTGAAGCACCGTGTCTATTTTCTCGCGGGTGAGCGGCTTGCTCAGGAAATCTGTCACGTGCAGCTGTTGGGCTCGCGCAATTTCCTGCGGTTGCATCGAGGTGGTTAGCATCACGATGACCAGAGCTTGCTGCTGCGCTAGTGGTAGTTGCTGGTAGGCCTGCAAAAACTCAAACCCATTCATAATGGGCATGTTGATATCCAGCAATATCAGCGCCGGGTAGGCTTCTTCGGCCTCCGAGTAGTGCTGCTGCAACAGCGTAAAAGCCTCTTGCCCATTTTGGGCAACCAGCAATTGATCGGCAACTGCCAATTTTTCTAACAGGTGCTGATTCAGGAAGTTATTAACTGGGTCGTCGTCGACTAGCAGAATACACGGTAGTTTTTCCACAAATGTAAAAGTAACGTGTCGGAGAAAATCTTTCGGTCAGCTGAACAGGTAGAAGTGCCACTCAGCTATGCAGGATACAAAATAAAGTCGATACATAGCGCCGAATGGTCAGACGAACACGTTCGCATTCACTATAAATCAAGTGGCTGCGTGGTAATTCAACCTGCAAAATAAGGTATTTTATGGTATTGTTACGATTGTTGAGCAGCGGATTATGAGCTTAGATTACGTCTACGATGGCTCTTTCGACGGGCTTTTAACCGTGGTGCTGGAAATGTACGAGCGCCGGGCGGTGCCCAACAGCGTGCAGCCCGCGGGGAGTGTGCAGGGAGGCCTGTTCACGTCCGCTATACCCATCGATACCAGCGAGGAGAAAGCCACGCGGGTGTGGAACGGGCTGCTGAAATATATGAACGAAGACGCCCGTCGCCGGCTCTACCACACGTTTCTGTCGGAGCGGCCCGACCGGGAGCTGCTCATCTGCCGCTTCGTGCAGCAGGCCGTGGCGGCGCGGGGTAGGGTAGACGTGTCCGAAAACCTGGCCGACGATACCGTGCGCCTCATTGCCCACATCAGCCAGCAGCTGGGTAGGGAAAAGCACCGCATGGAGGCCTTTGTACGGTTCGAGAAAACGCAAGACGAGCTGTTTCACGCCACCATCGAGCCCGATTTTGACGTGCTGCCGCTCATTGCGCCCCACTTCACCAAGCGCTACGCCGACCAGCGCTGGCTGATCTTTGACCGGCGCCGCGGCTACGGCCTCTACTACGACCTGCACCGCACCGACATTGTGCAGTTTGAAGCGCCTACCCCCCAGCGCCGCACCGACGTGTCGGCCACGGTGCTCGACGAGCGGGAGCCGCTGTTCCGGCTGCTCTGGCAAACCTACTTCGACCACGCCAACATCCCCGAGCGGCGCAACCTGAAGCTGCACCGCCGCCACGTGCCGCTGCGCTACTGGCGCTACCTCAGCGAAAAGCAACCCCGCGAAACTCGCTTCACGCCCATCGACAACAAGCGCCCCGTGCAGAAACCGTAGCGCCTACCTGCCGCGAATGTTCTAATTTGCGGGCCGATGCGCCGCGCTGGTAGCGGCCGTCGTTACGCAGCACTCGTTAGGTTTTATGGGAACTACCCTTGTTTTTGGTGCCTCCGGTCAGTTGGGGCAATGCTTGCAGCACGTGGCGCGGGAGCGCGGCCTCACGGGCATCATCTTCCTACCCGAAGAGCAAGCCGATATTCTGGATATGGAGAAGCTGCAAAACGTGTTTGCGGAGCACCAGCCAGCCTACTGCATCAACTGCGCCGCCTACACGGCGGTAGACAAGGCCGAGGATGAGGTAAACCTCGCCCGCCGCGTCAACCGCGACGGCGCCGAAAACCTGGCCCGCCTCTGCGAGCAGCACGGCACCACGCTACTGCACGTCTCCACCGATTTCGTGTTTGCCGGCACCGGCAACACACCCCTGGATGAGACCGACCTGGCCGAGCCCATCAGCATCTATGGCCTCACCAAGCTGGAAGGCGAACAAGCCATTGCGGCCCATACCAAAAAGTTTTTCATCCTGCGCACCGGCTGGCTGTACTCCGAGTACGCCAACAATTTCGTGAAAACCATGCTGCGCCTGGGCCGTGAGCGGGACGAGCTGCGCGTGATCTGGGACCAGACCGGCACGCCTACCTACGCCATCGATCTGGCGGGCTGCCTGCTCACCATCATCGAGCAAGAGAATCAGCAGTATGGCATCTACCACTACAGCAACGAGGGCCTCACCTCTTGGTACGACTTCGCCGTGGCCATTTTCGAGCTGGGCAAGGTAGAGGTGCGCTCGGTGCCCATCCGCACCGCCGAGTACCCCACCAAAGCCACCCGCCCCGCCTACTCCGTAATGGACAAGAGCAAGGTGAAAAAGGTGTTGGGCATCAGCATTCCGCACTGGCGCGAGAGCCTACAAATGTGCATGGAGCGGTTGTAGGGGAGAGTCTTTTCTTTGCCGAGCAGTGCAGGTTTTTCGCACCTGTAACTTCATTCTATAGATTACTTGCTGCGCAGTATAGCACGGAACAAATTTCCGCGCTATACTGCGCAATCTGTTTTCAATACCTCCAACTTCCCGCCCATGAAATTCCCTGTGCTCTTATCATTTGCTGCTGCGTTACTACTAACCTCTGCGTCAGCTGACCAGCCGCAGAAAGGTTGGGAGCCTCTGCTCGACAAAAACCTGAGCAAGTGGCGCACCTACGAAAGCTACCGGCACCAAGATGGCTACAAAGGGCAGCAGCCCGTTGATGCGCAGGGAAAGCCCCTGAAGCCCATTGGCTACGATAAGAACGAGGCGAACGTGTTTTCGGTGGTGATGGAGCAGGGGCAGCCAGTGCTACGCATCAGCGGCGAAATTTACGGCTGCGTATTTACCAAGCAGGATTTCAAGAATTACGATTTGAAGCTGAAAGTACGCTGGGGTAAGAAGAAGTGGACGCCCCGCCTGAACGAGCCCCTCGACAGCGGCATCCTCTACAACAGCCAGGGCGAGTGCGGGGTAGACTACTGGCGCAGTTGGATGCTGGCCCAGGAATTTCAAGTGTCGGAATACCTGGATGGTAATGCTATGGGTGACTTTTGGTGCATTGCCAACTCCTCGGCCGACATCCATGCGGCTCACAATACCACCAAAAACACGCTGAAGTTTACGCCTGCCGCGCCGTTGCTCACCATGGGCAAAGAGGGCCGCAACTTCTGCCAAGCCGCCGCCAACTACGAGTCGCCCAACGGCGAGTGGACGGAGCTGGAACTGCTGAATGTGAATGGCCAGAGCGTGCACCTCGTGAACGGGCACGTAGTGCTGGCTGCGGAAAACTCCAGCTCCCTCGCAAACGGTCAGCGCAACCCCCTGACGCACGGTAAAATACAGCTACAGAGCGAAGCCGCCGAGGTCTTCTACAAGGACATTATGATTAAAGCACTGGCTACCATGCCGACGGCTTATAGCAAGTATTTTAAGTAGGGCATTCGGCCGGGCCAAACGCAAAAGCCCCTTTCTTTAGTAAAGATCAAAAAACGTCATTCCGAGCTTGTCGAGGAATCTCGCGTGCTGACGAAAGATACTATCCTACGTCAGCACGCGAGATTCCTAGACAAGCTCGGAATGACGTTCTTGTCTACATAGCATTCCGGCACCTTAAAACCGGTCGTCGTTCACTTCCACCCAAAATCCGTCGGGGTCTTGGAGGTAGACTTGCTTGATGCCGTCGGGGCGGGGGGTGGTTTGGTTGGCCTCGCCGGTCCAGCTGCCGTAGGGAATGTGCAGCTGCGTGAGGCGGGCGGCAAATGCATTCAGATCCTTGACGTGGAAGGCCAGGTGGGCGTTTTTGTCGTGGTCGATAACGCTGGTGGCGCCTTGTATCAGGTGGAGCTGGGCGTGCGGACCGAGGCGGAGCCACACGTGCTTGCCATCGTGAAACGGCTCTGGGATTTCGGGTAGTTGCAGCGCATCTTTGTAAAACGCCACGCTCTTGGGCAAGTCGTACACGTACACGGCGATGTGGTTGATGGTAGGCGTGTTGCGGCTGGCAGTGCAGCCGCTGCCGAGGGTGGCTACTGCCAAGCTCAGGCCGCAGCCGAGGCGGGTGAGGGTAGGGAAGGGCATGGAGCAAAGAGGGTGGAGTGGGAGAAAGAAAAAGCGAATGCTGCGGATAAGGCACCATGTAGAGACACAACATTTTGTGTCTCGTCATTGAACGACTCGAGGCAGCATCGTTGGGCAAACAGCTGCCGCGACGACGAGACACAAAATATTGTGTCTCTACATGGTGCCTCACCTGCAAAACCTTTCTAAACATACGCAATTGCGGCTACCTCATGCACAGGCAGAACAGGGGCACGCGATGCAACCATTGGTCTCGTTGGCGGTTCTTTAGCCGAATCTCGAGCGTAGGTGCTTGGGCAAACCAGAGTGCGGTATGTGGATAGTTCGGTTGGCGCTGGCGCGCCCCTACACCTTCGTGGTGATGGCCCTGTTGATTTTGCTGGGCGGCATCATGACCATCCGCACCATGGCGGTGGATATTTTTCCGGAGGTGAATATTCCGGTGGTGGGCGTGGTGTGGACGTACGCGGGCATGAGCCCCGAGGAAATGAACCGCCGCGTGGTGGCCATCAACCAGCGGGTGTACACCACCACCGTCAACAACATTGAGCACATGGAATCCCAGTCCCTGAAGGGGGTAGGGATTATCAAAGTGTTTTTCCAGCCGGGCTCCGATCCGGCCGCGGGCGTGGCCCAGCTCACCGCTATTTGCCAGACGCTGCTGCGCATCATGCCGCCCGGCATCACGCCGCCCAACATCATCCGCTACTCGGCCTCCAACGTGCCCATCGCGCAGGCCAGTTTGTCGTCGGAAACGCTGGGCGAGTCGGACCTCTACGACGCCAACAACTCGTTTATCCGGCCGGGGCTGGCCATCGTGAAGGGCGCCTCGCTGCTCCTACCCAACGGCGGCAAGCCCAAGCAAGTGATGGTGGACCTCGACCCCGTGGCCCTGGCCGGTAAAGGCTTGTCGGCCAACGACGTAGTAGCGGCCATCACCAGCCAGAATATCATCCTACCCGCCGGCACGGCCAAAATGGGCACCCGCGAGTACGACGTGCGCCTGAACAGCAGCCCCGAAGCCGTAGCCGCCCTCAACGACCTGCCCATCCGGCAGGTGAATGGCGCCACGGTGTACGTGCGCGACGTGGCCTTTGTGCACGAGGGCGCGGCCGTGCAGCAAAACATTGTGCGCCAGAACGGCCGCCGCACGGCCTTCGTGCCCATCATGAAAAGCGGCGGCGCCAGCACCCTCGATGTAATTGACGGTATCAAGGAAGCCCTACCCAAAGTATTGGCCAACGCCCCCGAAGGCCTCGACCTGAAGCTGCTGTTCGACCAATCGTTTTTCGTGCGCGCCAGCATCAAGGGCGTGGTGGTGGAGGCGTGCATTGCGGCGGCGCTTACGGGCCTGATGATCTTGCTGTTCCTGGGTTCCTGGCGCTCTACCCTCATCATCGCGCTCAGCATTCCGCTGTCGATTCTGGTGAGCATCATTGTGTTGAAGCTGCTGGGGCAGACGCTTAATATTATGACCCTGAGCGGGTTGTCGTTGGCCGTGGGGATGCTGGTGGACGACGCCACGGTGGAAATTGAGAATATTCACCGCAACATGGCCCTGCGCAAGGGCCTGAAACGCTCCATCCTCGACGGCGCCCAGCAAATTGCTACCCCCGCGCTGGTGGCTACCCTGTCGATCTGCATTGTTTTTGTGCCGGTGTTTTTCCTGGCGGGCGTGGCGTCGTATATCTTCACGCCGTTGGCAATGGCCGTGATATTCGCCATGCTGGCTTCCTACATCCTCTCGCGTACGCTGGTGCCTACCATGGTGCAGTTCCTGCTGCGCAAGGAGCTCCCCATTTACCACGCCGAGGGCGGCGCCCATCTGCCCACCGAAACCGTGCGCAACCACCAGCCGGTGAGTGAGGCCGAAGCCCGCCTCGACCAGCTTCGCCGCGAGCAGGCCGAACGCGAGCACCCCAGCGGCACAACCGAGGAAGAGGCCGAAGAACCCATCACCGAGGCCGAGCGCCAAGCCGCCAAGCGCATTGAAGGGAGTTGGGTGTGGCGCCTGCACAAGGCCTTCGACCACCGCTTCGAGCGTTTCCGGGGGAGCTACCGCGACGCGCTGGACTGGTCCTTGGACAACCGCCGAGCGGTGGTGCTGTGCTTCGTGGTGCTGTTTGTGGGGTCGTGCGGGCTGTTTCCGCTGATCGGGCAGAACTTCTTCCCGAAGGTGGATGCCGGCGAGCTGCGCCTGCACGTGCGCGCCCCCACCGGCACGCGCCTGGAGGAAACCGAGCGCCGCTTTGCGCAGGTGGAGCAGATTATTCGGGCCGTTATTCCGAAGGACGAGCTGGAGTTGATTCTCGACAACATCGGCCTACCCGTGGTGTCGTTGAATTTGCTGATGAGCGACAACCCCGTAATTGGGGCCGGTGATGGCGAAATCCTGGTGTCGATGAAGGAGGAACACGGCCCCACGGCCGAGTACATCCGTGAAATTCGGCGCCGCATCAACAAAGAGCAGCCCGACCTGACGGTGTTTTTCCAGCCAGCCGACATCGTGAATCAAACCCTCAACTTCGGCCTACCCGCGCCCATCGACATTCAGGTGACGGGCAAAAACGTGGAGGCCAACCGGAAGATTGCCGCCAAAATTAAAGCAGAAATGAGCCGCGTGCCGGGCGTGGTGGACGCCTTCATCTACCAGGCCTTCGACCTACCCCAAATGCGCCTCGATGTGGACCGCGTGCGCGCCCAGCAAGCCGGCTTGGCCCAGCGCGACATCGCCAACAACGTGCTGGTGAACCTGTCGTCGAGCACCCAAACCACGCCCAACCAGTGGCTGAACCCCCAAAACGGCGTGAACTACACCGTGGCCGTGCAAACGCCCCCGCGCAATTTGTCGTCGCTGGATGCGCTGAACACCATTGGCGTAACCGGGGCCAATCAGCCCAACCCACAGTTGCTGAGTAGCTTCACGACCAGCCAGCGCGCCGCTACGTCGGCCCTAGCTTCGGACTACAACATCCAGCGGGTGGTGGACGTGTACGCCAGCGTGGAGGGCCGCGACCTGGGCAGCGTGAATACCGACATGACCAAAATCCTCGATAAATACCGCCAGAACCTGCCCAAAGGCACCACCATCACGGTGCGCGGGCAGATAGACAGCATGCGCACCTCGTTTATCGGGCTGGGCATTGGGCTGATTGGGGCCATCTTGCTGGTGTATTTGCTGATGGTGGTAAACTTCCAGTCGTGGCTCGATCCGTTCATTATTATTATGGCACTGCCAGGGGCGTTGTCAGGTATTCTGTGGATGCTGTTTGTGACGCAGACCACCTTCTCGGTGCCCTCGCTGATGGGCGCTATTATGTGCATCGGGGTAGCCACGGCCAACAGTATTCTGCTGGTGACCTTTGCCAACGAGCGGCGCGAGGAAGACCCCGACCTCTTGCCCCGCGACGCGGCCCTGGATGCCGGCTTCACCCGCCTGCGCCCCGTGCTGATGACGGCTCTTGCCATGATTATCGGCCTGCTACCTATGTCGTTGGGCATGGGCGAGGGCGGCGAGCAGAACGCCCCGTTGGGCCGCGCCGTGATTGGCGGCCTGCTGCTGGCTACGGTTACTACCCTGTTTTTCGTCCCGATTATGTTTAGCTACCTCAAGAAAAAAGAACTGGATTCCGAAGCCGTTGCCGAAGCCGAGCAGCAGCAGGTAGCCGCGTAGCAGCTATCCGAGTAGGTAGCAGTAGAAAAAGAACGTCATTTCTTCCGCTGGTCGAAAATGACATTCCATTCCGCCCTTTCGCCCGCATTCCCAACGACTTCAACCACCAAACGCACTCCGCAACCCGTGCGCTTCAGCCTACCCTATGGCTACTCCCTCCGAAGAACAAACTGATTTTATCACCGACGATGCCAACGCCAACCTTTCCAGCGAGGAGCGGGCGCGGCGCAAACACGCCCACTTTGGCGAAAACCAGGTAGACCACCGCCCCGCCGCTGCGCCGCCGGAAGAAGCCGCCCCGGCTCGTCCGCGCAGTCGGCGCACGTTTTGGATTGTGGTATTAGTAGCCGTGGCCGTGTTTGCGGTGCTGCTGCTGGTAGGGCTGCTACCCCGCCTCAAGCAGAACAGCCAGCGCGAGGAAGAAGCCCAGAGCGAAGCCAGCACCACGCCCACCGTGAGCGTGCTACCCGCCGAGCAGGCCCCCGATACCATCCGGCTGGACCTGCCCGCCGACACCCGTTCCAACCGCGAAACCTACCTGTTTGCCCGCACCAACGGTTTTGTGCAGGCTTGGTACACCGATATTGGCACCAAGGTGAAGCGCGGCCAACTGCTGGCCCTCATTGCCACCCCCGAGCTGGACCAGCAAATTGCGCAGGCCCGCGCCAACCTTACGCTGGCTCAGAGCAACTACCGCCGCCTCACGGGCATCAGCATGCCCGGCGCCATCTCCAAGCAGGAGCTGGACCAGGCCCAGGCGCAATTTGCCGCCGAGCAGGCCGTGGTGAATGGGTTGCTGGCCCAGCAGGGTTTCCGACGGGTGGTGGCGCCGTTCAGCGGCATCGTTACGCAACGCACCGTGGAGGTAGGGTCGCTGGTTTCGACCAGCAATGCGGCAGGTAGTCAGCTCTTTAAGGTAGAGCAGACCGACACGCTGCGCGCCTTCGTGAATGTGCCGCAGAACTACGCAACCGCCATCCGGCCGGGCCTCATCACCCAGCTCATCGTGCCCGAATTCCCAAACCGCACCTTTGCCGGCCGCGTCGCCCGCGATGCCGGCGCCCTGAGCGAAGGCACGCGCACCCTGGAAACCATCGTGAAAATTCCGAACCGCCAGCAGCAATTGCGGCCGGGTATTTTTGCCCAGGTGCGCTTCGAGTTGCCGCGCACCGCGCCTAGCGTTATTATTTCGGCCAATACGCTGGTGCCGGGCGGCACGCAGTCCCGCGTGGTGGTCATTCAGGATAAGAAAGTGCACTACCAGAATATCACGCCCGGCCGCGACTTTGGCGCGCAGGTAGAGGTGATTAGCGGTCTGAAAGGCGGCGAGCTGCTGGTGGTGAACCCCGCCGAAACGCTGCAAGAAGGCGAAATCGTAGCGGCTCGCCAGGCGAAGGTCGAAAAGAAAGCCACCACGCCCACCCAACCCGCCGCCCCCGAGCGCCTCTATGACCCCAACCGGCCCATTGTGTCGTCGCCGGCGGGGAAGTAGGGTAGGGAGGAAAGCTGTTGGTAGAAAAAGTTTAGCTGTCAGCTATGTATAAAGTCTGTCCTTCTGTGCAGGAGGATAGATAGAAAATGACAGGCACGTTGGCGTATCAAAATAGCTGACAGCCAACCAGTACCCCAAAATTACATGCGTTTTTTGTCGCGATATTCTCTTTTCCTGCCTTTGCTGCTGAGCGCATTGTTGACCAGCTGCGTGCGTTCCCCGCAGTACCAGCCGCCCAGTATAACGGCCCCATCGGCCTGGAAAAACAGCACCGATACCACCTTTGCTGCGCCCCAGCCCAACCCGGCGCCGGCACCGGCTACGGCGGCCGCCGAGCTACCCCAGCAACCAGCCGTGCCGGCGTGGTGGAGCATTTTTCAGGATGAGGAGCTGGCGCGCCTGGAGCAGCAGGTGCTGGCCGCCAACTACAGCCTGAAGGCCGCCGTGGCCCGCGTGGAGCAGGCCCGCGCTAACGTGACGGTAGTCAACTCCTACCGCTCGCCCACGGTGGCGCTCAACCCGCAGGCCTACCGCCAGCGGCTGTCGGCCTACCGGCCGCTGCCCATTGCCAGCACCAATGGCCCGCAGGCCATCAACCAAACGCAGTTCTACCTGCCCCTAAATGTGAGCTACGAGGTAGATGTATGGGGCCGCTTACGCCGCAACGTGCAGGCCGCCGAGGCTGACCGGCAAGCCGCTGAGGAAGACCTGCGCACCGTGCAGCTGTCGCTCACCGCCGATGCCGCCGCCTACTATTTCGACCTGCGCGGCCTCGATGCCGAGTTGCTAGTGCTGGATAGTGCCCGCCAGGCCCGCGTAGAAAGCCTGCAACTCACCCAGGCCCGCAACCAAGCCGGCGTCGACAACGAAATTGCTGTGCGACGCGCCGAAACGGAATTGGCCAACGTAGACGCGGGCGTTGTGGAAGTGCGCCGCCAGCGCGCCGGCCTGGAAGCGGCGCTGGCGACGCTGGCGGGGCAACCAGCCAGTCAGTTTGCCCTGGTGCCGCGCCCCGGCTCGCTCCTGATTCCGCGGATACCGGCCGCGCTGCCGGCCTCCCTACTCGCCCGCCGCCCCGATTTGCGCCGCACTGAGCGCCAACTGGCCGCTCTCAACGCCCGTGCCGATGCGGCTCGGCTCGCCCGCCTACCCACCGTGCAGCTCAGCGGCTTCGTTGGGCCGCTGTCGAGTGCGTTGGGCGACCTGCCCAAGGTGGCCGACAGCTACGCCTACTATGTGGGCGGGGGTGTTTCCATCCCGATTTTCAACGGCGGCCGCCTGCGTGCTAATCAGCAGATTGTAGAGCGCCAGTACGACGAGCAAGCCGCGCAGTACCGCCAAACGGCGCTGGTAGCGTTTCAGGAAGTGGAAACCTCGCTGGCCAACGTGCAGCAAAGCGCCGCTCAGCTCACAGTGCAGCAACGCGCCCTGCGCTCGGCCCGGCTGGCAGGCCTGCTCACGAAAGAGCGCTACCGCGCCGGCCTCACCAGCTACTTCGAGGTAGTAGATGCCGACCGCCAAACCCTGGACGCCGCCCGGCTGGTGGTGCAAAATCAGGCCAACGAGTTGAGCTACACCGTGCAGCTGATTCGGGCGCTGGGAGGTGGGTGGGAGTAGATAAAACATCATTTTGATCATATTGCGCGCCAAGGAATAATGCTCTTTCTGTTGATGACAGCGTGATTATGGATGAAATATATCAATAGATGCAACACGTCAATATTGAGTCGAATACCATTTCTAATGGTGAAGCTCTTCAAGAGGCCTTCATTCGGCTGATTCTTTGCAGGAAGATCACGACGAAGGCCAGCCCTAATTGCCGACGGTGTTTTCGCAGCGCACAAGTAGGGTCTTGAAGCTGTCGAGCCAGGCGCTGACGTGCTCAGCCACCGTGCGGCGGTACTAGAGTTCTTCGTCAAAGTAGACCTAATGCTCGTCTGTGGTCCCACTGCCACGCGGGTTGTTCGACGAGTGGCGTCGAATGCTCTGTAGGTCAATCTGGGCCGCTTCGAGCAGGCCGCAGAGTTCGGCGAATAGCGTTTCGATATTGGAATAGGTCGTGGTAGTAGCCGAATTGCGGCGTAGCGCTGGCCGGTGTTGTCGGTAGTAATTGGGTCGTGGTGCAGGCTTTCTTGCGGCCCTGAAGCCCACGTAGTCCCTCTGTTCTTGGCCAGTGTATGGCTGCTGTCGAGTTGACGCTGGAGAGGTTCAGTCAGCTTTTGTAGGGCCGCAGCACACTCACCCACAGTTCTGTCCACACGCCGTCCTTTCGCCACTGGTTGAAGTGGTAATATACCATTAGCCAGCGCAGGACGAGGGCGGAGAAAAATTGTTTGACCGGCAGAAACCACCACTGGCAGCCCGTTTTGAACTTGTAGAGGATGAATCTACCAACTCGACGGGCGCCACGCGCAGGAGACTCACGCCGGTGCGTACGTGCAAATGGGACAGAATACATGTCACAATGATATTTTCGGGGAGGACTTCTATGGCGGAGGGAAATGAGATAGGTCGCACTTCAAACTTTCCAATTTCGTGGGAGTCTTTTCCCTTACCTATCCTTTCTTAAACATCCTTGGTAAATAGAAAGATAGAACTTTGCTAACATTTAATAGAAGGTTACAGAATGTTAAGATTATCTGATAATTTCTGGGCAATTTTGTTCTTCAGAACCTCAACTGTTACAGCTGAAAAAGCTTTCTCCTACGCTTACAATATTTTAGTCTTTAGGCGAGGTTTATATTATTTATTCTGACCTAATACCCTCGTTCCTATGGCAACACAAACTACTGTACTGACTCCCCTCGTTAAATCTCAAAAAAAACATCTTGGTATCTTGGACGGCCTACGTGGTTTTGCCGCTCTAAGTGTGGTATTATTTCATTTCACAGGAGGAGTATCCGTAGGAGGAGCACTTCCTAAATTGCCAAATCAGCTTCTTGAAACCTCTTTTTCCTGGGGATACATGGGAGTTGAAGTGTTTTTTGTCATATCTGGATTTGTGATACCTTATAGTCTTTGGAATACTGATTACTCTGTCCTCAAAATACTTCCTTATTTGCGTAAGCGGATCCTGCGTATCTGCCCACCCGCTTATCTGAGCCTAATACTTTTGATTGCACAATGGTTTTTCATCGATTATGTACTGCATCATAGTAACGAGCGTCTTGGTTCTGTCACGGCAAAACAAATCTTAGATAACATTACCTTCTTGGCTCCATTTACAGGCAGTTCTTGGTTGAACGGAGTATTCTGGACACTTGCTATAGAATTCCAATATTATTTAGTTATCGGTTTATTGTATCGTCTATTATTTTGTAGTAATACTATAATATTTTTCGTACTGTCTTTGCTATTAGACGGAGTGCAATATCTACCCTATTTACCAAATGATAATTTGTTTAAATTTAGTCTGTTTTTTGCGTTAGGAGGTGCAACTCTGCTCTTGCACCAACAACGTATTACAAAGATTGTATTTCTATTACTCATAGTTGTCTTTACGGCATTGCTGGTCTACCATTTTGGCTTGTGGCTAGCACTCTTTGGTGGGGCTACAGCCTTAGCAATTGCCTTTGTTAAAGTGAAGCACCACGCTCTTCGTTGGTTGGGTCAGATATCCTACTCACTATACCTGACTCATTTTATGGCTGGTGCAATGGCCGAGTTTATTCTAGTGAAAATACTGCACCCAAGCTCCCCAGGGATGATTAGTTTTGCTATTGCTGGTTGTGTACTATTTGCAATTGCTTTCGCCTATGGATTCTATCGCTTGGTAGAACTGCCATTCCATAAGTTAGCCCAGCGTCTTGTTGCATAACAACCTCAACTCAACAGAAAGAGTAAGGGTAGGACATCATCGACCTATCCACTATGCCTACCCCCAATTCGCCTGCCCTGCCCAACTCCTCCGGTTACGTGCGGGTGCGCGGGGCGCGGGAGCACAATTTGCGCAACGTGGACGTGGACATTCCGCGCGATACGCTGGTGGTGTTCACGGGGGTGTCGGGGTCGGGGAAGTCGTCGCTGGCATTTGGGACGCTGTACGCTGAGGCCCAGCGGCGCTACCTGGAGTCGGTGTCGCCGTATGCGCGGCGGCTGTTTCACCAGATGGCCGTGCCCGCCGTGGATAGTATCGACGGACTACCCCCGGCGGTGGCCTTGCAGCAGCAGCGCGGCACGCCTACCACGCGCTCCTCGGTAGGGTCTGTGACTACGCTTTCCAACCTGGTTCGGATGCTGTACTCGCGGGCCGGCGACTACCCACCGGGCCAAGGCATTGTGTATGCTGAGGGCTTCTCCACCAACACGCCCGAGGGCGCGTGCCCTACCTGCCACGGCCTGGGCCGCATCTACGAGGCCACCGAAGAAACCATGGTGCCCGATCCGTCGCTCACCATTCGGGAGCGGGCCATTGCGGCCTGGCCCACGGCCTGGGGTGGCCAGAACCAGCGCGATATTCTGGTGTCGATGGGCTACGATGTGGACCGGCCCTGGCGCGAGCTGCCCCAACAGGACCGCGACTGGATTCTGTTCACGGATGAGCAGCCGGTGGTGCCTGTGTACCCCGGCTACACGCCCGAGCAAACTCAGCGGGCCATCAAGCGCAAGGAGGAGCCCAACTACATGGGCACCTTCACGAGCGCCCGACGGCACGTGTTTCACTCCTTCGCCAACACCCAAAGCGCCCAGATGAAGAAGCGGGCCTTGCAGTTTATGCGCGGTACCGAGTGCCCTACCTGCCACGGCAAGCGCCTGCGGCAAGAGGCCCTGGCCGTCACGTTTGCGGGGCTGGATATTGCTGACTTCTCAGCTCTACCCCTGCAACGGGTAGCCGCCCTGCTGCAACCCTACGCCGAGGGCACGGCCCCCAACCGTGCTGCCCAGGACGCGGCCCATCCCGAGCAGGCGGAGGTAGCCCGGCGCATCACCCAGGACCTGGTGGCGCGCCTGCGCGTGCTGCTCGATCTGGGTTTGGGCTACCTGTCGTTGGAACGCAGCACACCTACCCTGTCGCCGGGGGAGCTGCAACGGCTGCGGCTGGCTACGCAGCTCTATTCCAATCTGTTTGGGGTGGTGTATGTGCTCGATGAGCCGTCCGCCGGCCTACACCCCGCCGATACGGAAGCGTTGCTGGCGGCGCTGGCCAGCCTGAAAAGCGCCGGTAATTCGTTGTTTGTCGTCGAGCATAATCTCGATGTGATTCGGCAAGCCGATTGGCTGGTGGACGTAGGGCCGGCCGCCGGCGAGCAGGGCGGGCAGGTGCTGTACAGCGGTCCGCCTGCCGGTCTGGCCGATGTGGCTGCGTCCCAAACGCGCCACTTTCTGTTCGACGAGGAGGCCGCTGCGCCTACCCCCGCGCCGCGTCCGGCTCAGGGGTGGCTGCGGCTGGCGGGCGTCACGCGCAACAACCTGCGCGGGCTGGACCTGGCTTTTCCGCTGGGCGTGTTCACGACCGTCACGGGTGTGTCGGGGTCGGGTAAGTCGAGTTTGGTGAGCCAGGCGTTGGTGGAGCTGGTGTCGGCGGCACTGGGGCAGGCCCTACCTGCGGCGGAGGAAGAAGGCGACTCGCTGGAAACCGCCGCACCATTGGTCAGCGGAGGACGCATCATGGAAGGCATGGAGCACATCAACCGGCTGGTGCGCGTGGATCAGAAGCCCATTGGCCGCACGCCGCGCTCCAACATGGCTACGTACACGGGCTTGTTCGACCACGTGCGGAAGTTGTTTGCCGCCACGCCCGCCGCCCGCAAGCGCCGCTACGATGCGGGCCGCTTCTCCTTCAACGTAGCCAAAGGCCGCTGCGAAAACTGCCACGGCGAGGGCTTTGTGATGGTGGAGCTGCTGTTTTTGCCCAGCGTGTATTCGCCTTGCCCCGTGTGCCACGGTACCCGCTACAACGCGCAAACGCTGGAAATTCAGTACCAAGACAAGAACATTGCGGAGGTATTGAACCTGACCGTGGACGATGCCTGGACCTTTTTTGCGGACGAACCCGCCGTGCAGCGCGCCCTCACGGTGCTGCGCGAGGTAGGGCTGGGCTACCTGCGCCTCGGTCAGCCAGCCACCGAGCTGTCGGGCGGCGAAGCCCAGCGCATCAAGCTTGCCACCGAGCTGCAACGTCCGCCGCGCGGCCACTCCCTCTACGTGCTGGATGAGCCCACCACCGGTCTGCACCCCGCCGACGTAGAGCGCCTGCTTACGCAGCTGCACGCGCTGGTAGCAGCCGGCAACACGGTAGTAGTGGTAGAGCACACCATGCGCGTGGCCGCCGCCAGCGACTGGGTGCTGGACATCGGCCCTGGTGCCGGCGACGAGGGCGGCCAGCTGGTAGCGGCCGGCACTCCCACGGAGGTGGCGCAAGCCAAAGACAGCCAAACGGCGCCCTACCTGCGGCGCGCGCTGGCGTAGGTTTCGGAGAATGAAAAGCAGGAACTAGGCTTGGTGCAGGCCGCCCGCGGCGTAGGCCAACTTTGCGGCTGATGGGGTGTTTGGTACCTATGGAAACTACCTCCCCCGACCTGCAATATCCCATCGGCCGCGCCCCCGCCCGCCCCGAAGCGCCCCTGACGCCCGCCGAGCGCGCCACCTATATTGAGCAGATTGCCGCTTTACCGGCGCAACTCACGGCCGCGGCCCGCCAGGCCGGCGGGGTGCGCCTGGAGCAACCCTACCGCCCCGGTGGCTGGACGGGCCGCCAGGTCATTCACCACGTGGCCGATGTGCACCTGAACTTCTACCTGCGCTACCGCTTGGCGCTTACCGAAGAAAATCCTACTATCAAGCCCTTCGACCTGAATGCCTGGGCCGAGCTGCCCGATGTGGCGGCCACGCCCATCACGGTGTCGCTGGCGCTGCTGGAGGCCTTGCACACGCGCTGGGTCGTGTTGCTTTGGCACATCACGGAGGAGCAGTGGCAGCGCACGTTCTATCACCCTGCCTACGACATCACCTATACCCTCGATCAGGCCTTGGTGCAGTACAGCTGGCACGGCCGGCACCACTTGGCTCATGTGGAGTTATTGAGTCGGGTAGGGTAGGGCGTTGCCGTCAGTAGCTCCGCTATACGCAGTGGTAAAAACTTCGCAATGAAGTGATTGAGCAGAGCTGCCGCCGGACTGCTACGCAACACAATGGCCTGCAATACGCGTATGCACGATGTATATGGCTGATTCTTCCTCTTCTTTCACCAAAAAATGCCCGCATTGCCAGCAATGGTCAGCGTGGAACCAACGTCCTAACGACCGGTGCGAGCATTGCGGCGGATTCCTGGACCCACGCGCACATCAGCAGGCAGAAGAGAAAAGGCAAAAAGCCAGCGAGCCGGAAGAGCCGTCTGTACTCGAAATTCAGCCAGACGACAACGCGATAGTGCGCTTTTTCAAGCGGCTCGGGCGGGTTGGGCAGGTTGTGTTCGGGGCTATTCTGGCATTTCTAATTGGAGTAGTCACCTTTGCGGCGGGCTGAGACGCGCGCGCTGCGGCATCCGTTGTTAGTCGGTAGCGTGCTGCTGTATGCCGCGTTGTACCTCAACCGCCATCTACTGCACCACCCACTGCCGTCTTGGCTTTCCTCGCACGGCGCCGATTTGCTGGCCATGCCCATTTTGCTCAGCGTGGCGCTGGCCGCA
>Ga0210040_10003242_pt1 | contig 22196 bp, 28 predicted proteins | sample CryGeyCG12114_NA_FD_185462 | JGI IMG/M metagenome (GOLD analysis project Ga0210040, IMG submission 185462) | Groundwater microbial communities from aquifer - Crystal Geyser CG19_WC_8/21/14_NA (SPAdes) (version 2) | ecosystem: Environmental > Aquatic > Deep subsurface > Groundwater | place: USA...
TATAAAGAGATATAAAAAGAAGAAATAAATCTTTAACTTTTGCTTCATCTGTCAGGACAAGAATCTTTAAAATTAGTTACATTTGTTTAAAACAACAAAAGTGCCAGCCGACAGAAGCTTTTATACAGTAGCTCAGGTCTGTTCTGCTTATAAATACTTTAAGATTTTTGCGCCTATTTCTTTCAATTTCAAAAACAAACCGGGTAAATGGGCGTTAATTAATTAAAGTAAGGCTTAATAAATGACTTACCGTTTACTATTTTAAACCAGCATGTCCCACGACCATCATCACCATCATGCTACTCCTACTAATTTAACCAGAGCTTTTCTGATTGGCATTTCGCTCAATATTCTGTTTGTTATAATAGAAGCTAGTGCCGGTTTTTATATCAATTCCCTTTCTTTGATATCGGACGCAGGCCATAATCTCAGCGATGTTTTCAGTTTGATATTAGCTTTGGCCGCTATTAAAATTGCGCAACGTCAGCCTAATGATGCGTACACGTTTGGCTATGCCAAATCTACGACGCTGGTATCTTTATTTAATGCTATTTTGCTGCTAGTGGCCATGGGAGCCATCGGTTGGGAAGCTATATCCCGCTTCGGACAAAATCATGCATTGAATGGAGAATATATAGCTTTGGTTTCCGGGATTGGTATTTTAATCAACGGCGTCACGGCTTTTCTTTTTATGAAAGATAAAGACCGCGATATAAATGTTAAGGGAGCTTATCTGCACATGGCTGCCGACGCTTTGGTTTCATTAGGCGTAGTTATTTCGGGTATTATTATTATTTATACGGGCTGGCATTGGGTAGATTCGGTGATGAGTTTGGTGGTAATTGGTATAATTATTTTTAGTACCTGGGATTTATTACGCGAATCCTTGCGTTTATCGCTGGATGGGGTTCCTTCGGGCATTAACCTGGCTGCCGTACGGGAATATTTAAGCCAAATAGCGGGTGTGCAGGAAGTACACGATTTACATATCTGGGCTTTGAGCACAACAGCCAATTCCCTCACCGCGCATTTGGTTATTTCTCCTGAACAGCAGAAAAATTTACTTCCAATCGTTCACCACGACTTACATCATAAATTTAACATCTCGCACGTTACTATTCAATTAGAAGAACCTGGCAATGCCAATCAGTGCCTGCAAACACATGGATAGCTATTGTCCGGAACATCATTATTTTTATAATTAATGCCTGAAAATGAAATGATCGGGTTTATCTTTTGTTTATACTTAAAGATTATCTAATTTCGCTCCCAATATTAAACTTAGCAGACAAACATGGAAACAACAGAAGGACTGCAATTACCCTCCGACTATTTACCTATTTTAATACAATTTGCCGCCGCTTTAGGCTTTGTTATATTCGCCATTGTGGTAACCCACTTAATTGGACCGAAACGCCACAGTAAAGTAAAAGACGCAGCCTGGGAATGTGGGGTAGAATCCGTTGGAAACGCCCGTACCCCGGTATCCTACAAATACTTTATGACCGCTATTCTTTTTGTACTATTTGATGTAGAAGTAATTTTCTTATATCCTTGGGCGGTTAATTTCCGGGGCTTAGGCATGACAGGCTTTATTCAGATGATCGTATTTATGGCCATGCTGATGCTGGGCTTTTACTACGTGATTAAGAAGGGTATACTTAAGTGGGAATAGTTTCTACTTAAATACTTAGCCTTTAGTAAACTTTTAAGATTATAGCTATGTTAAGATTTAGGATATTTTTTATTCTTAAATCTAAATAGAGACGAACATGAGTGATATAAAAATGGTAGATGCGCCCCAAGGCGTGGAAGGACAAGGTTTTTTTGCAACCTCTTTAGAAAAAGTAGTTGGTATTGCCCGTAGTAATTCCCTCTGGCCTTTGCCTTTTGCTACTTCCTGCTGCGGTATTGAGTTTATGGCTACCATGGGTTCTACTTACGATATTGCCCGCTTTGGTTCCGAACGTCCCAGCTTTTCGCCGCGCCAGGCCGATTTATTAATGGTGATGGGCACGATTGCGAAAAAAATGGCCCCAATTGTAAAACAAGTATACGAGCAAATGGCCGAGCCCCGTTGGGTATTAGCCATGGGTGCTTGTGCCTGTTCGGGTGGTATTTTTGATACCTACAGCGTGTTACAAGGCATCGACCGCATTATTCCCGTGGACGTGTATATCCCGGGTTGCCCGCCGCGCCCCGAGCAAGTACTGGACGGCTTAATGCAGGTACAGGAATTAGCCAAAAACGAATCGTTACGTCGCCGGAACTCACCGGAGTATCAGGAACTATTAGCTTCTTACAATATTAAATAATCCATGGCCGAGCAAGGGTTAACCAACGAACAAGTTTTAGAAAATATTACCGCGAAGTTTGGCGAAGCTATTTCGGATGCGCACGAGCCGTACGGGTTATTAACCATTACGACTACCCGCGACCAGATTATTTCGCTTTTAACGCATTTATATAATGATGCGACTCTAAAAATGAATTTCCTCACCACTATGTGCGGCATTCATTACCCGGAAAATAAAGACCAAGAGTTAGGCGTTATTTACCATGTACACAGCTTGGTACACAACGTGCGCCTGCGCATCAAGATATTCTTCCCTATCGAAGACCCGGTGGTACCAACTGCCACGAAGCTTTACGCCACCGCCAACTGGATGGAGCGTGAGGCTTTTGATTTTTACGGTATTCAGTTCGAAGGTCACCCAAATTTGATTCGCATTTTAAATGTGGAGGACATGACTTACCACCCGATGCGGAAAGAATATGCGCTGGAAGACGGTACCCGCGAAGACAAAGTAGACGTCTTCTTCGGACGGTAATTTAGTTGCTGGTTATCAGTTGTCGGTTGTCAGGAAAAGGATAGCAGGCAATTCTGATAAAGGCAATACTTTAGTTAGTTGAAATTTGGGATTTGGTAAACAGTTAAAGGTGTTCTGATAAAATACCGGCAACTGACAACCAACAACCGACAACCAAACAAAAACATGGCAGAATTTACAACAGCAGAACAAGTGAAAACCAATCAGGGATTAGAAAAAATTCCGGATTCACTGCCTGCTCAATATAACGAAAACGAACGCGAACTTACCACGCTGAACCTGGGGCCTACGCACCCGGCCACGCACGGTATTTTCCAGAACATATTACAGATGGACGGTGAGAAGATTGTTTCGGGTGTCCCCACAATCGGCTACATTCACCGGGCTTTCGAGAAAATTGCAGAACGTCGTCCGTTCTACCAGATTACCCCGCTTACCGACCGCATGAACTACTGCTCCTCCCCTATCAACAACATGGGATGGTGGATGACGGTAGAGAAATTATTAGGTGTAAAAACACCAAAGCGAGCCGATTATATCCGGGTAATTGTAATGGAACTGGCCCGCATTGCCGACCACCTGATTTGTAACTCCATCCTGGGTGTGGACTCCGGTGCTTTCACCGGTTTCTTATACGTATTCCAGGAGCGGGAAAAAATCTACGAGATTTACGAAGAAATCAGTGGTGCTCGCTTAACCACCAACATGGGCCGCATTGGCGGCATGGAGCGCGATTTATCGCCGGTTGCTATTCATAAGCTACGCGAGTGGATTGACGGATTCCCGAAAGTAATGAAGGAATTCGAATCTATGTTTACCCGTAACCGGATTTTCATGGACCGCATTAAAGATGTAGGCCCAATTACCGCAGAACGTGCCCTGAACTATGGCTTTACCGGACCAAACTTACGGGCTGCCGGCGTTGACTACGATGTGCGCGTGATGAACCCGTATTCTTCTTACCAGGATTTCGATTTTGAAATTCCGGTAGGTACTACCGGCGATACGTACGACCGGTTTATGGTACGGAACGAAGAGATCTGGCAAAGCTACCGCATTATTCAGCAAGCCCTGGAAAACTTACCGGAAGGTCCGTTTCACGCTGATGCGCCGGAATATTTCTTACCACCCAAGCAAGCCGTGTACAAAAACATGGAAGCGTTGATCTATCACTTTAAAATTATTATGGGTGAGATTGATGCGCCGGTTGGTGAAGTTTACCATTCGGTAGAAGGTGGTAACGGTGAGTTAGGTTTTTATTTAATCAGCGATGGTGGCCGCACCCCTTACCGGTTACACTTCCGTCGCCCTTGCTTTATTTATTACCAGGCTTACCCCGAAATGGTGGTAGGCAGCCAGCTTTCGGATGCTATTTTGATTTTGAGTAGCATGAACGTAATTGCTGGCGAATTAGACGCTTAAAGTTTTAGCTTTTAAGCAGTTAGCTATTAGCTTTTAGTTTATATAATAAAAGTAACCACGAAAAATCCCTCTCCACTGGGGAGGGATTCAGGGAGGGGCAAATGAACTTAACCGAACAGGAAATACAGCAAATCCGGGAATATTTTAAAAAGCAGCCCGTGTTAAAAGCCTATGTGTTTGGTTCGTATGCGCGTGGAGAAGCCGACGCCGAAAGTGATATTGACTTATTGGTTGACTTAGATTATTCGCAAAATATAGGACTGCGTTTCTTCGGCATGCACCTGGAACTGGAAGATTTATTACATCGCAAAGTGGATGTAATACCTTCAGATGGAGTTTATGAAAATATTCAACCGTTTATTGATAAAGATAAAAAACTAATATATGCGCGATAAGATTAGTGATAAATACAGACTTCAGCATATATTAGATGCAATTGTTGAATTAGAAGATTTTGTAAAAGATGCTAATCTTCCTGATTTTGAAGTAAACCGGATGATGCAACAAGCCTGTGTAAGAAACCTCATGATTATTGGTGAAGCTGCTAATCATTTAACAACCGAGACAAAAGATAAATATAATCAGGTTGATTGCTGGATTAAAGGGATTTCGGAATATAATTGTGCATGAATATTTCAAAGTAAACACAGCTATAGTCTGGAAACTAATTCATAATTATCTTCCGGAAATAAAACTGGTAGCTGGCCAAGCTTTAAAAGAGTTTAAAGAAGCTAATAACTAAAACATTAAATAAAATAAGTCAGCCTGATTTAAAGCTGATAAACATAAATTTTAAACAGTAACCACAAAAGTCTCTCTCCATTAGGTGGAGTCCACTCAAGAGGGATTTAGAATGGGACAAAAACAAATAAACTGTTGATGGAATTACCAACAACTCAAAACGAAGTACAATTTTCGGAAGCGGCTATGGCCGAAATCAGAAGATATATTTCACATTATCCGGCAGATCGGAAAAAATCCGCTATTCTTCCTATTCTGCACATTGCCCAGGCTGAATTTGGCGGTTGGGTTAGTCCGCAGGTCCAGGATAAAGTAGCTGAAATACTAGACATTCAGCCGATAGAGGTATACGAAGTATCATCCTTTTATACCATGTTCAACCTGAAACCGGTGGGCAAACACGTGTTGGAAGTATGCCGCACCGGCCCCTGCATGTTGCGTGGCGCCGACCACTTGATTGAGCACCTGGAAAGCCGCTTAGGTTGCCACGTGGGCGAAAACAGCACGGACGGTATGTTTACTTTGAAAACAGTAGAGTGCTTAGCCGCCTGTGGAATGGGCCCTATGCTGCAAATCCGGGAGAAATATTACGAAAACCTGAACCCGGAAAAAGTAGACCAACTGCTGGACGATTTAAGTAAAGAATAAGATAGTATCAGGTAGCAAGTAGCAGAAATCAGGTTTTACACGAAAGGAATTAGATGAATTTTATTCAAAAAGCTAATTTCTCATCACTAAAAAATAATTAAAAGCTAATTGCTAACCGCTAAAAGCTAACCGCTAAATGGGACTAAAAATATTAACTGAACATATAAACGTACCGGGCATTAACACGCTGGAAACCTACCGCAAAATGGGTGGTTACCGGTCGGTAGAGAAAGCCTTGAAAACCATGACGCCCGAAGAAGTGGTGGAAGAAGTGAAGAAGTCGGGTTTGCGGGGCCGGGGTGGTGCCGGTTTCCCGACCGGTATGAAATGGAGCTTTTTGGCTAAACCAGAAGGCAAACCGCGTTACCTGGTATGCAATGCCGACGAATCGGAACCGGGCACTTTTAAAGACCGGGTGTTGATGGAGAAAATTCCGCACGCCCTGATTGAAGGGATGATTACCTCCAGCTACGCGTTGGGTGCCCGCACTTCTTATATCTATATCCGCGGCGAATTAATGTTCGTACTGCGCATTTTAGAAAAAGCCATAGCCGAATGTTATGCAGCCGGTTTATTAGGCGAAAACATTTTAGGCTCCGGCTACTCCTTAGATTTACACGTGCACCCGGGTGGTGGCGCGTATATCTGCGGTGAGGAAACAGCTTTATTGGAATCGTTAGAAGGTAAACGCGGCAACCCGCGTAACAAACCTCCTTTCCCGGCGGTTTGGGGGCTTTATGGCTGCCCGACAGTGGTAAACAACGTAGAATCTATTGCGTCTGTGCCCTGGATTGTGAATAATACCGGCGAAGAATACGCTAAAGTTGGGGTAGGCCGTAGTACCGGCACCAAATTAATTTCCGCTTCCGGCCATATCAACAACCCGGGAGTTTACGAAATAGAATTAGGTTTACCGGTAGAAGAATTTTTGTTCTCCGACGAATACTGCGGTGGTATCTGGAAAAACCGGAAATTTAAGGCAATTGTGGCCGGTGGTTCTTCCGTGCCTATTTTACCCGGTGAATTATTCCTGAAAACCGCCGAAGGTACACCGCGGGTAATGACCTATGAATCTTTATCGGAAGGTGGCTTTGTGAGCGGTACCATGATGGGTTCCGGTGGCTTTATTGTAATGGATGATACTACGTGTATTGTACGTAACACCTGGAACTTCTCCCGCTTCTATCACCATGAATCATGCGGACAGTGCAGCCCGTGCCGCGAAGGAACCGGCTGGATGGAGAAGATTCTCCACCGCCTTGAACACGGCCACGGCAACATGCACGACATCGATTTATTAGTAAACGTATCAAAACAAATTGAAGGAAATACGATTTGCCCGCTGGGCGATGCCGCCGCCTGGCCGGTAGCCAGCGCCGTGCGTCATTTCCGCGATGAGTTTGAATGGCACGTGAAGCATCCGGAAAAAGCAACGGCTCCGGGTGCGGTTTACAGCGGCGCAGAAGATTTGGCTTTCGCGTAAGCGCTTTATGCGATGTTGGATTATTCGATATTCGATTGTTCGATAAATAAAAATCGATTATCTAACATCTAAAAATCGAACATCTTATAAAAATGTTTTAAAACCAAATAGTATGCACACATCTGGTAGATTAACAAATTTACAAGTAGAGCTACTGAAAATGTTTCAGTATGATTTACCGGAAAACCAGTTGCTGGATATTAAAAATATGTTAGCTAAATATTTTGCCGAAACTGCCCGGAACGAAATGGATAAGCTTTGGGAAAGCGAAGGCTGGTCGGAGGAAACGATGCAGAATTGGGCTTCTGAACATTTGAGAAAATCTTAATATAACAGAAAAACCCGGCAGGTTTTAAAAACCTGCCGGGTTTAGTACGTAACTTTATCCAACAATATTAGAGTTGAAATAAATACCGCGTGAGGGATGGTAGCGGAAAGCCCGGCCCCTTGCGCAGCTTGGGGACACGCCCGAACTAACATAAATTGATTAATAAGTTGGTTTGAAGTTTTACTAACAACTGATAACTAACAACTGATAACTAAATAAAAATGGCTAAAATAACTTTTGACGGCATTGAGGTTGAAGTCGAAGATGGAACTTCTATCCTGAATGCTGCACGCAAAATTGGTGGCAATGTGGTGCCACCGGCCATGTGTTACTATACGCCGTTAAAAGGCAGTGGTGGTAAATGCCGCGCCTGTTTGGTAAAAGTAACCGCTGGTTCTGCAAAAGACCCCCGTCCCATGCCTAAATTGGTTGCTTCTTGCGTTACGCCGGTGCAGGATGGTATGGTGGTAGAAAACACGTTATCGCCGCAGGTGATGGAAGCGAGGAAAGGCGTAGTGGAAATGCTGTTAATCAACCACCCGCTGGATTGCCCGGTGTGCGACCAGGCTGGCGAATGCGATTTGCAAAACTTTTCGTATGCGCACGGTACTTCCGGTACCCGTTACGAAGAAGAGCGCCGTACCTTTGAGCGCAAGGATATTGGTCCACTCATTCAGCTGCACATGAACCGTTGTATCTTGTGCTACCGCTGCGTGTACACCGCCGACCAGATTACGGATAAGCGAGTACACGGTGTATTAGGCCGCGGCGATGCGGCAGAAATTGGTACTTACATCGAGAATGCGATTGATAATGATTTCTCCGGTAACGTCATTGACGTATGCCCGGTAGGCGCTTTAACTGATAAAACATTCCGTTTCAAAAACCGCGTTTGGTTTACCAAACCAGTAGATGCGCACCGCGATTGTCCGAAGTGTGCCGGGAAAGTAGTATTATGGACCCGAGGCAGCGATGTATTACGGGTTACAGGCCGCAAAAACGAATACGGCGAGTTAGTAGATTTTATCTGCAACGAATGCCGGTTCGAGAAAAAAGAAGTAGCCGACTGGACCATTGAAGGCCCACGCCACATTGCCCGGGCATCGGTTATTTCGGCTAACCATTATGAATTACCGGTTGTAAATCCGCAGATTATCGCCGATTTACCCGAAAGTACTACCAAAGAATTACAAATTATTCCGAGACCTTTCTAAAGAAGCATGGAGATTCCCGCATTAGCCATACAGGCCCTGATTATATTAGCCATTTTCGGTATTACGCTTTTAATTGCCACGTACTGCACCTGGGCCGAGCGCCGCATTGCGGGTTACCTGCAAGACCGTCCGGGACCAAACCGGGTAGGTCCGTGGGGCTTAGGCCAACCTTTAGCCGACGCCGTGAAGTTATTTTTTAAAGAAGAATTTATCCCGGCTACCGCTAACAAATGGCTATTTATTGCTGGTCCATCTTTAGCAATGTTAACGGCTTTAATGAGCAGCGCCGTAGTACCTTTTGGTAATACTATTTTATCCGATACTTTTGGCACCATTCACATCCAGGGCACCGAAGTTAATATTGGTTTGCTGTACATTTTCGGAGTAGTATCGCTGGGCGTTTACGGTATCATGATTGGGGGCTGGGCTTCTAACAACAAGTTCTCCCTGTTAGGCGCTATCCGGGCCGCTTCGCAGAACATCAGCTACGAAATTGCCATGGGGCTCTCCATTATTGCCATGCTGATGATGACTGGAACGCTGTCACTTCGCGAAATTGCTTTACAGCAATCAGAATCTTTATTTGGTATTTCGGGCATGAACTGGAATATCTTTTACCAGCCGCTAGGTTTCATTATTTTCTTAACCTGTTCTTTCGCCGAAACCAACCGTACGCCTTTCGATTTACCCGAATCGGAAGCCGAATTAGTGGGTGGTTACCATACCGAATATGGTTCGATGAAATTAGGTTTGTACCTGTTTGCGGAATACGTGAATATTATTGTGGCTTCGGCGGTAATGAGCACGCTTTACTTTGGTGGTTTCAACTTCCCGTTCCAGAACGAAATTGGGGCTTTAATTTCCAGCGATCCAACGGTGGCGCATAATGCTATTACCATTATTGGTACAGTGGTTCTGTTCCTGAAAATATTTGGGTTTATCTTCTTCTTTATGTGGGTACGTTGGACCTTACCGCGTTTCCGCTACGATCAATTATTAAACCTGGGTTGGAAAGGATTAATACCGCTTTCCATTATTAATATTATTTTAACTGGTGCTGCCATTTTATTATCCGAGCATTTCAATAAATAATTTGGAATGCCGACTGTATTAAGATTGCTTGGTTTTAGGTTTTTCTTTTACAGTAACGAAGGTTCAGAACCACCGCATATTCACGTGGAAAAAGGAGATAATTGAGCAAAACTCTGGTTAGAATGGGTTGAATTAGCCAGTTCAAATGGCTTTTCGGCAAAGGAAATCAATCAGTTACGAAAGATTACGTTAGAATATCAACAACAATTTAAAAAAGCTTGGCATGAATACTTTGGTTGATAAAATAGCGGACGCAGCAGCTGTAGATGTATGGTTCGATGAAAATAAGATGTATGTAAGGTTGGTTGATGGTCGCGAATTAGGTGTGCCCATTGATTGGTTTCCACGGTTAAGAGATGCATCTGAACAGGATAAAAATAACTGGCGATTCATTAGCAGAGGAACAGGCATTCATTGGGAAGCCATTGACGAAGATTTATCGGTTGCAGGATTGTTAAGAACGAGGTAATATTAAATTTAATATCAACTATGAACTACGGAGCTGTAAGTATAGATAAAGAAATAATGGGTGGTACGCCTGTTTTTGTGGGCACCCGGGTTCCGGTTCAGACATTATTTGATTATTTGGAAGGTGGCGAAACATTAGAAGAATTTTTGGATGATTTCCCGACTGTTTCAAAAGAAAATGCCATTCAGGTTTTGAAAATGGCCAAGAAAACAGTTACCTCAGTAAGCATCTTGCATGAAAATTTTGCTTGACGAGAACTTGCCCAGAAAGTTAAAAACTGATTTTGGACCTGATTTTAAAGTCAGAACAGTACACGATATGAATTGGCTGGGAAAGAAAAACGGCGAGTTACTTGGTTTGATTGCCTTTAATGGATTCAATATTTTTGTAACGGTTGATAGAAATTTAAGAAATCAGCAGAACCTGGACAAATTTAGTATTTCTATTTTCTTATTAGTTGCTTTTAATAATCGTCGAGAAACGTTGCAAGCACTAATTGAAAAAGCGAAATTATAATTAAGGCAGGTAATTATGATAAATTTACGGAAATATCATAAGCAATGGAAAGTATTAAGTTGGTTGATATTTTACGAGAAATAAAAACAGAATTAGGAGAAGTAAAAGCCAAATTAAAGGCGTTTAAAACTGATTTAAATAACCATTTACTTGAGGTAGAAAGTAACTTTGGCAAATTAGAAATTGCTATAAATAAGAACACAGAAAGCTTAAATAAAATTAGAACTAATTATACTAATATCAATTCTTCGAGCGAAGAGGTGAATAAGAATATTAGTTTATTAGAAATTGACAAACGAGTAAGAGTATTAAGAATATTGTTCTCAATAAAGCTTCTTAACCAAAGCGGAACGGGAAATAAATATAAAATATAAATGGAATCCTTATCAAATAGAAAAAAAGTATTGGAGCAAAAGCCAATGACGGTGGCGGAGAAGATGTATCTTCCGGCTATTTTCAACGGGCTTTCCATTACCATGCGTCACTTTTTTAAGAAAAAGCCTACCATACAATATCCGGAGCAAACCCGGGAATTTGGCCGGGAGTTCCGGGGCTTGCACGTGCTGCGCCGTGATGAGCAAGGCCGGGAGCGTTGTACGGCTTGTGGTTTATGCGCGGTAGCCTGTCCGGCCGAAGCCATTACCATGGTAGCCGGCGAACGCAAAAAAGGCGAAGAAAACCTGTACCGCGAAGAAAAATATGCGGTGACGTACGAAATAAATATGTTACGTTGCATTTTCTGCGGCTTATGCGAAGAAGCTTGTCCGAAGGAAGCGGTATTTTTGCAAAACGATAAAACGGCCCCGCCCCGTTTTGAGCGCGATGAGTTTATCTACGGCAAAGACCGCTTACTGCAGCCGCTAAACCAGGCTGACGGTAAAGAAAATATTAAATATAGATATTAATTAGTCCATAGTCGATGGTCCATAGTCCACAGAAATAAATTAGAAATTGCGGTCCGTGGTCTATCGACTATGGACTATGGACCATCGACTAATTAACTAACAAAAATGACTGGTAACCTTTTTTACTTCCTGACTTTTATTACTTTGTTTGCTGCATTGGGCGTGGTTTTCTCTAAAAACCCGGTTTACAGCGTGCTTTGCCTGATTCTTACTTTCTTTAGTTTATCAGGTCATTATATTTTGCTTAATGCCCAATTTGTGGCGGCAGTAAATATTATAGTGTACGCCGGGGCGATTATGGTTTTGTTTTTGTTTGTGATTATGTTCCTGAACCTGAACCAGGAAACAGAAGAAACGCAACATAAATCAACCTTAATGAAAGTAGCCGGGGTAATTTCAGGAGGTTTATTGTTGGTGATCATGATTGCTGTTCTGAAAGATGCCGAATTAGGCCAGGTAGATACAGTAAATTTTAATTCGCAGATTGGTTTGGTAGAGAACCTGGGCCAGCTATTATTTACCAAATATTTATTACCGTTTGAATTAGTGTCGGTTCTGTTTTTATCAGCCATGGTGGGCGCGGTAATGCTGGGCAAAAAGGAAACACAACAACGGCATTTTTAAGATTTTACCCTTAATGGCGACAGAACTTGTCGCCATTTGTATTTGCATAAAAACACAATAAATTGGGTAAATAGCAAAATGGCGGTAAATTGCGTCATCTTTGTAAAAGCTAAATTTCATAATAAACAGCTATTATAGCTAAAATAAAATGAACGAAATTCCTGAGGTAATCAGAACCATTCCTTTACAGTATTACCTGTTCTTCAGCAGCACTTTATTTGTTATTGGTATCATCGGCGTTCTCACCCGCCGCAATGCCATTGTTATTTTCATGTGCATCGAATTAATGCTGAATGCGGTTAACCTTTTACTAACAGCCTTTTCGGCGTATCGCTCTGATCCCAACGGACAAGTTTTTGTGTTTTTTATTATGGCCGTAGCGGCCGCCGAAGTTTGCGTGGGCTTAGCTATTATTGTAATGATTTACCGCAATCTGCGCTCCACGGATATTAATATCCTCAGTAATCTGAAGTGGTAAATATTAGACATTAGTATCTGGACACTAGTATCAAGACTTTCTTAAAATAAAATATTAAAGTTGTATCGCTAATAACGAACAACGAATAACGAACAACCAAACTAAAGGATGCAAACAAACTTACTTCCGGTCATAAATTCAGAAATGGCCTTGTTCTGCTTACTTATTCCGCTTTTACCTTTAATCGGATTTATCATTAATGGCCTGGGGAACCGCAAATTGCCCAAAGGTTTGGCCAGCTTAATTGGCTGCGGCACCGTGTTAACCTCTTTTGCTACTGCGCTTTTCCTGTTCTCCAGTTTTAATGGTCAGCCGTATGTAGTTGATTTATTTGATTGGATTAGCGTTGGCAACCTGCGGATTCCGTTCTCCTTCCAGATTGACCAGCTTTCTTTAATTATGCTGTTGTTGGTTACAGGAGTAGGTTCGGTTATTCATATTTACTCCGCCGGCTACATGAGCCATGATGTAAACTTTGGTAAATTCTTTGCCTTTCTGAATTTATTTATCTTCTCCATGTTGCTGCTGGTAATGGGATCAAACTACGTGATGATGTTCGTAGGCTGGGAAGGAGTTGGTTTGTGCTCTTATTTGCTGATTGGTTTCTGGAACAAAGTTACGCCGTACAACAATGCCGCTAAAAAAGCTTTCATTATCAACCGCATCGGTGACTTAGGCTTTTTATTAGGTATTTTCTTACTCTTTATGACTTTCGGCAGCGTGACGTATGCCGATATTTTCCAGCAAGCTGCTCAGTTACACGAAGTAAATCAGCCGGTAATAATTGCCATTACCTTGTTATTATTTGTAGGTGCCATGGGTAAAAGTGCCCAGCTGCCGCTTTACACCTGGTTACCCGATGCCATGGCTGGTCCTACCCCGGTTTCAGCCCTGATTCACGCCGCCACCATGGTTACCGCCGGTATTTACATGGTAATTCGTTCCAACGTATTATACACCTTAGCCCCTGCTACTTTAGAATTTATCGCCATTATTGGTTTAGCTACCGCCGTTTTTGCCGCCACTATTGGTTTGGCGCAAAACGACATCAAGAAAGTATTGGCCTACTCTACCGTGAGCCAGTTAGGTTATATGTTCCTGGCTTTGGGTGTAATGGCATACACCTCTTCTATGTTCCACGTATTAACGCACGCTTTTTTTAAAGCTTTACTGTTCTTAGGCGCGGGTAGCGTTATCCACGCCATGAGCGGCGAACAGGACATTCGGTTTATGGGTGGCTTACGCAAAAAATTACCGATTACCTTCTTAACTTTCTTAATTGGTACGCTGGCTATTTCGGGTATTCCGCCGTTTGCCGGTTTCTTCTCCAAAGACGAATTATTGGCGCAGGTATACGAACACAGCAAAATCATGTGGGCTTTTGGTTTAATCGCCTCCTTCATGACGGCTTTTTACATGTTCCGCTTATTATTCCTGACTTTCTTTGGCACCTTCCGGGGCACCGAAGAACAACGGCATCACTTACACGAATCGCCGGCCAGCATGACCATTCCGTTAATTATCCTGGCTATTTTATCTACAATTGGCGGGTTCATGGGTTTACCGGCAGTATTCAGCGAAAATCATATCTTATCTAACTTCTTAGAGCCGGTTCTGGGTTTCTCCCGTTTAGCCGTGCCCAGTGCGTTTGCCGAAGCGCATTTAGACCATAATACCGAATACATGCTGATGGCAATTTCAGTAGCCGTAGCAGTAATAGCGATTGTTATAGCTTATGTGATGTACGTGAGCAAAAACACCGTTCCGGCCGATGAAAGAACTGAAACTGGTGGTTTACACAAACTGGTTTACCACAAATACTACATCGACGAAATTTACAATGCCCTTATTGTTCGTCCGGTCATGTGGCTTTCAACCGGCTTACACCAGTTCGTAGAGAAAGGCATCATCGACCCAATTGTAAACGGTTTTGGTAAAGTTACCTTAGCCGGTGGCCGCAACCTGCGCTTCTTACAAACCGGGGCTATTGGCTTCTATATTTTCGCGATGGTAATCAGCATTGCCCTGATTCTAATCCTGAACTTTGTTATCAGATAAGTTATTACAGAATATGTCTAACCTTACCCTTTATTTACTCCTTTGGCCTACTTTAGCTGGTTTGCTGATTCTCTTTTTAAAAGGTCAGAACGCTAAACGGGCCGCCTTCGGAGCCGCTATTGTCGAATTTATTCTGGCTTTACTGGCCATGCTGCAATACGAACCGAATGCTGCTGTGCAGTTTCCTTTCTTTCATTCTTGGGTAGAAAATTTTGGCATAAACTTTTCGCTGGGCATGGACGGCATCAGCTTGTTGATGGTTTTCTTAACTACGTTCCTGGTGCCTTTAATTATTCTTTCGTCGTTCCCGCATTCTTATAAAAACCCGAACGTTTTTTACGCTTTAATCCTGTTTATGCAAACCGGTTTAATCGGGGTTTTCACGTCGTTTGATGCGTTCTTATTTTATTTCTTCTGGGAAGTAGCTTTAATTCCGATTTACTTTATTGCCGGGGTTTGGGGTGGCGAACGTCGTATTGCTATTACCTTTAAATTCTTCCTCTACACCATTATTGGTTCGTTGTTCATGTTGGTGGGTTTTGTTTACCTGTATTTTCAAACGCCGGGCACCCATACTTCCGATATCAATGCTTTTTACCAATTAAGTCTGAATACCACCGACCAAAGCTGGATATTTTGGTTTTTGTTTATTGCTTTCGCCATCAAGATGCCGGTTTTCCCGTTCCATACTTGGCAACCCGATACGTATACCGAATCGCCCACCCAAGCTACCATGTTACTTTCCGGAATTATGCTTAAAATGGGTATTTACGGGGTTATTCGTTGGTTACTACCGGTAGTACCGCAAGGCGTTAGCCAGTGGGATACCTTAGTCATAATTCTGGCCATTATTGGCATTGTGTACGGCGCTATCATCGCTATTCGCCAGAACGACCTGAAACGCTTAGTTGCTTTTTCTTCTATTTCGCACGTAGGTTTAATTGCTGCCGGTATTTTTACCTTAACCGAACACGGCCTGCAGGGCGGCATTATCCAGATGCTGAGCCACGGTATTAACGTAGTTGGTTTATTCTTCATCATCGATATAATTTACCGGCGCACCCACACCCGCGAAATTGCCAACTTAGGCGGCATCACCCAAACTACCCCGGCTTTATCTATCTTCTTCTTAATTTTATTATTAGGAACCGTAGCCTTGCCTTTAACCAATGGTTTCGTGGGTGAATTCTTATTGCTGTCGGGCGTGTATCAATACAATAATTGGATGGGTGCCGTGGCCGGTTTAACCATTATTCTGGGCGCGGTTTATATGCTGCGCATGTTCCAGGGAGTCATGTTCGGGGAGCAAAGTGCCGTTGCTATAAATTTCAAAGATTTAACCGGAACCGAAAAAGCAGTTTTAATTCCGTTGGTGATTATGGTTTTCTGGATTGGTTTACATCCGAACACCTTCCTAAGTCTAACCGAACCCACCGTAGGTCATTTATTAGGCATTATAAATAGATAGATTTTAGGCATTAGCTATTAGATGTTAGACAAAGGATGTACTTCTGAAAATTTGAAAATTAGCCCCTAATAACTAATCCCTAAAGACTAAGAACTAAAAGCTAAACGCTAATTGCTAAAAGCTAAATAAAAAATGAATTCAATCATACTTTTAACCTCTTTTGGTATTCTGAACCTGTTTGTCGGGTTCCGTAAGTCCAATAAACTGGTACTGCCAGCGGTATTCTTGTTTTTGCTGATTGTGCTGGTCGTAAATTTTTACGACTGGAACAACACTGCTACCTACTTTGAGCGGATGCTGACCATCGACAATTTTGCAGTGGCTTTTACCAGCGTGGTGGTATTAACTACGATTTTAGTAATTCCGTTTGCGAAGCGCTACGTAGATGAACAAAACGAAAGCTTAGCTGAGTTTTTCTCTATTTTATTGTTTTCCCTGGTGGGCGCGGTTATGATGGTAGCTTACGAAAACTTGTTAATGCTTTTCGTAGGTATCGAAATATTATCTATCAGCATGTACGTATTAGCCGGTAGCGACAAGAAAAACTTACGCTCCAACGAAGCCGGATTGAAATATTTTCTGATGGGTTCTTTTGCTACCGGTATTTTACTTTTTGGTATCGTGTTAATTTATGGTGCTACCGGTACTTTCTACATAACCGAAATTAGCTCCGCTGCTACGGCTGGCTCCAGCGATGCCTTAACTTCTCCTTTGCTGGCGATGGGCCTATTATTTACTTTAATTGGCATTTCCTTTAAAGTATCGGCGGCTCCTTTCCACTTTTGGACGCCCGATGTGTACGAAGGCACGCCTACCCTTTTCACCGCTTTCATGAGCACCGTCGTGAAAACCGCTGGTTTTGCCGGTTTCTACAAGCTGATGTCCGTTTCTTTTGCCGGCGCTTACGACATCTGGTATCCGACTTTGGTAGCCATGACGGTCATTACCCTAGGTATTGGCAACATTGGCGCCGTGGCGCAAAACAGCTTCAAGCGCATGATGGCTTACTCCAGCATTTCGCACGCCGGTTATTTAATGATAGCTTTGCTTTCGTTCAACGATCGTTCCGAAAATGCTATTTTCTTCTACGCCTTAGCTTATTCGGTTGCCACCATTGCCGCTTTCGGCATCCTGAAACTAGTTTCTGACCAGCGCGACGATATTTCTTACAACGCTTTCAATGGCTTAGGCCAAACGAACCCGTTATTAGCCGCCGTAATGACCGTTGCGATGTGTTCTTTAGCCGGTATTCCGTTAACCGGTGGTTTTTTCGGTAAACTATTTATCTTTAGTGCCGCCTTAGAACAAAATTTACTGTGGTTGATTATTGTCGCCATTCTCATGTCGATGGTGGGTATTTACTATTATTTCCGGGTAGTAATTGCCATGTACATGCGCGAACCAAGCGGCGAACGGGTAGCCGTAAGCAGCAGCGCTTCCTTTGCACTGATTTTTATGGCCATATTAACGGTTGTGCTGGGTGTTTTACCGGGTTTAATGAGCAACTTATTATAAGACTTTTCTTTAGCCAATCTAAAGGGACAGGTATATGCCTGTCCTTTTTTATTTTTGATGAATCTTACCAAAATAACGCAGGCGTCCTCGCTCGTGTTAAATATTATCTGGCCTCCGGCCACTTTAAACATATATTATAGCGGCCAGAGGCCGGAAGAAAGTCGTCACGGGCGAGGACGCTCGCGACAGAAGAATTAAATAACTTTTGAATGCCACAGCTCCTCTCCCAATTAAGTAACCGTATCCGTTTCGACCGGAATGAACTAGCCGGCGCTTTCGGCGATATGGGCACGGACTTACCTTTGATTATCGGTATTATTGCCGCTTCTGATTTAGATGCCGCCAGTGTATTAATAGTTTATGGATTGATGCAGTTCTTTAGCGGTATCTGGTACGGAATTCCCATGCCGGTGCAGCCGCTTAAAGCTTTTGCCGCTATTGTAATTGCCCAGAAAGTAACTAGTCCGGTTATTTTTGGGGGTGGCTTAGCTATTGGTATTGTAATGCTATTTTTATCACTGACCGGTTTGATAAATTGGCTCGCCCGCGTGGTTCCCAAGCCGGTGGTGCGGGGAATTCAGTTAGGTTTAGGCTTACAATTGGCTACTTTAGCTTTAAAAGAATACGTGCAGACCGAAGCCCTTACCGGGTACATGCTGGCTGGTATATGTTTCCTGATAGTATTGTTGTTGTATGGCAACCGCAAATTTCCGCCAGCTTTGTTTATTATTGCTGCCGGCACTATTTATGCCTTGCTCTATAAACTTAAATTAGTAGATTTTTCTAATAGCTTCAACTTACATTTACCGGCGTTTCGCATTCCTTCTTCATCTAATATTTGGACCGGTTTTTTACTGTTGGCATTACCGCAGATTCCTTTATCTCTGGGTAATTCCATCTTGGCCACTAACCAGATTGTAAAAGATTATTACCCGGAGAAAAACCTGGGCGTGCGAAAAATAAGCTTTACGTATTCGCTTATGAATTTAGTAAGTCCGTTTTTGGGAGGGATTCCGGTTTGCCATGGCTCCGGCGGGTTAGCAGGGCATTATGCTTTTGGCGCCAGAACCGGCGGTTCGGTATTGACTTACGGTAGCTTATTTCTGGTACTGGGTTTATTTTTTAGTGAAGGATTTGCCACCGTGATACAAATATTCCCGATGCCGGTATTGGGCACACTCCTTTTCTTCGAAGGACTGGCATTAGCAGTTCTGGTGCGGGATGTAGCTTTAGTTAAAGCCGATTTAGTTGTGTCGGTATTAGTTGGATTGATGTGTATTGGCTTGCCTTATGGCTACTTAATCGGGATGCTGAGCGGCACCTTGGTTTACTATCTCATGCAAAACAAGCTAACTAATTTTGGACAATAGATATTATTGTATTATCCTAAAAATTATAAGCTGGTAAAATATTAAAATTGTTTGCTCCTTCTTGATTGTAAAAGCCAGATCGGGCGGGAGTTCATCTACCTGACGCAACGTGGAGCAACCGCAGCAAAGACAAATGCCAAGCAGGGCAAACCAGGCTTTAAAATTCATAAACTAAAGCAACTTACCCGTTAAAAATAAACTGGCTACGGTAAAATAAATAATTAAGCCGGTTACATCTACTAAAGTAGCAACAAAGGGCGCTGAAGAAGTGGCTGGGTCCAGTTTAAACATACGAAGCAAAAACGGGATCATGGAGCCGGTAAAAGTACCCCAAAGCACCACTCCTACCAGCGAAAAAGCCACCGTTAAAGCCAGAGCCTGCCAATGTGTTCCGTAATCATAAACACCGGCTATTTGCCAAAGGCTAATGCGGATAAAACCCAGCAAGCCAAGCGTGCAGCCTAACAACAGCCCCGAAGTAATTTCTTTGCGCATGACGTACCACCAGTCTTTTAGGGTAATTTCTTTTAAAGCCATGGCCCGGATAATAAGTGTAGCCGCTTGGGAACCGGAATTACCTCCGCTGGAAATAATAAGGGGTACAAAAAGAGCCAGAATTACCGCCTGCGCAATTTCTTCTTCGTAATAGCTCATAGCCGTGGCGGTGAGCATTTCGCTTAAAAACAGGATTATGAGCCAGCCGACCCGCTTCCGGAACAAGGTTATTAAAGGCGTGGCGGTATAGGCAATTTCGAGGGCTTCCAAACCACCAAATTTCTGAATATCTTCGGTATCTCTTTTCTCAATTACGTCCAGAATATCATCTACCGTTACAATACCTACAAGTACCCCCGATTCCGCAATAACGGGCAACGCACTGCGGTCGTAACGTTCAAATTCCTTAATGGCTTCTTCTTTATCCAGGAGGCTTTTCAGGGCAATAAAGCTGTTATCCATTAATTCTTCCAGCCGGGTATCTTCTTCAGCTAAAAGTAATTTACCAATCTGAATATCATCCAGCAACTTATTGTCTTGTTTTACAACATATATAATATTCAGGGTTTCTGCTTTTTTGCCGTTTTCTTTAATGTGCCGGAGCGTTTTAGAAACGGTCCAATCTTTTTTGGCCTGAATATAATGCGGCGTCATGAGGCGCCCCACGCTGTTCTCGGGATATCCCAACAAGGTTACGGCAATTTTCCGCTCTTCGGTGTTTAGCAGGTTTATGGCGTCTTTAATCAAGGCGTCCGGAAAATCTAAGAATAACCGGGTCCGGTCGTCGGGCGGCATTTTATTTAATAACTCCGCAAATTCGGTATTACCCAAACTCTTAATGATTTCCTCCTGCCCTTTTGAATCGAGATAAGTAAAGGTTTCGGTTTTTAAAGCACTGGGCAGCAATAAGAAAGAGATAATTTTTTCTTCTCCGGTTTGGGCATTCAGCACTTCGGCCAGATCGCTGGGATGTAAATTTTGCAGATCTTGCGGGTTATTCTTAACCATGACAAACTAAATAAACACTCGGCAAAAGTAAGTGATTAAATTACATTACCAATGCCAACCTGAAGAGTTTACCCAACCTTAATTATTGCCCAAAGGCTAAGTACCGCATTGTATTGGTTTAAGTTTTAAACCCGGATTAAGCTTCGGTATTTGGCCAGAGTGCATAGGCCCAATTAGCCGCCAATGGCGGACATGGATTCGAAAACCGGAAGAATAAACTGGCGGTTTTCTTCGGCTTCAAAACCGTTTTTTGCCCGGCTACCAAATGCTTTAACCAATTCTGCGGTAAGCTTTTCGTCGGATGCTCCGGAACGCAGCATATCTTTTACGTTCAGCACATCGTTCCCGTAAAGGCAGGTTTTCAATCCGCCCTGCGAAGTTATCCGGATGCGGTTGCAGGTGCCGCAAAAGGTGCGCGTAAAAGCGGCAATAATGCCAACGTTTCCTAAGTAACCGGGTACCTGGTAATGATTGGCTGTAGAATTTGCGCCATCCGCAATTTTTGCTATACCGGGAAACTCGGTTTTAAGCTCATTTAGAATCCGTAAAAAATTCCAGTTTAAGGTAGGCGTAATTCCGCCTCCGTTAAAAGGCATTTCCTCAATAAACCGTACCGAAACCGGGTAATCTTTGGTAAGCTGGGTTAAGGGAATAATATCTTCTGTGTTTTGACCTTCCATGACTACAGCGTTTATTTTTACCCGAATATCATGCTCCAACAAAGCATAAAAAGTTTGCATTACCTTGTGTAATTCATCCCGGCGGGTAATTTTAAAGAACCGCTCCCGATCAAGAGAATCTAAACTGAGATTGATGGATTTAATGCCCAAAGCTTTTAGTTCGGGAATATAAGGTCCGGTGAGCACGCCATTGGTAGTGATGTGAATTTCTTCGATGCCGTCTATTTCCCGGACCCGGCGCAGAAAAGAAATTAAATCTTTACGTAAAAAAGGTTCGCCGCCGGTAATACGTACTTTGTTAATGCCCAAACGGGCCAGCACCCGGAGCGAGCGCTCCATTTCTTCGTAAGAGAGTAATTGTTTTTTAGGCAGATAATCAATTCCTTCGGCGGGCATGCAATAGAAACACCGCAGGTTGCAGCGGTCGGTAACGGCCAACCGCACGTAATTTAATTCCCTTCCGTGATTATCTATTATCATGTAATCTAAATTCCCTTTTCAAAAAAACTAATAGTAGTACGCTTAAGTTCAGGTTTACGTATTAAAGGTAAAACAATTAACGTTAAAAGTAGTAAATTGAATTTATTTTAAACTTTAACGCGATGCAGGTAAAAATTGCCTTGTTTGGAATTACCAAAGAAATAATCGGCTCTTCTAAATTAAACTACGAGTTAGGAGAAAAAGCAGACGTAACTTATTTACTGGAGAAATTAAAATCAGAGTACCCAAGTTTAAAAAAACTAAGTTCCCTTTTAATAGCCGTTAACGATGAATACGCAGAACCAGAACAAGTAATTTCGGAACACGATGAAATTGCGCTTATTCCACCGGTTTGCGGCGGGTAAAACTAA
>Ga0210040_10003245_pt1 | contig 22180 bp, 8 predicted proteins | sample CryGeyCG12114_NA_FD_185462 | JGI IMG/M metagenome (GOLD analysis project Ga0210040, IMG submission 185462) | Groundwater microbial communities from aquifer - Crystal Geyser CG19_WC_8/21/14_NA (SPAdes) (version 2) | ecosystem: Environmental > Aquatic > Deep subsurface > Groundwater | place: USA...
CTGGAGATTTGAACTTACAAACAACAGTCATTCGCCCTTCACCATGTCCAGAAGCAAAAGAGGGAGCTTCTGCTGAGACTTCTGCACGAAAAACGCCTGTTGATTTCACACTCACGGATTTGAGTACAACTCTTTTAGCATTTGAGTTCCGAATCTAAATACACACAAAAATTTTTCTATTTATGTAAGTTTTTAGAAGTTGACAGATGGTATCTCGCATTGTTTATCTTGACGCATCTTTTCTGTTAGTGACAAATAAAAGTCGGCAACACAATATTTATTTACACACGACGAGTCACTTTTCATGCATGACGATGGGAGGGAAATGAATAATACAAGGAAAATAAACACAAGATTTACTCTATTGTATGAAATGAAAAAAAAACTTTTCCGGATCAAAACAACTGTTTAGTCAGTTTGTTTCCCATGTTTTTTTGATATGATTGGATTTTATTGTCACAAACAACTTTTGATGTTTTTAATGAAAATTTTGTCCAGCTTACATCCACATTGGCTCCATCCACAGGATGCGTATAGATGGGTGGACTGAATCTGGGCACATAACGAAAGAATTCTTCATTATCTTTGTACCATTTGACAGCATACAGTCTGTCCCGGCCCAACTCAAATTCACATTCTAGAACTGCATCTTGCCCGCTCAATTTGTAGTGGGGTATGTACACACGGTGAAGTTTCAAGGATTCTGCCACTACACAATTAATATTTAGTTAATAAATGGCTGTACTAACTAACTTTTAATACAATTGTAGAAATATACATAAAAGTTTGCCGTGTGTAAAGACACAGCGTGTGGGCGCACAAAGCGTTTTTGAAACTGCAATTCTTTTGAACATTATTTTTAAAAAGGAAAAATGATTTGCAGTATTTTTAGTTCTTTTGCTCCAGTGTAGAAATGAAATATCTTAACAGTATAAGAGAAGTTATTTTGTGTCATTTTTTGCAAAGCTTTGATAGGAAGCAGGTAGCGCAAATATGATAAGCACCAGTGAAGTTTATATTAGGATTGGGAACATGCATTTATTTTTCCATGCCTAGTAATCGTGCATGTACTTTAAATTGTGAGTGACATTTTTTGGAAGGATCAAACTGTGCTTGTCGACCGACGCTGCTATCCGTTCCGCGCTTTTTTTAACTGATACGAATGATTATGCTGTACATTGCTTTTTTTTGCCGTTTTTTTCGGCGGGATGGGCTTACATACAATATCTCGTACAGGCATGCTACATAATATGGAATAAAATGCACCTTTTCAGATTTCCATGAATAGCACTCATTTGTATACGAGAATTCGTAACATTAACATTTTGGGACTGGAACTAATGGCGTGGAAATTAAAGGCTCCAGTAAGGAAGATCTATGCACATGTGGGGAGATTTCGCCTGTCAAACGAATGCTTAGTTGAAAACGATGCATTTGAGTTTTCTGCAACTTAATTATCTGCTGAAAAACCGATGCTAAAATGTCACTAGTTTTTTTGGCAATTTTTTTAACAAACACCAATCTGATATCTCTTTTGCTTTGTTTATAAAAGTCACATATCACATGTCAAATTAGTTAAAAAAAATAATCCAAGCTACAGCTTGAATAGTTTTCTTTACTAATTCTCAGACAAACTTTCAACTAAAACAAACTACGAACCCAACTCAAACGACTAATAGACATCGGTGAGTCAAAAATGAAAGGAGACAATTCCCTTAACTCATCACAGTGTTAGCTAAACAAATTCCAGGCTGACAACAAGAACCAAATACGTAATAAGCACTCCAAAAAGTGTACAAAAATGGAGTCACAAAATTGTAGCTATTCTCCAAAGGGAAGTTATTTTTTTTGTCACCGTTGCTTAACGCATCCTTCACATGTTTCGTTAACATTCATCGCACAGCACATTGTCGCATTGGCGGTCACGTGAGCAGAATGAGCAACACAAAGAAATTAGCAATTTCCATTGGTTCGTGGGGGAACAGTGTATAAACAAACGAAGAGAGTTAGTTACACTGTCCCCAAATATATAAACAAATATACGCACTCCAGTGAAACAAAATTTATTAGTTTGTTTGCATCCCTGAGAAATATTAGCAATAATAGCAAATGATATAGTGTGAACTGGAAAGTCTATCTGTGCGTACTACAAACAAAGTAAACTCGGCGTCCCAAACGGCCATGTTTTAGGTAGTCCATAAAGATCAGGAAAAAGGAAGACCAAATGCTTTGTTTTCCTTCTTCCCTTTCATTTCAACTATTCTAGTTTGGGCAATCTTACTAAATCTTTCAAGTAGTCTTTAAGGAGAAGAACTTTTCTAATGCAGAAGTTAAGAAAGACAGAAAATTTTTAAATAATAGTAAAAAATAGTAGTAAATAATAATTCCCAGTAGTACTTGTAGTGTAGCGTAAGTTTAGAATGCAGAATACCATGCAGTTTACAAGATTGAGTTCAAACTCAACTTACCTGAGCCAATGAGGCAGACAAGGACTATCGAAATCTTCATTGTTTTTTGGTTGATTATACAAATTCGTTTTTAGGTTTCGAAAATCCAATAGTAGATAACAAATCGTATTAATTTTCAGCTTGACTTATAAACTGAAAATAAGAGTGACACAACGATATACATTGTTTAAGGAGGACTCGATGAACCTTTCGATGAGTTTTTAGATGCACTTTTTGCATGTGTGAGTGTGATGATGCTGCCATGAGGAGCTCTTGCAGAGATTTGACTTTTTTCCACAATCCACACGGCTAAATATGTGTCTCCTATAGTAGCGCTGCTCGGGCGCTCTGTATTATTTACTAGCAGCTGGATTTGAAAGCAAGCCCGTAGTCCCAGGGTCCCAGCTTACTTTACCATGCAGTTAGTTGGCTAAAGCTAGCTGGAGTGAAAGGTAGAGCGTAGATCTGTAATACCTGGAAACATTACATGAAATTGTGAGAATGCAAGATTTTGTCCTTTCAAGTGAAATTAAGCGCATTTTGGGCTTCCTAATATGAAAACTCTTTTTAGGTAAATCGTATAAAATGGGTGGTACATGAGCGTACAAAATTAAATAATTCCTAGAATTTCATCTACATTTTTTATGCTAGGTACTGGTACAAAAAATTACAAATTACATCTCTGTTGCTGGGTTTCATCGTTTTTCACAAAATCCTTCAAAGCTGAACAATATAATGTAAACACTTAAAACTTATGTTGTGGATTGAATACTATTAATACAGCCGTACATCCAAGAGTAAACTGTGATTCTTTTGAATTCATTAAGTATTGTAGTATCGCTTTCTAGTGTTCACCCTAAAAAAATATAGTATTTCATTGATCAAATGCAAATTAAAAAACGTCAGAAAAGCTTGAAATGTACCCTGGCTGGCTTGTAAAAAATTGTTTAGAAAGATATGAAAGATTTTTTCATCGAATTTATGGGTTGCATGCAGAATAGAAACTATTCCCTGCAATGCAATTTCTCTCGCAAAAAAAGTTATCCTTTCAAAAGTTTGAACTTTTTATCATGGAGGTCGACAAACTTTTGTCGTCCTGCAAATTAAATTAAATCTTTGTTGCAAGCAAACAGATAAGTATGCAGAGAAGCCCGAAAAAGTTTTGAGTTCAACATTCACGTCCTAACTGTCAGCAGAGAAGAAATTTTTTGACATGACAGTTCCCTTTATATTGCTGTTTAAAATATGACCTCCGTCATAATATTCTCAGGTGAAATAGCTCAGAAAAATGTACACCACAATATAAAAAACTTTTTGACAACTTTCATTTGTTGCGTTCATGCATACTGATCCTACTACTAAGCTGCATTCGGGAAACTGACACAACTTTTTCAATCGTTTAAACATAATTATAATTAAATATTTTAGAAAAACGTATAATAAAACAATATGTATAGAAATACAAAGAGTTCACAACTACAATGCTTCTCAATCCGCAAAAACGTAAACAAATGACAACCCGCCTAGTTATATTATAAAAGGGATTGAGAATTTTTAAAAATCCTTCATAAGATGCACAAGTAATCGTCGTTTTGTCCAGGTCCAAAAATTTTTGAAGGCCTTTAAAGCTATATTAATAGCCACAAAATTTGTTCAAATTTGTTCTATTCTTTCCTTTCCCAAAAAGAAAGTCAACGAGAATTTCTCCCATTTCAAATAACGTTTATATTCCTAATATCCTATTGAATGATTCCCACGACCATTAGTCAGCCAGAGGATCACGGCGTCAAGCTGTGTGTGCAAAACCCAATGTTAAATTCTCCCATTCCAATTCCCTTTCTCTTTTCTTACTAATCAAATCGCTGTACGAGATGTGAAAGTAGCCACAGCTTTTTACTGCAATGCCTTTCACAAGTGCTAACTAAAGTTAGTAATGGTAAGTAAACCACAGTAGTGCGATATCGGATTTTTTTGGCTATATCGCAATCCCGCATTTTAATCCCTTGGTTCTAGCTTCGGAATTCCAGTTAATGTAATTTTGAGTTTTCGTTTGCTTTTGGAACCGACTATTGCTTTCTCATTTTCGCAAGTGTGTGATTTGGGTTGGGTAGGTTACTTAGGTTCAGTCAGAGTAAAAGGTTAAGCGAGTTAAGTAAGAAAGTGAATTTAGAGATTCGATTGTTTTGTTCAGCTAAACAACTCACGTAGTTAGGTTAGACACTATGATTTGGTTTTCAACAGATGAATTGTGCTGGGCGTTCAGCGGATGCCACTTAATTTCAGCAACAAGTTGAGCTTACTAGCAATAAGTATTAGCGCTAAGTCGAAGAATGAATACTCAATTTGGGCTATTTGGTGTTTGCTAGCTATTTGGTGCATCGCTATTTGTAAGTTTTTGCATCAAATCAATTTGAAGATACAAACTAACTAATTTTTAAGATTTACTGAGCGAAAAAATACTGTTATTTCTTCTATGCTGTAAAAAGTAAAAAATTGCAAGATGAGGACTGACAGTGACACTACCTTTTAAAAAACATAAATCGATTTGTTTTATTCTAAAACGAATACAAAACATCAAAAAATGTCCAACTCCATGAAGCGCGACGCCGCGCTAAATAATGAGTTTCTTCCATCACAATATGAAGAAACTGCTCTTTTAAATATCCGTGTCGTCAGTGTCAGATTGAGCCCTTGCTTACATCATTTCATAATCATCTCTCTGCAGATGCAAACAAAGAATGATTAAATATTTGTACGTTGACCAAAATCATTAAATATTTAGAGCTGATATTATAAGAAATAACTTACAATTGAATTATATTCCATGACATGTCGTTTAATAGCGGACGAATTAACCCATGTAACGAAATCTTCAATATTTCTGGATAAAAGAGTATGAAACGAAAATTAAAATAACAAATAAGAACTAGAGAGCAACGTAACCGAGTAAAAAGAAATGGATAAATAATACCTGGAAACTAAAAAGGCCGGATCCTTAACTAATTCAACGCCAACACGAACATGACCTTGTTGGATAAATTTAACAGCGTCCTTAATTGTCTGAGCCATTTTCATACGAACCATCACAACTGGAAGCCTTCTCCTACAGAAACTCGAGGCTGTTACCTTATCACACAGTTCCAAAGAGTCTCTCGCTGGGATCAGGCCCAATTGGTATCTAAAATGCGCAAAGAATTGATGATAGTTCTCAATTTATTTTAAATCATAGAAAATTAACAACAAGTGTTGTTAACCTTACAATTTCTCTAGCAGTTGAGCTCCAGCCTCAACTCGGAACATTTGCTTAGGATCCAAATTCTTGATCTTTCTAGCCAATTCCCGAACTTCTCTGGATAACTTATTGTACCTGGAAAACACAAGATTGAAATTAGAGGAATGCGATACGATTTTCAATCAATACTCCGCAGATATAGATACATTATTACTGTACTACTTACTTGGTATAATCTTCCCGTTTCTGAATGTGATATTTTCTCAGAACTTTTAACTCATGCAGATTATTGTCCACTTCCCAGTTTATGAAGTCTACTTTCTTGAGCAGTTTCTGCTCATGGTACTTGAGTTTACGAACCATGGCTTACAATAGTTTTGCTTGACAATCGACCTACACAAATTAAGTGATGAAAACAATCAGACAACAATAAAAAATGTAAACGACACAGGACACAGAGATCTTCAAAAAGCGCATTGTTTACTCTTTCCCGCCCAGTCTTTTCTATGCATTTGTAGCTCAACATTCAATGTCTATTGGAGAATTCTAAATGGCGTCCTTTCTTATTAGTTCATTTTTAGGATAGTTTGCACTCAAATATAGACAAAACGTGTGCTATGAATAAAAATCAAGCTTTAATCTTCGATCTTTGATTTGTTTTTAACTTTAGTTACGAATTGATTAAAATAATTCTCTTGGGGAATTGCGTTCGGTATGCTTGAGAACTAAACACCGATTTATAAATCCTCCCGCTAGATGCCGCAACAATTTATTTCAAATGGCGGCATGGTATTCAAAGGTTTCAAGCCACGTTAATGATCAACCTGGCATTTCCAATTATCGATAAAATTAATAAATTGTGATGAAAATTAAAAAACCAAAAGCTTCTATTTTCTTTCCATTCTAGAGCCGTGAATAACTAACTCGGGAAATTCCCTTCAGTAGTAATTTTGTCATCGACTCAAAATATTGATTTTGCCAGCGAATTCATGCGCACGTTTCTTTACAAGGCAGCTTTACAAATGACTTTCACAGAGAATGCAACTTTATGTTGCGTGAACTGAATAAACTTTTACATTTTATTAAAATATTTATTTATAATCTTTTCGTGGAAAAAAATCCGAATGTTCCTTGAAGTGGTTTCGCACCAAACAGGGCAAAAATAAAAGTAATGCATTTTGTTGGACGCACACATAACTCTAACCGCCCCTCCATATCCTTATACTTTTTCATATTTATTCTGGAACTGTTGACTTCAACATTAACTCATCCCTGATTTTTGGTTTAGGAATTATAATCCTTCCGGGTCCTCCTTGTTTAATCACCGCTTATTGAGATGCCAATACAATTTCCACGTAAATTTTTTCTTTTCTCATCCGGGGCTCAACCTCCAAACCCCCGATCTAAACTATGATTTTTTAATCATATTCTGTTTCAAACAAAGTCTGATGAGACATTATTTTAAAAATATCTATTGGGCGCCTGTATCTGTTAATCAGAAAGTTTAAATTGTCTTGTTAAGGTAACTAAACTGTCCAAGCAATCATATATGCCATTACATTCACGTGTGTCGTAGTTTAGACGATTTTTAAATTTTTTATAGTGGAGAGCGTGACTGAAAAGATGCGCCCACTCAATAAAATGTATTTCTTTAATTTTGCCTTGTTTGGTGCGAAATGACTGCAAAGAATCTTTGGACTTTTTCCTGGGAAGGATTATTTTAAACTTGCTTAGTGAATAATTAAATGGAAAAATTCTTAACCATGACCTCACCGTAAAACCTTTTTTCCCTTTTGCTCATAGGTTTTCATTCACAATATATCTTGGATCTAAATTTTATCCATAGATTCTTGTGTATCTATGTAATCTAATATATATCTTATTAGATACATAAATCCACAGATATTCACCGTTAAGAAATTTCCGTTTTTCATATTTAACTTTTTGTTTGCAGATTTGTAGACTTGATGTTTTGTGTCTGTATTTTTATTGTTGAAAGCGATTACGCAATTTTTTTGGGCAGAATTTTTTAATGTAATTAAAGATGCATTTTAAGATGCGTGAGTGATCAAAAGGATATCTATCCTCATTTGTTTAATTTAATTCTGCTCATGCCTTCAGAAGTTGTGGAAATGCGAATTTTCAAAAACTATGCTACACTTAGAACTACGAACTCATCTCATATTTTGTATTTGATGCAGCAAATCAAGGAAAAATATTGTTATTTTCTTAATTATACTCCAATTTTATAATGCACTCCTACTTCGGATAAATTTTTTGAAGACTAATAAAACTTTCACATCATACAGTCTGATCATTCGCAGACCTTTAGGACGCGAATACCTTTGTGGTCCAACTGTCAGTTTTAATCCATCAAAGGTTGAAAATGCACATATAGGTTAGTTGGAATTCAAATCTCTCATTTTCTGATGAGGTTTAGAAATTAATCTACTAAAAGGATTCCTACGAAAATCGATTTTTAAAAGGTCAAAATCATAGCTCAAGCCAAAATAACTTTTTTTGCACTTTTTAATAAATAGTATTCCCGAAAATTTAATTTACTGTCAACTATTTTGGCGTTGCAAAGGAAACAGGAGGAAATAAGGATTTTCAACTACTGCCACTGTCTGACAAAGGAAGGACTATACACGCGCTGTTGCGTTGATTGTATTGAACAAGCTCTTATACGTTCCGTGTGCAGCTGTAGGATAGGATTTACTAACTTAGAACAGGAAGGCCATGTCACCCATCCTGAAGACTTCATATGATTTCTAAAACTTACCTTTGACAATTACATTTTAGAATTCTTGTTCAACAAATCTTGCATAAATTTTTTTTAGTCCCTAAACAATTCTGATGAATTAAACAACTTTGTTTCCTTTTTGCAAAATTCAGAAACTTCAAAGTGTTGAATTACTATCAATAAAAACCCATTTTTTGGATTCTAGTTACCAAATATTTCCAAATATTTTAAATTCCTACAAAAAAACAACCAATTACTCGTTAAGTTTCTAGTCAAAATGTTGTTACAACGAAATATTTTTCCATCTAGTTCCATTTGCATCTAAAATTTAACTCTTAGTTCCAAATACATTCTAACGTTGTTGGTTAGTTAATATAAAAAAGCATTTTCCGTAAAAGTTTAATCCATTTCAAGTTTCTAACCAAATCATCATAATATATATGGATCCACATGGGTTTAAATTACTTTTTTCCTTCACTCTAACCAAAGGAAGAATTTTCGTCATTACCCCCAATCCTAAAGCAACCTTACTTTCCTCCCCATGTTGAAATGGCATCAAGTAAGGAGGGGTTTTCAAGTTAACATTTTCTACAGCTAAACCCTGATTACTATTCCTCGTTCCCTTGCTGGTAGGCTATGTTGGATGTTGCCTCAGTGAGTCAGTGATGCAGTAGAAGGCTTAACACAATACTCTTTTTTGGTAGCGAGCAAACCATATTCTATCCTCTATGTGAGTATCTATCCCGTATATACTATATTGGTTGAGAGAAGGGACAAAGAATGCACTGGCTTGGTACTCAGCTTGTTCGATTTCATAGTGGCAGACTCGAAGGTCGGGAAATTACAGCAATAAATGGAAAAAATATATCCTCCACAGAGCATAGTCATTGTAAAGAAATAGAACTCCAAAAAATGTGTTTTTAGGGTGTTTTTGAGTATTCGTTAGGATTCTTATTCATTGATTGTTTTCCACATTTTGAGACTGTAGCCGTATAGCCAGCGATTCTGATCACACGATTTAGATAATTTCTTTAAATATTTCAAATCTATGCATGAATAGTTCCATTTTAAAAGCATAGCAACTTATTGGAATCAAATCCGAAAAAAACCAGATATTTTCAACATGTGCTAATTGTTTTAGCTAACGATTGCATTTTAAACAATATTTTAAGCAGTAAATACAAAAAGCGTTATATTTTGGATCTTCAGCATATCTATTGGCCATTGAGTTTGAATTATATACAATATGTTGATGTAATGAGTATGGTGCAGAAATCATAAAGATTGTCATTCCAATTACACGTGTGCCAAGTTTTGAATTCTGATGGCAAAAACCGGTGCGAGATGAAATTAGTATCGCTGTGCTCCTGGGAATGAACCATGATTGAATTCTCATAGGTTCATAATGAATCCGATCTTTTGTACATTAGTTTCAGACAGAGAGCGGAATGCCTACCTACCTAAAAGCAGACTCGTTATGTCTCTAAAAGCTTATGTACCCAACTCTGGCGTTGCCAACAGCTCGAGATTGGGAAACTTCGCAGTTAGTGAGTTCTTCCATTACACATAGTAGAAAAAGCAAGCCTAATGCATCACTCGTGTAGGTTTATATTACTCTCTTTTATTAAAATCTCTGAGCCAAGGCTTTGATGATGTATTTTGAGACTCTTTTTTCTTAAAATTCATAGTCAGTTCTGTGAAATCATATTGCTTGATTCAAAAACTTTTCCCATTTCGATATTCTCAAAAAGTGTTTTTAAAAGTATCATTTTAGTTACAAGGAAAGTTAGTTAATAAATTGAACTTTTGAGTAAGCAAGGACAAATCCATGCTTTGGTTCATGTACAAATGCTATGTAGCTAACTAAGATTTGTTTGCTTGCACCTACATGTGCACTTACTTACTGGCTACTGCTACGACGGCCTTTGTCTGCCTCCAAGCCACAAGAGAAATATGGCTAGTTATGCATATTTAATTAAACGACTTTGATCATGAATGATCAAGTATCGATCTTACTATGAATCTAAAACTGCATGGAAGATGAAAATACTTTTATCCAAGTGTCATTTCTGAATTTGCAGGCCAAGTTAGCTAGTAGAAAAAAAGGTACTCAATGTATGACTAATATAACCTGGTGCTATTGTATCAACACAATTTTACATCTTCAGATTTTCCCGATTACACAAATAGCTTGAATTTTGTGCTTTTTTCAGTCTGTATACGAATGTGCTTTACAAATTATTTTCAACGCAAAAAAATGTATTACCTAATCAATGCACATTCAAAAGGTACAATTAGCCAACAAAATAAAAAACGGATTCAATATTTAACCAAAATCCCGAACCTAAATTGAATTCATTCATCATAGGCCCTATAATATCTGCATAATGGAAAGCTTGCAAACTATTGTGCCCAATGCGAAAAGCATGGAAACGGAATATGTGACTACTACTTTGTTTTCACATTAAGTTGACAGACCAAGAAAACATGAAAACTGTAATGACATCTTTCAGCTCTTTCCCTCAATTTACTTTTTCTTATGCTGTTTTCTATGTGTCGTACGCGTTCTTGGCATTATTTGGCTCCCACTGAATCTTTTCTCAGTACTCAGACTTGCGTTTTTGATGAAAAAAGTGTAGCTAGAAAAATAGATGGTTTGTTCAGTTCCACTTCTACGCAAGTGCACCAAGACCAGGCTTCAGATGGTTATAGCAGTTGTTGCCCTGGTTTGGTAGAATACAGAACAGAGAGAATTCCCATCTCTTGAACAGGCACAACGTACATTACATACAGCATGCAGAGATGTGGATAGCTTGCTTTTGTACGTACAAGCAGTAGATGGGAGAACTCTTTGGTAGTGTAATAGTTAGTAGCTATGGAAGGATCCTAAAAGTTTCACAAAAACTACTCTCCTACTTCTCTCTTTTCATCATCATGAAACATACAAGAGGACTAGGAGAAAAATTCTCAGTCAGTTTTATTATTGAGCTCTCTCTCTCTCTCTCTTGCTCGCTCGCTACTCATTTCATGCAATCGTATGTAAGTGCAAAAGCTTTGTTGGCAGTTTCAAGCTTTACTTTTAAGCTACAACTCTGAGGCTAAAAACTGAATGCAAGTTTGAGCTACATTACAGCAACCCATGTGTGCAAATAACAGCTACATGTGCAATGCAAGCAGTAGTGAGTTAGAGAATTGAAAAAGTGTACAGTACTTTACAAACGCACATTTTATGTTGGATGCCTGTTGTACACATTTTCACACACTGTGAGTTTCTAGCGGATAATGTAAACTTAACTCATTTTCTTGTCACAGGATAGCATTTGGTGCAATGGGATTTACTTGGTTTGTGAAAACCATCATTAGGGTTAGTTAGTTAACTAGGTAGTTTGGTTTACATTTTGTTTTCAAAATACGCCATATTAATGAGGTATTTTGAAGCAAGCGCGCAAGAAAAAATGTAATGCGTTGCGTGTGATTTGGCGCAGTAGTTTGCTTCGTTCAATCGGCAATCGGCTCTTATGATAAGCATTAGGCCAGGCTACAGTAAGCTACGGTTGAGTTGTTTTCAAGCATTTTGATAAGCGACCGCTTAATTAAAACAAATTATTTCGGAAATAAAAACAAAGAAATAATTGAACTGGCGCAATACCAATAATATAAAACTTTTTTACTGTAATTTTTAATAAAATGCAAGAACGACATAACTAAATGTATTGTTATAATGTTGAAACGTTTTTGTTTTATATTTTACAGCAATTACAACAAGCAGAGATTTCAAAATAAGTTAAATTCGCTTGCTGCATAAAAGTTTTACCTATAATTTACATTCCCTTTACAAAAAACTATGGCAGTACCAGAACTGTGAGATGTCGTCGACATTCAGTTTTTTATACTAATACCACTGCGAAGTAAAATTTTAATAAATAATTCCTCAAAAATACATTGAGGTACTAATACATTATGTGCACTAATGAAATAATGAAAAATCATTGAAAGCTTTAAATTCTTAGCCAAAAATTGTATTTCGCAGACATCTAACCCATATTTCTTACCCCGAAAAACTAGCACTACGCGCCAAATACTGCTCTAGCAGTCTGTATCTCTAAAATCCAACTCTAACCCCTGACTAACTACGAACCTCACATTTTACCCAAGCTGAAAGCATTCTACAAACTCTACCACGGCTTCGACAGGAAAAAATAGTGAACTCCTCTGTACTGACTGAAGCAAACCAACATTCTACGGAACTCATGCTAGTCCAACTATAACTAACTAACTAACTAACTGACTAACTAAAAACTACAGTGGGGAACATGCATCATGTACCCTTCCTTCTAAAGCTGCATAGGGCCAAAACATAGGAAAAGGCTAGTTTCACACACAACCACTCTTCGTATTTCTACACTGCTACCAAAATCCTCCAATGTTCACTCTCATACCTTAAACCTTTAGCTAGCTACATGTTCCCATTGCAAGCCAGAGTAAGCAAGTTTTTTGGTACCAACACAATACTACTTCTACTACGTATGGTGTATGCTGAAAGTAACTAACTATAACTAAGACTGCAAGCAAGCAAACCCAAAACTCCAAAAACTACTTTTGTACCATGCACACATACTACTACTACTACATAAAGGAAGCATGTTGAACGGAGCAATGCTATCTACAATAGAGAGAACTTACAACCTACCTACGTAACTTCCATACGTACGTATACGTAGAACATGCTTGCTGTAATCTAGCATGGGAGTTGGAGTTAGTTAGAAACGAGCCAACATGTAGTATTGGTGGGACCAAGGCAAAATCATATTATAATGGAAGGGAGCGAGACTCAAATGCAATGCGTTCGACTATGTTGGCTCGCATTCAAAAGCGAACAAGATAGGACTACAGACTAACGCCTAACGTTCCAGCGTCAATAAAAGTGCATGGACTCATTTTAGAGCCCTTTTGAGAAGGATTTTTTCAAATTTTTTGGTACAACTTGTGGTATTCTGTACGTGACTACATAAGAGACTCATTTCCAAGTGTATAGCCACATTTTTGACAGTCTAAAGTGGTGAAAATACAGTAAATTCAGCGGAAACCTGCATAGATTCTCCTCATGTATTCCACGTCAAGAAGACCCATTCGATTGACAATGGGGTAGAAACATGTCAACATCTTCCACTCTTTTAGTACAACAAGACGTAAGTATTTCATTTAGTTTGTCATTGATTGCATGGGAAAAACAACTGTTTGCTGGCACACAGGAGCCCGGTAAAACGAAATTGGGAGCAGATTTCACTGTAGAAAATTATGGCCTTATATTTCATACTTTTTGTAAAGGTCCTTAAGAACTGGATATTATCATGTCATAAAGTGTCATGGAATAGCAAAATTCTTGACAGAATTCTAATGACAGTTTCTAATCACAAGTTAGCGTGTGGTGTGATATTCTGCATTCGTAATGATGATATGAATATCTAGCCAATAGTAAGCTAGTCAGTATTATTCGAAATATTCTACTGTTGAAAATGTCCAAGTCTTACTCTTTTCAGTATCACCTGGGAAAATGCTTTTAAAAAATATTCACAAATTTTGTTGTCTGTATAATGTTTATGTCTGGTGTAGTGCATATAGCCATACTAACCAACTACACCAAATGTCAATTCTTGTTGATATTCGTTGAGCCATGTTCTTTTGCCGCTACTGTTTGTGTCTCACTCTAATCACATGTGGACGAGACAAACAGTCAAGAACTTAATTGCACCTATACACTATAGAAAATGTTGTGATTTAAGTGCCTCCTTTGTTTGTCAGCTGATGGGCCTAGTAGTAGTACAAAGTAGTAGTAGTAAAAACGCAACATCAGTCAGAATAGTGCTATTATCAGGAGAGTTATGGGGTGCCAGGCTATAGCTCATGCATATCTTAAAAGTGAAATAGCCCTAGTGCATAAGTCTCTATTGGCATAGCTGGTTTATAAGTTATAGAGGATTTTGTAGCATTAGCTACAGCAGCAGAGCATAATACGATTCCTACATACATTAGTAGGTTAGTTAGATTTGTTCAATTGATATCATTGCATGCTACATAGACAGAGCAATTCTATTATTATCAATGAAGATCAATTGCACTTGTCACTTATCCATGTGCTTTTGGAATTTTATTATGCTCATGTTGATTGAAGTCGGTAGTTAGGGTTAAATTAATTGTTGTGATTAGATTTCGTTTAAATCGAGATGAGTCTTGGTAAAAATAGAAGTTTACATGGATTTTAAAATCAACTAGTGAATTTTTGAAGTGCACGAATCTGGTTAGAGTTTGTGTCACTCTGTACGTTAAATAGAGTAGGTAAAATCACTAACTGCAGATAAGAATACAGCTCTGCCTGAGGCGCATATTACATTTACCTGCTCGAAATTTTAGTACCAACCCGTTGTTGTAGTATTCCCAAGTTTTAGTAAATATTACCTTTTTATGTGAATTAAAGATATAGCAATTAATGTGATTAAATTTTTTGTTGATCTCAACGTTTAGATTTAACTGATGCAAGAAAATTTTCATCAATTTTGCTTGCTAAATTCTACTTTTTGTTAAATATATTTATTATCATGCAATTCGTACTGACAATTGGTGTAATAATGAATGTCAATGTTAAAATTTTGTTCATAAAAGTTTCGAATTTTATCATCATGTCTATTCCGTTTCATTTTTAGCTTAACGATTTTTCAAATCCATGTGTGTCCCCTAGAGTGGGAAATTCTTAATTTAAGGTAAACACATTCCTTTAGAAAAAATAGGTATCGATGGAAGTGCTGCTGTGTTATACCCACATACTACAACTGGTACTCCAACTCACATGATCAATATACGTGCACGTATATCTAACTTACTAACGAACTAGCCAACTTACATTACCCATAACTTACATGCATGCATGATGTATGATGTGCTCTACACTTACCAAACAAGTTATCTTCGTCATTTGCAAAAAAAGATAAGATTTAACATTGCAAGCTTTGCAAATTTTTCCTTCATACGAGTCCTCACTGACTGGCTGCGGCTATGGGGAGAATAATATGTGCACACATATAACATTCCTAGATACTGCGTTCATACATGTATGCAACGCTTGCAACAAAGACAGTTGTAATCAACATAGATAACATGTAGGCAAAGACTGACTGCAAAAATCTTGCACGAAATTTCAACATGGAGCAACAGGACTACAGGGAAATCTGTGCACATATTTTTGTATCTTGCGTAGTACTATACTATACCACACCAGCAACTAGTTCTTGCCAGCAACCATTTTATATAACTAAAGGTGTATAGTTATTTAGTAAATCAAATGCAATGGAAAATGCTGAGCAAAATTCATGCATACAATATGTATGAGGGTGGATAATAGTACGTAGTATACAAATGATAAATGAAATACACATTGAAACTTAATCAGTTTTGTGTTCCCCATGCAAAACTGATGCTGCAAGCAATGTTCATTAAGGTACAAACTGTACACACAACAAACGTAGAAACTAAAAAAGCAAGGTCATTCATCAGTGACAAGTTGAAGTTAGTTAGTTAGTCAGTGAATGTTTGTATGTTCCTTGAAAACTGTGGATTGGATATACCAGACTCACAGATTAGTATACAGGTTGAGATATTTAATAACAAACAAGGGTCTGGGTTTAATTTTCATACACACGCCACACAGACAGACTTACGCATTTACTACAATAATAGGAGCTGAGTAGTATAATGTGATGAATGAGCAACAGCTGATGACAATAGGAATCGTAGAAAAATTATTGCATACATACGTAAAGTTGGTACGGTCCACTAGCTATTATAATAGCCTAGTGTGCATAGTGGAAGGATATAGCATTTTCAAAAGTCATTGATGGAATGGGAAGAAAGGCAAATTATGAATGAATGAGTACGACTAGGCCGGCAATAAAAATGATGCATGATAATCCATGATGATGACAATCCAGGACGGGCAAAAAAAATGCATGCATATGCGTTTGAGTGAAAGGATGAAAATGCCATGTATGTATTAAAATTGGGAAGCACATATGATGTATGGGCTACAGTCAGTTAGTAAATATAGTTACTAGTATGCATGACCAGATCTTGAATGCATATTTAGTGACAAATTCTTGTGCATTCTATTATAATACTTTTCCCTGCACTAGTACATTGCATGAAAAGCACATTCACTTTTACTACTATGCGTATGAAGGATGATCATTGGGGATTATTGGCCATATAGGACAGTAGTAAAAGTCAACTGTTGCATGCATGATGATCAGATTGTAAATTCAATCAGGTTGACAGACATTGTATTGGTCATTGTGATGTGAGCGGGAAGATTTTAAAAACAGGGGACTGCTCAAAAAGCACATTTTGCATATGCAAACAGTAGCTATATAGTTCAGTTGAGTTTGAATGTGTTCAAATTTCCTGGCGAAAGAAATGGAAATTCTATGTTCAATGCACTACAATGCATGCATACACGTAGACGACCAAGGAAGCAAGAGAGAGAGAGAGAGAGAGCAAGTGTAGACACTTTTTTATACGCACAGTTAGTTATAAATGAAAAGGCTCGGGAGAGGAAACGATTTCACCCGAACTCTACTGTGTGAGAGCGAATCGGGATGAGAGAGAGAGAAAAAAAATGTGGAGTTTCCACTTTCCCCCCGAATCTATAAAGCTGGCAGTGTTGGCTAGGAATGAGTCAGCTGGGTTCTTTGCACATTTCCTTTTGGGTTGAATGTATACGTACTAGTTAGTAAAGCTACACGGGATTCTCGCTATCATAGTTAGTTAGTTAGAACGGAGAGACTCATGATTATGAAAAGAGGGAAAATCGAGGATGGGATACAGTTTTGAATTGGGACATTGGCATGTGTACTAGGTAGTAAGTAGGGACAGAGGATTTCCATCCCTTGCACAGTATTTGTAGCTATAGCTATGCATTAGTTAGTTGGTTAGACGAAAGAGTTATATGTATGATGTACATAGCAGCCAGCCGGCATTTATCCATCCAATTTTAGGGTCCACGAAGTTCTCCATTTATGTAGGATGGTTGAACCTATCTTTTCATTTCATGCTCCCAGTTTATTTGAACCATTTCTTTTCATCTTCCGTCAGTAAGGAGTTGAGCTTCATCTGGTCCACACACAGGCAACCCTCATTTCCTTGAGTCTGTTCTTGTATATAGTAGTCATGGATCTAATGGGATCGCATATCTCTGCAGTACTGGCTGGTTGGTTGTTTGGGAGAGAAAGCTTTTCAGTTTTCCACTTTGGCTGTATGAGCTCATTTTGGAAATGAGTTGGCTCCATCACTTCCTCCGTCGTAAATGATCATGCTTATACTACATATTCACTGCAGCTCATTTATACAGCTTGGGTTATGTTTTCAATGCAGTTTCATAATGAGTTTAGTTGAGTTACGAGCGGATTGAATTTGTAGTAGTAGTAGTTGTTGTTAGTTGCTGGTAAAATTTTGATAGGATTGACTAACTAACTAAATTAATTTTCCAATCATAAATATTTGAATATTTTTTACCCGTAGTTTGAAGAGCAATTTTCTGGGTGCTTATTGTAACTTGTACGGTGCACTCAGAAAAAGAGAGTTGCCTCTATCAAGCGTACTTGCAATGCAAAGGCTCATTTTTTGAACCAAGAGCGCAGTAGTAGGAGCAGGAGTTGTAACTCACTGGCAACATGAGAGATAGATAGGGAGAGAGAAAAATGTAGTTTTAGAATGTGTAGTAAGTAAGTAAAAGGATAGGGAAGGGAAACTGTGAGAGGCAAAACGCAAAAAAGCCATGAGTCGATATATTGGTAGAACTGAAGCTAGCTCCTTTGCTTAGTTGTTGGAGCCACACAATGCATTACTACTATGCTGTGTGGAGAGAATGTTGAAAAGTAGATTGGGTTTTATATAGGACGAACGTTGTAGTAGTTTTGTTCGTAAGCAGAAACGTACCTTCCTGTGTAAAAGCCCTATATGGCAAAGTAGATTCAGTGGAGTCGAATGCTGCAAGGTTTTCGTATCTCAAAATGTGTGAGAACAAATGTAAAAGTTGCGAGCAATTCACTGGTTCCTCTAGCTAGCTGGGCAAATATGCTTGCCAGCCAATAGTTAGTTAGTTCATAGGCTAGCTAAAGTACAAAGTTTTCAAAGCTCTGTGTAAGTTAGTTTCATTTGAAGTTCCTTTCTAAAAGGAATAGAAAATTAGACTTTGGAGTCAGACATAGAGTTACTCACTATGCCATGGTTGTTGTAATAATAATGACTAACTTTGCCTTTATATCTTTACCAAAGCTTTGTAGAATGTGTACGTAGTAGATAGCTATGTACAGTGCTATAACTGTGTGTAGTTGATTTCCTTTTGGTAACTAACTATGTACAGCTAGGGTGCGATTGCGACTAACTAACTAACTGAACGCTCTGTAGCCTGAGAGTCCTGTCTAACTGTGTGTTGTAAGTTAGTTGTGTAAAGTTCTTGTGTGTAGCTAGTTGGATGGAGCAGCTAGAGTGTAGTGTATATAGTTTTAGTTAGTTTCAGTCATCCCACGCCAGCCAACTGCATTGACGTCATGGAAGGACAAAAAAGCAACCTTCCTTTTTAGAGCTAGCTCTGGCTGCTAGCTATCGTCTCTGGTTCTCATGAGCACACATAGTTAGTTAGCTGGTTAGTTAGTAAGATAGGTATGGGACATGTACGTACGTACACTTTGTTCTGTTATATCAGCTTGGAGAGATGAAATGAAGCCTTTTTGGTAGAGTGGGATTCGAAAGCACTATGTTTTTAGTTGGTTAGTTAGTTAGTAGATATATATGGATTGGTAGTGTTCAACCACATTAGCTGGCGCCTACGTGTATTCTCAGAGAAGTCTGACAGAGTGAGCGAGAGAGAATATTATTTTGAACAAGACATAGAGTAGCATTGGTAGCGGCTTATGACATTTGCTTGTGCACTGGATTTTGCTTTGCAGAGAACTTGATGGCTAAAGAGCCATAGCTATAAAGTTTGTTGGAAGGAAAAGACATTTGGTGGCGGCAAGGGGTGGTTAGTAATAGTTTGCCCCCTGATTGTATTTTTAATGGGATGATTGAAAATGCAGAATTTTGGTGATGAGTTAGTTAGGTAGTTATGCGTTTGTGATGAACTTTACTTAAGGATAGATTGAGTTGCATAATCGAAGAAATTAATGTTTGGAATGAAAACTGGAATCGACACGGTTACCACTGGATTGACAAACTGGGGAATTTTTAATGACAAAATATTACTATGCATTTATTTTTCTGTATAGCACTAGACTATCTTTATGGATTTAATGCATGGAGACAGAGAGTCGAGCGTCTTCTAACTGGCACGCTACTCACCCCGTGTATTGTGAATGAACACAGTTTATGCATAATCAATTTCACTCCGTGCTATTGATTTTTCAGAAAATTTATGATTTTGGCAAAAATGTGGCTTAAAACGTAAGAAATGGTCGTGTCAATAAAGTGAAGTTTGTAAAATCCATCAGCATAGTACACGAACAAACTAACTAACTAAGATATGGGTGATTTGAAAGCATGTTGATTAGGAATTTCCAGTTTCATCATTATACGTACTTACTTACTTACTTGGTTTTCATGAGCGTTCACTTTTTTCTGCCCCTAGACTAAAATGAAAGAACAAAGTTCCTAAAGGTCCCTCTGTATGGTTGTTTTTCGTTTTGAGGGTAAGGGTATCCAACTTGCAGTGCACGCAGACGAAAACATGCATGTATCTCATTTTTATCTCATCCTATTTGGGTTCCTTATAAGCCTTCATTGTGACTATGCACATGGGGACTGCTGCTAGCTATGTACTAGCTCTAGCTTAATGCGTGCCCATCTGTTCCATCCTTTCTAAAAGTCCTATCTGGCTGTAGCAACATTTCTCTTTGTTCAGGGTCTCTCGTTCTCTGTACAAATACTGTGGCGTCCTATATTTCATGCAGTGAAGACCCCATTTGGCTGACAGCGAGCCAAAGCAGAAACATTTTCAAGTGATAACTTGATGCTTCTGAGCTAGCTCTAGCTTACTACCATGTGCTTATGTGAACGGTTGTGGATTGCAGAGAAAAATCGATTTTCGATTCCATAGATTTTTAATGAAACGACTGAAAATTTTAGACCCAATATTTGTCCCGAAAATCAATTCATACATATAGATTGATAACTATAAAATGTTTTCGTGGTAGTCTGTACAAAATAATTACAAAATTTTAGCAAACTTTTAATTTAGCAGCAATAGCTTTTATAGTTAGTTAGTTAGCAGTGTCAATAGCTTTTTTTATGACTGGGCTGAGCTGGACATGTAAAATTGTTGAAAACATTTCATCTCTTAGGCTTCAGAATGTGTCATCGTAAATATTCTTGCTTGACTCATAGGCCAGGATAATTTCTCTAGTCGGGTTGGTTGGTTGGCTGTAGTAACTGGTAACAATGAGTCGGAGTTTCGAAATAGTGTCAGTGTACGATGGATGCTGACTGAACCATTGGTCCTGATATATGCAGCAGCCAAAAGCGAGCGTAGTTAGTGGGTTCAATAGACCCACCTGGTCCTACTGGTGCATTTTTTCATGTTCCCCGTGTGAAATGGTTGGCAACAGATTCATCTACCGTAGCATGGGAATGTAGGCCTCAGATGGGGTATTGTGTTGTTCATGTTTATTGTGAGCCACAGAATAGTAGCATTGCAATGGTTAGTCAGTTAGTTAGTTAGTTGAAAGCAAGCATAAGAAATATGTTGGTAATAATAAGCAATCGAGTTTAACATAGGGGAAAAGGTACCATCCGGCCGGCAGGTAGAAAAAGGTTTGGTTGTACACAGATACTACGAAATAGACTGTATTCCTTGAGACAGGACACAAAAGGTAGTAACTAAGAAACTAGTCAGTAAGTAGTGTGCATGTATTCTTTATTTTTCCACACTACCTCTGCATATGAGATGAACATTCAGTCAGTTAGTTAGTTGGTGGAAATGTTCATCATTGTTATTGCCATTGGTACGTAGTAACTAACTAGTGAGTGGAGAGAAGGATATGTAGTCACACATCAGAAAATGTGAGTCTTGAACGTGGTTAGATATGTACACATTCAACATATGTATGCATAAAGTGAGAAGTTCTTATTATCTTCTCATAGAAGATTGAGAACACATCCCATCAGCCTCTATGCTATGTTTGTGCCCTGTGTATGGAATAAAGGTTGAAAAAGCGTTATTTTGTACCTCTCTGGGCTTTTGGTCTTTCAACTGGTAGGTATTTAGATACATGGCGTAAATGTTGTTTTTTGGTCTCTGAGAAAAGATTCATAGAATGTTTCTTGAGCGACAAGATTTATTTAATGCATTTATTTTATGTTTTATATTTATGTATCTATTTAGTTACAAGAAATTTTGTTGACTCAGTTACCTGTCTGAAATATCAGAACATGTAACTTGAAAATTAGAGTATTATAGTCCGAATTTTTTGACATGAAGCATATTCGAAATGGAAATTCAGTTTAGAGTACGGTTTTCTGAAGAAGGAAAAGAATAATAGTGAGAAATATTGTACCACTGTGATACCGCTACAGCTTGAGCTATAGTTGTACATATTATTTTGTTAGTTAGTTAGTTGGTTAGTTAGTCAAGTTTACTAGAAATCTTTTTCTTACATAAGCTGCGCTCATGGTTGTGTTGTTATTGTACACAAGTTAGCTAGCTGGCTAGTTAGT
>Ga0210040_10003246_pt1 | contig 22167 bp, 14 predicted proteins | sample CryGeyCG12114_NA_FD_185462 | JGI IMG/M metagenome (GOLD analysis project Ga0210040, IMG submission 185462) | Groundwater microbial communities from aquifer - Crystal Geyser CG19_WC_8/21/14_NA (SPAdes) (version 2) | ecosystem: Environmental > Aquatic > Deep subsurface > Groundwater | place: USA...
AAATTCCGACGTTCAGGTCTTTGGCCGCCTGATTCAGCCGTTTGGTTGCTGCTTCCGCCATTCTATGCTCGCGAACGATACTCTTATCCAGTTGCAAAGTTACTATATTAAATCTTGTCAGCCGACGTTAAATAGCGCCAGCTGGCACGATTTAACGTCTTTGCCGTACCGGCCGCCGCGCCCTCATTGCGCGTCGTCGGAAGTTGGGGTTTCGGTTTGTTCTTCGTCGGCTTCAAATTCCTGGCGGATGATGCGGAAAACGTCCTGCACCGTTTCTTCCTCCAGTTCTGTACGCCGTACGATATCCTCTTTGCTGACCGCTAATACGGCGCGACCAGTATCGAGGCCAATCTTCTTGAATTCTGCGAGGACCCAGTCCTCAATCTCATCGCGGAACTCGTCGAGGGCAATGTCCTCTTCATAGTCGCCCGCGTCGCGGAACACGTCAATCTCCATACCCACCAGCCGAGAGGCTAGCTTGATGTTGGCACCGCCCCGGCCAATGGCCAGACTTACTTGGTCCGGCTTCAAGAACACCGAAACCCGACCAGTTTGTTCGTTTATCTTCATCGAAGTCAACTTAGCCGGTGACAGAGCCCGAGCGATGTATAGCTCCAGGTTATCGGTATAGTTGATAACATCGATGTTTTCGTTTTCCAACTCCCGCACCACAGCATGAATGCGCGAGCCTTTCATGCCCACGCACGCTCCTACCGGGTCAATGCGGTCGTCGTAGCTTTCTACGGCTACCTTGGCCCGTTCACCGGGTTCGCGCACGATATTTTTGATGGTGATAAGGCCATCATAAATCTCGGGTACTTCCAGCTCAAACAAGCGCTCTAAGAAAGCCGGTGCAGCCCGCGACAGGATAATCTTGGGTGCGCCGTTTAGCACATCCACGCGGTGTACAACGGCCCGGATGGTGTCGCCCTTGCGGTAGCGGTCCTTCGGGATCTGCTCCGTCTTGGGTAGTACCAGTTCGTTTTCTTCCTTATCTAGAACAAGGGCCTCGCGGCTCCATACTTGATAAACTTCGCCGGTGATAATCTCACCAACCATGTCTTTGTACTGCTGGTAGAGGTTGTCGCGCTCCAAGTCCTTCACACGCTGAATCAGCGTTTGGCGGGCCATTAGCACAGCACGGCGGCCGAAATCTTCCAGCTTCACGTCCTCGGCTACTTCTTCGCCTACCTCAAAGTCAGCCTCAATCTTGCGGGCTTCAGCTAGCGGAATCTTGTCGAAGTCCCAGATATCCTCTGAGTCGTCGTCCACGATTTCGCGGTTACGCCAAATTTCCAAGTCGCCCTGGTCCACGTTAATGATGACGTCGAAGTTCTCGTCGGTCGTGTACTTTTTGCGGATCATCGTACGGAACACGTCCTCCAAGATGCTCATCATCGTGGGACGATCAATGTTCTTAGATCGGGCAAACTCGGCAAACGATTCGATCAGGACGTTGCTGTTCATCGAATTTGAATTATTTAAAGAGTTGAATTGCTAAATAGCTGATTGTTGAAGGGCTGGTTAGTTCACGCAGAACGGGTAACCATCTAACAAGTCAACAAGTCAACAATTTAACGAACCAGTTACTTAAATGAAATGACCACTTTGGCCTCCGTAATATCCGTGAACGGAATATGTGTGGCGGGTAGGGTTTTCTTTTTGTTTTTTTCTTTCACTACTTCCGCTAATTGAATACCATCGGGGGTAGCTTCTTCCAATACACCAGTCTTCTCAGTGCCATCACTGAGCTTCAGTGCCAGCGAGCGGCCTACGTGCCGGATATACTGGCGCGGGTCGGTGAGGGGCTGATCGGCACCGGGCGAGGTAACTTCCAGCGTGTAGCTAACCTCCTCGCCGTACATCTCCTCAATGCGGCGGGCCAGCCGGCGGCTTACCTGCGCGCATTCGTCAATCCCTAGCCCCTGTGCGCCATCGAGCGTAACGGTGACTTTGGGCCGAATGGCATCCGACACTGTCAGCCCCACCACGAACAAGTCGGCGTCGGGCAGGCTGGTCTGCAATAACTCGGCAATACGGTCACGATCAAAATTCATTGGCAGAAAAGCAGGGAGCAAAAGAAAGAGGGGACTGCGCGTCCCCTCTTCACGATAGCTAATAAGTGGTGCAAAGGTACGAAATTAGAATGCAATTCGCAACCAGTTGCTGACTTACTGTTGTTTGGCAGGCTAGGGTAGAGGTGATATAATAGCTTAACGCTATGTTAAGGCTAATTAGTTCATGCTACACGAGAGGCAAAAGTTTATGCTATCGGCGCACTTCCACCCAACCCTTAGCGGTGCGGCCATCAGTATCGCGTAGGTGGTAGTAGTAGGTGCCATCGGGTAGATTGTCGGCGTGCCAGTCGTTGCGGTACACATCGGTTTCATACACCTTTGCGCCCCAACGGTTAAAGACCTTTAGTGCGGCGGGCTGGCAGCTGAAAAGCGGAACAAAGGTTTCGTTCTTGTTTTCCGTGTCGTTGTTGGGCGTGATGATATTGGGTACGAATATCTCGCCTACCTCCACTGGTGCAAATTGCGTGACAACCACGCAGTTGGAATAGCGGGCCGTGACCTGCACGCGGTAGCTGCCCCCTTTGGTGTACTCGTGGCTGGGGTTGGGCTCAGTTGATTTGGTGTTGTCGCCAAAATCCCACTCGTAGCTGCCGCCGGGCAGCATTGGCTCGAATTGCAACGTGAAGGGTGCCAAGCCAGCATACTGCGGTGCCACCGAGCAGGTGGGCACGTTCAGCACCACGTTGGCCGCTGATACAGGTGCCAGCACCACTTGCTGGGTGCCAGTACCCTCACAACCATCTGGGGTAGTGTAGCGGTAGGTGAGGGTGAGGTTAGCGCCTTTGCCTGTAGTGTTGGGTGGCGTAAACAAGCCCGTGGCCGATACGCCCGTACCGCTCCAGCTGCCTCCGGCCGGTGAGGCAGCTGGCAGTTGAAACGCTTGGAGCTGATCGGCGCAAACCGTGATGACGGGGCTAGTGGTGATAGTAGGTGGCGGCTGGACTGATACAGTCATGGTAGAGACAGTGCAGCTTACTGTATCCGAAAAGGAATACGTGAGTGTATGTATACCTGCGCCGGCTCTGCTGGGTGAGAAGGTACTGCCTGTAACACCGGGGCCACTCCAAGTACCGCCGTCTACGCTGGCCGTGAGGGGTAGAGAAACTGTGCTGCTGGTGCACAGCGTAGGCATGGTCGTGAGTGCGACGGGTGCCGTGCCAGTTACGACGTAGCGCACGGTTGTGCGGCTCACGCAGGTACCTGTAACGGGCGCGGCGTACGTCAGGAAGTAGGAGCCCGCGCTTAGACCGTCTGGCGAAAACTGGTAGGTGCCGGCGGGGGTACGTGTAACGCCGGGGCCGCTCCAGGTGCCGCCGGCTGGGGTGCCTCCTAGTATCATGGGGGCGGCGCTTGCGCACACGTAGCGCACCGGGCCAGGATTGGAGCGCACTGGCAAAAAGTCAATTTTGAAGGCCGCGTTGTTGCAATTATCGCTGCGGTTGGTGGAGGAATAGGTGCTCGCGCCAGACGGTATTGGAAAGCTGGAGCTAGCACCGCAGCCCCCGCACACGGCCTGGTACACTACCCCCCGCTTGTCGAAGCGCGAGGTGCCGCCGTCCACGTGCTCCCCATACTGGCCGGTGCCGCCGAAATACGTGGCGTATTCCAGGCGCGCCATGCCCGGCGTGAACTGGGCCAAGTAGAAGTCGGAGCCGTCGGTGGTGCGTTGCAGGGCGTCGGCCGTTACGGGTAGGCCGTTAGTGTTGCCGCTGTAGTTGGTGTTGCCGCCCCAGCCGCTGATGTAAATTCGTTCGCACTCATCCACCAGAAAGGCTGTAGGCGAAATATTGGGGTCAGCGGCACCCGAGCCGAAGGTGCTGATGTACTCGCTGCGTGTCAGGTCGTGGTCGAGCTTCTGCACGAAGTGGCGTCCATTGGCTACGCCGTAGACGCCCGATGTTGCCGCCAGCTGACCACGCGTCTGGCCTAGCACATACACGCTTTCAGCCGCATCGAGCTGTAAGAAATAAGCCTGATCAGTGGCATTGGTGCCCAGGTAGGTGAGGTGTTCCAGCGCAGCACCAGTGGCGCTGATGCGGGCCGCGAAGCCGTCGATGCCGCCTTGGGGGGTAGGGCGGTAGCTGCCAGTGGTGCCGGGTAGGCCGTTGCTGGTAGTGCCGCCGCACACATATACTGTACGGGCTGCATCTACCTGCACGGAGTAGGCCGCGTCGGCGCCGGTGCCGCCCAGAAGGGTGCTCCACTCCAATGTGCCCAGATCGGCCGAGAATTTACACACTACGGCATCGGAAGTACCTCCACCCATGCGCTTTTGAAAGCCCGTGACCGGAAAATCGGTGCCGGTAGTAGATGAAGCCAGGTAGACATTGCCGGCAGCATCGGTTGTGACGTCGCCCCGGAACTGGTCGCCGTAGTTCTGCACCAAGCCGGTGGGGATGCCCTGGGTAGTGGGAGTGGAAGGGGCACGTATTAACTCCAGTATGCCATCGTTAGCGGAGCTGCCAAGGTAGGTAGAGGCCAGCAGGATGCTGCCATTCGCACTGAGCTTGCTGACGATGATATCGGAGCCGCCGGGGTACTCCAGGCCCGGGTCGGGGATAAACGTGGTGCCACCGTTGTAGGTGCGGTCATAGGCGCCGGAAGTAGTTGGGAAGTCACGGGAGCTGGTAGAACCCAGTATCACCAGCTCGCCCTGCGGATTCACGACCAGGCTCTGCGGCACTTCGGCCCCGTTGCCGCCCAGATAGGTAGCGTACAGCCGCGCCGCGCTGCCGCTCACGCTGGTGTTATACTTGATAATACCGATATCCGTATTGCCGCTCCAGGTGGTGCTATACGCCCCGCGTGACACCGGAAAGCCCAGGTCGAACACCGTGCCGCCCGAGTACATGTTGCCCTGCGCGTCGTAGGTAGCCGTGAAGCCCCAGTTGTCGGCGGTAGAGCCCGTGAACGACGAAAACTCCACGGTAGGGTCGATGAGAAGAGGCTGCTTATGGTCGTACTTACCCAACTGAAACGTGAGTGTCGTACCCGTGAGCACGAAGGCTACCGGCACCGATACGCGGCGGCCGTTATGCTCCTGCCAAGCCCGCGGCGCCTGTTCCATGACGCTGCCTACACTGGTCGTTATAAGTAAGTTACCATGATCGAGACGCAGCTGAGCGCCGTCGTAGCGCAGGCTGATTTGCTCGGGGTGAGCACCGGGCTGCACCGTGAAATCATATTCCAGCAGCTGGCGACTATTCTCGTAGAGCCGCATCCCGATACCGGGATACAGCTCGTCGTACTGCACGGCGTGATAGCCACGCACGGCACCTGCCCAGCGTTCCTCCTGATTGCTGCGAAAGTAGTTGCGCTGGCCGGGAGTGGGTTCCGCTCCCGTCAGCACGGCATTGGGGTTGGCACCCGCAAACTCTACGGTATAAGCGTGGGCGCGCACTTGGTCGGTGATTTGGGAGGCTACGTGGTCGTGGTGGGCGCGTAGGGCCGTAGGGTCCACAAAGGCGTAGGTGAAGCGGGTAGGGCTTAGAAACAGCCGGCCGGCCGGCAGCTCTGCTGCAAAGGCAGTCTGATCGGGCCATTGCCCGCGGTTTTCCACGAACTCCAGCGTGCGCGTATCCGGTGTGTCGACTGGTAGCGCCTGCACGGCGCTGGAAACCAAGAAGGTAGATAAAACGCACAAACCAGTGCGGAGGGTAGAAATAAGCATAGGCTGATAGAGGCAAAAACGCAGGTAATGTACGGACAAAAAAGCGTTTTCCCCCCTTCAAAAGTCGCCAAAAGTTCAGGTTGGTAATCTTACGCTTACCGTCAATCCGCCCTGAAATCCTACCTTTGCCAGCGGACCCGCGTTGCCGGCGCAGGCCTGCTTTTTCGCCGATTCTCGCGGCCCGGTGCCGCGCCATAGTGCCTGTGCGTCGTTCCTTTGCTTTTAAGTCTACCCTACTCATCCTTCTGTGGGTGCTGGTGGCCATTGCCTGCGTGCAGGTGCCGGCCCGCACCTTCTGGCCCGCGGCGTTTGGCGCGCTCACCCTACCGGTAGCGCTGGCCTTTAACGTGGGGGCGCTGCTGTACTGGCTGTTGCGCAGCTGGCGGGTGGCGGCGCTGCCGCTGTTGGTAGCGGTACTCACGTGGCCGCACTTCCAGCGGGGGCTGGCTCTGCACCCGCTGCATGTGGTGCCGCCTACCAGTGCGCCAGGCCAAATGGTGCGGGTGCTCAGCGCCAATGTGCGTATCTTCAATGTATACCCGCAGCTGCGCGACGCCGGCCTCACCTCTTCGCGCCGGTTGATTGAGTGGGTGGCCACTAACCCGGCCGACATCATCTGCCTGCAAGAGTTCTACAACGAGCCCAAAGCCACCCAGGATGGCGACGTGTTCAACGCCGTGCGGCACATTGGGTCGGCACAGGGTAGGGAAGTGTTTGTGTCGAAATCGTTGACCAATGGCATTGGCGGAGAATTTGGTCTAGCGATTTTCTCGCGCTTTCCGATTGTCAACCGGGGCACGATTTCCTTCGGCAAGCTCACGCAGAACCACGCCATGTTTGCCGACCTGCGCCTACCCTCCGGCGACACGGTGCGGGTGTTCAACTTTCACCTGCAAAGCATGAGCATGGAGGAGCGCGACATTGTGGACAGCTATTCCAGCAAAGCTGGCTTCGAGCAGAAAGGCCGCGGACTCTTGGCGCGGTTCCGGCGCGGGATGGCAGCGCGCAGCGTGCAGATCGACTCGCTCACGCGCCGCTTCGACCGCAGCCCCTACCCCCTGCTGCTCTGCGCCGACCTCAACGACCTGCCCTACAGCTACAGCTACGACCAACTAGCTGACCGTTACCAAAATGCCTGGGCTAGTATCGGCAACGGGGTAGGGGCCACCTACAACGGTCGCCTACCCTTCGTACGCATCGACAACCAGTTTGTGAGCCCCGAGTGGACCATCGACGACGTGCAGGTGCACCGCGAAGTGCCGTACTCCGACCATTTTCCCCTCACGGCCCGCTACCGCCTGGGTGTGCCGGCGAAGCAGGAGTAGCGTTATGTGCTGACTATTGAACTTTATATACTGTTAAGCTTAGTCTTTATACCACGCAGACTGATTTTTGTACTTAGTTGCGTCATAAAGCAGGAAAAAACAGGACGCCGGAAACGAAATAGCGTCGAAACAGTTAGCAGTGCTTACGCACCAACTACCCAGCCGCAGATTCGCCACAGTCATTGTGCATAAAACCAGCGTAATCCGCTGAATCAGCAACATCTGCGATTTACCTTTGCCCTCATGGAGCACCCGCTTTCCCTCTACAATACCCTCACGCGCCGCAAGGCTCCGTTCGAACCGCTGCATGCGCCTTTTGTAGGCGTTTACCTGTGCGGCCCTACCGTGTACAGCGAAGCGCACCTGGGCAATGCCCGCGGCCCAGTGGTGTTCGATGTGTTGACACGCTATCTGCGCTACCTCGGCTACACAGTGCGCTATGTGCGCAATATCACCGACGTAGGTCACCTCGAAAGCGACGCCGATGAAGGCGAGGACAAGCTAGCCAAAAAAGCCCGCGCGCAGCAACTGGAGCCCATGCAGGTGGCCGAAACCTACGCTCACCGCTACCACCACCACATGGCGCAGCTAGGCAACCTGCCGCCCGACATCGAGCCCCGCGCCTCGGGCCACATCACCGAGCAAATCACGATGATTGAGGAAATCATCGCCAATGGCTTTGCCTATGAGGTGAACGGCTCGGTGTATTTCGATGTGCCTACCTATAATGAGAGCCACAACTACGGCAAGCTCTCCAACCGCAACATCGACGAGCTGCTGGCTGGTACGCGCGACAACCTGGCGGGCCAGAGTGAGAAACGCTCGCCGCTGGACTTTGCGTTGTGGAAGAACGCGTCGCCTGAGCATATTATGCGCTGGCCCTCGCCCTGGGGCGAAGGCTTTCCGGGCTGGCACCTGGAGTGCTCGGCTATGAGCCGCAAGTACCTGGGCAAGGAGTTCGACATCCATGGTGGCGGGCTGGACCTGATGTTTCCGCACCACGAGTGCGAAATTGCCCAGAGCCAGGCTAGCCACTCCCACACCGACGAATCGCAGGTGTGGATGCACAACAACATGATTACGGTGAACGGCACGAAGATGAGCAAGTCGACGGGCAACTTCATCACCCTCACCGACTTGTTTGCCGGCACCACTGAAGCCCTATCGCAGGTATATTCGCCCATGGTAGTGCGCTTTTTCCTGCTGCAAGCCCACTACCGCTCGCCCGTCGACGTGACCGAGGAAGGCTTACAAGCCGCTCGCAAAGGCTACCGCAAGCTGATGAACGGCCTGCGCCTGCTCGACAAACTAGCCCTACCCGAGGGCACCGAGCGCGCCGCCGATACCTCCAACGCCGATGCCGAACTGCGCAAGCTAGTGCAAGACTGCTTCGTGGGCCTCAACGATGACCTGAACACGGCCCGCTGTGTGGCCAGCCTGTTCAACCTGCTGCGCAAGCTGAACGGCTACGGCGCCAATCTGTCTACCCTCGCCAACGTGAGCGACGCCGCGTTGCAGGAAACTACCACCGCCTACCGTGCGTTGGTAACCGATATCCTGGGCCTGGCCGACGAGCCTCGCGCCGACGCCGAGCAGCTGCTACACCTCACGCTTCACTTCTACCAGGAAGCCAAAGCCACCAAAGACTACGCGAAAGTCGATGAAATCCGGGCCGCGCTCAAAGGCCAGGGCATCGTGGTAAAAGATACCAAAGCCGGGGTAGACTGGGCGTACAGCGAGGAGTAGTTTTGCCGTTAAAACCGAACGTGCTGGCGTAGAACGTAATTTCGCCCGAACGTCATTCCGAGCTGGTCGAAGAATCTCGCGTGCTGACGAAAGTTAGTATCTACCATCAGCACGCGAGATTCCTCGACAAGCTCGGAATGACGTTCAAACGGAATGATGTTCTTATATAGGCTGTTTATTATCAATAAGATGACTTCAAAATTCCCTTGGCTGGTTCCTGCACTGGCATTGCTGCTTTTCGCGGCTGGTTGTAAGAAAGACAACCAAGCTGAAAACGCTGATACCACGGCTGTTGAAACGCCCGTCCTACCCAAAGCGCCAGCGTTCAATGCCGACTCAGCCTATGTTTACACAGCCAAGCAAGTAGCCTTTGGTCCTCGCGTGCCCAATTCCAAAGCCCACGTAGCCACTGGTAATTGGATTATCGACAAGTTCAAGAGCTTCGGGTTGAGTGTGCGGGAACAGCCGTTTGAAGCCATGGCGTTTGATGGCAAGATGCTGCGGAGCCGCAACATCATTGCCCAGTTCAATCCGCAGGCCGGACGCCGCGTGGCGGTATTTGCCCACTGGGACACGCGCCCCTTCGCTGATAAAGACAAAGAGAAGAAAAACGCCCCGCTTGATGGAGCCAGCGACGGCGCCAGCGGCGTGGGCATTGCTCTGGAAATGGCCCGCCAACTCAGCATTCAGCCCGATAGCCTGGAGCCCAACGTGGGCGTTGATTTCATCCTGTTCGATTCGGAAGATTACGGCTATGATGAATCAACGCAAAGCGAGCTGAAAAACCGTATTACCGATGGTACTGACAGCTGGTGCCTGGGCTCGCAGTATTGGGCCAAAAACAAAGTACCCGCTAACTACAACCCCAGCTTCGGCATTTTGCTGGATATGGTAGGGGCCCAGAATGCCAAGTTCAGCCGCGAGGAATTGTCGGTGCAGAATGCCAAGGATGTAGTAGACAAGGTGTGGAATAACGCGTCTGGCCTTGGCTACTCCGATTACTTCCTGTTTCAGAGCGCCCCCGGCATTGACGATGACCACGTGTACACCAACCAGGCCGGTGTGCGCACCATCGACATCATCGACCACCTACCCGTGGGTGATGAGTACTTCCCCGCTTACCACCACACTACCCTCGATAACATGGACATCATCGACAAGCGCACGCTGAAAGCCGTGGGCCAAACGGTGCTGACCACGATTTACGGGGAGTAAGGACGCTATTTGTCATTCCGAGCGCAGCGAGGAATCTGAGTGAACAGTAGCAACGGTTTCACTCAGATTCCTCGCTGCGCTCGGAATGACAGGCTTCTATACGTATTCTAACCGCGTCTCCACATCGCCTACCGTCAGTCGTGCCCGGCGCCCCACCACCAGCGCCATATTTTCGGGCTCGTGGCCTACCGGGAAGCCGTACGCTACCGGAAACTCATACTTGCTGGCGTAGGTGGCAATGATTTCCTCGGGCGTTTGCCCGAAGGGTACCGTGTTGTCCTGCGGCGCGGAGAAATGGCCTACCAGCAGACCAGCCAAGTTGCGCAGCTTGCCGGTGCGGTCGAGGTGCACCAGCATGCGGTCTATACTATATAGGTATTCCTCCACGTCTTCCAGAAACAGGATGCGGCTGGCCGTGGCTACGTCGGAAGCGGTGCCGGTGATGGTTTGCAGCAGGCTGAGGTTGCCGCCGACTAGCTCGCCTTCGGCCTTGCCCAGGCGGTTAAGCGGATGGGTAGGAACAGCGTATGAAATCGGCTCCCCGAACAGCACCCGCCGCAAACTTTCCAATGATGCCTCGCCGCCAGGCTGGTGAAACAGCAGCGGCATCACGCCGTGGATGCTTGCGTGGCCTAGGGCCAGTAAATGGCAGTTCAGAGCCGTGATGTCGCTGAAACCGGCTACCCATTTCGGGCTGTCGGCGAAGCCGGAGAAATCAACCTGGTCGAGGATGCGGGTGGTGCCGTAGCCGCCGCGCGCCACCAGAATGGCGCGGATATCGGGGCGGTCCAGCATCTGCTGCAAATCCCGGCGGCGCACCTCATCGGAGCCGCCAAACTGGTGCGCTGCCACGTTGGTGGAGGCACCCAACACTACCTCTAGTCCCCAGTCGGTGAGGGTAGTAGCGGCGGCGGCAAGTTCTTCATGCGACGCTTTGCGAGCAGTACAGACAATCGCAACCCGGTCGCCGGGCCGCAGAGCAGGAGGAATGGTAGGCATAGCGTAGCAGCTTGTTCAGCGCAAACCTACTCAACAAACACATTATAGTATAGTGTGTGAATGTCTGCTGCTAGTGACCCGAATCCGTTTGCCGGTCCGACGCCGTAGGCGTCCGACCGGTTTCCGGGTGCGGTCGTCGGCAGTTGGCAGCATCCATCAGCACGAAGCTCTTTCCAGCGGCAATCGGTCGGACACCTACGGCGTCGGACCGGCAAACGGACAGTGGTGCCGATTTGGCCTGCTACTGTGTCAGCGCGGTGGCGTAAAACTGCGCCAGATGATGCGCAATCTGTTCTACCTCAATCAAAAAACCATCGTGCCCGTAGCGCGAGGCCATTTCGGCGTAGGTGGCGCCAGGAATGTGCTGCGCTAAAAATTGCTGCTCGCTGGGCGGAAACAGCACATCAGAAGAGATGCCTAACACAAGCGTATGCGCCCGGATGCGGGCCAATGCTGCTGCCACGCCTCCCCGTTCCCTACCCACATTGTGCGAGTCCATGGCTCTCGATAGAGTCACGTAGGAATAGGCATCGAAACGAGCCGCAAGTTTTTGACCTTGGTAACGCTGGTAGGCGCTGGCGCGGAAATCGGTGAGCTTTTCGTCGGTTTCTTCCCGCTGTGTCTGGCCGTAGGCGTCGTAGGTGCGGTAGCTGAGGAGCGCCACGGCCCGGGCGGCTTGCAAACCAGCCTGGCCGCCGTCGGGTATAGCCGCGTGGTAGGTAGAATCGGCCAAGATGGCCATGCGCTGGGCCTCGTTGAAGGCAATACCCCAGGGCGAATGCCGGGCGCTGGTGGCCAGCACCACCAAATGCTCAAACAAAGCAGGCTGCTGCACGGCCCATTCCAGGGCCTGCTGCCCGCCTAACGAGCCGCCAATCAGGGTATAAATCTGCGTGATGCCCAGGTGCTGGCGCAGCAACTCGTGGGTCGCGACTTGGTCGCGGATGGTGACGAGGGGAAACGTTTGGTAGGGTGCGGGTGCGCCGGGGGTAGGCGGCGTGAGCGGCCCCGTGGAGCCGTAGCAGGAGCCCAGCACGTTGGCGCACACGATAAACCAATCGGCCGGATCGTAGTAGCAGCCCGCACCAAACAAGCCGCGCCACCACGTTAGCACATCGGCGTTGGCCGTGAGGGCGTGGCACACCCATATCACGTTGGTGCCGGCGGCATTCAGCGTGCCCCATGTGCAGTACGATACCTGCACCTGGGGTAGGGAGGCGCCGCTTTCAAGCGGAAAAGGCTCAGATGATACGAAAAGGTGGGTTGAATCCTCCATAAAACGCGAAAAGCAGGCAGCGGTACCGGCCGCCATAGTGCGCCCGGTACGCACTTCCTGCGCATAGAATATATACTCAAATTGGAGCCGGTGCCGGGGGAGCGTTTAAAAGTCCCACCCCAAAAACAAAACCCAGCCGGCACCGGACCAATTTATTGTTAAAGCCCCTTGGCCGTCATGCTGAGCTTGTCGAAGCATCTCTACTGAAATACTATCAGTAGAGATGCTTCGACAAGCTCAGCATGACGGTCTATTTGATATTTCTTACACTTCCAGCGGCTGCACGTGCTCTTTGGCGGGCTTTTGCAGCGCCTCCTCCGACTCGTCGGGGGTAGCCAGGTTTTTCACCGCGTCGAAGGCTTGCGACAGATCGGCTTTGATGTCATCGAAATGCTCGATGCCCACCGACAGGCGCAGGGAGGTAGGCGTCACCCCCGAGGCCAGCTGCTCTGCTTCCGACAGCTGTTGGTGCGTGGTAGCCGAAGGCTGGATGATGAGCGTTTTAGCGTCACCTACATTAGCCAAATGGCTAACCAGCTTCAGGTTATCGATGAACTGAGTCGCCGTTTCCTTCGAGCCTTTGATGCTGAAGGTGAGCACGCCGCCCGCGCCTTTGGGCAGGTATTTCTGCGCCAGTGGGTAGTAGGGGCTGCTCTTCAGGCCCGGATAATTCACCGACTCCACTTGTGGGTGCTGCTCCAGCCAGTTTGCAATTTTTACGGTGTTTTCTACGGTGCGCTCCACGCGCAACGAGAGGGTTTCGAGGCCAATCAGCAACTGCCAGGAGTTGAAGGGGCTGATGGCGGGACCGAAGTCGCGCAAGCCTTCTACCCGTGCCCGAATGGCAAAGGCAATGTTGCCGAACGGCCCACCTACCCCAAACACATCGTTGAATACCAGGCCGTGGTAGCCATCGGAAGGCTCCGTGAACTGCGGGAACTTGCCGTTGCCGAAGTCGTACTTGCCGCCGTCCACAATCACGCCGCCCACGCTGGTGCCGTGGCCGCCAATCCATTTCGTGGCCGATTCTACCACAATGTGCGCGCCGTGCTCCAAGGGGCGGAACAGGTAACCGCCGGCCCCGAAGGTGTTGTCTACTACCACCGGCAGGTCGTGCTTCTCAGCAATAGCTGTAATCTTCTCGAAATCCGGAATGCTGAAGCTGGGGTTACCAATGGTTTCCAAGTAGATAGCCTTGGTTTTTTCGTCAATCAGCTTCTCAAACTCCTCCGGCTTGTCGCCGTCGGCAAAGCGTACTTCAATGCCCAAACGCTTGAAGGCTACCTTGAACTGGTTGTAGGTGCCGCCATAGAGGTAGGTCGTGCTCACAAAGTTGTCGCCGGCCTGCAAAATGTTGTTGAGGGCAATGAACTGCGCCGCCTGGCCCGAGCCCGTAGCCACCGCTGCTACCCCACCTTCCAAGGCTGCCACGCGCTGCTCAAACACGTCGGTAGTCGGGTTCATCAGGCGAGTGTAGATGTTGCCGAACTCCTTCAGAGCAAACAGGTTAGCACCGTGTTCCGCGTTTTTGAATACGTAGGAAGTGGTCTGGTACAACGGCACGGCGCGGGCGCCTGTGGTTGGGTCGGGCTGTTGGCCGGCGTGGAGTTGGAGGGTTTCGAAGTTGAGGTTCTGCGTAGACATATGGAAAACGAAAAAAACGAGTCAGAGAAAAACGAAAAGGTAGGATTGGGAAACTCCAGGGGCTGTCGGAGCCGGGCCAGGGACGCGGCGGAGCGCGTCGGGGGAGAGGGGCCGCTTGTGCACAGGGCAACAAGTGGCGTGCTGGCAAGGAAAAGGAGCGATGCGCGCTACGGCAGCATCAGGAAGCTACATCCGACAACCCCAACACATTCGCATTCTCACCAGCGCAGCAGCCAGCGAAACGAAAGAACCCGCAAAGCAGTCGGGGCGCGATGAGGCGGCCGGAGCGTGCGAGTAAGCGAAGGAGAAATCGAAAGAAAGCAACATGTGGTACTCAAGGTTATAGTTCCCACCGGCAATACGCCAAGCGGGCAGGAATTGGCACCGTTCGCATTGAAGCTGATGGTTGCCAGTGGGTCACGGAGCCTGTTCTCTCGCCACTTCTGTATAAATCTCAAAAAAACTACCCCAGCGTGTTGGGGGAGTACCGTGTTGGTGGTTGCAAATGTAAAGGCGGAATTTTAAAAACCAAACCAGCGCATCAGGTTTTGGCTGATAAACTATAACAATTATTCAGTAAAAAGCAAGAAAAAAGCCGCTTATCAGGTTGAAAAGCGGCTTTTTTAGCAATTAATATTTTTTTACAGCTTCGGCAGCTGAAGCACTTGGCCTACCTCAATTTTGTCGGGGTTGCTGCCGATGGTGCCTTTGTTGGCATCGTAAATCTGGTGCCACTTGTTGGCGTCGCCGTAGTGGTTTTTGGCAATTTTGGACAGCGAATCGCCGCTTACTACCGTGTAGGTGTCGCCGGCCGTAGCGGCGGCGGTAGTAGTGTCCGCTTTGCTGTTACCGAAGAAGTCGGTGTCGGCATTAGCGTTCGGGGTGCCGGCAGCGGGAGCAACCGGTTTTTCTTCGCCTTTATTCAGAAAATCAAATAGTCCCATAATATGTCAGTGCTTGGAGGTGAGGGAAGTGAGTGCGAAACGCATGTGGTTGACCCTCATGCAGTCTGACGTAGACTTACGCTTACGACGAGTTTTAGTTGTGGTGTGACGGTTGAGTTCGTAGTTGGTAAACCCTTTCGGGCAAAGGGCGTAGAACTCGCAATATCAGCGCAGGCCTATACAGCACTGCTTGATTGACGTTTACTTCATCATTCCCTTATTCTCTCTTGCTTCATGAAACGTTCTTTCTCTCCTCTGCACTATCTCGCCAGCCTGTTGGTACTGGTCGCCCTGTTCACCGCTAGCTGCGGTCAGGACAATAAAGTTGGCGAAACCAGCCTGCTCTACGGCACCGACAGCAAAACCTGGGCAACCGACAAGGAAACCAACGCCGCCGGTGAAAAAGTGGCTCAAACCAGCGCCGACAAGAAAACGGAGCTGAAGTTTTACGCCAATGGCTCGTTCAATATGTCGTCGCCCGCGCAGAGCATGCAGGGCAACTACACCTTCGACCAAACGGCCAAAAAAATTACCTTAACGCCTACCGGCGCACCCAACTCGCTGACATTCGACGTGGTGAACCTGACGGACGACGAAATCACGCTGAAAGCGCCCGATGGCTCGCAAATGATGCTGGAAGCGCAGTAAGCTAGCTTGCTTCTCGATGCAAAGCCCATTGACTACGTTAGTCAATGGGCTTTTTTTGTTGCGTAAATATGCTGAGCCCTACCTGCTGCGTTACACGATACATGAATAGCTATGTATATGATTAGTAAGATGAAACGATTGATAGCTAGTGTAGTATGTGTGCTTGGCTGGTTGCCTGTACTGGCCCAGCAGCCGGCAGCAAATTCGGGCCAACGGCTGCCGACCCACGAAATACGCAGCATCAGTCCCGCTGATACCAGCTTTCAGGACTTGGATTTTCTACAGCAGGAAATTGGTGCGGCGCGGGTGGTGCTGTTGGGCGAGCCGACGCACGGGGAAGGCAACGTGACGGAGGCGAAAATTCGACTCGTACGCTTCCTGAAAGAGCGAATGGGCTTTACTACGGTAGCGTTCGAAAGTGGACTTTATGAATTGGATAAAGCCCAGCGGGAAATAGAAGCGGGTAGGGCTGCGCCGCCCGAAGCCATTGGCAACAGCGTGTTCGGCATCTGGACCAGCACGCAGGAGTTTCAGGCAATCCTGCCATTGCTCGGCAAAAGGGGACTGCGCGTGGCGGGTTTCGACACGCAGCTTACCGGCGCCTACCAGGATGAGATGCTGGAGGAACTGGAAGCGCTGCTGAAACCAGAAAAAGGCGCCAGCAGCATCGCCTACGACTACCTCGAAGAGTGCTTTAGCATGATGGGGGAGATGTTTATTTTCCCTCCGGCCAACAGCCTCACGGTTTTCAACCTACAACTCAGCAACGCCCGCAAACTGCTGAAAAAAGTAGCCGCCAGCCCCGACGCCCGACGCCGCGACCGAGCGGTATTTTGGCTGCAAAACCTGCGCAGCCTGCAAGCCCTGGCGCACGACTACGCCACCAACGACCCCAGCGCGAAAGATTCTGCGACGTTCAAAGCGGTTGATAGCAACCCCCGCGATGCGCAAATGGCCGATAACCTGTTGTGGTACCTGCGCCAGCATCCGCAGGAAAAAGTGATTTGCTGGGGCGCACTACCGCATTTTGCCAATAAAACAGAGGTTCTGCACGATGCCGAGATGAAAGCCTACCGTCCCATGGGCCGGGCCGTGAAGGCTGCGCTGGGCGAGGACGCCGTGTACATTTTGGGCACACTGGCGGGCGGCGGCACGTATGGTTCCTTCGGTCGGGATAAAGTTGTGCCTACCCCAGCCGCCGGCACCTTGGAAGCCGACCTGTTGGCCGAGCAACAGCAGGTCAGCTTCGTGAGTCTGAAGCACGATGCGGCCGGGCAGCAGCTGACAACGTACGCCTTCGACTACAAACCACTAACGGGTGCGTGGAGTGAGGTAGTAGATGGCTTCCTGCTTCTGCAAACCGTGCAGCCGCCGCACCCCGCGCTACCACCCGCACCATTAGCAGAAGCTGACCCCGGAGCGCCGTCGTCAGTGAGGACGGCTGCTCCTGCCTATCAAAATCCTGCTGCCCGCACACTGGGAAAAGCCGCCGCTACGGCTGCTACCCTCACCCTGCGCGGTACAGTGCTGGACGACAAAACGGGGCAGCCGGTGCCGTTTGCTACCGTGGCCCTACCCGCCCACGCCACGGGGGTAGTAGCCAATGATGCCGGCCGCTTTACGCTGCCCGTGCACCGGGGCGATGTGGTGCAAATCAGTAGCCTGGGGTACGAGGCGAAAGTACTGACTTCGGCAGGCGAGCAGACGGTTGTCGTGCGCTTGCCGCCTTCTGCCTACGCCCTTGGCGATGTGCGGGTAAGTGGCGAATCGTTGAACGCTAGGAAGATTATGCGAAAGGTGATAAAGGCCCTACCCGATAATTACGAGCAGCACGAGTACGTTGCACAAGTATACACGCACGACCGCCTCAGTAGCTATGACACTTTGCGCCATGAGGTTGAATACATAAGCCAACTCTATGAGCCCGAAGGCTACCGCTACCAAGACGGCGACTTTCTGATGATGGGACCAACGGCGAAACGTCGTTTCCAGGAAAAGCATGAGATAGTGCCGTGGCCGAATTCCACTAGCGAACGGGAAGCGCCCTGGCATGGTATTGCCAAAACATATAATCCAGTGCGCACGTCACCGCTGTTCAAAAAGGCCACATTAGGTAGGTTTGCGCTTCGCCTCGATTCGGTTGTGCAGCAGGAAGGCGAAGCATTATATGTTATTGCCTTCGCCGCCAAGCGAGCTACGCATCGTACTACTGGTACCTACCTCGAAAAAGGCTACTCGGGCAAAGTATATGTACGGCAGCAAGACTACGCCGTGGTGCGCTACGAAGCCCTTTGGCAGTTCGATACCGTGCGTTATAATTCCGTGGCGCACAAATATTATGGCCAGCACAACCAGATTTCCCGGTTGTACCGTGATGCATTTTCTGATAAACGCTCAGTTAACACAGTAACGTACGAGAAAGGCACGAATGGCCGCTACCACCCGGCCGTGAGTTTGTCGCAGAGCGTGGCAGTTGGTAGGAGACTGGGTGCGAAGCCATTCTTTTACCAAAGCATCAACGAAGCCTACTTCACTAGTCAGCCGCCCGGCACATTGCTGCTGCCCGCACCGCCGCCGCCACCCGGTATGGATCTGCGCCTGATTGAACTCTGGAACACGCAATTGCAGCAAGTGTCCTACCGCCCTGAGTTCTGGGAAACCTACCAGCGTCCCGTACATGCCAAACCAGCGGCAACACCACCCGCTACGACACCATAACCTCGGCTGCTGCCCGCCGACCAAACACCCGCCCTACCCACCGCGGCAGGAAGATAGCCCCGAGCACCAGGTAGAGGTAATAGGTGGTGATGCGGTAGAGCAGCACAATAAAGTTGGTCATGGTGGGTGTGCCGATGAAGCGGCCGAAGAAGGTAGGGAAAGCCCCCTCCGCAATACCCGCACCGCCGGGCGTAATGGCCAGCAGCAGAATCACTTTGTAGGTGAGGTTGCGGGCGAAAATCATGGCAAAATCGTGCCCATTGACCTGAATGAAGGCTGCAATGATACAACCGATAACAGCATAGCGGGCCGTCCAGACGAAGATGGTGGAGAAGATAGCCCGCAGCCAGTAGCCCGCGCCGTTGCCGCGCAGCTGCGCCGAGGCCGCCACCATCTCGGCGCCGTGCTGGTAAGCATTGCCGCGCCACCGCCGCAACATCTGCCACGAAAAGAACCGCACCAGAAACCGCCGTACCGACACGGGGTTGATAAACAGCGCGTACAGCATTAGCCCGGAGTAGAGCGACACCATCACGTAGCTAGCCACAAAAGCAATTTGCAGTGTCGTGATCAGGCCCGATTGCAGCTCCTCGTGGGGGTAGAGGCCCTCGCCGGCCAGCAGCACTACCAGTGGCACCAGCACCACGTAGTACATATTATCCAGCAGGGCCGTCACCATCACATAGGCCAGCGACTTGCCCAATGTGATGCCTTCCTTGTTCAGCAAAAACGGCGCTACCGATGTGCCGCCCACCGCCGAGGGTAGGATGCAGGAGGCAAACTCCCAGATCATAATCACCTCCATACTGGCCCGCCAGCTCAGGACTTTCTCCGAAATGTGGCGAATGCGGTACATATAACCAGCGTCGCGGGCAATGAGTACGAGCAGCATAATGCCCAACCAGTGCAATTTGGCGTCGGCCAGCGGCGCCAGGTCGCCGGGCTTGTAGCTCCGCCAGAACATGAAGCCCACCACGCTCAGCCCCAGCAGCACCGGCAGCACGATGCGCGAAGGGCGCAGTTTGTGAAGCAGTTGCTGTTCCTGAGAGTCTTCGATAGTAGGCATACGCAGGTAGGGTAGGGAAAACAAAAGTAGGTATTAATCAGGCCAGGTCGGAATTGGCTGCTGAGCAGTGGCAGGAACAAGGTATCGTACAACCGCGCCTTCGGAAAAGTCGTACCTTTGTGTAGTGTACGGCATGTAACGTACGGTTAGATTCAAGCAACGCTATCCGGCCGATTAACCGACACTTACTACTAGCTTATTCTGCCCTCTCTACGATGATTGTTGAACCTGGTCCCCTGCTGGCGGCAATAAACTCGCCCGACGACTTAAAGAAGCTCAGCCCCGAGCAACTCGTACAGCTCAGCCAGGAACTCCGACAATTCATAATTGATTCCGTTTCGATTTATGGCGGCCACTTTGGGGCCTCGTTGGGGGTAGTGGAGCTGACGGTAGCGCTGCACTACGTCTTCAATACGCCCTACGACCAACTGGTGTGGGATGTGGGCCACCAGGCCTACGGTCACAAAATCCTGACCGGCCGCCGCGACCAGTTCCCTACCAACCGCCGCTACCACGGCATGTCGGGCTTCCCGAAGCGCACGGAAAGTGAGTACGACGCCTTTGGGGTAGGGCACAGCAGCACCAGCATTAGTGCAGCGTTGGGCATGGCCGTCGCCAGCGAGTATAAAGGGGAGCACGACCGCCAGCACATTGCCGTGATTGGCGACGGTGCCATGACGGCCGGTATGGCCTTCGAGGCCCTCAACCATGCCGGCGTCGAGAACTCCAACCTGCTGGTGGTGCTCAACGACAACTGCATGAGCATCGACCCCAACGTGGGCGCGCTCAAGGAATACCTCACCGACATCACCACCTCGCGCACTTACAACAAAGTGCGCGATGAGCTGTGGAACGTGCTGGGCAAGCTCTCCAAGTTTGGCCCTAATCCGCAGCAGATTGCGCGTCGGGTAGAGCAGGCCATGAAGGCTACCTTGCTCAAGCAGGGCAACTTGTTTGAGGCGCTGAAGTTCCGCTACTTCGGCCCCGTAGATGGGCATGATGTGCAGCACCTGGTCAGCATTATGCGCGACCTGAAGAACATTCCTGGCCCCAAGCTGCTGCACTGCGTGACGGTGAAAGGCAAAGGTTACGCGCTGGCCGAGAAGGACCAGACGCTATGGCACGCGCCGGGCCTGTTCGACAAGATTACGGGCGAGATTTACAAGAAAATCCCCGATAAGCCGCAGCCACCCAAGTACCAGGACGTATTCGGACATACGCTGGTGGAGCTGGCCGGGCAGAACGACAAAGTGATGGGTGTGACGCCCGCGATGCCGTCGGGCTCGTCGATGAACATCATGATGAAGGCCATGCCCGACCGCGCCTTCGACGTGGGCATTGCTGAGCAACACGCCGTGACGTTCTCGGCCGGTTTGGCTACGCAAGGATTGGTGCCGTTCTGCAACATCTACTCGTCGTTTATGCAGCGCGCCTACGACCAGGTGGTGCACGACGTAGCTCTGCAAGACCTGCACGTGGTGTTCTGCCTCGACCGCGCCGGGTTTGCCGGCGCCGACGGCCCTACCCACCACGGCGCCTACGACCTCTCGTATATGCGCTCCATCCCGAATATGGTAGTGGCTGCGCCCATGAACGAGGAGGAATTGCGCAACCTGATGTACACGGCCCAGCTGCCCGAAAACGCGGGGCCGTTCACCATTCGCTACCCCCGCGGCGAGGGTGTGATGCCGGAGTGGCGCGCGCCCCTCAAAAAGCTCACGGTAGGCACCGGCCGCGTGGTCCGCAAGGGGGAAGGCGTCGCCATCCTGACCATTGGGCACATTGGCAACTACGCGGTGCGCGCCACCAAGGAACTGGCCGCCGAGGGCCTCAGCACTGGCCACTACGACATGCGTTTTTGTAAGCCCCTGGACGAAGAAATGCTGCACGACGTATTCAGCCGCTACCGTGCCATTGTAACGGTAGAGGATGGCTGCCTGCCCGGTGGCTTCGGCTCGGCGGTGCTGGAGTTCATGGCCGACCACGGCTACTCCCTACCCGTGCGCCGCCTCGGTATCCCCGATAGGGTAGTGGAACACGGTTCTCAAGACGAACTCTATAAAGAATGCGGCTTCGACGCGGCCGGCATTGCCGCCGCCGTGCGCGAAATGAGCGGGAAGGTAGCCACCCTGGCGCCAGTGGAAACGGTGTTGCTGTAAGAAGCTTGTTTTATACAAAAAGCCCCGCTGGACGTTGCGTCTGGCGGGGCTTTTTTGTGTTTAAAAAGTAGCCTCGTTGGTAGCAGTGAATTCAACAAGGCTTTTCGTGTCCTCATTGATGTACGCCTCCAAGTTGGTGAGCGTAGTAGTTGGAGCTGGAATGAGCGGTTGAAATCCTACGTGGGCGTATGCTCTGACAGTGAAGGTTTCATCTATAAAGCCATCTGCTTCAAACGATAAAATGCTGGTGCGCAATTGCTCGGCTGCTTCTTCTAATCTTTTATCTTGTCGTTTATCAGCTTCGCGAGAGCGGTCAGAAGAACGTAATTTAAACTCTACGAAAGTTATTTCCTGGTCAACATAAAATGCACAATCGCAACGTTTTGGCTTGTTCGGTCCTTGTCCAATCAGACATTTATCAATAGCAATCAAGTTGATAGCACGTTGATCGGGATTATGTAAGATGAAATGCCTTTCACCATCGTACGCTTCTACCTGCACTTCACACACGAAGCCATTTGTTGGGTCTTCGTAGTAGTGAATTTCTTGCGGACAGACTTGTACACAGCCTTTCGTTCGGCAATGCTGATATTGAAGCTGTTTAGAAAGTCGGTTTAGGGTTGATTTTCCGCAAAAACAGGACGACGAACGCCAACCAATGCCAGGCCAACCAGTTGCC
>Ga0210040_10003247_pt1 | contig 22164 bp, 25 predicted proteins | sample CryGeyCG12114_NA_FD_185462 | JGI IMG/M metagenome (GOLD analysis project Ga0210040, IMG submission 185462) | Groundwater microbial communities from aquifer - Crystal Geyser CG19_WC_8/21/14_NA (SPAdes) (version 2) | ecosystem: Environmental > Aquatic > Deep subsurface > Groundwater | place: USA...
GTCGTATAAGCAAACCAGGTTATGTAAACAAACTGTCATATTACAAATGAATATATCTGATGGCTGATTTGGCCATTTTACTCAAAAATAAAAAGGAATAATTTGTGCGTAACATGGTGACATGTATACGTAGTACGTAGCTTTGAAAAGTTCGGAAACTTAGTTTTGCCTGATTTTTTTTGTGCACAATGATAAAAAATTTCGATTTTGGGCCCAATTTTTCCGGATTCTTTGTTCGACTGTTACTGACAAACGAAAGAAATATAATATAATGGTTTTATTGCAGACAGAATATTTGTCCATAGATGTACATACAAAGTCATAAAAAAAAATCGGAAGAAAGAGCATCGGATTGGAATATTTCAGGTGCATATACTAGAGGGTCTAAGGAAGACTTAGAAAGTGTTTTTAAGAAAATTCCTTACGAACATACTTCGGACTTACATTGTAAGAACGTAATGTGCTACACGTTGACGTTAGTGACGATTTATAACAGGAGTATTAAAGCAAAATTTAACATTATCAACGGTTAGAGAATAGAAAAGTTGGCAATAGTAGTACAAAACTACGGTAATGAAACACAAAGATCCATATTATACTAGCAACTAGCAAGGAACAAATGTTCTCTATTTGCTTTTATTTTTAGCCAGAAATACTCCCATATCAAATTCATCCATGTTGAAGCCGTATTGAAATTAACATAGATAGGTTGGTATTAAAGGATGCGGCTGCATTTTGACGATAACGAAAGTAAAGTTGACTATAGAATGGTGTACGTTCTTTTCTTTCGGTAGTTAGTTTATAGTTGTTAGTCTGAAAATAAAGAATAGATGAACGAAAATGTGTGGCTCAGAACAACGGAGGTTTTCTTTCCCGTGTTTGTAGTTTGTTAGTTTGCTATCGACCTTTGGAGGAGAAATCTCAGTTTGTTTTAGTTCCTGTGTCGGCAAAGTCTTGTGAACATTTGTAATACATTGTTGTGGAAAGAAATATGGGGCGAAAAAGTAGGGCAAAAGTAAGTTTATCGTTGCTGAAAATTTTGATTTGTTTTAGAGTTGTAGTTCGTGTTGGGGAGTTTTGCGGGGAATGAAAGTTATGAAAAAAATTGCGGATATTTATTGCAGAGACAGCAAGCCGCCAATGAAGGTCAAGAGCCAGACAAGCTGTATTCAATTGAGACGTCGGAAGTATATGGGAGGTAGAGCAAAAACAGATGTAATTAAATTTTTTGCCACTTTCAAAATATATATAGGATGATTTAAACTTATTCGTTTTTTTAGGTATTTGCAAACCAACCAAGCGGTTAAAAAAGGAACTCTTTTACTACGGGAAAAACATTTGATTGCTGGCCCAATGCGATCTTCCAATGTTGTTTGTGTTGGCTGTCATTCAGATGTTGTAAATGATAGGAATATGTGAGTTTTGCATAAATAACTTTTGTTTGAAACAGAGTTGAAATATAATAAGAGCACGAATCCACATTGGGTAGAAATTATGAGACGAGCTTGAGAAATGGTTAAACAATGGAGTTTTAAATGTAAAATTTGATGGGATGTGATTTGTACTGAAAATAGTATGAGCTGCCCGCGATGCACTTGGCCCATATGTTCTCTTAAATGTGCAGACTCACATTTTCACAAGGAGGAGTGCAAATTTTTTTGTGCAAAGAAAATACAGGCATGATTAAATACAGATTCTCGAGTTGGTTTTACCCCTCTTTATAGTTATAGCTTTGCTCCTTTTTGGCAATAAAAAGTCTCTCATGGGAAACCATACAAGTGACATTTTTTGTTGCAGTTTAGATCTTTCCAATAAATTATTATATCTAATACTAATGTCATTTACAACCAAACCCCTTTTCTTCCTTTACGAGTTGCATGTCTTCAATTAGCCCCATTACACAAAATGAAGCAAGTACTGTCGGCTACATCAAAATTATTTAACTTTTTTTTTGCTGTCCACTTTTTTGCAGCCTTGTTTATCCGAACTGAAACAGAATGACTTTGGGGCATTGACTGTTTTGCGAGGATTAATGCTTCAGTATCAGGACCCACCTAAATGGAAAGCACTTATGAATCTACAACATCATAATGAGGAAAGGAAAGTTTTACCACTGTGGACACAAAATGAGATTAATGTTGTGGAAGTTATTATAAACATTTGGAAATTGGGGAAATATTTTACTGTTGAGGATTGCCACACGGTAAAAAAACCATAGAACAGTCTTAAACTGCATTATCAGTAAAAAAAATTGGTTGTACGAGAGTGCGAGCAATGCTAATGCTATGTACCGTTTAGGTATGTGGCATCTTGGAAGTCAATGCTTTTGAAATAGGAGATAAACATTCGTTCCGAGGTATTTTTCCAGAAGCTGCTATGATGGCTCATGATTGCATTCCTAATACAACTCATTTTGAAAATTCTGTGGATGGAGTGTTGGATATAAGGGCTGCAATAGACATGCCCCCAGGAACATCGTTAGCAATCTGTTATGCCTTCTCATTGGAGGTAAGCCATGAATTTAGTTAGCATACTATTAGCAATAGAAATAGATATACTATATATTAGCATAGTTTATATCTTATTCCTCATGCATTTTTTACTTTATACTATAATGTAATGTTTTACAGGCAACCAAAGAGAGAAGAAAAATGCTGATGGAAACTAAATTTTTCGAATGCAGTTGCAAGAGATGCAACGATCCGTTTGAGCTAGGAACCTGTATGAGTCTATTTAAATGCATATCGTGTTCATCTGGCTATGTGATAAATAATGGAGTTTCCGAAATGGCGAATGAATGGATTTGTACTACTTGTGATTCAAAGTATGTTATAATGCCAGTGTTGTTTTAATAACTTACAATTGGTGTCAGTGTGAAATGACATTAAAAAAATGTTTTACATACAACAGATTTCCTGAATGGTCGCTAGAAAACATGACTGAGAAATGGCAGCTTGTACAAAAAGACGTAGATGGGATCGAAGATGGTGAAAAATTTCTCAAAAACAGTTTAAACACATTTCATCCGAATCATTATATTCCGTTCAATGTGAAGTTCAATCTTTGTCAGGTAGTAGGATACAGGAATTAAAATGATTAACAGTTGTACCTGCAAGCAATAGTATGACAAATGGACAGATGATAATATAAGATGTTTAATATATCGGATTAAATTGATTTTATAGGCTTATGGCAGAGGAGATGTTCCCTTGGATCAACTGAGCAGTGCTGACTTGGAACGAAAACTTGAATTGTGTCGTGAAGTTATAAAAGTATTGGATGTGGTGACTCCAGGATGTACCATTACTAGAGGACTTGTACTATATGAACTTCAAGCAGCAGAAATAATGGTAGCCCGCCGTTGCATTGAGTCAGGCGTGAAGTTGAACAAAGGGATCTTACGGAGAAAGTTGTTAGTGATCATAAAGATTCTTGAAGAATCCATCTCCATTCTGGAATTGGCACATATTTCTACTTCGGAATATCTCATGGCTCAAGAAGCGAAAAAAGACACTTTGGTAGCACTAAATAAATGGATAAGTTCACTGAAATAAATATAACGCACACATCATCAACTAAGTTTCAATCCTGTCAAATGTTTTTAAAATCAATTTCAGTTTATTAATTTGTCCTATTTACTTCATATATCAATGCCAGGTGGTAAAATTTTAATAAATATTTGAATTCCCCCTATCTATTATGTCGTGGTACGATGACTTCTTTATCTTCATCCTGGGGATGCACTCTTTGAATTATACCGACTGTCTTCAAATCAATACCTAACGCATCTTCCACATAAACTAAAGATTCATGACCCATTTTTGCCTGTATTTTATTTCTTGGGATCACACTAAAAGATCGATCCATTGCATTCAGAGCTGGAAGTGGAAACTTCAATTTTGACTCATTGTATGTAAATGGTCCAGCAGTTATTTGAAAGGATTGAAAAAATGAAATATTCTGATGAGTGCCATCATTTTCCGTACAAGACTCCAGTGCTTGATCCTCACAATAAACTAATGCACATACCTTCCAAGAAAACAATTTTGTCCCATCTCCAGCTGTTCTCATTCCATCAAAGGCCATCAATCTGTATTCTCCATTCGTATCAATGTTATTTTTAACTCCTTTGTCATAAATTACTGTAATCACTGTAAAATCTAGCCGACAGCAAAAATTCGAATCAGTGCAAACATTCACTGAAGGATTTAAGGGATTCACTTGAACTGTTGTATAATTTTCCAAATTTTCGCTCAGCCAGAAATGACCGTCATCTTCATTTCTATAAGATAATGAAGCCATGATCCTTTCATTTGAATCAATCTTTAACAGGTCACAATTTTCCACCGGAGTAAAAGGAGCAACTGCATACACAATATTGGTCCCTGAATTTGGATCAAATGTGTGATTTACAGAACCACAAAAACCTGAGAAAATGCCACTTCCCAATTGACCTCCATTCGGCCTGTGATAACCTGAAGCTAGTAAATTGGATTCCGTTGAAAAAGCCCACATGGATTGAGTTTGAATTCCTGTGCAGACAAAAAAATACAGCTTATTTCATAAAAATTCCGAACTATACAGTGAGATTTTTCTCATTCGGTGAACAAAACAAATCAAGTTAATGCGCGAAGCGCATGTGTGACTTGACTTACGCTTACTTACCCATGACAAATGGCAGCGCATCGAACCAAGCGGCGGTAAAAATGAAATTCCGTACACCTTCAGAAACTAATCTGATTGCTGGCTCATAATAATTCACATCGAAGCTGATAAAAAGACCAAAATTGACTCCGAAGTCAGTAATAAATTTACAACCTTGTTGTCCATCGGGTGCGATATCAAATTGATCTTCGAAATACAAATGCCGCTTGAGACATTTGGCTACAACATTTCCTTCCCTGTCAAATACTACATTCGTATTGTATTGCCAAACATTGTCGTCTGGGCATGTTTTCATCGTTTTGGAATTGCAATTTCGAATTTCTCCAATATTCACAACCACATAGATGGAATGATTTTTAGCAGCGCAGGATAATTCTTCAATGGGTGGTGAAGAGGCAGCAATGTTTGTGGTACAGGGATTCAATCCAATTTCAGGTACTTGCAATAAGTACGGTTTCGACAAATTCCGATCTGTTGGCATGCTTAATGTACTGAGTCCGTATTCTGGGAACACGACGATATCTGCATTCTGTAAAATGGGCAAGGTTTCATGTGGCAATTTACTGTCTGTGTTTTAAAATAACGCTGGTTCTGGTGAAAGAGTATGGGTGAGGTTTTACTATATAAAACACAATTTTTTACTCATACATTGTGGCAGTACTGCGGTGTCGCATAATCATTGAAGAGTGTATAAGTGTATATATACACAGAAAGCAGAAACTCAGTTGTCGGATGTGTGTTTGTGGTTTTACACACTTAGAGATTACGCAAAAGTAGGAGAGGGGATTGCAAATGGTCACTATACACTATCAAAAAATGCCTGAATTGTTTTTAGGCGTATTAACGATGTTTACGGTGACTATTTCAATGGTGGCATGGCATATGATATTAAAGTCATAATGTACGGAAACGAGAATACGTATCGAGACTATACATATCATTAAGGATTGACTTTAAGTGACTAACCCTAACCTATCATTGAGCTGTAATCTTGGTGACCAGGACCACAGCCGCAAGTGGACTGCACAAAAATGATCTAAAACTATTGATAAACGCGTCAGTTTAGAGAAAATTTAAGAGAAAAATGTAATTTATCACTGATCAAAAATTTCGAAAGTGTAAAGCCAATATCTATCAATAATACGTTTCAAACTTATGCATTTCTTTCAACGCCTGTGTGGGGCTCAGCAAAGTTGTACCATACCTTTTTAAACTGAAAAATGAGCATTGAGAATATTGCCACATTCCACAAAAGTTTACTGATTTCGCGATTAAATATGTATAAATTGACGACTCATCGGGGGCAGCCAAATCACATGAACATGAGGCAATCCTTTCAGTTTGCAAGTAAAGTGAACGTAAATCATGACAAATATATAGTGGAGTTCAGAAAATAAAGCATAGCATAGCGTGCATATAGTTATGAGGCATTGTAATTTGTGTATCAGTTGCGATTGCTATGAAGCTCTGTAAATCTAAGACATTTATCTTACATCGATCTAAACATAACGGTAACTATCTTATCTGAAATGGGCATTACATTAATATATCTTACTTGGGATGATGCTTCGGCGACAAGACTGAGATATTTTCTTCCATTTGTTCTTAAGATTTCTTCTGGTGTTGTACCATCATCGAATGAATCAGGTTGGTATTCAACCACAGCGGCCTTGTATTTTTCCTATAGTAGAAGATATTTATGATCAATAGTGAAACTAAAAAAGTCTTTTTGAATGTTTTCGAATGATCGTCATAATATATGGATTTACTTTAGTTGGTCAAATGAATAAAATACTCAGTAGAAATTCTTACCGCTCTACTGAACACAAGAAGGCAAAGAATGAGTAAACATTTCATCGTTTTTGAACTAAAAACGAAAGATTTGCATTCAATTTCCTGCAAAAATGCATGCGTGTGTGTGCAAATGAAAACATATGTAATTCCGCTCGAAAAGAGCCAATATTACAAGTTTTTTCTTGCCACCAGGTAATAAGTATGGTTCTTATCAGTTAAGTTAAAAATGAGACATAAAGTGTCATATGATAATGACTTTTAATCAACGAAAATAAGTTCTGTTATGATTTATCTACAGTATACACACACACATTATCGTAAAGAAGTACAGTTTTTAGGCATGACGCAGAAATTAATTTGATTTTTGCGCAAACCTTTCAAGTTAAGATTCATAAACATTAATATGCACATTTAAAATTTTAATATCAGCTTCACGGCGAATCAGAAATACTTTCTGCTGCAGGAACAATTTTTTTAATTGACTCTGCTTCTGCAGGTTTCCCATCATTCTTCAGGAGTCGGCCACAAGTGTTAAGTTCTGGTTGGTGCAAACAAATCTCTCAAAAAAGGATAATGATGATGACTATTCGTCGATGAATTCAGGGTTCGTAAAAATCATTTGGAAAAATATCAATCAACTTCATGTCTAATTTGTTTTTGAGTTTTAGTGCATATAAGCATGACATTTTTCCATAAATATCATAATTTCAGATATCTCAACAGGATAAATCTGCTCCTCAAAAAAATCATTTTTATAGCCCAGTGGTCCCAAATCATTTGGAATCAAAGTATTATTCTCAAGATCTAAAATTTTGGTCGGGACAGGCAAATCCAGACTATGAAATGTTTTTTTCCAGGAAGAATCATTTGGAGAGCTGAGGTCCTCCCACGCCCGCCCACATCCACGGAAAAATTAACATGCTTATGGTATGAAGCATATAAAAACACATGCAAATTATATTTAATTATTATTTAAAAATCAGTTGTTTTTACCCAAATGGTGATAAAGTTGACTTTTGTAAATTGGTGATAATGTGGTGCAAAAAAACACCTCCTACGTCCTATTACCATAGAAAACGAATCGTAGCTGTTTATAGAAGCCCAAAGCCGTATAAAATTATGTCTGATTGCTGTTTTAACACACGTAAGATACAAAACGCGCGTTTAATTTTGAAATGGACCAATCAGAGCATCTTCTGCACCAGCTCTGCACCAATGAGTGTGTCTTCTGCACTTTTCTGCTCAGCTGCTATACCCAACGTCACAGACATTGCTATGCATATTTTTTGTGCTTCCCGTAGAACATGTACTACGACGTATTCCCTGCTATTACATGAGATGTACTTGAAGTCGGGTGGTTTTGAGACCGTAGTAAAATTATGTACACTGCATACTTGCAAGCGTGGCGGGAATCAAAATTCGGAAGTTTTGATACGGATAACAAACTTGGGTAGTTCAGGCAAGCCGACCTTCTACTCCACTCAATGCTGGACTAACGGTCGGGGGACACTGCTATCCCAAACACCGCGGGCCACATGCAATTTGCTTGTTGTATGATATCTCAAAACTTTGTCAACCAATTGAGATAAATTTGGTATCAAATGAAAGCCCAACACGTTTTCTTCATGTTAGGGCCAAAAAAAATGATCACATGATAATTGGTAATCAAATAAATCAACCTAAAAAATGGTATTCGGGTATACGCAATTAATACTGGTATATGTGCATTATATAGGAGAGCCAAAATACTACTGCACATAGCACAGCTCCGACTTTCGTATTACATTTTGCGTTCCGATCAAATGCACTATGTAACATTGAATTCCCAATGCGCGCGAAGCTAGCAAATAGTTTTTCAGGCAAAAGCAGTTTCCGCAGTGCTCTAGTGCTCTGGATAGGACCGTCCCTCAACTGTGAACGTAGTTCGTAGTTGGCTTGCTTAACTAAACTTGGGTCACACTCAATTTAACATAAGTTTGTGCTATTGTTCTTTTCCAGGAAAGTAGGGTTACAAAGAGGTAACTTTTTAATTATCTATAATCAAAACCAAAAATCCAAGCTAACGAAACACAAAAGAGCAATGGCACAGTCTCCTAAACGTATAAAATTGTCGGAAGACGAGCCATGCAGCTCTACCATTTCGTACAGGAGTCAAATTGGGAATCCAGAGTGGCAAAAGAGATTCAGAACATCGTGGGATGAGTCCACGGAATTGAAAACATCGGACGTGAACTTATATAGTGCACCATTCAAGCATGCTGAGGTTTTTGATTTCATTGATGACAAAGAATTTTTGACGGCTTTAATGGATGAATTGAAAAGTATACCGTTGCAAGAGAAAGCTTCAGATTTGTTTCAGTTTCATCAATCTGACGATCTAAAGGCCGTTGATTCACCATGTGTAAACTCATTCAGGTATAAATGCATTTTCTTTCCACTGGAATATTCATGAGATGGCATAAAAGCTTGTAGATTTAATCCTGTCGATTGTGCATGATTCTTTCTTTTCAGGTCCTTCATGTCATCAGAAATGGGGATCATAATGAAGTCATTAACGGGTTTACCTTTAAATGGTGTAGTTGACATGTTTTTGTCTCGTTATGAAAAAACAGGTGCTACACTATAGTCCCACAGTCGATTTTAAAATATACATGAACTCATGTGGAAATGTAGGGCTTCTTTGGCATATATCCGTAATTTTCCTTCATATGTGCATAGATTTTCTTTTGTGTCACGATGATGAATTGGACTCACGAAGAATTGCTTTTATGCTTTATTTGACTAAAGACTGGAAAGAAACCTATGGAGGAGGACTGGATATTTACACAGCTACAGGTACTACTTTATCAAGCGCTCACTTCATTTTAAGCAAAATAACAGTAGAGATATTTAGTAGCTCATACTAAAAAAATACGTGCAGATAAAATGCTTCCTGAGAAAGTTTGCAAAACGGTGTATCCTCAATACAACAAGTTGGTATTTTTCGAAGTCGGTGTAACTTCATTTCACAAGGTAAATGGAAAGATAATTTTAGGAGTTGTTATTATTTAATTAGCGCGTGTTAGATTCTAAATATTTTAATAATCATAGGTTCAAGAAATATTAGAAGCGGGTGTAGAGCGATATGCACTAAGCGGATGGTTTTATGGGGACCCTTTGCCCAGACCAACTGTAGAAATTCCATCTGACTCCGTGTTTTCTTTACGTGACTTTATTTCCCCCCAAGAGGTTAAGATTGCACAAGTAGTGTTTTTAATCCCAAAATAATATATTTGTTTCTCATATTGGTTGTCTTACTTAAAATAGGACATTTTTAAGAAAACTGTGAACCCCACATACCTTACAGAAGAAACAGTTGGAGACATCAATGAGCAGTTAACTGAAGAATCTGAAGTTCTACTCCCAGGATTTTTGAACGAAGATATTTACAAATCTCTTTGCACAGCAATCGTAGAGTCAGATGTCTCGTCAAAAATTTTCTCTTCAGCGGGTCCTCCTAACCTCAAATCATATGAAAAGGCTCTGATAGGTCCTCCTGAGAAAATCGATATAGCGAAAGAATCTACAGATGCCCTATCAAATATACACAAATTCTTCTATTCCCAGGAATTTTTTGAATTCTTAGAAAAACTTACTGAATTCCCATTTACATCTGATGAGAAACTAATTCACGTAAAATCCGAACTCAGAAAATTTTCTCATGGATCATACACTTTATTACAATCAGGTGGGGAAAAACAAACAGGGAATGTTCTAGTGAGCAATGGAAAAAGTGCTGCTAAAAATGATGATCAGGATGACGAATTGGAACCAAACTTGGTTGATGTGATATTTTTTTGTTCCTCTAATTGGGATGAAGAGAGAGGAGGTTTAACAATTTATTCTGCAAACGATGGAGTTCAATTGATCACAATTCCCCCGGAAGGGAACTCTTTGGCTATCACAGTGAGAGCTGAAAATGTTAATTCCTATGTGAACTATGTAAATTACTTAGCCGGTGAAGAAATGTACTTTGCTTATACCATGACATTTGAATTCACTGATCATGTGCTGGTAACTAATGATTAAGAGAAATATGTAAACCCATTTTACATTGAAATTAGAATCATTTATTCATTCACGTATGGAAAACAATCCATTGTAATGGGAAACTAACACATCACACGTGACAAAATAATACATCTTTGTGTATAAAAGCAAGATGGAATAATAAATAAGTTTTTCTGATAAAAAAGGTAACAATTTACTTTGCAGTACTAAAGGAACATGTAACGTAACTATAAAAACTAAACTCACTATTTTGAAAAATAACTTTGATTGATTGCAGCACACGCTACCAAATATATACGTACGTACATAGTACAACAAGTATTAAATGCATACAGTTGGAGTTTTTGCAGCCTACTAAAAGTTGGCTTGAAACATTATTCTACAAACTACAATATAATAACTTGGATCAAACATTCTATGTAATGCATAATGCATCACAATGGCGGAAAGACATTAGAGAGCCATTAAGGAATGAAAAATATTTACATTTCAAGTCAACCATTCATCCTGTGACTACTTAAATTATGATTATAGATGCATGATTACTGACTGTGCATAGTGGACAAATCAAGGAACAAAGCAGGTGGAAGACTGGAGTGAAGACTGAAAATAGATACTAAAATCATATCGAACTAATAATAAACAGATCAAAAACATCAAAAAATAAAATACCTTTCTTTAAAAAAATGCAGCAACTAAACGATTTGAAATTCGTGAAGAATCCCTTACTGTGTTAAGTGCTCCTATAATACTTGAAATTAAAAGTATTGAAAAAAACAAAATAGGATATTCCATTTCCCAAGAATGACAAACCATTACGTACAATAGCATTCATAAGGAATGTGTCATTAGCAGACCAAAATACTAGTCGATATTATTATTTGCCATTGCCGGCTGAACTGGAAGGGGATAATGAGCCGGACAAAACGTGTCAAATGAATCGTAGTCCAAACTCCACCCATTCGATTTGGCACAAGGATAGTGTACGATTTGTCGGCAACCTCTCTCGTAGCATGAGATTGACGCTCCAAGTCGTCCACAATGTATACAATTGAGTCCACCGGCGTCATTTACTGCTTCCTCTAGGTTACGAATAGTTGAGCCAATTAACACAGCTCTTGGTGTCCACAAAATACAGTCTAAAAAGAAGTAATAACACGTTAATGGTACTCAACAAACAATTCAATGAAACCTAACTCAAACTTTAAATTTTTACCACTATGAAACCAAGTTTCCCGTTTCCCTTTTGCATTGGTACCATTCGGACTTCTGCCACTTTTCTTCTCAGCAACAAAATATGGACCAAATAAATCTCCCAATTTCAAAGCATGAGGGCCAAATCCACAAAAAGTACATAGCCAGGGGATACTATTATCAAACTCCATAGACGGTTTATCCTATAATATTGATTAGAATTACAATTCACACTTTAGGTACAACGAATTGCATAAAATATGCACGTCCGTTAATTACATACCTTTGTTTTAGGATCTTGATCTACTTTCTCCTGGACACCATTCCTGTAGAATTTGACTTTGCCACGAACAACCCTCAGAGATGGACCATTCAGTTCTTTATTAACTTTCTTAGCAACCGCTTTTTTGGACCCTACACTTTTATCACCACCCATCCCTGGCTTATTCCTCCTCTTTTTAACTACGCTTGGTACTCCAGTAGGTTTCCTATCATTGTCACGCACATCAATAACAAGGGAACTATCTTCTGTTAAGTTGTCTTTACTGTCCCATACATTGCTTCCAGCTCCACTGCTAACTCGTTTTTTCACCTTCGTTTTCGCATTACAAACCCCCACCTGTGGATCGCTCACAGCGGCTCCTCCAGTCTGCATGTTCAACAAAGCTTCAGCAACTTCCTTTTCCAAGGCTTCCTTTCTTTTCTGAAAATCCAATTTACTCTGATGTGCAATCTGCTTGCTCAATGATTGTCGTCTATTCTTCCCAACTTTCCCATCTTTTTTGAGATGCTCATCCATGCCAAATACGCTTCCGCAACTACTTGCAGCATCGCTGTTGTGTGTGGAAGACCCAGCATCATTTCCCATAGGAGCATGTGCCATGTTGCCTTTGAAATCAGATGTCACAGGTGGCGGTGCCCAAACCAGAGCTCTCATTGGGCCTTTGGATCGATCATTATGCTCAGCTGAGAACGAGGTAGAGACAAAATCGTAGGGAGATTTTGGTTGGCTTTTCACATCAATAATACTTACTTCATCATCATCTCCAGATTTTAAATCCTGTTTTCTTGATCGCTTTTTCTTCCCAGAAACCTGTTTACTACTTCGTCTCTCTTTCTTTAATTGCTTCGTATCCTCAGTAGACAACTTACGTTTTTTAAAGCTGCTTGAGGAAATATTAAGCTCAACAGGAGAACACATGTTGGACACGACCGAGTCAATAATGTCGTTCTCAACAGATCCAACAATTTTTACCCCCGTGGATGGTTCTCTCTGCGGTGTAGCCCTCAAGACTCGTTTTCCTTTTCCTGAATCAGTAGAGGAACCAATATGTTCATCTTCCTTTTCTTTGTCAGGTTTGCCCAACATGGCGATTTCTTGTTCCAATGCCTCCTTCCTCCGCTGCAACTCGAGTTTAGAATCCAACTTTCTTTTTTGTTCTTTGACTGACTGTCTTCTCTTCTTCTTTAACACGTGTACAACTGACAAATCCCCAACGTGAACAGCGGGCGAAGAAACTGAACTCGTACTATCCATTCGCAGCTCTTCAGATGTATTAGGGAATGAAACGGCTAATTCGTCTGTACGTGGTGTGGGACTGGTAAGATCCATTACATTTTCGTCTAATGAGACTAGCGCATTTGATTGAGATTTTGACTTTCTTCCTCCTCGTTTCTTAGGTCCTGGAGTGGCCACTGCTTCTTTTGTTGGAGATACAGTTGTAGTCACCGTGGTAGTAGTAGTAATACTTTCGGAAGGTAGAACGTCGACGGAGCTTTCTTCAATTTTGGTGTCACTTTGATCAATAATCGATTTCTTTTTCCTTCCCTTGGGTGATTTTGCTTTGGGAAAATCCGATTCATTAATATTTCTATTAGTAGTTTCACCTTTTATCGGACTATTTGATTTCGATCGTCTACCAAGACCTTTCTTTTCACGAGCTGGACTGAGCGAACCTTCGATTTCGGTAGAAACAGCATTACTTTTCTCAACTGAGTCTTGCCTTTGTTTACCTTTCGCATCAGGAGAATTTTGAGACTGTCCTTTTGGAGGACGCCCCAATCGTTTCCCAAGTTTAGAAAATTTAGAACCCCTCGGAGAGCTTCCCTCTTTCTCTGGCGTCGATAGTAAGCTCAAGCTGCTCTCAAGTGATCCTTCTTGACTGTCAGTAGTGACACCACTTTTGGTCAAATCTTCAGTACCTTCACTTAAAATATCACTACCGACTTCCGATTTTTTCCGTTTTTCTCGTTTCTTCGCTTTTGACTTGGTTTTAGGAGGCGAGTTGATATCAAAAGAACTTACTTCAATAATTTCGTTCAACTGCTCCCCAATACTTTCTTCCGCCTTTGATTCCTCATCTTCAGACTCCTATTGAAAAAGTAGAATAAAAACATTCGTTCAAAAAATGTCTAAAAGTTTACTACAGTCTACAGTACAATACGAACGAGTAATATACTCTTAAAATAAAACAAACCTTAGTAGCATTTTTGCCTTTCTTCCTATTTTTTCTCCGACCTTTAGTAGGTACAATTGCTTTCTTCTTTACCACCACAGCAGCTTTTTTGGCCTTTCTCCCTCTTTTTGGACTGACTTCCGTTGAAGTAAGTTTTCCTTTACGAGATTTCCCAATTCCTTCACCCGAGTCATTAAGACTCAAAGTTTCATTCACTTCGTCAGACTTTTTGCCACTCCTAGATCTGGTTTTCTTTCCAGTCTCCACACTCGCCTCTCTTTGTGGAGTTTTCCTAAGACTATGAACACTAGGTTTATCAGAAATCGTTTCGATTTCATTGCTTAAAGCTCCCTTTCTTTGCAGTGATTTTTGTCGTCCTTCCACCTTAGATTTCCCTTTATCATCAGTAGCTTTTTGATTTTTCTTTGGACTGTCTTCTTCATCCTTTCCCATTGGAGTTCCATCATTTTCTTTAAGACTTTTTCTACCACCCCTCTTCTTCTTAGGTGATTCTGAAGTGGGCAATTCAAATTCTTCATCAAAGCTGTACGCATCTTTTTGGTTTTCTTGAACTAATGATGTACTTTTAGACGCTTTAGACTTCACGGCCAAACCTCGAGTGGGGGAAAACATGGGGACAGCAATAGGCGAGCCTGCCATTAATATTTCGTCCAAGGTCTCCTCTACAACTGCTACTCGAGGTGAATTCGACCGAAAGAATGTACTTTCTCTACCACTTGAATTCCGCGTTCTCTTTATTTCTATCTCATTTGGCGCAGCATAGTTCAGCGATGTGGGTGGAGGCGCAATTGCAACTTCTGGCATCTCTTTTGACTTGGATTTTCGTGGTTTTCTTACCGGAGTGGGTTGATTGGGATCTCTTGGTTTTGGAGGACGACCTAATTTCTTCTTTGGTTTCGATTCACCCTCGGAAGATATAGGGCCTACTGACTTTCTACCTTTCTTCCTAGGAGAAGTTACGGCTTCTATGCTATCATTATGCTCATCTGAGCCATTGGCTTCACCCTTACGTTTACGAGGACCTCGTTTTGTCTTTTTCTCTGGTTCACTATTTGCAGTCGGTGATTGTAGCCCACTGGAATCAGAATTTTGTTGTTCTTTCATCATCTTGCGCATATTTGCTTTTGTCCGAGCTCCTTTGGTAGCATTCTGCAATCGGATTACATAAAATATTAACGTTAACACAGCACAGTCTTTTGTTATTGGTGCTATTGTGATATTACAGTTGAAAAAATTCGGAGTAGTAAATGAAATAGTATTTCTTTATTTGAGCTTCAAACACACTAGTGAAGAGATGATGTGCAAAAGTTGCACATGTATTCAACAACCTCTGCCCCTCTTCCTTTCTCTCCTTTTTCCTTTTCTCTTTAAAAATACTATACACTATCCGCGCAAAAACATTTACAATCAGAAGGTATTTAGTACTTGCCATTTGTTTCAATCCACTGGTTCAAACACACAAATTTTAATAAATTAATTTCATGAGCACACTTAAATTCAAATTCGAATGACGAAGGCACTACGGCGAATCATTCATTTCATCCAAGCACCGATCGAGGAATTTTTTCAGCCCGCTCTAACATATTCAACCTCAATCAACCTACACAAAATCGACAAGACTGACTGACCAGCTAAAACCAATTCAAAGTGAGTGACAGTTGATAGTGAAATCAATACAGTACCGCTGACAAAAGGTATTCAACTATCATCAACATAAATAGCACTGATCACTGATCGTCAAATTTAGCACCATCATAGTTAAAAATGTACATCCAATTTTCAAACAGTCGTAATAATTTTGGGGAAAGCGGGATTAAAACTCCATGTGCGCAGCAGCACACACTGGATACCAAGGTCAGTTGTGTGACGACTACATACGACTATGAACATGAACTACGAGCACGAATAGAGCAAAATGAAAACCCATGTATGAGCGATGAGCGATAGTAAATCCAAAATGCAAGCATCTTTGCTCTAGGTACTACTTTACACACAACACAATCCTGAATCCTGATTCATTCACAGATAATCAAGAAAGGATTTTTGCAGCGTGACTAGATATTACATAAACTAAACTAACTCTGCGTTTTACAATCATACATCTACATTAGTTAATTTTCAGTTTCAGTAACTACAAGTTAACTGTAAATCTGTTTTGCTTCTGCTTCGCATTTTGCAACTTTATAGATGCTGCGACTCACATTTCTATTCTCGTCTACATAGGGTCAATGCTCAACTATAGCCAAAATTGCAATTTTCAGAAACGCTACAATAAATGCTCTCACTTATAGCCATCAATTACTCAATACTATTTTAAAACACTCCACCGCATTATAATGTACTACAAACTAACTCTTTTATGGGACTGAAGGAAAATTCGCTAAACTAGAAACGCCAATGATAAAAGAATTAACAAAACTACCTGCATCATCACTGGCATCATATGCCCATTCTTATGGCCATGTGAATCATCGAATTGGCCCACACTCTGTAGAGACCCATCAACAATGTCAATTCGATTCCCGTCACTACTAATATTCCCATCAATAATTTCCTTGCCACTCCTGGAAGAAGAAATAGATACACCAGTGGAGTCACCACCATCATCACTACTAGCCCCACTCTTAATCTTTTCTACACCATTAGTCACCAAGTTCTGTTTCTTTCCCACACTATTAATACCAACATCAATTCCACTGCTATTTGCCACAATCGCCGCCACCGCACTAGTTTTCCTAGCACCAATCTCACTAGCTTTCCCAAATGCTGACAAAGTTGAAGACGAGAGTAATAACCCTTCAGTAATATTCGTAGAGTAACTAACACAAGAAGATGAGGAAGAGGTTGTACTTCTCGGACTTGGACTCTGAACCGGACTTTGACTAACAAAGCGAGACAAGTTGGACAATGGTTGCTGCTGCTGTGGCGGTTGCTGAGGATGATAATGGTCCGCAAAGGGATGATTTGTGTGTTGCACTGATGGTTGTTGCGGTTGCTGCATGTACGAATAAGGGCTGGGAGATGGGGGTGGGTATGTTGGGGAATGGGGACGACCATAGTAATATGGATTGGGAGATTGCATACCGCTAGTGGCAGACGGAATCATATTCTGGGGTTGATGATGCTGCTGTGGCAATTGCTGCGGTTGCTGAACATGATGAATGTGGTGCATGTTATGATTCTGCGATTGCTGCTGCTGGGGAGTATTTGCCGGAGTATAATAGGTTTGTGGGTAGTATTGAGGATGAGGCTGATGATGTTGTGGAGGAGCCCCATGGGGTGATTGAGCTGGTGGCGGATGTGTCAAATGTGACGGCGGGGTTGGAGCTGGTCCAGGATGATAACCATGAGCATAATAGCCGCCACCAGGGTGGGTTGGATATGCTGAAGGGATTGGTGCTACATGATGGGGTGAATGCATTGGTGGGGGGATTGCTGACGAGTTCCCAGTTGGTTGCTGCTGTGGGGGCCCCATAACTGGAGTCGGGCAATATCGACTCCCAGAATCCATTTTGGCAAACTTTAGTTATTGGTATTGTCAATTTAGATTTAGAATTCTACTCGAATTCTTTTAACCCATTCTAATTCACGTCAGAAAGAATGTTCACTCGAGTATTGTAACCCATTCAAGTCACGTCAGTCAGGCGAGTCAGATGATCAATGATATTTATGATTGCAAATCAAGTCATCTGCAAATTCAATCACGACCATGAACATAAGACTTCACCATTCGATTGTTTTCAAATCCTGAAGAAAAAATATAAATGTTAAATGTTATTACACTCACCAAATTTCGAGTATCCTAAATTAACAGTACGAGTCAACGCTCTTATACACAGTTTTAAAATCCAGACTAACTTACATTTCACAGTAACTAGTAAAACACTTTGAAATGATAAAATGACTTACACTTGGAGGAATTACAACTACACTTTCTCTCGAAAATACACTTAAAATCAGTTGGATTTAACGAGAAGAAAATGAGCGCTCTTCACTACTTCGAAACCACTGAAAGAATGTGCGCTTCTCCTAAAGTTGCAAGTTTGTTCATATTTCAATTTTCCCTTATCTACCACCGTACCCGTGTTTTTCCCTCTAACACTTTTTGTGAGCCATTTCCTTGGTGTATATACATATCAAACTGCTTCATGCTTTAACCATATACTACAATCCAGCCAAACTAACTTAGTATTTTAGGCTTGGTGAGTATGTATGAATTTTTTGGTTTCATACGTGTACTGTATCTCTACTAGTGGACTTTTGGCTTTATTTCTGTTGTACAGCATTTGTGGGTTTATTTGGTAAGTAAGTAGCCCTTGTGTAACATAGCAAGTTCAAGACTGCAAGTGTATAACCGAAAATAATTCCCACGCATTCATTATATCATGTTTCTCCTCCTTGTGAAAGAATAAATGGAAATAAATTTGCATTCAATCTATTTCTGCAATTCGAAATTCAGAAAAGTTAAACTTTTTTTATCAGACTCTGAATTTTTATGAGCGTAATGCTGGATTTTTTAGCTAGCATCGTTAAGTTTTTTTGACAGGGTACAGAGGTATGGAATTTTGTATGTCGAAAATAGAATTTGACTCACAACTTGTACAGTAGTTGAGAGAAATGTTCGTCACTTTTACTTACGCGTACTTAAGAAATAATATTTTCAAGAATGCTTGCCTCACCGAGTACACATCTTTCTCTTTTCAAGTTCAACTCATATAAGTTTGGAGCGTAGTTCACCCTAGATATGGTATTTCAATCGATTTTATCCTACCGAGGGGGGAAGTAGTTTCCACAGCATCTCTCTACTGTCATTATAGTTGCTTTGAAATTAGGTGCGAGCAGTACGTTTCTCTAGACTGTAGAAAGATAGAACGCTATAGTCCACGATTTAGTAAGTTGAGTAAGCAGCTAATAGATGCAGTGTTTATATCCAGGTGGAAAATTTATTGTGGAGTGGAGTATAAGCGCATAAGGTTCACTTGCTAACTAAATATTACAATAAAAGAGTTGTGAGCATAGTGCAATACGATTCTTCCGCAGATGAGATTAACATACATGATGATATTTAATTCTTAGAAAATATCGGGACAACTTTTTTATTGGTTTTAATGTTTTCCATAAGCACGCAGGGTGCAATAGTTAATATCTTCACAAACGGGATAGCGGCGTAGGTCCGCACACGTAGTCACTGGAAATCTTCTTTATGGTGTTCACACCTTTTAATATAGAATGAGTAAATTTACATTAAATTATTAAGATTCGATACACCTCATAGCATAGATTCTTTTTACCTGTCAAAGCCATAGTTAAGTCCAACTCATCTCTTAAAATTGTTAAAACTTTTTTAACCCCTTGTTCTCCATCTACAGTGAGACCCCAGAGTGCTGGTCTGCCGATAAACACCTGCGTGCACAATACAACCAATAAATCGTATTTTTTCACTTTATCCCTATGAAAGATTTATATGATTCCCTAGGATCATTGCTGTACCATATTTGCTCCCAATGCAAGTGCTTTGTAAGCATCTGCACCTGTTGAAACTCCTCCATCCAGATAGATTTCACATCTTCCATCTACTTGTTTAGCAATTTTTGGCAACGCATCGATCTAATTTAAAAAACAGCGAGTCGTTAACACATGCAATGGATTTAGCACAGTTTTAACTTCTGATATTAATAACAAACCGTAGATTCTACAGTGTCTATTTGACGGGCTCCGTGATTGGAAACAAAAATTCCGGAAACTCCGTGTAAAATTGCGAGCTCTGCATCTTCTGCAGATAGAACCCCTTTTACGATCACTGGCAAAGTTGTGATTCTGACAAACAAATTGCGGATTTTTATTAACATTTACCTTCAATTGAATTACGACTACGATGCATTAGTGCGTAGGAAAAATTGCGCAATCTTAAAAAAACAGAAATTAATGCATGTAAATTTGCTCTTACTTTTTTAGCCATTCAACGTCGGCCCAAGTCAGGCTCTGGTCCATTAGTGCATCTAGCATTTGCATTGCAGATCCACTTTCAGTTTTATTCAATGCACTTGCGTTGCTGCTTTCAAAATTAGCTAATCTAGTAAAATGAAGTGAAATTGATTAATATAACATATAGTAAAACATAAACATAAACATTAGGTAAGCAACATTAAAAATACAATTCATATATTATAATTGGGAAACTATATTATAGTATCCCAATCCCAAGTGTCTATAAAATCCTACATAGAAGATAACAAATTACTTTAAATGTGGAGGCAAGTGAAATTTGTCGCGAACATTGGATCTGCGTTTCCCAAAGTACGGAGCATCTACAGTTAGTACCAATGCTTCGAATCCAGCTGCTTCGGCCCTCTTCACTAAAGATTTTGATAAATTCCTGCATTATGACAAATAAAAAAATATTCATGACCCATTATTGATTCATCACCTAGTCACCAAGTTAAATACAAAGTATTGCAATGCAGTGGAAATGAAATTCGGATTTCGGATTCGGATGAAAATTAATCTATACCTATCTTTGTACACATAAAGTTGGAACCATTTACGACCGTTTGGTGTCGCTGCCGCCACATCTTCTAAACTGGTGGTAGATATGGTAGAAAGGATGTAAATTGTGCCCATTGCTTCAGCAGCTGGATTGTTCGAGCGAACAAATAAATGATTATTCGATTTAATTTTTTAGCCTGACAAACAATGAAATTAAAAATCTGAAAAATTATATTTTTACCTCTAGCATTCCCACATTCCCCATCAGGATGAGCCAATTTTTGCATAGCACTTGGCGAAATTCCAATAGGAAAAGAAACAGGTTTACCTAAAACTGTGGTTGTCAAAGAACGCAGTGAAACATCTCTCAAAATTCTTGGATGAATGATCCATCTATTAGAAAAAAGTTGATAGGTTAAATTGTGAGATTTTTGTTGCAAGATCAAAAACAAGGGCTATAGTTCCAACCGTTGAAAAGCCTTTTTATTGTCTTGCAACGTGAATTCATCGTCTGCACCACTTTTATAATATTGAAGAGTATTATTGTCCAACAGTTTGAAAGCAGCCTTTTCAAAATCTGTGATGCACACTAATTTATCCATTTTGTTTTGTGAATGTTTCAAAGAAGTCTCAGAACTGTATACTATCGTGTCTTGTAACTAACTAACTAGCTTTTTCAATTTGGTTCATCATATAAATACGCTCTATTTATGTATACTGTAGTATGCATTTATTTCAAAGTTATCAATAGCTAGAATTTAAGCTTATGATAAGCCTTTTGACATCATACTCATAAGTACGACAAAATAAGTATGTAAATGGTACTAATGACCAATGTCAAATCAAATGTGTGTAGCTATGGACGACAATATATTCGGAAAAACTGTGCATGAACTTTATGAGATTTTCCAGCGCGATTTGACATTGACACTATGTAATCAGATTTTACAACTCCTGTAACCAAGTTGATCTCTGATCTTTCTAAAAATTTGCTTGTAAGTTATGCACGCTAAACTTAATTACTACGTGACTTAAGGCACAATTTTATGGTGTAAGATTTATTTAAACGTCACAAAATGAGCAAATATAAAAAATGCATTTAAACTTTTATTTCTTCACAGCATTATCATCCATGCGAAGCACTATTTGTCTCGTCGTCTAGCCGAGCATGAAATCCAGTCTGCTCAGAAATGCGAAAAAAAAAGAGGAAAATTTTTGCAAATTTATAAATCCCAACTAATTTATTTCCATTATTAGTTTATATAAATTGCTTGTCCATTTCATGCCAGCTTCTCAGTGCAGTTTAACATTTCACCCTTTATCACAAGCAAATGCCGATTTATTTATTTATTTATTTATTCAAATACGACAATCTTGACTAGCTTTGGTTCATGTGTATAAACTACCTTTTTTGCGCTATGTAATCGACCAAACTGTTTCTCCCTTCACAAAACTTCTCCAATAAATATTACGAATCTAATACTCGATTACTACGGAC
>Ga0210040_10003248_pt1 | contig 22163 bp, 26 predicted proteins | sample CryGeyCG12114_NA_FD_185462 | JGI IMG/M metagenome (GOLD analysis project Ga0210040, IMG submission 185462) | Groundwater microbial communities from aquifer - Crystal Geyser CG19_WC_8/21/14_NA (SPAdes) (version 2) | ecosystem: Environmental > Aquatic > Deep subsurface > Groundwater | place: USA...
TGATACAGCAGTTTATGTGCCGCGGCTGCGGACGCATTACGAAGAGGTCGTCAAGAAGAGTCTTGGCGAGCAGTTCGGCTATAAGAACGTTATGCAGCTGCCCAAGCTCGAGAAAATCGTGCTGAACATGGGTGTGGGCGAGGCCGTTAACGACACCAAAAAGGTTCGCGCGGCTGCCGGGGATTTGGAGAAGATTGCAGGTCAAAAGCCCGTAATCACCCACGCCCGCAAGTCGATCGCCGGCTTCAAGGTTCGCGAGAACATGCCGCTTGGCGTCAAGGTCACGCTACGCAAGCAGCGTATGTATGAGTTCATGGATCGGCTCGTCACCATTGCCCTGCCGCGCGTCCGGGATTTTCGTGGTCTTAACCCGAATTCCTTCGATGGAATGGGCAACTACGCGATGGGAATCAAGGAGCATTTGATTTTCCCGGAAATCAACTATGACCAGATCGACCAGGTTTGGGGCATGGACATCGTGATTTGCACGACCGCGAAGACGGACGATGAAGCGCGTGCGCTTTTGAAAGCATTCAACTTCCCGTTCCGCCAGTAAGCGGGCGGGGAGAAAGAGGACAGGACATGGCAAAGACCAGCTCCATCGAAAAGAACAAGCGCCGCCAGAAGCTCGCCAAGCAGTATGCAGCTAAGCGCGCTACCTTGAAGGCTGCAGTTCACGACCAGAGCGCCAGCCTTGAGCGGCGCTTCGAAGCAACGCTTAAGCTTGCGGAACTTCCGCGGAATTCTGCCGCGAACCGCGTTCGCAACCGCTGCGAGGTCACAGGCCGTCCGCGCGCTTACTACCGCAAGCTCAAGATGAGCCGTATCGCCTTGCGTGAGCTGGGCAACTTCGGGGAGATCCCGGGCATGGTCAAGTCGAGCTGGTAAGGAGAACACAAGATGAGCCTTACTGATCCAATCGGGGATATGCTGACCCGCATCCGTAATGCGCAGATGCGTCGTCGGACCAGCGTGACCACACCGGCTTCGACACTGCGCGGTCGCGTTCTCGACGTTCTGAAGTCCGAGGGCTTCATACGCGGTTACTCGGAGACCAAGTTCGCGAACGGTGTTTCGGAGTATGAAATCGAGCTCAAGTACAGCGAGAACGATCCGGTGATTCGCACGATCGAGCGTGTGTCGCGGCCTGGTCGGCGTGTCTATGCTTCTGTGAAAAATATCCCCCAAGTTGCGTCCGGCCTTGGCATCTCGATCCTGTCTACTCCTAAAGGGGTGATGGCTGACCACGAAGCAAAGGCTGCCAATGTTGGCGGCGAGGTACTCTGCCGCGTGTTCTAGAGCTTGGGCTTATCGCCCAAGCTGTGAACCGTGGTGTGACGATGACTCAAAGGAATTGAAATGTCTCGTACTGGCAAAAAGCCCGTTCCGCCCGTTGGTGGCGTGACGCTTACCATCAATGATCGCGTCGTAAGTGCCAAGGGTCCTAAGGGTGAGCTGAGCCTTACCTTGATGGACAATGTCAGTGTCGAGCAGACAACAGACGGCGTTCAGGTCAACGCAGCAAACGATACCAAAGAGGCCCGGGCGGCCTGGGGTACGACGCGCGCGCTGATCCAGAACATGGTGACCGGCGTGACAGCTGGCTTTGAGAAGCGGCTGCAGATCCAAGGTGTGGGTTATCGCGCCGCTTTGCAGGGCAAGGACCTGAAGCTCTCGCTAGGTTATTCGCACGAAGTCGTGTACCAGACGCCCAAGGGAATAACTCTCACGGTGCCGACGCCGACCGAAGTGATCGTCACCGGTAGCGATAAGCAGCAAGTTGGCCAGGTGGCCGCGAACATCCGAGAATACCGCAAGCCGGAGCCCTACAAGGGCAAGGGTGTTCGGTACCTTGGCGAGTACATCGCCAAGAAGGAAGGCAAGAAGAAGTAAGGAGCGCCCGCAATGGCCATCAGCACAAAAGGTGCAGACCGCCGCAAGGCCCGGGTCCGTCGCGCGCTCAAGGCTCGCGCTTACGGCCGCCCTCGGCTTTCCGTGTTCCGGTCAGACCGCAATATCTATGCCCAGATCATCGACGACTCGACCGGTCGGACGCTAGCGGCGGCTTCAACCCGCGACAAAGACGTTCGTGAGACTGTCCAGAACGGAGCAACGGCCGAGGCTGCGGCCGAGATCGGGCGCCTTATTGCCCAGCGTGGTACCGAGGCCGGTGTAGCAGAGGTTATTTTCGACCGCGGCAGTTACCTATTCCATGGCCGGGTCAAAGCCCTGGCAGATGCTGCCCGTGAGGGCGGCTTGCAGTTCTAGCGGCGCGGCAGGAGAAGACCATGAGAGACGTACAAGATCGCCGCGAAGAGCGTGATAGCGAGTTCATCGACCGGTTGGTTCACATCAACCGCGTTGCCAAGGTGGTCAAGGGCGGCCGTCGTTTTGGTTTTGCCGCGTTGGTGGTTGTCGGTGATCAGAAGGGTCGCGTTGGTTTCGGTCACGGCAAGGCCCGTGAAGTTCCCGAGGCCATTCGCAAGGCAACTGAACAGGCAAAGCGCCAGTTGATCCGCGTTCCGCTTCGCGAAGCGCGGACGCTGCATCATGATGTGGTGGGCCGTCACGGTGCGGGGCGCGTGGTACTTCGCGCGGCAGTTCCTGGTACGGGCATCATTGCCGGTGGCCCGATGCGCGCGGTGTTCGAGACGCTCGGTATCAACGACATCGTTGCTAAGTCGCAGGGCACTGCAAATCCATACAACATGGTCCGTGCCACCTTTGATGCGCTGAAGCGCGTGGACAGCCCGCGTTCTGTGGCTGCCCGTCGTGGGCTGAAGGTATCCGAACTGCAAGCTCGTCGCGGCGAGGCGTCGGTCGAAGCCTGATTGGGCGTCGCCGAGTGGAGTTTTTATAAATGGCTGACAAGACAATCACCGTCGAACAGATTGCAAGCCCGATCCGTCGCGAAAAGTCGCAGCGGGCAACCCTGATCGGACTCGGTCTGAATAAGATCCGTAAGCAGCGGACGCTGATAGATACCGTTGAGGTGCGCGGGATGATCGGCAAGCTTCCGCATCTCGTTCGCATCGTCGGCGAAAACTAAGAAGGATCGCGCAGATGACGCGCTTGAATGAACTTCGCGACAATCCTGGCGCCTCCAAGCCCCGTATGCGGGTTGGTCGTGGCATTGGCTCGGGCAAGGGCAAGACCGGTGGTCGCGGCGGTAAGGGGCAGACCGCACGCTCCGGTGTTGCGATCAACGGTTTCGAAGGCGGCCAGATGCCGCTGCATATGCGCATGCCCAAGCGGGGCTTCAATTCGTTGAACCCCAAGAAGTGGAATGCGGTGCGCATCGATCGTATTCAGGCCTATATTGATCGCGGGCAGCTTGACGCCTCGGCCGTTGTGGATGCGGCAGCCCTGATCAAGGCCGGCGTTATCCGCCGCGCGAAGGATGGTGTGCGTTTGATTGGCGGTGAAGGTTTCACGGCCCAGAACGTCGCCTTCAAGGTTGACTACGCGACCAGCGGAGCGCGGGCTGCTATTGAAGCGGCAAGCGGAACGCTCGATATGCCGCGGGCGGAAGTTGCGTCTGCCGATTAACAAGGGACCGTTCGGTCCCTTACACTGGCGCCCGCCCGAGTCAGCCCGAAGATCGAGGAGCGATCATGGCGTCTGCAGCTGAACAGCTGGCGAAGAACCTTAGTTTTTCGACGTTTTCTAAAGCCAAAGCCCTTCAGCAGCGCATCTGGTTCACGATCGGAGCGCTGCTTGTTTATCGGCTAGGGACATTTATACCGCTTCCAGGCATCGATCCGGACGCCTATGCCCAGACGTTCCAGCAGTCCCAGCAAGGCATCGTAGGCATGTTCAACATGTTTGCGGGCGGGGCCGTTGAGCGCATGGCGATTTTCGCGCTCAACCTCATTCCTTACATCACCGCTTCGATCGTGGTGCAGGTGATTGCAACTGCGTCACCGCGGTTGGAGGCGATGCGTAAAGAGGGTGAAGCTGGTCGACGCAAGATGAACCAGTACACGCGGTATCTTGCCGTGGTGTTCTGCGCTGTTCAAGCCTATGGCATCGCCGTTGGGCTGGAGGGAAACCCGGGTGTCGTGCTCGATCCAGGTTGGTTCTTTCGCCTGTCCACAGTGGTGACCCTCGTGGGTGGAACCATGTTCCTGATGTGGGTCGGTGAGCAGATCACGGCGCGCGGGGTCGGTAACGGTATTTCGCTGATTATCTTTGCAGGTATCGTGGCCAATTTGCCTTCCACGATCGTCCAAACTCTTGAGTTGTCGCGGACTGGCGCATTGCCAGGCTTCGTAGCCTTCCTTTTGCTTGTACTCGCGGTTGTCGTTATTGCCGTGATCGTCTTCTTCGAGCGGGCGCAGCGTCGGCTGCTGATCCAGTACCCGAAGCGCCAGGTCGGCAACAAAATGTTCCAGGGCGACACGTCGCATCTGCCGCTCAAGCTGAACACGGCGGGCGTGGTGCCTGTGATCTTCGGATCATCGCTCTTGTTGCTGCCTGCTACGATTGCGTCGTTTGCGGCCCAAGGGAACGCTCCGCAGTGGCTCCAGGTTACGGCAGCGCTGCTCGGGCGGGGGCAACCGCTTTACCTTGTGCTTTTCGCCGTCCTGATTATCTTCTTTGCATTTTTCTACACTGCAACGGTTTTCAACCCCACTGAGACAGCCGACAATTTGAAGCGCTCTGGCGGCTTCATCCCGGGTATCCGACCTGGTGAGCGGACTGCCCAGCATATCGACTACGTGCTGACACGCATTACGCTTATCGGCGCGATTTACCTGACTGTGGTGGCTCTTATTCCAGAGCTCATCCACAGCCAGCTCAACGTTTCCCAGTTCATCGGCGGTACGTCGTTGCTTATCATGGTAACTGTGACGCTGGACACAATCAGCCAAATACAGAGCCACTTGATCGCTCAGCAATACGAAGGGCTGGTGAAGCGCTCCAGGCTCGGTGCAGGTAAACGCAAATGAGACTTGTTCTGCTCGGGCCCCCAGGGGCAGGGAAGGGTACGCAGGCCAGAATACTGGTCGAGGCTTATGGCATCCCGCAACTGTCAACGGGCGATATCCTTCGCTCGGCAATAGCCGCCAAAACGCCCTTGGGCGTTGAAGCCAAGGCGATCGTGGATCGTGGCGATCTGGTTTCAGATGATATCGTCAATGGGATCGTCGCTGACCGCCTCGATCAGCAGGACTGTCGGACGGGGTTTATTCTCGACGGCTTTCCCCGGACAATAGCGCAAGCTGAAGCGCTTGATCGCATGTTGGCGGACAAATGTCTTGAGCTGGATGCGGTGGTTGAGATGACGGCGGACACTGATACGCTGGTTCAGCGTGTTATCAACCGCGCTCGAGAAAATGCTGTTTCGGGCGGTTCCCGCCCGGATGACAATGCCGAAGTGCTGCGCAAACGGCTGGGTGTTTACAGCGAGCAGACCGCACCGTTGGTCGCGTATTACCGCAGTGCCAAGCTGTTGAAGACTGTTGACGGCATGGCTCCCGTTGATGCGGTAACGCTCGCAATCAAAGAGGCGCTGGGCAAATAGAACTAAGCAGGTTTGCTGGTGTGTTGACTCCTGCGAAACCTATCCATAAAGAACCGCATCAGTCTCAAGAATTCTCGGACTGGATTCGGTTCCTCAATTGAGTTGGGGATCGATTCCGGTCCCTTGGTGTTGAACGGCGCGGGGACGCCCCCAGCGTTGATTGAAGGAGAGCAGGCGTGGCCCGTATTGCTGGCGTCAATATCCCGACGAACAAGCGTGTGATTATCGCGCTTCAGTATATTCATGGCATCGGCGACAAGTTTGCCGAGCAGATTTGCGAGAAGGTCGGTATTCCGGCCGAACGTCGCGTTAATGAACTCACCGATGCCGAGGTCATCCAGATCCGCGAAACCATCGACCGCGATTACGTGGTTGAGGGTGATCTTCGCCGCAACGTGGCGATGAATATCAAGCGTTTGATGGACCTTGGTAATTATCGGGGTCTGCGTCATCGTCGCGGGCTCCCGGTTCGTGGGCAGCGCACGCATACCAATGCTCGTACCCGCAAGGGTCCGGCAAAGCCGATCGCTGGCAAGAAGAAGTAAGAGTCCTGCTGGGCTCTTCGATGTAGCTGCCGGGGCCTCAGGGGCTAACGGCAGCGAGGATATCGTCACGAGGAATAGATGGCCAAGACTGAAACGACTCGCGTTCGTCGTAAGGAACGCAAGAACATCACATCCGGCGTTGCGCATGTGAACGCCAGCTTTAACAACACCATGGTGACCATCACCGACGTTCAGGGAAATACAATTTCCTGGTCGTCATCGGGTGTGATGGGCTTTAAGGGATCGCGCAAGTCGACACCTTATGCGGCGCAGGTTGCAGCAGAAGACGCCGCAAAAAAAGCGCAGGAACACGGCATGAAGACCCTTGAGGTCGAGGTGCGTGGTCCGGGTTCAGGGCGGGAGTCCGCCCTTCGCGCTCTTCAAGCGGCTGGCTTTAACGTGACCAGCATCCGCGACGTGACCTCTATTCCGCATAATGGCTGCCGCCCGCGCAAGCGGCGCCGCGTCTAGTTTGAAGTATGATCCGGGCGTTTCGACGCCCGGACTCTTTTTTTGCGCGTGCGGCGCGGCCAGGCCATGGGCCGCATTGATGAAAGGAATTGAACCGTGACGATCCAGAGGAACTGGCAGGAACTGATTAAGCCGACCAAGCTGGAGATTGTTTCGGACAGAGATAACACGCGCGCGGCCCAGGTCATGGCTGAGCCGCTTGAGCGCGGCTACGGCCTGACGCTTGGCAACGCTCTACGCCGTGTTCTGCTGTCCTCGCTTCAGGGTGCCGCGGTCACCGCGATCCAGATCGAGGGCGTCCTGCACGAGTTTTCTTCGGTGCCCGGCGTACGTGAAGACATCACCGATTTCGTGCTTAACGTCAAAGAAATCGCGTTGAGAATGCAATCGGAAGGGCCAAAGCGCTTGTCGCTCAGCAAGCAGGGTCCGGGTGCGGTTACGGCCGGAGACATCCGCGTTACCGGCGACATCGAAGTCCTGAACCCCGAGCTCGTCTTGTGCCATCTCGATGACGGCGCTGAAATCAATATGGAATTCACGGTCAACACCGGCAAGGGCTACGTGCCCGCTGACAAGAACCGTCCGGACGATGCTCCGATCGGGTATATCCCTGTCGACGCGCTGTTTTCGCCCGTTCGTCGGGTGTCCTATGCAGTTGCAGCTACCCGTGCAGGCGAAAGCCTGGACAAGGATAAACTGACGCTGCAGATCGAAACCAACGGTTCGCTTTCTCCGGAAGACGCCGTGGCCTACGCTGCGCGTATTTTGCAGGATCAGCTGACCGTTTTCGTGAACTTCGAAGAGCCGAGCAAGGAAAAGGCGCAAGACGCCGTTCCCGAGCTCGCCTTCAACCCGGCGCTGCTCAAGAAGGTCGATGAGCTCGAACTGAGCGTGCGTTCGGCCAACTGCTTGAAGAACGACAACATCGTTTACATCGGCGACCTGATCCAGAAGACAGAGGCCGAGATGTTGCGCACCCCGAACTTCGGCCGCAAGTCGCTGAACGAGATCAAGGAAGTGCTGGCGCAAATGGGCCTGCACCTCGGGATGGATGTAGCCAATTGGCCGCCCGAGAATATCGACGATCTCGCCAAGCGCTACGAAGACCATTATTGAACCGGCGCCGTCCGGACCTAGAGGAGACTAGCCATGCGCCACGGCATCGCTCATCGTAAACTCAACAGAACAGCCAGCCACCGGAAGGCCATGTTCGCGAACATGTCTGCCGCGCTTATCAAGCACGAGCAGATTGTCACGACACTTCCCAAGGCAAAAGAACTGCGCCCTATTGTCGAGAAGCTGATTACGCTGGCCAAGCGGGGCGATCTTCATGCCCGTCGCCAGGCAATTAGCCAAGTGCGTGACGAAGGTCAGGTTTCCAAGCTCTTTGCGGTGCTTGGGCCCCGCTACCAGGGGCGCCAGGGCGGGTACATCCGCATCCTGAAGGCCGGCTACCGCTATGGCGACAATGCCGCTGTCGCGGTGATTGAATTGGTCGACCGTGATGTGAGTGCAAAGGGCCTCGATTCCGGTCCGGTGCAGGAGCGTGCGCGCGAAGAGGATGAGTTCGAGGCAGCATAAGCTGCACGTCCTCTATCAGGATTAGAACAAGGGGCGATCCGGCTTTCGGGTCGCCCTTTTTATTTGACCGCGCAGAGTTTTCCCTCCAATTCGGAACAGCTATCCAGGGAGACGTCGCATGGCTGAAAATGGCTTGGTTCTGGTCACAGGCGCGACCGGGTTTGTCGGCAAGTGGACCGTTATCGAACTTCTTAAAAAGGGCTACTCGGTTCGAGGCACTATCCGCTCCCTCGGCAAGGTCGAGGAAGTTCGGAACGGGGTTGCCACTCAAACGGGGTCGGAGGCGCTGGAGCGACTCGACCTTATAGAGGCCGACCTTCTTGAGGATAGCGGATGGGCCGAAGCCATGCAGGGCGTCGGCGCAGTGATGCACGTTGCTGCAGCCATTCGCTCCGATGAGCCGGAAGATGCCGGCCTGGTGGTTCGGCCGGCTCTGGAAGGCACGCAGCGAGTCATGCGTTTTGCCCAGCAAGCGGGCATCAAGCGTGTCATCCTAACGTCATCGGTTGCGACCGTCGGGTATGGTCATGGGCACACAACCGGACGGCGTGTGTACGATGAGAGTTATTTCACCCAGCTCGATCAGATGAAATACACTTGGGCCTATTGCGTCGGTAAAACCAAGGCGGAACAGTGGGCCTGGGCTTTTGCAGCTGAAACGGGCCTTGAACTAACCACGATCCATCCCGGCGCAATTCTTGGGCCAGCGATCGACGCCGACCATAGTATTTCACTCGGGACTGTCCTTAGGGTGGTGAGTGGACAGGCCAAGGCGGTCCCGGACCAGGGCTTCGCTGTGATTGATGTGAGGGACGTTGCTGCTGCCCACGTGGCGGCACTGGAAAAGCCAGAAGCGATTGGCCAGCGATACCTTACTGCCGGAGAGTTCACCCGGCTTCCCGACATACCCAGAATCCTCGCCGAGGCCTATCCGGACTTCAACATTCAGGTGGGCACTATTCCAGGTGAAGTGCTCTGGCAAATGGTGGACACGAACGGGACGATCAAACAGATCATCAACGATATCGGCAACGAGAAGCATTACGACCCGAGCAAGGGCGAGGCCTTGATCGGTCGCAAGTTCATTTCCAGTCGCGAGGCCATTCTTGCAGCCGCGCAAAGCGCCATCGATCTGGGTTTGGTGCAGGTGCCACGCGCAGCTCAGTAAGGGCTGAGTGACTGATTTAGGGTCCAGTGTGATCTGACACGGACACGCCGAGCAGGGAAAGGACGCCGTTTTTGCCGCTGCGCCCAGCTGGCCGACTCCGTCCAAACTGGCTCATGAGCTAAAACGGCTGGACGTGCCAGCCCCCACTTAACAGGCTGACACCTTCTGACCTGTTGCTTCGCCCCGCGCTTCCTCCGGCAAGGAGGCCATTACCCTTGCCGAGGCCGGTGACGAGAGAAGCATCGCTTACCTCCGCACCCTTCCCCCCTGGATTAAGAGGAAAAGGGGGCGGACAGGTGATCTTTCGCCATCGGCTCCGGGTCATGCGCAACTACACCGCTTCGGATTGAACCCATTCCTCCGGCTGCTGATCTAGGCCGGTGTAAACTGTTTCGACGAAATATTGGTCGCGCCGGTCGAAACCGTTGAACGGCGTGAGGGAAGCCTGGGTATAGGCGCCCATCAGGCCGAACTCGATCCAGTCGTCTTCGTCGATGTCCCAGGGCAGCATAAAGGTTTGCGGCAGCACATCGTAGCTGTCGCAGGTCGGCCCAAAGATGGTGAATCCCTCGAACTGATCCTCGGAGTGCTCACGCGCACCGCGGAAAACACGAACGGGCGGAGTGAAATGCATGAACTTCACTTCCATCAATGAGCCATAGGCGCCATCGTTCAGGTAGACCGACACACCACCGCGCTGGTGTTTGACGCGCAGCAGAAGCGAGGTTGAGGACGTGACCAACGCCCGGCCGGGTTCGATAATGAGCTCCGGCTTTGACCCGCCGAAGTTCTCCTGCACCGCCGATTCGATGGTTTCGAAATAGTAGTTCATCGGCGGTGCTTCACTCGTGGGATATGGGGCAGGGTAGCCGCCACCCAGGTTGAGGCGCTTGAGCTCGATGCCGGACTCCGTGGCAATGCGAGCCGCCGCTGCGATGTGACGCTCATAGGCGTAAACGTCCTCGCACTGGGACCCCACATGGAAGCACAGGCTCGGCGTGTAGCCCATATCCTGAACCATGGTTGCGATCTCGACCGCACCGGACTCAAGCACACCGAACTTGGTGCCGAAATCGTATGACTTAGCCGCTTTGCCCGCCTTGAACCGAACGGTGACCTCCACGTCTTTGGACGGCGAAACCACGGCCGCGAGCTGATCGAGCTGCTGGATATGATCGATCGTGAAGGAGCGAACGCCGAACTCGTCGTAAGCGCGCTGGATCTCGCGCTTGTTCTTGATCGGGTTGTTGTAGTGCATCGCCGCGCCGGGGGCGTGGTCGCGGATCAGCTCCATCTCGGTGTTGGACGCGACGTCAAAGGCCTTCAACCCTTCCCGTTGCAGCTGCTTGATGATGTGCGGGGAAGGGTTGCACTTGACCGCATAGGTCAAGAGCCCACCAAATCCCTCTTTGAAAACACCGACCGACCGGCTCAGCTCCTTTTGGGAAAACAGGAAGGTCGGGAAGTCCGGTGCTTCGCCCGCGATCAGCGCGCCGGTATGGGCATACACCTGAGGTGCATCCTCGGGCATGGGCTCATTGTAATGCGGCTGCGCGCTTGTCGGGCTGCCGGTTTCGGCCGCTTGGCCTTCAGTCTCGTGCTCGTTGGCAAGGGGCATGCTGGACATCGCGAAATCTGCCTTTCTGAGACTGGCGCCGCTTGGATCGGGGCCCATATAGGAGTGGTGGGCTCGTCTGACAACGCCTGTCGGCTCAATTCGGACAACCGCCTTCGACACGATTAACACAAGGGGTCTGCGCCTTCTTAGCGGGACGCCTCTCAGTAGGGATCTGGAGCTTGGTGATGGAACAGCGTCGGTCCTTCTTTTTTTCTGTGCTCAGTGCAATCCTGATCGGCGTCATTGCCGTGGCCGGCCTCGTCTATGCCCTCCGTTCCAACAATCACACAGTGGCAGCTGTCGGGGTTCTGTCACCCGGTCAGTTGGCGCAGGCTGGTGACATGGGCCAACTGAACGGTGGGGGTGGTTCACCCGCGGTTGCGGTGGATACGGCCCGTTCCGTTCCGCAGTCGCAGGGACAAGTTCAGTTGAGTTTTGCCCCAGTGGTAAAGCAGGTTTCGCCCTCGGTCGTGAACGTGTATGCGACCACTCTGACAGAGGCTCGGCAGTCCCCGTTCGCCACAGACCCGTTTTTTGGACGCTTTTTCCGGGGCGACCAGTCACTCCTGGAGGCCCGCCCGCGGGAATCTCAATCTCTGGGCTCAGGGGTAATGGTCGACGCCGGCGGCGTCATTTTGACAAACAGCCATGTGGTGCACGGGGCAACCGATGTGCGCATCTCAACTCAGGACGGTCGCGAATACGACGTGGATATCGTTCTTGATGATGCAAAGACCGATCTCGCCGTGCTCAGAGTGCGTGATCCGGAAGGCCGAACGTTCCCGGCCGTATCCTTTGCTGATTCCGACCAGTTGGAAGTTGGTGATCTTGTTCTTGCGATCGGCAATCCCTTTGGTGTCGGGCAGACCGTCACCAGCGGCATTGTCTCAGCGCTCGCGCGCACGGGCGTGGAAACCAATAACTACGAATTTTTTATCCAGACCGACGCTGCCATCAATCCAGGCAATTCCGGTGGTGCGTTGGTGGACATGAACGGTCGCCTCATCGGTATCAACACGGCCATCTTTTCACAGAGCGGCGGGTCTGTTGGCATCGGCTTTGCCATTCCTGCCAATATGGCGCGGGTGGTCGCCGAAGCCGGGATCTCCGGAAACGCAATTGTGCGGCCCTGGTTCGGCGCGCGGTTGCAGGACGTGACCTCGGACATTGCGTCGAGCCTTTCCCTGGATCGCCCGCGCGGGGCGCTGATCGCCGAGATCGCCTCTGGAGGCTCGGCAGAGAAAGCCGGCTTCCGGACCGGTGACGTGATCTTGTCTGTTGACGGTTTCGCCATCGATCGATCCAGCGCCTTTGATTTCCGCCTCGCGACCAAGCCGGTTGGCGGCACAGCTCGCGTGGAATATCTGCGCGACGGCAAAACCGTATCGGTGGATCTTACGCTCGAAGCGGCGCCGGGATCGGGGGGAGAGAACCAGGTGACGATCTCGGGCAACACCCGGTTTGCTGGGGTGAGCGTGGAGACGATTACCCCAGCGACGGCTCAAGAGATCGGGCTGCCCTTTGATCAGCACGGCGTCTTAGTGACAGCAGTTGAAGATCGCTCGCCGGCGCAACGCATGGGCTTGCAGGTCGGAGACATCATCCTGAACCTCAACGGGAGCGATGTGCCGGACGCCAAATCGTTTCAATCAGTGACACAGGCGCGGCCGGAAACGTGGCAGATCGTGGTGCAGCGAGGCAGTCGCGTGTTCCGGTCGATGGTGAGCGGCTGAGAGTGGCCGACCTTTTCGGACCAACGCCGGCAGAGCAGGACGCCATTCCGGTCGATGATGCGGCGCGTCCGCTTGCCGACAGGCTGCGCCCCAGCAGTCTCGAGCAAGTCATTGGCCAAAGTCATCTGCTCGGCCCTGATGGCACGTTGACCCGGGTAATCCGCTCAGGGCGGCTGGGCTCCCTGATCTTGTGGGGACCGCCGGGTACCGGCAAAACCACCGTCGCCCGTCTCCTTGCCGATGCGGTGGGTTTGCGGTTCGAGCAGATCTCCGCGGTGTTCTCCGGGGTGGCGGACCTCAAGAAGGTGTTCGAGCGCGCCCGGATCGAACGCCTGTCCGGACGGCGCACGCTGTTGTTTGTGGACGAGATTCATCGCTTTAACCGGGCGCAACAAGACGGCTTTCTGCCCGTCATGGAAGACGGCACCGTCACCCTTGTCGGAGCAACAACTGAAAACCCATCGTTCGAGCTCAACGCAGCGCTATTGAGCCGGGCACAGGTACTGGTTTTTCAATCCCTTGGTGCGGAGGATCTCGCCGCCCTTGTCGCGCGGGCAGAAGTAAAAGTCGGTCGCTCACTGCCGCTCAACGAAGAAGCGCGCTCGACATTGCTGACGCTTGCAGACGGGGACGGGCGGGCACTGCTGGGCTTGATCGAGGAGCTTTATGCCGCGGTTCCGCCTGAAGAAGTGCTGGAAACGCCAGCGCTTTTGTCTATCCTCCAGCGCCGAGCGCCGATCTACGATAAGGCCCAGGAGGGTCACTACAACCTGATCTCCGCGCTGCACAAGACGGTGCGCGGATCAGATCCGGATGCTGCGCTCTACTATTTTGCGCGGATGCTGGACGCAGGGGAGGACCCGATGTTCCTCGCGCGCCGGCTGATCCGGATGGCAGTGGAAGACATCGGGTTGGCCGACCCGGAGGCGCTGCCACCGGCCGTGGCCGGGCGTGACGCGTACCAGATGCTGGGATCGCCGGAAGGGGAACTCGCCCTCGCCCAAGTCGTGGTTTATCTCGCTTCTGCCCCCAAATCGAACGCCGTCTATACTGCCTACAAGAGTGCGACAAGCCTCGCCAAATCCACGGGCTCCCCGATGCCGCCGAAAGTCATCCTGAATGCGCCAACAAAGATGATGAAAGGCCAGGGGTACGGTGCTGGCTATGTCTATGACCACGACACGCCAGAGGGCTTTTCCGGGCAGGACTACTTTCCCGAAGCGCTTGGCCGGCAGCAGTTTTACAAACCCGTGGAACGGGGGTTTGAGCGCGAGCTCAAGAAGCGGCTGGATTATTTTGCCCGGCTGCGGATCGAGAAGAAAGAACAGGAACACGAGTAGGATTCCGATGAACCCTTTCCTCCTTGTCGCGCTGGGCGGTGCGGTTGGCTCCAGCCTTCGCTATGGCGCTTCCGTGTTGATTGGCCGAGCGTGGACAGGCTCGTTTCCACTCGCAACGTTGTTCGTCAATATCGCGGGATCGCTGATCATGGGCCTGTTCATCGGCACGCTGGCCCGAACCGCGCCGGTCTGGCAGGAGGAAATGCGCTTGCTGATCGCCGTGGGGCTTCTTGGCGGATTTACAACCTTCTCCTCGTTTTCCCTCGACACCGTTAGCTTGCTTGAGCGTGGGAATGTAGGGGAAGCCGTGCTTTACGCTGTGCTCTCGGTTGCCGTCTGCCTGCTGGGGCTTTATCTCGGGCTAACCATTACCCGGATTGGCACGCCATGAGCGCGGTTCAGCAACAAACGGTCGAGCCCGACGAGCACGGCATGCGGCTCGATCGCTGGTTTGCGACGCACTTTCCGCAGCTCGGCTTCGGGCGGCTACAAAAGCTCATCCGCACCGGGCAGGTCCGGATCGACAAAGGCCGCGCCAAAACGGACACAAGACTGGAAGCGGGGCAGGTTATTCGCATTCCCCCGGTTGATGATCCGGATGTCGTTCGGCCGGCCCGCGTCAGCAATACTGACGCCGACTTCCTGCGCGACCTGATCCTTTATGAAGACGACGAGATTTATGTCTTCAACAAGCCGCATGGGCTGGCGGTCCAGGGCGGCAGCGGCACAAAGCGGCATCTCGACGGAATGCTGAAAAGCCTGCCCAACAAGAAAGGCGAGCCGCCGCGGCTGGTGCATCGGCTCGATCGGGATACATCGGGGTGCCTCGTTGTGGCAAAGACGCAAGGGTCCGCCAGCCATTTTGGCGCTGTCTTCCGGTCCCGCTCTGCTCAGAAGATTTACTGGGCCGTAGTGGCGGGCAATCCAGCGCCGAACCAGGGTAATATTTCCTGCTTTCTCGCCAAACGGGTCACCACGGACGGCGAGCAGATGGTTGTGGTTCCAAACGGCCATCCCGGCGCGCAGCATTCCATAACACACTATTCCACCACTGACGTGGCGAGCCGGCGCTTCGCCTGGGTGACGCTGAAGCCAACCACGGGCCGAACGCACCAATTGCGCGTGCATATGGCCCAGCTGGGAACGCCGATCATCGGGGATCCGCGCTACTTCAACATCGAGAACTGGGAGTCGGCGGAGGGCTTGGGCGAGGGGTTGCATCTGCATGCACGGCGCATCGCTCTTCCACTTCGCTCCGGCAAGCGGCTCGACATCTCCGCGCCGCTGCCCCCGCACATGCAGCAAAGCTTTGATGCCCTTGGATTTGATGCCGGGCGCTACGATGTTCAGGATATTGATCCCGAAACTGATTGACCGGGCGGCCACTGGCCGCTGGAGTAGCGAATGCGTGATATTTTAGACGACGCCCACGAGCATCGCGAAGACGGCTATGGCCGTGCGCAAAAACACACCAAGGTCGAGTTGCCCAAGCGCTTCTACAAGGCGGCTGGAGTCGGCATGTACCCGGAGGGTGGGTTCACCGTGACCCTGGACGGAAAGGCAACCCGTACCCCGGGCAAAGTGCCGGTAGTGCTGCCTGTTGCCGGCATTGCCACCAAAATGGCTGAGGAATGGGGTGCACAAGGGGAGTGTATCAACCCCGAGACCATGCCGACGGTGCGGCTGATCAATGCGGCGCTTGAGAGCGGCGGGGACTCAGTCCCGGCTTTGCGCGAGGAAATCGTCAAGTACGCCGCCGGCGATTTAATGCTGTATCGCGCTGATTTCCCACAGGAATTGGTGGCCGAGCAAGAGGCGGTCTGGGATGCGGCGCTGGTGAAAATTGCAAGGCATTTCGGTGTCGCGTTTCAGCCGACGATTGGCATCATGCACCAAGAGCAGCCCCCGCAGACGCTGGCGCGGCTGGCCGATGCGCTGCAGGACGAAGGGCACCTGGTGCTGACCGCGCTGGTGTCGATCACAGGGATCACCGGTTCGGGCCTGTTGGCAATAGGCTTATGGCATCAGCTATTTACGCCTGACCACGTGTGGATGGCGGCGCATGTGGACGAGGATTACCAGATCGGGCAGTGGGGCGAAGTGGAGGAGGCCAAGGAGCGCCGCCTTAAGCGCCGACGCGATTTCGACGCTGCGGTGGCCGTGCTGGACCACCTCAGAACCGCGTAGGAACTTGCAAGAAAAGGACGAAGTTTCGTTCTTTGGTGAGACTCCCGCCCGGTTTTTTCAGGCCCGGGCGAGGGGAGTTGCAAACAGGTCGTATTCGTCCGATCCGGTGACCGTGACGCTGACCATGTCACCCGGCTTGATGCCGGTTGCGTTGTCCACGATCACCTGGCCGTCGATCTCGGGTGCATCCCACTTCGAGCGGGCGATGGCGCGATTGCTTTCCGGCTGCACGTCGTCAACCAGCACCTCAATGGTGCGGCCGACTTTTTTGGCCAACTGACCAGCCGAAACGTTTTGCGCCACTTCCATCAGCTGCTCGAAGCGCTCGCGCTTCAACTCGGCCGGGATTTCGTTGCTGATCTCGTTAGCGGTAGCTCCGGTGACCGGCTCGTATTCAAAGCAACCGGCGCGATCGATCTCGGCTTCCTCGATCCAGTCGAGGAGGAACTCGAAATCCTCATCCGTTTCGCCGGGGAAGCCGACGATGAAGTTGGAGCGGATGGTCAGGTCGGGACAAATCTCACGCCACCGCTTGATACGGTCGAGCGTTTTGACCTGATTGGCCGGCCGCCGCATCGTTTTCAGCACGGACGGAGAAGCATGCTGGAACGGGATGTCGAGATAAGGCAGCACCTTGCCCTCGGCCATCAACGGGATCACCGCATCAACGTGCGGGTAAGGGTAGACATAGTGGAGCCGGACCCAGGCGCCGAGCTCACCGAGTTCGCGTGAAAGATCGAGGAAACTGGCCGGCACCTGCCGCCCGCGATAAGGCGAGGTCGCGTATTTGAGGTCGAGGCCGTAAGCGCTGGTGTCCTGCGAGATCACCAGCAGCTCCTTGACGCCTGACTTCACCAGCCGCTCGGCTTCGTAAAGCACGCTGGCGATAGGGCGCGAGGCAAGGTCACCGCGAATTTGAGGGATGATGCAGAAGGAGCAGCGATTGTTGCAGCCTTCGGAAACCTTGAGGTAGGCGTAGTGCTTGGGGGTGAGGCGAAGGCCCTGCTCAGGCACCAAGTCGACGAAACGATTAGGAACCGGCGGCACATGATTGTGCACTGCCTGGACGACGTCTTCGTATTGATGCGGCCCGGTCACCGCCAGCACCTTGGGGTGGGTTTCGCGGATCAGCGCTTCCTCAACCCCGAGGCAACCGGTGACGATGACCTTGCCGTTTTCGTTCAGCGCTTCACCGATGGCCTCAAGGCTTTCGGCCTTGGCGGAATCAAGAAAGCCGCAGGTGTTGACGATAACGACGTCCGCACCTTCGTAGTCGCGTGAGAAGCTGTAGCCCTGCGCGCGCAGGGTGGTGAGGATGCGTTCGGAATCGACCAGCGCCTTGGGGCAGCCAAGACTCACCAAGCCGATCTTGGGCGAGGCGGGCAGGGCAGATTGGCGGATAGCCGAATTGAGAGGCAGGTCCATTGCCGTTGGCGCTTTCACGTGTGGGGTGTGTAGAGCAGATGGCGGCGCTCATGGGCTGCCGCAAGGCGATCGGCTTCTAAAACACGGTGGTGATACAAGAAACAGGGAAAAATGCAACCGGAGAGCCGGGTTCATGCGGAATGGGAGCCATTCGGCCAGCGACGGTTAGGCTGCGGTCGGCTAGCAAATCGGTCGGAATAGCGCGGAACTGCGAACGATCTATTCGGGATCAAGGGCTTTGCCCCCAAGCACGCAGGCGGTAGCGTGATTGCGACTGGCCGAACGACCCACACATAAGGACAAAACGATGGATCGCTTTTCCCGCTACCAACCGCACCTGCTTGCGGTGCTGCGCATTGTTACGGCGCTCTTGTTTATTGAACACGGCACACAGAAGCTTTTTGGATTTCCGGCATCGGGTAACGGTATGGGCGGCGGTATCGGCAGCCTGCCGCCGATGATGCTGATTGGTGGCATACTGGAGTTCGTTGGCGGTCTTGCGATCCTGGTCGGCTTTCTGACCCGCCCGGTTGCCTTTATCCTCGCCGGCGAGATGGCGGTCGCTTACTGGATGTTCCATGCACAGGGTGGTTTCTTCCCGGCCGTTAACGGCGGCGATGCGGCTATCCTGTTCTGCTTCGTGTTTCTTTATCTGGTCGCCGCCGGACCGGGATTGTGGAGCGTCGACGGATCGCGGAACCGCACTGTTTTGCGGTAACAACGGCCAGGGCTGAAAACAGAGACTCCCGCCTGCGCGGGAGTGACCTGGTTGGACACGGAAACGGAGATTCCCGCTTTTGCGGGAATGTCGCAGAGTTCCTCGGGAAGAGCCGACCGTTTGGAAGAAGCGGCTACAGCCGTTCGCGCGGCATGCGCTTGGCGGTGCGACGCACGATCTTGGGACGAGTGGGACCCTCGGTCTCCTCGTCGTCTTCCGGAGCGTCATCCTTTAGAAGTTCGTCCAACTCGGCATCCGCCTCCGAATCGATGTCGCCTTCCCGATAATCGCGATACGGGTCAGCCGGCGCTTCCCGTTCCTCCGCCAGGTCGCGAATGGCTTCGCGTACTTCATCAAGCAGGGAAACGGGTACGCGCGTGCGCTCGAGGTGCTCGCTCGCCGTATCGTGCGTCTTGAAGTAAACCAGCAGTGCCTCCGTCCCGATGCGGAGCGCTACAACCCCAAACATCCCGAAAACCGCGATTTCCAGCAGTCCCCAGATCCCGGAACTGAAGCCTGCGCCAAACGTCGCCAACAGGTGGCTCACGGCCCACAGGAGGATAGCGCCGAGGCCAAAGGCGTAAAATGCAGGCACCAGCTTTGGCGCAACCAAGGTATCGAGCCGGAACAGCTTTTGTCCCGTCGTCAGCTTTCTCCAATCGTTTGACGTCACGGCCTGTCCTCCATGGTCTGCCCGAAGCTCATTTGAAGCGATGCGGCGGTTGACACAAGGGGCGCCGCACCGGGCGCAACCGGCCCGAAGATGGCTGCGAACGTGGTTCGGAGGGCGGAATCGACTTCGGCAAGCGAAACCAGCTGGCCCAGATCCTCAAAGCTCGTAACGCCCTGGTCAACAATGCCGCACGGCACGATACCCGAATAGTGCGCGAGGTCGGGTGCGACATTGAGCGAAATACCGTGAAAGCTGACCCAGCGCGAGACGCGCACGCCAATGGCTGCGATCTTGTCCTCGCGCCCAAAACCCTTGTCGGGCCTTTGGACCCAAACTCCGATCCGTCCGGCGCGACGCTCCCCGCGAATGTTGAAGACCGCGAGCGTGCGGATCACCCATTCCTCGAGCGCAACAACCAGGGCGCGCACATCGCGGCCACGCTCACGCAGGTCCAGCATGACGTAAGCGATGCGCTGGCCAGGGCCATGGTAGGTGTATTGTCCGCCCCGTCCGGCGTCATAAACCGGGAAGCGGTTGGGGACGAGGAGGTCGGCTCCGCGCGCCGAGGTGCCCGCGGTATAAAGCGGAGGATGCTCAACGAGCCAAACGGCCTCCTCCGCGTTTTCCGAGGCGATCGCCGCTGCGCGAGCGCGCATTGCGTCCAAGGCCCCGGGGTAGGCGACGAGATCGGGTGCGATCACCCATTGTGCGGGGCGACCGTCAGCGCGAAGGAGGCTGACCGGAGTTTCGGCAGGCACGGGGCTGGCCGGCGTTAACGTTTCATTCACCATGATACCCAATGCTCGCACAATCGTCGCGACCCGAATCCCCAGACCGGATGGTTCTTATTTATGTCGACCATTGCCAACATTGAAGTCGACCTGACCGTGGAACTGGGAGCGGCGATCATGCCGATCCACCATCTGTTGCGCATGGGGCGAGGCGCCGTGATCGAACTGGACGCCACCGACAAGGACCCCTTGCGCATCTACGCCAACAACACACTGGTGGCTCTGGGCGAGGTTCAGGTGGACGGCGGCCGGCTCGCCGTGCAGGTGACCGAAAAGGTGCTGCGACGGACTTGATCCGCAGCCGGCGCGATAAAGCGCTTGTTCGGCCTGAACTGTTTTGCTACAGGCTGCCTCGCCCGGCCAATAGCTGGGACTACCATGATGTGCGGTCGTGGCGGAATTGGTAGACGCGCAGCGTTGAGGTCGCTGTGCCGCGAGGCGTGGAGGTTCGAGTCCTCTCGACCGCACCAGAACTGATGTGACGCAAGAGCCCGGGAAACCGGGCTTTTTCGTTTTCTGGGTTTCGCTTTTGAACGCCGCGCTTGGTGGATGACCCTGTTCTCCTACTGCCCGGCGATAGCCCCAACCGCACACCTTCCAGGTGTTGCGCTCAAGCCGCACAGGCGGGCGAAGCGACCGCGCAGTGAATCGGGTGTGAACACGACCCCCGGTTTCGCTGCAAATCGCGGCAGTTTTAAACTCGTCTTTACCCTACCCACGTAGCTTGAACGCATTGAGTATCTGCGTGCGAGTGAACCGATGAGCCATCATCTTTCGAGCCGAGCGATTAAGCACTCCGTAGCCGTGGCTGCGGTGGTTCTCGCCGCAACGGCGCTTTCGGGATGCACTGGCATGGCCGGCCGGACCTTCGGAGATCCGACGGTCACGGGATCGGTCAGCCGCAGCAACGGCATGGGCGACACCAGCCAGCCGATGCCGAGCAGCCTTGGGGCTTCGACCCAGGTGGCGGAATCGCGTTTCCTGCCCCCCGAGAATGTGGGCGGAGGCGGTGCCGGCGGCAATTCAAGCGGGTTCGCCAACACCTCCGGCGGGTTCAACAGCCAGACAAATACCCTGCCGCCGTTCGCGGGCGACAGCAGCAGCAATTCCGTAGTGACCCAAGACCTTCCGACCCTCAGCTCCACCTCGCCGGGAACTCAGACAGCCATGCCCGCCCAGCCGCAATCCCTTCCTCCGCTTTCGAGCCCGCCGAGCCAGCTGCCGGTCAACAGCAATGTTCCGACCGGGCCCAACCTTTCGGTGGTGCCGCCCGCCAATGCCTTTACGCACACCATCCAGAGCGGTGAGTCGCTGTACACGATCGCGCGCCGCTACAACGTGACCACGCAGGCCATCGTGCAGGCCAACGGCATGTCTTCACCCGACAAGATCGTGGTGGGCCAGAGCGTAATTATTCCAGGGATGAAAAAAGCGGGCGAGTCCGTCCCGACGCAGGTGGCTACCGCGAGCCTCGGCCCGTCAGCCATGCCAGGCCGGCCCGGGGCGCTGACCCCGGTCAGCGGCGATGGCACGTTGCGCCCGAACGGGCAATCTGCCTCAAAGCCGCTCGATCAGCCGACCGCGCCGAAAGCTGAAACACCGCAGGCAACCGCGCCCCAAAAGCAACCGGAGCAGCCAGTACAGCAGCCGGCTCGTCAGCCGCAGCAACTCGCCAATGTGCAGCAGCCCAAGCAGGCTGCCGCGCCCAAGGCACAAATGCCCTTGGAAGAGCCTGCCGCCAGCGGCGACAAGTTCCGCTGGCCGGTATCTGGTCGGGTAATCACCGATTTCGCCACGTCCAAGGGCACCGGCATCAACATCGAAGTGCAGGAAGGCTCCTCGGTGAAGGCCACCGAAAACGGCACGGTGATCTATGTCGGCAACGGCGTGGAAGGCTATGGCAACATGATCCTGATCCGCCACGCCAACGGCTATGTATCGGCTTACGCGCACCTCAAAGAATCGCGCATCGACAAGGGCGCCACGGTAAAGCGCGGCGACACCATCGGCGCCGCCGGCATGACCGGCTCGGTCAACAAGCCGCAGCTCCATTTCGAACTGCGCAAGGGCGCGACCCCCGTGGACCCGATGCCGCTACTCGCCAGCTGATCGGGGGCAGGGCGTCCGTTAGACCGACTTGCCGGTTTCCCCGGCAAGCTGGCGGATGAACTGGATAGCGACGCGGCCTGAGCGCGAACCGCGAATCGCCGCCCACTCGATGGCGCGGGCCCGCAGTTCGGCTGGGGCTGTGTCGAGGGCAAACGCCTCGGCATAGGATTGCACCATCGCAAGATAAGTGTCCTGGTCGCACTGGTGAAAGCCGAGCCAGAGCCCGAAGCGATCCGACAGCGAGATCTTCTCGTCGATGGCTTCGTTGGGATTGATG
>Ga0210040_10003249_pt1 | contig 22160 bp, 23 predicted proteins | sample CryGeyCG12114_NA_FD_185462 | JGI IMG/M metagenome (GOLD analysis project Ga0210040, IMG submission 185462) | Groundwater microbial communities from aquifer - Crystal Geyser CG19_WC_8/21/14_NA (SPAdes) (version 2) | ecosystem: Environmental > Aquatic > Deep subsurface > Groundwater | place: USA...
AACTCACCTAATTTAAATTTAAACATTGTATTTTTAAATGATAAAGATTTATAAGATTTACCATTATGAATTTTTATATTTTTACCTTCTAGTAATTCAATACCAGTACTGCTTCTACTACGTGTAACTAAAGTATGATTAGGTTGATTAGAAGTAATAGCTATCTGAGCTAATAGTCTACTAGAAAAAAATAAATGTTTATACAAAGATTTCATCTATTTTTTTTTTTTTTTTTTATACGACCCCAAGGTGTTCGAGGATAAGCTTTTTTAGTTTTTTTACCTTCACCTCCTCCATGAGGATGATCCACAGGATTCATCGCTACACCTCTAACTGAAGGTCTAACACCTAACCATCTCATACGGCCAGCTTTACCATAATTAATATAATGATGATTTTTATTAGAAATTTTACCTATAGTAGCTCTACATAAATCTGAAAGAATTTTTCGTCGGGAAGAAAATAAACGAATAAAACCCTTATGAAAACGTTGTCTGGTTAAAATAGAAAAAGCACCTGGTGCTCTACAATATACCCCATATGTAAAAGGTTTATTCTCTATATTACAAACACGTGTGCCTAGTACTAAATCTTTTAGTAAATTTGTATTACCAAGTTTATTACGTTCCATTAAATTATTATAAGTATTTAATAAATTTGTATGAGTATCATCAGTAGAAATAAAATCCCGAAGATCTTCAATTTCTTCACTATTGAAATTAAGTTGTAGTTGTTGTTTTTTATCTTTTTCATTATCAAAATATTGATCTCTATTATTACTTAAATGTTTTTCTTTTTCAATTTCCGCTCTAACTCTTTCTTCTTCATTTTTTAGTAATTGAATATTATTATTAAGTACTGTGATATTTTTATTTCGAATTGTAATTATCTGTTCTGGAGTTTGATAATTTTCCGTAATAATTTCATCATAGTTATTTACATAGAATAACTTATTTAATGATGAAAAGCAATTAATATAGTTCCAAATGATATCTTTTTTGTGTAATCCAGTAGGAGTTATAATATAACTAAATACTCCATTTTTCCAATATATTAATCCTATGTAAGAAGATCTATAACTATCGAATTCTAAAGTAATAACTTCTCCTTTAATATTGTATAATCTGCGAGAATAATCTATCATTTTATAATTTTTTTTAGTTCCTCTTTGTCTATGTCGCATGGTAATATGTCCACTATTATTTCTACCAACGCTAGGATGATAACCCTTACAGATAAATTTAATATTTGTGAAATCGTAAAAACTTTTATTTAATAATAAAGTATGTCTAAGCGAACTTGTAAGAGGTATAAAAGATTTCATCAGTTTTATAAAATAAAAAGAAAATATACAAGAAAATTAAGCAAAAAAGAATTAATATAATTTATATTCTATGAAATTAGCTAAACTAAATTGTTTATTCATAGATTTAGTATAAAAATGAAAAAACGAATTCGTTTTTACATTAGAATAAAAATTTTTTTTATAAGATTTTAATGAAAATTGTTCTCTAGCTTTTTTATGACCTTGAGGCGATTTAAGAACTGTGATTTTACTTGTTTTACAAGGAATATTAACTGAATATAATTTTGATTTATATAATAAACTTATATTATAAATAAAATATAAAAATAATAAATTTGAAGAGGAAAATGAAAAATGAGCAGGAAACTTATTAAATTTATGATTAGAAAAAAAATAAGTACTAAGAATAATATTTAAATGATTACTATTATTATGATGATAAGTCAGTATCAAATAAATTAATAAGATTAATTTATTATTATTTAACAAATTAATATAATTTTTACCAAAAAAAGTAGAAAATCTAATAATATTATAATAAATTTTCTCAAATTTATTTTTGTAAAAAGAATTCAAGGTTAAAAATTTATAATGTTTATTACCTAAATTATAAAATTTGTAACAAAAATATATATATTTGGGAGTCATTAAAAAATTTAAAATGTTTATTTTATAAAGAAAAAATATGTCTCAGAATGGAATCGAACCATTTCACAAGGTTTTTCAGACCAATGCTCTACCAGTGAGCTACTGAGAATATTTTTCAACGTATTTCTATATTTATTTTTTAGAGGAACAAAAAAAAATAAATAATAAAAATACTAATTCTGAAATTATATTCATAGTAAAATTTCTAATTAATAAAATCTTACTAAATAAAATTCAAATAATTATTGCACATCAATACAAGTAATAGGAATATATTGAATAACTGTATTACGATTTGTATATTTATCTTTTAATTTACAAAGACCAGCAAGACGACGATCCATTGTTTTATGAACTAAAATAGTATCTCTTCTTACAGCATAATGATAATGTTTTTTAATCCATTGATATTGAAATTTCTTTATTTGTAAAGCAAAATCTGCAAAATAATACATTCTGGCATTTGTATCTCTGATTAAAAGTCGGTGAAATGTTTTAATACATATGTAAAAACGATATAATTCATTCCAACGTATTTCTTCGTTAGAAATTTCTACATTATTAAACTTCTTGCTTAGATAAATCACGATTAAAAAAAAAGCAATGAATAATACAAACGATTCGCTATAAAATAGTGAAAAATAATTAAAAAAGAAAAAAAAAGAAAAAATGTAAACTAATAAAGTCATGGTGTTTTTTTTATTATTTATTATTAATTATAAAAGATTTGCACAAGTTATAATTTCGATCAACTCATTTGTGATCTGTGCTTGACGTGCTTTATTATATACTAATGTTTTCAATTCAATAATATTAGTAGCATTACTAATAGAATTCTCCATTGATGTAATTCTAGCTCCTAAACCACTGTATTCATTTTCTTCCAGACAATCTAATACAATATAAGAAAAAGTTAAAAGATAAATATCAGTTAAATATTTATCCAGAGCATCAGAAATATCATATACAAAACTATAAAAGTGCTGAGAAGTACTCAAAGTTTGCTCAGAAGAATAATTAAGAGCAATAAATATAAAAAATGATAAAGCAAATAATTCATAAACAGAAGTTTTTTGAAGAAAAGGACTATAATATCTATTGAATATAAAAAAATATCTTTCAACATGTGAATCTTTTTCCAATAATTTTTCTGAAATAGAATAACTTGTTAAAAGAGAGATAGGTTCCTTATCAGAATTTAATATTGCGGCAGTAACATAGTTTTTTTGAGATCTTCTTAATCTATCTTTTATTCTAATTCCAATTGTAACTAACTGAAATTTTTTACTGCTATCTTTAAATCTTTTAACTAATCTTTCAGTAGCAGATAATACATTAGAATTATGAGGACCACACATACTTTTATCTACACCAATTGAAACTAACATTATTCTTACAAATTCTTCCGGATAATTCACATCTGTATAAAATGGAACTATACTACTTAATGCTAAACCTCTAGAATTTACTTTTTTTTTCAATTGATGAAGTAAAGAAAGAGCTACCATTTTTATTGATTTAGCCAGTTCCTTAAATCTTATAAATGCTTGTAGAGAAGCATAAAGATGTCTAACACTAATCATATATAAAGCGTAAAACAGAAAATATGTAATAACACTATAGCAGTGAATCATTCAAGTAATTCTTAGGAGAATAAGATTTCATTAAATCGTTAATATTCTCTAGAATATATAAAAAATAAAATAAAAAAGATAGAAGCATAAAATTTTAAAACTAATTCATTGAAACACAGAACATAAAATATTAACTTATTATGTATATATATTATTATAAGTGGCTCAATACTGTTATCAACAAATTTATTTTAATAAATTTATTAAAATATATATAAATGGCTCAATACTGTTATTAACAAATTTATTTTAATAAATTTGTTAAAATATAAATAAAGTAGCTCTCTTGTCTACTCACAAATGTATTAGAATAAATTTATTCTAATACTAGTAGCTAGCTAATACTAGTAGCTAGAGAATACTTGCTAGTAGCTAGAGAATAATTCCACCCCGACCGTACTAATATAAAATTAAAACGAGCTCAATACTGTACTAATAAATTCATACCAATGAATTTATTAAAATAATTAATATAGAATTAAAAACACTATCATAATAGTAAATAAAGCAATAGCTTCAGTTAAGGCAAATCCTAATATGGCATAATTGAATAAAGTATTAGCTATACTTGGGTTTCTAGAAATAGCATCAACTAAATTACCAAATATATAACCAATTCCGATACCCACACCGGCAAGAGCAATTGTAGCTAAACCACCTCCTATCATTTTAAACTCGGCTAACATATTAATTTAAAAAATTTTTATTTATTATAAAATTAAAAAAGTAGTAATGAAATTAATTCAATTATATATAATAATGAACAACCCCATGCCCAAAACCCGTCCTCCCTCCACCTATTTTAACAAATAGGCTAAACATTTTTTCTTGAGAGTATAAAATACTCTAATTCAATAAGAGTATCTACTATTAAACTAATAATAGATATTATATCTAATAATGATAAAAAATAAATAGAACATTATAAAATTAGTACAAATTACTTAAAAAAAAATAAGATTTTATAAATATATGAAACAGAAAAAAATATATTAATAGGGAATTATCATTACTAAATATATGATAACCATTACCGAAAAAAGTAGAATTACTATCTGCAACATAAATCGTTGGAGCACTTATTCTGTTAAATTCTTTTAAAGGATAAGGATCATTATCAGGAGTAACAATAAATCCTACTCTGGGTAGTTTATGAAAACCAGTATAATATTTATATACTGTAAAAAATCTCCAATACTTTTTACTTAAAACGAGTAACTCAGTCCAAGAAGAAATTTTTTTTTTCTTTTTCATTTCCTGTAAATAGAAAATTACTTTAGATAAATACCATAAAAAAGTTTTAGGTTTTTGAGTTTTGGTATGACGCACAATAATATCAAAAACATCATGAAATTGACTATGAAAATTAGTAAACATTCCATATGACCATTCTGATGTAGAAAATCCTATATTTTTTTTTAATTTTTCTAAATATAAAACAAAAGCTGTCTTCCAACACCAATCATAAGACCACAAAGCACTATTACCAATGAAAAAATAAGAATTGGTTTTACCAATTAATTTAATCAGAGAAATAGCTCTACGTAAATTTACATAGGTATTATTAATATCAAATATTCCAAATTTATTTCGAAATCCAATAAGAAAAGGAAACATATAAGGATGAATTTGATATATATGTTCACCTATATGCATGCCCAATCTCAACAAAAAAGAAGTGGATTTTTTAATACTCATAATTATAGTTTAATAAATATTAACATTATATATAGTATTTTTTCTTGATAATTGATTAAATTGTTGCTTCATAGAGAAACCTTTTTTATCGTTAGTGAGATAAATAGCTCCTATAGTAGCTATAAGTAAAATTAAAGCACTATATAGTGGCCAATAAATTTTAATAGAAAATAATATTATACCCGCTTTCTTCACAAATAAAAAACGATTAGACTCATCAAGAATGTTATAATAATCACTATAAGAATAAGTATAATTTACCAAAGGAAAAAAATTAAAGGAAATTTCATTATAACTCAAAATAACTTCACTTAAAATAATAAAAAAAAAAAGAAATCCTGTAAATATATATATAGTATTATCTTGTTCTATTTTCTTAATATTAATAATCATTACAATAAATAAAAATAATACCGCAATCGCCCCTACATAAATAATTATAAATAATAAAGCAATAAATTCAATATTTAATAATAAAAAAATCATAGAAGTAGAAATAAATACAGAAATTAAAAATAGTACAGAATTAATAGGATTGGTACAAAATACCATAGCAATAGCAGAAAATATTGAAATGAATGTGAATAAATAAAACATTATACTATTTCAATATTTATATTAACATCATTAAAACAATATACAAAAATAAATAAAAAAATCCACACAATATCTACAAAATGCCAGTAAATCATTGCCATAGAATAACCTAAATGACGTTCTTTTGTAAAATGCCAGTTTGCAAGTCTTTCATGCTGAATATTTAAAAAAATAAGTCCTATAGTTACATGGAAACCATGAAATCCTGTTAATAAATAAAAACATGAAGCATAAACACTATCAGATATAGAAAAAGAAAGATGCATATACTCACCGATCTGAATAAATAAAAAAATATAACCTAAAATAATACCAAAACTTGAATAAAACAATGCAAATGACCAACTACCCCATTTCATACAAAAGTTAGCTCTATTAAATACTATACTAGAAAATAAAAGTAATAAAGTTGCATATAGAGGTTTTTTATACCACAAAAAACGTTCCATACCTAATGGCATAGAATTAGAACCTGTAAAAGCAGAAGGATGAAATATTCTATCAAAATAAGCCCAAAAAAAACCACCAAACAACATTACTTCATTTGATAAGAAAATCATAAAACCAGCCACTAATGTAGCTCTTAATTTTCTGTTATATTTACCTAAGTATGTAGATTCAATTACCATATCTTTAAACCATAAATAAGTAAAATAAGTAACCATAATAATTGCATTTTGTAACATTAATAACCCATATTCAAATTTGTTAATAAATAAGATGAAAGAAAATAATAATAATAACAAAGAAAATGATAAATAAAAAGGCCACATCGTATAAGGTATGTCATTATAATAATGATTAGAACTAGAATTAGAAGTTATCACTTTTCTATTACTTATAAAATTCTCAAATTCTATTATAATGGTTTGATTAGTTAATCCGTATTTTTCTAATTCTGATTGTCTTTTTATTAAATCATAAAGAAACAATCTTCTAGGTCGTCTAAGATAGAAACCATCTATTACATCATTAACATATTCATGTCTTACCATATATTCATCAAATTCATTTGTAAAATTCTCCATATCTAAAATAAACTCACGGAATTTTAATTTAGTATCAAATTTTACATTAATTCTAAATTCTTTGTTTTTACGCATATATTTACGAATTATAATATCCTTAGGCACATAAAAACCGTCCTCCCACATAGAATATAAAACATTATAATAACTGACTGTACAACTTTAAACACTTTGATCATATTTATCAATAACACACATTGCATATAAAAAGTATAATATATAAATAATAATTAATCTAAAAAACACAAATACCGAGTCGGACAGGGATCGAACCTGCGACTAACGGTATGACAAACCGCTACTCTACCACTGAGTTACCGACCAAGATGCAATACTCTCTTATACATCCCCAAATGCCATTCAGTAGAATGTAATTACAGTATTAAACATACTTTATTAGATAATCTAATAAAGTATATCTAATCATAGATTAAATTAAATAAATTTTAATATTGACCAAATATTGAAGATGATTTTAAATTATAAGTAATTTCTCTTAAAGTTGGACTATTTGCAAATAATTCAGAATTTTGAGAAAAATTAGCATCATTCCAATTATAATAATAATTGATTGTATACATAGATAAATTTAATCTAGTTGATAACTTATAAGTTGTTTGATAATGACTAACATTTGATGGTATTTTTACAGAAAAATATAAATTAATTATTTTCTCAATTGAAGGAGTTTGAGAAGGAGTTAAAAGTCCATTTAAAACTTGAAAAACATTAAAAAGACTTTTAGTAGTGGGAGTATGATCAATTACTTGTTCCAAATGATTCATTGTTAAATTACTATCTAAATAAATATTTTCTTTTTCATAAAATGAATCTATAGGCAGAAATAAATCGATACCTGAATTATCATAAAAATGTGTAGATTGTAAAATAGAAAAATAGGTATGAATCGGATCTTTCATATTCTCATAAATATCAGTATTACCTATAATATATAAGACTCTCATATTTGCAGATATTTTAGTAAACGTATTCACTCCATATTCTATACTATTAATTACACTTAAATTTTCAGCCACATAACTATAAGAAATGTTCTCTAAATAATGTGAACAGAAATAATAAATATCCGTAGCATTCATCATACCGCTAACTAATGAAATCTTAGTATTAATCAGTTTACTACAGATAGAATTTTTACCTTTAATAATTTTAATAAAATTATTATTATTAATACCTATTTGGACATGCCAGTAAGAATGAGGATAAAAACTACCCACATGATAAACCATTATTGGATTATTTGATACACTTTTATTAAATTTAGCATTTAATACACTACATTGTAATTTAGGATTACAATTGAAAAATATAATATTACTGGAATTTATTAACTTATTAATTCTATTATTTAGTAACCAAGTATATCGGTAATCCATATTAATAGACATTTCATTTCTTGCAAATGAAATATCATTCATTCCCCATAAACTTGTAAAATAATAAAGAATATTAATATCTATAAGATCTATAAAATCTCCTATTATAAACTGAACATCCTTTCCTAAGATAAAATCCTCATTTAATTTGCTAGCTAATATTTGAAATCCTAATTTCCAACTTATTAATACATAAGTATCTATAAATTTCATCATTGGAAATACTAATCTTTTGAAGCAAAAACTTTCAAATGAGAATCGAGCTTTGTCACTAATCCATTGATCATTAATTACACCATTTCTTCTAGGAAGAATACGAAAAACTTCATTTCCTTTAAGATCAATTTGAAGAAAACTTCCTAACGGATCCAAAATATCAATCCCTTTAACCGAAGTTAATTCCCAAGGTCTTGCTCTAAATGCATAGGGCTTAGAAGTTAAAGCACCGACAGGACACAAATCTATAATATTACCTGATAATTCATTGAGAAAATAATCGGAATAGTAAGTTCCAATTTCTGTATCATTACCTCGCCCCATAGTACCTAAAAATGGCATTTTTAAAAGTTCATCAGCAAATCTAATACATCTTGTACAGTGAATACATCTTGTCATAATAGTTTTTACGACAGGGCCTAAATTTTTATCTTCTACACTTCTTTTAATTTCTTTAAATCTACCTTTATCACTTCCATATACCATAGTTTGATCTTGAAGATCACACTCACCACCCTGATCACAAATTGGACAATCTAAAGGATGATTAATTAAAAGAAATTCCATAATATTTTCTCTAGCTTTAATTACTAGTTCACTATGAGTAAAAACATGCATACCTTTAGTAAGACTAGTTGCACAAGCAATAACAGGTTTAAGAACATTTTTTATTTCTACCAAACACATTCTACAATTTCCTGCAATAGATAATAGTTCATGATAACAAAATCTTGGGATACTAATATTTAATAATTCACATTGTTGAAGTAAACTAATAGTCCAATCTGTAACCTGTACTACCTTATTATTTATATAAATAATCTGATCTGAATTTTGAATATTATTTTTCATTATTATTTTTTAGAATATTTAAAATATTTATATACATTATAAATTCTTCTTTTATTTCTATATTTACGTCGTTTTCTTGGTACTTCATACATTTTATATCTATATTGAAAAGCTAATTCAGAAATTTCTGAATTAGCTTTAGATAATAATGTTTCTTTATCTTCATTTAATGCATTCTCAACTATCACATAAATAAATGCAGTATGAAAATTAAGAAATTGTCTTCTAATAGCATAAGTAGCTTTAGTTAAATTTTTCAAAGAACTTAAATATTGCTTATTAGGAGAGACTATTTTAGGAAAAATAAACTCTCTGTTCTTAAATTTATATTTTTTTAATTCAAGACTTGGTCTTGTTTTATGAATTACATATTTAATTAAGAAAAACGGATGCCAACCAAACCATTGTCTAAATACTAAATGAAATTTATCTAATTGTTTAATTAATGTAGACAATTTACCATGTCGGAGAAATGTACGCTGTAATTTTTTCTGTAATTCCTTATTCTCAGAAAATACCATCTTTCCTTTTCTTGCGTAATATTTTTCTTCTTAATTTTGCATCGTCGATGGCTTGTTTAAGTTTATTAATAAAGTTTTTAGTGTTTATATATTGTTTATTTATTCTTCCAGGTAAACTTCGAAGATCTTGAATCATTATATTTCCATGAGAATATATGATGATTAGATTAAATAAAAATATAATTAAGCTTAAAGATTTTGCAAGAAAAAGAACAACAAATAACTCTGTATAAGTAAGCGAATTAACAATAAATGTGTCATTATAAAAGAAATTTAAAGTTAATATTCTTATAAAAAATATAGTGCCAGAATCTACACCTACTCCAGACATAGAATCATATACCATATTATCATCATAAAATTCATTCATAATTACCAAATTACAAAAAAAAACACATGAACTAAAATATAATAATAATGAAACACTAATAGGCATTAAAACTTTCCATCCTAATTTCATTAGTTGATCATATCTATATCTAGGAAGAGTTGCTCTTACCCACACAAACATGAATAAATGAAATGTTACTTTTAGTCCAAACCAAAAAAATGGAGAAATTATATATAAATCAAAAAAAGGTAACCAACCACCCCAAAAAAACAATGTACGTAAACTACTCATGATTATCATATTACTATATTCACCTAAAAAAAATAAAGCAAATGCTATTGAGGAATACTCTACATTATACCCGGCTACTAATTCTGCTTCTGCTTCAGGTAAATCAAATGGAGCTCTATTAGTTTCAGCTAAAGCAATTATAAAAAATATAATCCACATTGGTAATAAAGGAAAAATAAACCATGTACATTCATCTTGCACTTTAATAACTTCTATAATATTAAGGGAATGAGAAATTAAACAAATACTTAACCAGACAAAAGCAATACATACTTCATAGGATATCATTTGAGCACTACTTCGTAATCCACCTAAAAAAGCATACTTACTATTACTTGCCCATCCTGAAAATATAATACCATAGACAGATAAAGAACTTATAGCAAGTAAATACAACATTGAATAGGGAGTATTAATCAAAACAACATTGTTTCCAAAAGGAATAACTAACCAAATAATAATACTACTAAAAAAAGTAAATACAGGAGCAAGAAAAAATAAAAATATATTAGCATTGGTAGGAATAATAATTTCTTTTAAAAACAATTTTAAACCATCAGCTATAGGTTGTAAAAAACCAAAAAGACCTGCTACATTTGGACCTCTTCTTCGTTGCATACTTGCCATTACTTTACGCTCAAACAAAGTAGTTATAGCAATGGTAAGTAATAAGAAAATAAAAACTACTAAAAAAATAATTAAATTTATATAATAAATACTAATACTGTTAACTATAAAAGAATAAATGTTATTAATATGATTCATTAATGTTATTGTTATATATGTGTTTTTTTATAAATTAAAATTTGGAAAAATGCCAATGGTATTTCCAAGGAGACAACGTAACAAATGTTCTTAATTCTTGAATTAAAGAAACAGGACGATAAATAATACGTTTGTCTAATTCACTATAAGAAATTTCAGAAAAACCGCTTAAAGGAAAATCCTTCTTTAAAGGATGGCCAATAAAGCCATAATCTGTTAAAATTCTTCGAAGATCTGGATTATTTATAAAATAAATTCCAAACAAATCCCAGCATTCTCTTTCATACCAATTTGCATTGGCAAATAAATGAATAATACTAAAAGCATAGCCAAGTTCATTAATATTTAACTTTATAAATATTCTATTACTATAGGTAAAAGATAGCAAATTATATAATAATTGAAATCTATTTTTATTACTCAAATAATCAGCTCCAACAACATCTGCTAATATATCATATTGAAAGTTGTGATGAGATTTCAATATAAATAACATATTAAGTAAATATTTATTAGTGGTGGAAAGATAATAATAATCTCGTTTAAAAGTGTAAAAAATATATTTAGGGAATAAACTTAAAAAATATTGAATAAAAATAAAATGATTATGCATTACTTTTATAATTTACTGTTCAGCAGTTTTTATACCAAATTTAGAAGGTTTGGTTTTTCTACCTGGAGGTGCTTTGAAATCCCATCTACTAGACCGTATGGGTCTATAACGTACGCCTATTAAATCTTGGCATCTCCCACCTCTAACTAATACTACACTATGATGTGTTAAAGTATGACCTATTCCATAAAGATAGGCATTCACTAATTTATCATTACTTAACTTTACTTTTGCTACTTTTCGCTTAGCTGAATTAGGTTTTCTGGGGGTTTGTTCAAAAACAAATTGAACTACTCCGGCTTTTTGTGGACAATTATCTAATCTTTTAATATTTACATTTTGTTTTTTCTGAGGTCTTTTTTTAAATTTAGTTAATTGGTTAATAGTTATCATCTAATATATTATAATATTTATATATATACATAATAATGTATAAAGTTGAGTTTATTATAATAACTCATCATACTATATTTATAAAAATAATTTAAAGCTAACTTATATATATTAAAATATATATTTACTAAATAATAATATTTCAAATTTAAAATATATTCTTTTGTAATATCATTAACGTTATAAGTAATTAATTCATCATAAAAACCGATCGGATAAAAATTACCATTATAATAAAATCCTATATTATTCAGACAATCTTCTGATTGGAGAATTTCATTTAAATCATGAGTGATTGAAGCAGAAAAATCATATAATTGTTTAAAAGAATAATAATTAGATGTTAATATAAAATTAAAGGATAAAAATTTTCCTAATTTAAAGAATTCTTTTTTAGAATATTCCATAGTCAAAGAAGCACTATCAATTATAAATTTACTAACATATGAGTAATTTAAACGAGAAATGGTAGTATTATTATATTTTGCAGATAAATTAGATTTTAATAGGTGAAGATCCTCATTACTTAGATATGAAAAAGAAAATATAATCTGCATTTATTTATAATAAAGAAATTATAGATTTTATATTAGAAATAGCTTCCGCTGGATTCAGGTTTTTAGGGCAGCATTTCATACGATTTAAAATACTATGACATCTATAAAGTTTATAATGATCGTTTAATAAATTCAAACGTTGAACAATTGATAAATCTCTAGAATCAACAATCCATCTATAAGCTTGTAATAAAATTGCCGGACCTAAATATTTATCTCTATTCCACCAATAACTTGGACAACTTGTACTACAACAAGCACATAATATGCATTCGTAAAGTCCATCTATTAATGATCGATTAGCTATACTCTGATAATTTTCTTTAGAAGGTTTAGATAAAAATATAATAATATTTTTTTTATTAAAATGTTTATATAATATTTCTAAGTTATATTCTTTTGAAATTTTTAAAAATGGATCAATAGACTTATACTGCTCATAAAAATGTTTCATATTAACTACAAGATCTCGAATGATAGGCATATGAGGAAGCGGATATATAGATATATTAGTTTCTTTATTATGAATAATATTATGAGTACAAGCTAAAGCATTTTTCCCATTTACATTCATTGCACAACTTCCACATATACCTTCTCTACAAGATCTCCTAAAACTTAATGCTTCATCTCCACTATCTTTTAAATAAAATAAATCATCTAATAACATAGTATTTTCTTTATCAGAAGAAAAATACCAATTTTCAATAAATGGTTCGTTATTAAAAAAAGGATTAAATCTGAAAATTTTATAATTAATCATTTATTGAAAAAATATATAAGCATTACTCATTAACAGTTTACTCTACTAAAGTGACGACAATGGGAATCGAACCCATACAGTATGGAGCATGAACCCAACGTTCTACCTTTTTGAACTATGTCGCATAGGCCAAGACTGGGATCGAACCAGTGACACGATGGTTAACAGCCATCTGCTCTACCACTGAGCTACTTGGAGTAAAGTGAAACAAATTAATTTATATCTTTCTGAGAGTAACTAAATTAATTTGCTAATAATTTTAAAATACATATAGTATTTTAATTATTTATATAAGCTTAAAGCAATTAATTCTGTAAATATAGATATATACTCTATATTAAAAAGAAATAATAGAGATACTGCTAATATTGATACTAATATTACAGCTGACATATAATCAAACTTATATAAACTATAATTATTAATATTTTTATTAAATGAAATATATTTAATAATTTTTAAGTAATAATAAAAACTAATAACTGCTGTAAATATTATGAAAAAACTCATAAAAATATATAAATTAAATGTTAGAGTAGTTAGAAGTAAAATCTTACCTACAAATAAAGCAAATGGCGGCATACCGGCAGAAGCAAATAATAAAAAAATAAAAATATAAGAGAGAGGTTTATTTTTATTAAATAAACCAGATAAATGCGTTAAACGTTCAATAAATATTTGATTATTAATATTATAAAGGTTAAGAAATATAATAAGAAGTCCTAAAGTATTAATTATATATAAAATAAAATATAAAAAACCATAATTTACTAACATAGGATTATCTTCTAAGAAAATAATAAATATATAACCCATATTACTAACACTACTAAACGCTAATAATTTTTTTATTTTTTTTTGATTTAATGCTCCAAGAATACCAAAAAGCATAGAACATACAGAAAAAAATAGAAAAAAGTATATTAAATAATCTTTAAACCAATAAAATAGAGCAAAATATAACTTACAAAAAACATAAAACATTGGTAATGTAGTAATAGAAGCAAATAAGGCCATTACATGCGTAGGAGCACCTTGATAAATATCACTTACCCAGAAATGAAATGGAGCTACATATAATTTAAAAAGAAAAGCAGATATAATTAATACTAACGGCATCCAAAAAAAATAGATATTATGAGCAGGATCGGTTTTATGTAAATGTGAATAAAATAAAGCTAATTCACTTAGTTCAAAAATACCACTAAATCCATAAATTATGGAAAAACCAAATAGAATAAATATAGAAGATAAAGAACTCAAAATAAAATATTTCAAACCAGATTCCAATGAAACTTGATTTTTTTTATTTGAAGCTGTAAGAATATAATAACATAAACTTTGAGCTTCAATTAATAAATATATAGATAATATATCATTACTTATAATAAAAAAATATATTGAAATAAGAATTAAGTAAAGTAAAATAATATATTCTTCTTTTTTAAAAAAACTTTTCTTGATATATGTATTAATAAAAATTAAATGTAAAATAGTGAAAATATTTATAAACATTTTTATTACTACTTCACCAATAGTTTTGTGTAAAGAATAATAATGGGTAGAAAGAATAGCTGATAAAGATAGATAATCAATAATCATAGAATTAACAAGTATTAATCCTAGAAACCAAGAACAACAATTAAAAACATTAGCATATTTATATTTATCAGAGAGTTTATAATTGATAAAAAAAATAAATAAAAGTATAAACATTAAAATAGAATATATTTCGGATATTATTACCATGTTATTAAATAAAAATATTTATAAAATTATATAATTGGACGTTTTGCAAACTGTCTAATACTATATTAGGGAAAACACCTAGATATAGACTAAAAAAAATTAATGGTAAAAGAACAATATACTCAAATAAATATAAATCTGAAATATATATGTTATATTTATACGGCATTAAGAAAATAATTTTATTGTAAGTATATATACTATAAATAGTACATAAAAAAATACCTATGGCAGCTGCTATTAATGAAACAAATAAATGAGAGTAAGCTATTCCACATAATATTAATAGTTCTCCAATAAAATTACTTGTACCGGGTAAACCAACGTTACCTAAAATAAATATGAATAGGCAGAATGATAATACAGGCATCCCATTAATAATACCTGATAAATAATGTATAATTTTTGTATGGTATCTATCATAAATGATACCTATACAAAAAAACAATCCACCTGAAACAATTCCATGTCCGATCATTAGAAAAATACTTCCTAAAAATCCAGCTTCATTAAATGAAAATAATCCTAATATGACCATATTCATATGAGCTATTGAGGAATAAGCAATAATTTTCTTAATATCAATTTGTCGTAATGTTATAAAACTTGTATAAATAATACCAATACTCGCTAAAGTAATTACAAAAGGAGCATAGTAATAAGTAAGTTCTGGGAAAATTGGAAATAAAAATCTAATCATTCCATAAGGACCTAATTTTAATAATAAACCAGCAAGAAGAACAGAACCTTCCGTAGGAGCTTCCACATGAGCTTCAGGTAGCCAAATATGAAAAGGAAACATAGGAACTTTAATAGAAAAAGTAAAAAACAGAGCTATCCAAATTAACTGACTAGTTAAATAAGGAAATTCTGTTACCCATAAAAGTTCTAAATAAGTGGTTCCACTATAAATAAATAAGAAAAAAATAGAAATTAGCATAAAAAAAGATCCAATAATTGTATAAAAAAAAAATAAATAAGAAGCATGAATTCTTCTTTGTCGATATCCAGCTATACCTATATAAATAAAAAATGGAAGTAAAATAGCTTCAAAACTAATATAAAATATTAAAATATCAAATACACTAAATACAATTAATAATAATATTCCAATAGAAAATATTAAATCATTATTATAATAATGAGTAACTGGAGTATTTCGAGATCTTATACTAAATAATAAACATAATGGAATAAGTAAAGTAGTAAGATAAATAAAAAAAAATGATATAGAATCTAAAGCAAATCTAATATTTATATTTAAATAACTCACAATATAATTATATTGAGTAGTAGTATTAAATGGATCAAAAAATAACCATATTAAATTGATAATAATGAATAGAGAACTAAATATACATATAAAAATTTTATTGGCATTTAAACTTATCATTAATATTATATTAATTAAATAAAATATATATATTTAACATTATTAGTATACTAATAATGATAAAACCAGAATAATGATATACAAATCCAGTTTGTAATTTATTATTCTTATTCACAAAAGAATTTATTATTTTCGTTATTCCATAAGGACCTAAAATTTCTATAATACCTTTATCAAATATTTTCAACATAGAATTATAAGCAAAAAAATAACTTTTATCTATAAAGTAATGAATAATATTTTTGTTAATAAATAAATATTTCTTATTAAAAAATGTAACTAAAGAATAAGTATAATAATTAAACCAAGAAATAAATAAAATTTCATCAGTATGACTAAAAAATATAAAAAACAGAATTATAAAATAACATGTGTTATATAAAGCTAAATAATCTTTAGTAAAAAATAAACCATTGAAATTATAAGCAAATTCAAAATAAATAAAATTATAAAAATATATATTATTAGAAGAAAGTGTAAAAATAGAAGAATTCCAGAAGTTGGTATTTACACCAACCATCATATCTTCACATAAATAACCAGATACAATACTTAAAACAGATAAAAATAATAATGGAATAAGAGTTAATAATGATGAATAATGAAATGATAATAATGAATGATAATTATTTTGATAAATATAAAAAAAACTATAATATAATATTTTTATACTATATCCAATAGTAAATAATACAGCAAGAGAAGCCATTAATTTAAAAATAAACAAGTTATGATATAAGTAAATATTATAATAATTATTTGTTATATAAAAAGATAAAAATGACTCAATTATTTTTTCTTTAGAAAAAAAACCTGATAAAAATGGAAAACCAGACAATGACATACTACCTATTAATATTGCTATATAACCAAATGGAAGTAAAATAAATAAACTTCCAAATTTACGTAAATCTTGTTCATTACTAAGACTATGAATAATATAACCAGCAGTTAGAAATAATAATGCTTTAAAAAAAGCATGATGAGCTAAGTGATTAATACTATAAGTAAAATTAGATAAACCACATGCCAGAAACATATATCCTAATTGACTACAGGTAGAATAAGCAATTATTTTTTTAATATCCCATTGAAAGAATCCGATAGTAGCTCCTAAAAAAGCTGTCATACTTCCTACACCAATTATAAATAAAGATAAATTATTCAAGTATTGGAATAATAAATTACTTCTAATAATTAGAAAAATACCCGCAGTTACCATTGTAGCTGCATGAATTAAAGAAGAAACAGGAGTAGGACCTTCCATTGCTTCTGGTAACCAAATGTGTAAACCTAACTGAGCTGATTTACCAATCGCACCTATTAAGAAAAAAATACATATAAAAAATAAGTAATTAATATTTACATATTCATAGCATACAAATATTGTACTATAATTAAAAGATAAAAACACACAATATAATAAACTAAAAGATATCAATAATGCAATATCACCTATTTTATTTACAAATACAGCCATTATTGCAGATTTATTGGCTGATAATCTTGTATTCCAAAAGTTTACTAATAGATAGGAACAAATACCTACACCTTCCCATCCAATAAATAATATAATATAATTATATGAACATACTAATACCAACATAAAAAAAGTGAATAAAGATAAATAAGACATAAATTTAATCTGGTGTGGATCAGTAGCCATATATTCAATTGAATAAATATGAGTACAGACTGAAACAATTAAAATAACTAATAACATAACAGAAGTTAAACTATCGATAATAAATGACCAATCCACAGTTAAAAATCCAATATTGAACCATTGTCCTAATACTAAATAAATAGGAGATTGACATAAACAAACATCATAAAATAATATAATTGCAACTAATAAAGCACATTGTAAATTATATGTAGAAAATAAAGAAGCTGTTAAATGGTTAAATAATCTTCCGAAAAAGAAACAAGAAAAGAAACTAAAAAATGTGAAAAAAAATAATAAAAGTAACATTATAAATATTTATAAGTTTTTTAATAACATATAACTAGAGCTAATCCAATCGCTGATTCAGAAGCTCCCACAGTAAGTATAGCTAGAGAAAAAATTTGTCCTAAAATGTCATCTAAATATAAACTAAAAATTAAATAGTTATAATTACAAGCTAATAATAACAACTCTAAAGACATAATGATTAAAATAATATTTTTTCTACTTAGAAATATACCTATAATACCAATCACAAATAAAAAATTTGGAAGTAATAAATAAATTAACATAATATTTTTTTATATATTTTTTTTTTGATTATAAATGATCCCCATTGATTTTAACGAATAAACCATGCTTTTGTAGTGGGAATATTCTACTAAATTAAAATTTTTTGCATGGTAATTATTAAGATAGCACGCCAGTTCATATAGAAGGAAAGGTACAATAACAGGAATATTTTCTTCTATGCGAATGATTCTGGTCGGTCTTCTCGTACCTTTTTCAATATTAATACATCGAAATATGAAAAAAGATAAATGAGGTAATAAAAGAATAAAATCATATTTGAAATCACTATAGTAATTTAAAACTACATTCATTAAAACATTATCTATATAAGATTTCGAAGCCTCATTAAATTTAGAAATAAAATCATTGGTAAGTATACCATATTGACCTAATGCAGGCCCAATAGGATCACGATTAGCTGCATTATTAGCTGGTACTCTTAATTTGACAATAGCAATAAGAACATTTTCTGTTGTAGTCACATTTTGCATATTTTTTTTTTTGTTTTTTTTTTCAAATAGTTAAAACACTCTTATAAACGTAACCTAGACCGCTACGATAATAAAAAAAACAACAAATTAAGATAAATGAAGGTAAATTCATAACCTTCACTATAATGCAAATTAAGAATGTTTTTAATTTGCATTATAATTAGCGTTAAATCCGTTCCCTCCTATATATATTTATATTTAAATACAGGAGGGAACGGGATTTGAACCCGCGAATGCCGACTTAGCAAATCAGTGCCATAGACCACTAGGCTATCCCTTTTTCTTTTGACTCGCTTTTCTTTCTTCTATTCTTTTTACTATCTTTTAATAGAATCATTCTTTCTTTAATGATTAAAGCCTTTTTTTTTAATAATCTTTCTATAAGAGTATTCAGCCAAACCCACGCATCTCTTTCTATCTCTCTCTCTATCGCTATTTTCCTATAAAAAATATTTTGTTGACGGATAAATTCATATTTTTTCTGTTTAGGTGTAACTGGAATACCTAATCTTCGTAAATTTCTATATTTCAATATCCTTCTCGCTTTTATTATGCGATAATCTCTATAAATTGATGGCACAGGATCATACCTATTTATATAAGTCATTTTAAATTGAGGAAATAGAAAATGAGTAAAAAAAAATCTTATCCAACTAAAAGCATATTTATCAGGAGAGTAATATTGATAATCATCATATTCACTATCCCATTCTGCTATAGCAAAACTTCTATTAAGACCACGTTTTATATGTGTTTTTACAATACTTGTCGAAATAATTGAACGTCTTAATTTACGTCTAAATTCCAGTCTTCTCAAAAGATACCAACGTAACACCATAAATATTAAGACTACAAAATAAATTGAATACATTAGATTTAACAAAATTATAAATAACACACAATCAAATACAACATATCCAGGATATTCATAAATAAATTCTGATTCTACAATAACAGAAGATAAAGAGTCAAGGAATGTAATATCAGAATTTAATGAATCGTAATTATATATTAAATCACAAAAAATAGAAAAACCACTAGGACAATTATTTTCTATAATAATAAAAGATGTATATAAAACAATAATAAAAGCAAAAATAGCAGACCTAAGTATTTTAAATTCATATTTAATACGTCCATAACTTCTATATCTCTTTCTATATCTGCTTGTTCTTATCCAATAATAACGTTTATGACCTACAAAACGAAATCTATTGTGTATTTTCCAAAACATTTTCCTCGCTAGCCAAAGCATAAAAAAAGCGAAAATATAAAAAATGTAATTGGGTATAATTATCATTTTACCTAATCCCAATCTAAACTATTTTTTTTCCATTCATAAACAAAGCCTAATAATATAATTATTATAAATATATACATAACCTGCATTCCTATTAACCCAATATTATTAATTGACAACACCCACGGAAAAAAAAATAAAATTTCTGCATCAAATAGAATAAATAAAATACTAATTAAATAAAACCTAACATGAAATGGTTCTCTAGCATCGGAAAAAGGATCAAAACCACATTCATAACCTGAAGATTTCTCATAATAAGAATTAGTACCTGATATAATATAACATAAAATTAAAATAATTACACAAATTATAAAAGTTAACAATAAATAAAAAAAAAAACTGTTATAATTAGTATAATAATAATTTTTCATCTATTATCTATAATTTTTATCTTTTAATAAATTGTTATAAATCTCGGTTTCCCATTTATCTCCATTTGATAACAATTTTTTTTTGTTATATAATAATTCATCATGAGTAAAAGTAGAATATTCAAAATTAGATCCTTCAACAATAGCATCCACAGGACAAGCTTCTTGACATAAACCACAGTAAATACATTTTGTCATATCTATATCATATTTGGTTGTACGTCTTTCACCTGTTTTCAATTCTTCTGCTTCAATAGTAATAGCTAAAGCTGGACAAATAACTTCACATAATTTACATGCTATACAACGTTCTGAACCATTTTTATATCTTCTTAAAGCATGTTCTCCTCTAAATCTATGACTAATGATTCCTTTTTCAAAAGGGTAATTTAAAGTAACTTTTCTTAAGAATACATTCTTAAATGTAAGACCCATCCCCCTAAATATATCTGTAATAAATAAATTTCCTTGTAACATCATGTTTTTTATATTAAAAATTTATAAATTATAAAAAAAAGGAGCAGGGGACAATAGGAATCGAACCTATACCAAAAGCACCACAAACTTCTGCTCTGCCGTTGAGCTATGTCCTTTTAAGAATATTTTCTCTAAAAAAAGATATTCAACTGCCCCAAACTAGAATAATACAGTTGTATTATTCAAACAAATTTAGTATTTAATTACGGAAGTAATTAAATATTTATCAAATAAACTAGATAAAAATAGAAATAAAAAAAAATACAATAAATGTAGATGTGAACGTATAACTCCAAACTCAATATAAGGAGATACAGGAGTCTGACTTCCTAAATAACCTAAAAATATAAAATTAATAAAAAAAAATGCGCACATTAACTTATTAAAAAACTTAAAAAATTTAGTACGTATAATTAATTTATCAAATATAGGTAATAGAAATAATACAATAATAGATAAAAACATTATAATTAATCCATATGTCTTATTAAGAATAGATCTTAAAATTCCATTTAAAGGTAAAA
>Ga0210040_10003250_pt1 | contig 22157 bp, 13 predicted proteins | sample CryGeyCG12114_NA_FD_185462 | JGI IMG/M metagenome (GOLD analysis project Ga0210040, IMG submission 185462) | Groundwater microbial communities from aquifer - Crystal Geyser CG19_WC_8/21/14_NA (SPAdes) (version 2) | ecosystem: Environmental > Aquatic > Deep subsurface > Groundwater | place: USA...
GATATGTCTACATGGCTTACTTTAACCGAACACATGGATAAAACATTCAAACCTGCAAACCTGGATCAGTTATCGCCTTAGGCTAGTTAGTTATTGCATGGAATGTTATGCTTATTAGCCATATGAAGTTACGAAGTATTCAGGTGCAGGATATGAGATTTTTACGTTATATTTGTCTGTAGAACCATCTGCTAAATTGACTCACATATTATGGGATTGTGCATTCTTTTGATGACCAGCTATGATTGCAAATGGCATAGGACGAGACAAAAAAGAAATTCACGTGAATTCAAGGTTATCTAGTAGGGCATAATATTTGTGGTAGCTGCTGTACGTTCGCATTCCCTGTTAAAGGAAGGTGCGAGAGAAAACCCTACTGTATACTATTCTGAAGATGTCTAGGTCTAGCTAGATTCGTAAATGTTGCGAATTCCGTATCATATTAAAATCCAATGCTTGGTCATCCATTCCATGATGTTGATGAGAAATAATTCCCATTCCATGCCACTCCAAAACACGTTGGTTTACAAAGAGCTACGCATTTGTTAATAGTTAATACTAATATGCGTGCATGACTACATAGTTTTACAGCCAGTCTTAACGTAAACATCAAGGTGATATTTACTACTTTTGTTTCGCCCATGTGTTTTTTATTATTGAGGTGTCCGATTATATTGAATGCTTACTGGATGGTGTGTGTGCGTGCTTGAGCGCTGAACCTCTTGTTCGTGATTTCTGCTACAAACAAACACACTGGATTTGCCTGTGTATCCGTAAAGCCGTGATCACAAAAGCAGATTAGTGAATAGCAAAATGATTCGGTAATATATTTGTTTTGAGGTTTGGTTTGCAAATTGTGAGAAAAAAACTTTTCTGTGTGAAAATAATAGACTATATTTTATTGCACACAGCATAGCACTTAAATTCACTATAACTAACAACAATAGATTGTCTAAAAATTATTTCACTTGTATCTTTATACGGGAGCATTAAGTGTTTGATTGTTTTAATAATACAGTTAATTGATCAAATATAATCTCGATACTTACAATTATATAATATATATTAGCAAATGAGCATAAAGAACACAATTTCATAAATTCTAGCATTCTGGCACTTAAAAAAACAAATAACTCGACCCGACTACTGACTGATAACCTTCAACCTTCTGTTAATATGACATAAATCTCCAATTCTTACTTATTTAGTTTTATGAATTTCACGATTTGCTCATGAAAAATTCAGATAATATATAAGGTCATGTTTCTAGTTGTATTTGGTTGGTAGCCTTTTATGAAATGAATGCATCAAGATCAGGATTTTAAATGCTTTCTTAAAAATGTTTGTGTCAAGTCAAACACAGAGAACGAAATTCCTGCAGCTATCGGTCCTTTTACCCAATTCATGCTCAGTCCTTTGTACAGTCCTCCGACAACTCCCTCAGTTCTGTAATAATTGAAATTTACAATGATTTCTAGTTACAATTTGAATAGTCTTTTATCCATATGAAGGCTTTTTTAATACTTACCTTGCTATGTTAGTCATCATGCGAATTATACGAAATCGCCCTTCAGGCTGTATCACTTTCAATTTGGCAGCATCATTCACTTGAAGTCTCCTCCTGACTATATCAAGAGGATAGCCACACGTTTGTCCAAATGCTCCAGCACAAGCACCAAAAGCTAATCGTTCTAAAGCACTAGGTCCATTGTATTGACTAAAATCGTTAGTTTTATCTTCAAAGAAGTATTTTTTGTGGAGTCGTTTACATAACTCATACACATAAAAGCCAACGCCTGCATAAGGGATCACTCCTATCATTGTCGCACAATAACCTCTATACAAGGTCAGAAGTCCTTCGTCTCTGTAAATTTTTACCAAAACTGAGCTAAGTGAACTATACTGCTCTTTTGAAGTAACGGCCATCCGAGCTCTAGTTAAATCTAATGGGTATGTTAAGCTTTGAGCTGTAACTCCGGCTAACGATCCAGCTATGAATCTACGTATTTCTTCATATTGAACTGGAATTTTTCCATTTCCATTTCCTAGTAAAAATCTTTTCCATTGTTCATGGGCACTAAATTGGATTGCTGCATAGGGTATGATTCTTGCCATTGTGGCGGAGTTTCCTCTCCATAGGGCTAGAAATCCGTCTTTACGGTAGCTATTGGCTAAAAATCGGGCTGCGGAAGATGGGCTGAATTTTTCTGTCTCAGTCGTCTATCATAGGAAATATTTGTGTTGGGATTTAGAATATGTAAAGAAATTTAGTCCCAGAGTATTAGTTAGTTTTAAAAAACTTACTTGGAAGTAAATTTTTGTTCGATCAAACGGTGCAATTGCGGTCTTAGCCAATGCACCAGCGAATGCTCCAGCTACAAGTGAAGTCCATACCCTACCACTATTGCTGATTTTGTCCCCATGTTCATTGTTACTATTGTCATAGTGGACTTGAGAGTTGTTGGAAGATCTTTCACAATCCTTTCCTTTTTCCGTCTTCGCTTCATTTTTGTAGTGATTACTTCCCGTTGTACTCATCATACATGATTATTAGTGGGGTAGGATGACTTGATACATTTGTATTGTTCAATTTGATTTGTATGAAAGTAAAAGAAACTTTTGCACCTTTTCCTTTTTTTGGATTTTTAGTAAAAATAATCCATTTTGTGATGTTTAGGGCGTGTTGTGTTACATAGTAGATTCACATCAGTGTATGCACACACTGGTCCACTAGGAGGATCTAGTGTACTTAAAATTATGAACGCAAACAAGGAAATAGTGCAGTAGTTTAAACTTTAATGTCTGAAGGAAAAAAATTAAATACTTTTTGTTGTGTTATGATTGTTGTTATGAGATTTGAGTTTAATATCAAGTACAAGAGGATTGATGAAGTAAATATGAAAGTTCCCACGTTCAACGTTGCTCGATGTTCCTAGAATTTTCGGTACAAATATTGCATGCGATGTAGATGTATAATTTTGCAGTTTGCAGTATTTGTCTATTCATTCCTCATGCCATTCCGAATCTGATTAGAAGGTTTGTATGATATTTTACTAGTTTCGATGAATTGGTTTGAAATACATTATTTTATTGCTCTTTCATTACAGTAAGAGATTATGAAAGAGATTAATAAAATATTTAAAGTTTAGTAATTTATGTAATTGGTTGCTTTTCCACTCATGAGTGATACAGTTTTGTATGACATGAATCAAAGGCAATGCTCCCAGCCCAGCCAAAGTCTATACAGATAAAGGAAAACCTTGACATCTTGAACTGATTAAGTTTATAAACTTTTCATGCAAAGTTTTGCACGCCTTTGTTGTCGAATTTTCAACATAAGTGCTACGTACCTGAGGCTGCAAAAAACAAGTATCCTATGATATGAAATCATAAGTTAATGTTGATATAGCTATTTATAATGGAGCTAGCCAATAAGTGCCACTGTGTAATAATTGTATTATTTTCATTCCGCCAGGTAAACCACACGAGAACATGTTATGCATTAAATGTAGTTTATGTGCTTATATTTTTTTTTAAGTTCGAAGTTCAGTTGCATTGTACATGTTAGACATAACCGAGCTTTTGGCTTAGTCTTCTCGTAGCTATTAATACTTTTCGACATGTTCGCATAATAAGCATTTCAAGGATGTGCATTCCTGTACCGACGAACTTACAAAGTCATTGCACAACAAATTATGACATGAGTTGAAATTGGTATCTAGTGTCTAATTATTATGTCTGTCTTTAGGTTGGGTCCTTTTTGGTATAAATTCTAGGATGAAAATGAATAGATAAACTGATTTGGGGCATCTTGAGTTTGAGTTACCCTAAAAGGAGCATAATTTTTTGCTCGTTTACAACTACATGAGTATCATTAGTCATGAAGTGTCGCAAAAAACCTAATAATAAGTTGGAAATAATTTGTAGTTGAAAGTTGAACCAGTTAAAACTACTTTTAGCTGCCGTTAACCCTGTTTGACGCACTATGATGATTTTGTTTCACAGAAAATTCGTTTCCCCTTTGTACTCTCGTACATTCAAAGCCTACATTTTTGGAAAACGTCATCAAGGAAAGAAGTCCGCCATGCAGCGTATGGATAAATTAAGACGATCTCTGCGTGATTCATTTCGAAAAAAGAAAGATGGCTCTTCCGAAAGCTGTAAACCACATCAGTGGCAAGCAGATGAGGAAGCTGTTCGTGCTGGAAACTGTCCCTTCAGTGTCAAAGTGAGTATAAAATTACTTTCTTTCCTATGTTCCTATTCTAATCTTGCATAAAATAAGCATTGGTGAGCAGAAACTAATGTGAGAACTTATAGTGATGGGGAAACCAAAGTTAATGTGTGGTTCTTGTTTACTGTCTGTTCCACCGTGACTAATTCTATTTTTCTTTTCATTATTTCTCAGTATTTAGGATGTGTGGAAGTGTACGAGTCCAGAGGGATGCAAGTTTGCGAAGAGGCCATGAAAGTTTTACGAGTATGAGAAAAACAATTTTATGTAACAACTCAATACTTTAATGCAATGCAAGGCTTGCAAGCAAGCGTCATGAGATGTTCTCATTGGACATACAACGGTTTAGCTGCGTCAGCTTTTGCATGCATGTTCAGGCAAATTGTAATGCATTCTTGTTTACATGTTCACAGCAATCTCGAAGAAGACCTGTGAGATCTACGCTGTTTATTTCTGGCGATGGTCTACGTGTTGTGGAAGATGACACAAAGGTGACAAAAGTAACCTCTATATCTGCAGTTCTAGTTTTGTTGGCAAAGCAAGAGTGTAATCTTGGAGAAATCCAGCTTAATTTCACTGTGTTTTATTTAGGGTTTGATTGTGGATCAAACGATTGAAAAAGTTTCCTTTTGCGCACCGGATAGAAACCACGAACGAGGTTTTTCGTATATTTGTCGAGATGGAACCACTAGGCGTTGGATGTGCCATGGGTTCCTTTCAGTGAAGGATTCTGTAAGTACAGCTAATGACAAGGTTTGTTAAAGGGATTTTGAGAACTTTACGTAGTTTGGGATTTGTTCGTGTGAGTAAGGTAGACCATTCTCATTTTTCCCCCTTTGATTTGATTGCAATAATTGTCTGAATATGCACGATAATATAGCAACTGGATCTGTCTACTGCTGTTTTTCTCATCCACTATATTTTCATCATAGAATATTAGTTTATCTTTTCTAGGTTGGTTTGCTTGGTGTTTTAATTCCCGGAATTCAATAGTGTCTTACACGTTGTTAATTTTTAAACTCTCAAAATGGTTGACAGGCTGATATTTTGTATGTGTATTTAAAAAAATTACAGGGAGAAAGACTGAGCCACGCTGTAGGTTGCGCCTTTGCATCTTGTCTGGAACGAAAACAGCGTCGTGAACGAGAGTGTGGTGTCACAATGTCATTTGATCCTAAAACTTCAACTTTCACACGGTCTGGTAGTTTTCGTGTGACCTCCATTACCGATGGATTGGATGCAGCTCCAACTTCTCCCCCTGGAGCCCCAGGAACTCGTGCTCCGGTGAACACACATGCAATTGAACGTCCTCATGCTCCACCAAAAATGCTTGAACGCCAAGGATCATTTAGAGGATTTGCACAACTTGCTCAGCGATCCCCATTCAAACGACAGCTATCTCTTCGTCTTAATGAATTGCCTTCGAATCTACAAAGAACTCAACCTAGTGCTGTGGACATTCTCACCAACAATAACATAACGATTCCTCCACCCCCTACAGGCAATACGGCCTTTGGTAACACCGGAACATTCCCTCTTTCTGATGGTATTACATTCTTTGCATTTTTATAACTCACTTGATATCGCAGTTTTTAACTTGCAATGCTTTATCGTTTGGTTTTGCAGGTTCGAGTCCAACACCACCACCGAGGACCCAAAGAAGTCGACTGAATTCTCTACCAAACATTGGAGGTGGGATGTTTATCACACATTATATTGGAATGCAATTTTGCAATCATCTGTTTAAATTATGCTGTAAACTGTGTAGGTTCAGGGTTAGCGTCAATCTCTTCAATGAATGGCGTGACAAACACCACAGTGGCACCTTCCCGACCACCCCCGCCTAACATTAAATCAGCTAATAAGGATTTGGTCTCCGAATTATGTCAGCAGGTGACTCAAGGATTATCCCTTCTTGCCGCACATCATGATGACATTGTAAGTTGTGTGTTACTTTTGAGAAAAAAAGAGTCAGTTTCAATTTTTTACTGTTAAACATGTTTTTGGCTGCAGTCTGAGGAAGATAAAGAAGATAGCCCGAGTCCACAGCCGCAAACATCAGCTCAATTTCCAACCAAATTTACGAACCCATGGGATGAAGAAGTAGGTCCAAACATTTCAGCATCTAAACCATCTTCTGCCCTTCCTGTTTTCAACACTTCTTCCTCTGGAGCCAAGAACACATTTTCGTCATCCACTTCGTCTTCTTCTCCTCGCAGCGGCAGCAATCAAGACAACTGGATGAACAATTTCACTCAAAGTCATTCGCCGAAAACAACGTTACATTCTAAGATGGGAGAGACACCACCACTGGTCATCTCCGAAGAAGAGCCCGTAACTCCATCTTCGCCTGCATCGCAAAAAAGGGCCACTCCTGTTATACCCCCTCGATCACCTGGACTAATAAAGCAACAGTCAGTTGCCAGTGGATTGGTTAAACCAAATCAGACTTCTCCCTCCCGAACTGCTGGGTTGGGACGGGGGATTCTGAATTCGAAAGTTCCAGCACTACGTGGTACCCCGGTGAGATCGCAAAGTCTAGGAGCCGATCCTTTTGATGCTGATTGGGCTACTCCGGCAGCCAAAGTTGGTCAGACCCCTACAAACCCGTTTGTTAGGACACAACAAACATTCCAGATTTCAATGTAATTTTGAGACACGTCAACATACTACTGTACTAATTTTCAGTTACTTTACGTTGACTAATCGTTCAGTAGTAATAGTTTTAGTAAGTAGTAAGCAGTAAGTGTATTTTTTCCCTCTTTGACTATCGTTATTCCTTGGATTTTAATTGATTTATAGTTGAGTTGACTATAACGGAATCAATTATGATGAAAGGAAAAACAATTGTAAGATTGTAACGTTCAGTTTTTACACAATTCTAAAATAATGGCTGCTTTCTTGTTTTGCCAATTTATCGTTGAATGGGAAAGTTTGTGTTTTGCGCAGCTAGCAATCGAAGTTTCAATGCGAATCCAATTAGCAGCTGGGAATTTTCTCCAGTAAGTAATAAGAATTAGGATATACGGGATAGACTTATACGAATATGGGTGAATTGTAACTCAACTTACTTAACAGACCTTCGAAATACTGAATCTGGTACAACTCACACAGTCGCTCACATCTGCAACAACGTGGTGCGCGGTTTCAGTATCTTTACTGGTGACAAATGATTGGCAGCCAATTTTTAAAAATATTTACGGACACTAATGCATATCATGCTATATTTATTGCTCGATTGCTCCCTTTTATTTCTAATGGAACATATCATCACATTTTGTATGGTTCTCTATATTTAGGTAAGGATGTATAGTTATAGGTTGCATTTTTTGCCAGAACGTACTTCGCAACGAGAACTTTGTAGACACGAAATGTTTAGTGCTTCTGGTAGTTTTGGTAATGGGATTCGTATGATGACAATTTTTGGCTTCCAAATTCGAAACTTTTTTAAAAAGGATTGACTAAACATTACTCAAGCGTAGGCCTACAATATATTTATCTTTTTAGGGCATCTCAACTTGTGCTAGAGTTAGGTAGGACATGTACGCAGAGGTAGAACACATTTTGAAAGAAATTAATTTTTTTATGCTTCAGTATCGAGAATTGAAAACATTTTACCGTTGCCTTGCAAAATGCTTGCAACGAAGTTGACTTTCGAATATCAAGACAAAAATCTTATTAAACTTACCGCTGTTATTATACTGATTGTTAATTAGATGTTATTGCTGTGGATTTATAGTAATCGATATTTAAAGATAGAGTGGACGCAGTTTGTAGTGAAAGTTCTTCCTATAAAATATTGTCAATCTATTGGTGAAAGTGCTTTTAAAAAATGAAAATTTGGAAATCTTGATGGTGAAAAAAGTGTTACATTATGCATGTCACTCTATTGACTTGTAGGAAACAAATGGGAAAGTTTGGTGCTCTACCCAAGTAGTATTAACTGTAGTGGTGTTGTGGTTAAGTATTAGTATAGGCTATATAAAATCAACTATAAATTATTATGGTTAATAATAATAGGGATTAGTATAAACTGGAAATGTGTACGATAGTTTACCTACCGTTGTTTATCATGCTTGTAAGGACATGTGAATTGTCACAAGCTACGGAATTCGAATGGTTAGAAACTTTTAATACGAAGCCATGTTTTGATGATGATATTTATGATGGTTGAAATGAGTGAGTAGTCATTTTTAGAAACGATTATATTAGGAACTTTAATAACATTTGCATGCATTCGCGTCTTTTAAATGTAACCGTGTTCGTCTAGGTTCACATTTTTGGAGATCCGAACTTTCGGGACGGTTTTTTTAGGTTGGCGTAGTTTATAATACAACTAATGATATACTGCCTTCTTTTAATTTCTTTTCTTTGGTATCTATGCATACTCACGGGCAGCTATTTTTTACGCCCATAACGTCAATTGGTCCACTCGCATAACACTAAAACAATTGGGAGTAAAGCAAATGGCCATATAATATGTGTTTTAAAACACCTTGTTAAATTTACTCACTCGCACATTAAAAATATGAATAATATGAAATAACGTACGCATGTACGCCAAAAAACTTAATTTTACATTAGACCTTGCAAACAAAATGCTTTAACTAGCTTTTAGTATATATAACTTGGAACAATGTTAAATTCTGGCTGACTTGTACTGGTGGTGACGATGATTCTGTATGTGGATCATTTTGTTTTGTTTGTATTGTGATCATAATAATTGGCACTACTTGCTAAACTTTTTACTACCTTTTTTGTAAACGATACTCTTTATTTACCTCCTAAGTTCGCTCTTATGATTTAATGACGCAGTTAAGTGTAAAGTATAAATTGTTCACTATACATTCCAATTAAATTTAGAAAACATGCTGGACTGTTTCATTATAAAGAATTTAAAGTATTACTGTGAAGACGGTGGCATGAAAATATAATAATGTAGTGTTTTGCTAGTTGTAATAAAAACTTTAATCCCAAATAGAAACTTTGTTGTATACAATAACTCTGACTACAGCTACTCAATAACTCGGTTGTTGCTATTTGTGTTAGCTATTGATGGTGATTTATTGCGTCTTTTTCGTATGTTTAAATTTTTTATACTGGTCTAAAATTTGATTTACAATACTGGTTATCAAGGCGGATGGTGGATTTCTGCGACGAAGATGGGATTTGATATGTACTAATGAAAAAAATTAGCAAGGTACCAAATTTGACATCACTGTTCATTAGTAGCTAGTTTGCTGAAATGCTAAATAAAACTGACGCGTAAATTAAACTGTTGTCTTCATTTTTAATTTTCAACAGGCTCCAGACTCGGTATTGATAGTTTATAGATAAGAATGCATTGCTCATATAAGCTCTAAAACTGTATGATACTATTGTTACATTGTTTCTTAAACTACTCAATGATTTTGGGCCGTACATAATGATAATGACTGTGAGAACTGGAAAGTTTTTACTTTTACTGGCAATTTCCTGTTTTATGTTCTTGCTACTTTCTGATACACCACGCCATGCACGCTTTAAGCTATAGCTGTAGGTAGGCTCCCATCCCACCTATGCATTTTAATGTTGAAAGTTAACTTTCATTATATTCGTGGGAGCAAATAATTAGAAGCAAAATTTTGGATCATGGATGCCATATACGTAATCTTTGAAGATATTAAACACGTTAGTTAGGCTAAAAGTGCAAGCGTGGTTTGGTTATTTTGTGGGCTGACTTCATTCCCTTAACTGCATGCGCATGTACCCCATGCACTTAATTTAATATTTCAGGTAATGGAAATGTTTGATGGTAGTGAAATCTTGTTTTGTTTCCGTTTCCTTTCCTCCGTCAACAGCTTAGTTGCTAAATGAATGTTACTGAGAGACCATGGGAATCAGTGTTACTTCTACAGCTGGACAATGCCCACATGTTTTCTTTGGCTATACGGAGTGTCTAGATAAAAGGAGTTCACAAATCCATACCGTAAATTCCAGAGCATTGAACTTGTTAGTAGAACTATAAAAAATTGCGGCTTACCGTGGGACTAAATGTTAAATCACATCGTTTGGCTCACTATGTTTCATGCAAAAAATCAAGCACCATAGACAAACAACAATAAAGTCCGATAAGGAAGGGAAAAAAATGCATGCAGCAAGACTCAATTGAGGAATATACGGTCAAGATATTTCCACAAGGTTTTTTCTTTGTCTTCAAGGTTTCTATTAAGGGTACATGTTCTTCCAAGCGTTTCTGACTGTAAAAAAAAAAAACACAATACCCCTGTTTCAAACGTAGCCTAGGTATTTCCAGCAGTACCCACTGTAGTATTCTAGCATTCTAGAAAATTTTCAGTGACTTTTTACTACACACTATATCCATATCCACCAGCTCGTACCTGTTGTATCATTGTTTGGGAAGGGAAATGATCCATCTTACAATCACTGGCTGGTACAGGTAGGCAGGAACGCATTTTACAATTGTGTCCAAATTTCGCCTCAGGGTAGCCTTTTTTTCCCCTTGGACTATGCCTAAGAAGACGTGCCTCAAGAAGTTACCCTTTCATTACCGACCTATATGAATAGACAACGTCCCTTCATTTTATCTACCAACCATCCATTCCATACGGACATAAAAAATCTCCACAAATAACAATAACAACATACCCATAGTCTGGAAAACCCCCGAGAATTTGGTCTCATCTCACTTAAGTAACTATCTTCATAAAAATAGTATGCACACGCAACATTATGAAAAGTGAACTATTATTTAAATTCCTGCTATGTGCCCACAAACGAAATTTTCAAAACCGATAGCTTTTTCACTCTGCACAATAATATTTATTTTCTCCAGCCCAAAATTCCAGGTAATCTAATTCCAAGAGTAACTCCGGACCGGAAAATACTACGAAACCTCGTCTCCACAACAAAGGCAAACATACAAACATATTAAAGTACCTTTTCTAACTACCTATTACTTTCTATCTATATATGAATACATTGTAAGATGCTTTGTGCATTATTTGCTTGCTACATGCAATGCTTACATGCATACCAGAAAACAACCGTCAAACGAATTAGTCAGTTGCTGTAGCTATACACTCTCCTCTAAGCCAGCATTCTAAACAGTAGTTAAGTTGTTGCATGCACGAGAAGCATAGTGTTGTGTTTTTCGCTCCTACTATTGTCTGAAAAAGTCTCATTTGCGAAACAAAAAACCTCAAAAAGGACTCATGCTTTGTCATGAAATCATTTGTGTGTGATCGACTATAAACCCACGATTTACTAGAAGTGATTTGTTAGTTAGTAAGTCACTAACTAACTTGACTTTTGATTTTTTGTTTGCATTAGTTGGTTGGATCTTTGAACCAGTTGTGTGTTTTGTGGACTTCACATGGTGCTACTGACTGCGACCACTACTGTAATCCTCATTAGCAAGTTCATTATTTGGAACACATGGGGGAGTGAATTTGAATGGACGCAAGTTGTAACGTGCTATAACGGACTTACTTAGAACAAGAAGGAACAGGTGTGTCGAAGTGTTTTTAGTGCAGGTGACTTCACTATTGGCATTTCGTGTTAAAAGTGATTCGCACAATTTGTGTTGGTTGGATAGTCAGTTAGATTGGTATCACTCGGCTAACCACGGATTGAGTTGGGACGGAGCTGCATAATTTGACACCTTGGCAAGATTTTAGTTAGTGTTTGCTATTGCATGTGTAAATGTTTTGTTGTATGTGTGGAACCGGTGAAAAATTAAGTGGATTATTATTTTGATGGATACTAAATAACCTACCGGTGAATATATTTGGACGCTGGCTGACGAGTTCAAAAGATTGTACTACAAGTCTACAAGTGAATTATTATTTGGGCACTCACACTTGAAGTTTTAATATAGTGCCGCTCATGTATGTGCTACACAACATGAAAAATCGTGCACACATGATATTATGCAACTGTTGGTGAAGTTTAATTGCATTTTTGGCATTATTGCGTAGGAGTTATAGTGTTTGGTTATAATTAAGTTGAACAAGATAAGATCTGCTTTTTGACGGATTAAGCAATAATTGACAGATGAATTTTGTGCAATGATGAATATTGGATACAAGGTAATATTTTTAGATTTTTTTAAAGATTTTGATTGTAAACCTATCTCAATAATATATTTATGTGGCTAGTTGTGCATATTTTGCATTATGTTTGCTCATGACCGTGTGCAGAAAATGAAATGATTTTTTTTGTTGAATATCAAAGGGCAAAGAGTTTAATATTCTGATTAATAATAGTGCACTGCGTCACTGCATATGCGTGATACAACAAGACAATAAAAATAACTGAAAGTTAAATATGATATGCAGCTATGGTATGGAACAAATGCAAAAAGACTTACGAGGTATTCACATTCAGAAAAGCCATACATGTAAAGCATGCTATAGTGACTGTAAAATTGATTAAATTGCACGAATGGTAAATCCCATCTGCAGAATCAAACGTTTGTGTTGTATGACCTTTGAAAGAATTCAGAATGAAAAAATTGACATGCAAAAATAAAAATTTTCATTCACAGCATAAATTTTTCTAACCTACTAAATCTCCTAAAATCTCAAAATCTACTAAAAAAAAGACGTAAACTTCAAGAGAAAGTATACCTAATACTTGTGGTCAATAATTTTTTCAAAACACGCCGACATCATCATCACATAATGTGTGACTGCACTATTATTATTTTACTTGACTGTGTATATTATTTGTGGCTACAAGCTATAGAAATGACCTCTGGTGACCACATGAGTTGAAATCACCATCATTTGTAAGCTGGTTGTTCCGGTGCCCTTTTGTAACTAACTTTTCAGCAAAAAATCTGGCTTTCGAGCTAGCGTGCGTTGTACAAAGCACCATTTGTTAATGACCTACATTTCCGCTACAAAAAAGGAGGGAGGGAAACGATGATGATGAGTAAAATTGATGAGAAAGAAAACAATAAGAATATAGCATTGTGGGATACACAATTTGCCGAACCCATCTTTATAAGTTTTGTATGAGATTTCATTTATCTAACCACCGGTGAATATGCATAAGTATACTTTAAAGATTGAAAAAACAGGGCATTTTTATTGCACAAAGTCTTAGTCTGTATGATTATCTTGACCGTTAAAGAAATGCTAATGAAGCTGAAATTGTATACTCCGTTTGTTCTTTGAAACACCACCAATCAAGTACATTTCCAAAATTGACGAGAGAGAGAGAGAGTTAAACCTAAACATTAATCAGCTCATGACGTTTTCGTACATTCTTAAGGAAACCGGTATTTTTATCCACATGTAGATACGGTGCATTATGGAAATCTATGAAACAATGGATTTTATCTATCGTTCATCTGGCATGGATTTGGATTCGTGAAACTCATATAGTCAGTGGTAGGTAGCTAGCTAATATATGAGCATATCTAATTGCCAAACGCACGTGTAGTTTATTACTTGCTTGGAATTCAATAGTCTTTATTCCACTCATTTACGACAGTCTTATGTCTTCATCTAATTCCTGTGTGTCTGCAATGAATAAAAACTTTACATTTTGATTCGCTGACTTGGATTTATGATATTTTGGATGATAAATGAGGAAGGAGGAAATGAGGAGTACACTACATACTCATAAAGATTCCAAAAGTGCCATCAAAAGAATTCTTATTCTTGCACAAGACCATCATTTCTTTAGTATAAAAAATTATGCTGTTTCTTCCACCTACACGTACTTGAGCCCAGTCTCAATGGAGGATGCTCTATTCTACGCGCAGTTTATTACACCACCTTACTTTTGTACAGATAATGTTGGTTTGGTTGGTAATAAAACGTTTTACTTTTTTCTGTCATCACTTACTTGCTCATGTAGTCCCGCAGGTCACTTACTTTTCCCTTTTGCATTAAATAAATTGTCGTGTTCTCATTTTTTTTGCAGTCAATAGGATATCTTGGGGGAAATTTGAATATTGCAAGCTATTATGGTCACAGTGGTTTGCAGTATTCAATGATTATATTTAATTTCATCAACAGCGATTTTCCTTGTTCTATTTATATTGCCAAGTAGAATAGGAAATGGAGAATATATAACTGTGTTTTCATCTGATGGTTTTCCTAACCAAATTGGTGATTCGTAATTGGTACATTGACAATTGATAATTTGTTGGTCTATTTTTTCAATGTGCAACCCTGCATGTGGTGGTATTGTAGCTGTGACCATATTTGAGCCTGAGCCGAGCAAACTGTTGACAGCAATATTGTCAAATGCGTATTGAAAGATTGATTACAATATGAGAAAAAATACACTATTACTTGGACAGGCACTAAATCATCTCAGGAGCGGTAGTTTTATTTCAGAAGGCTATATTACGTGTCATGAGAATATTACAACAAATATAAGCGTACTAGCCATTGCCACTTTGTCTTTAACACGGTATATCTGGGCTGACGCTAGGCATATTCCTGAATCTTGAAGAGAAAAATTGGCTAGTCCATAATTTAGCAATTCATCATGCATCTTTTTTTCATTAATTGAAATACATGAAAACTTAGACCGTAAGTATAATAGACTCTACATAGATGACTAACCTAAGCTCATCTGCATTTCCAAAAACTCGATTTTAGCAACTCATCTACAGTAAACAAGATGAAAAAAGAACGGAAACTGATTTAGAAAAGAATTCGTTTCCTTCCGGCTCTGCATAATTATCAGTATTTGGAAGAGTCACCATGTGCTCATTAGATATGCAAGAGATAGTTAGTAACTATTTACTTACCTGTGCCGTATAAATAAACAGTAAAGAAATATGAAATTTGAAACATGTCTTATTATGCTAGTGCATTTCTACGTGTGTGTATACTTACTTGTCACAAATTACATATAATTCACGGTTGTTGAAAGCACTGTGACTGTGACTTGATGTTATTCCAACTTTGAAGTTTTTACCAAAACAGCAGCATTATAGTTTTGAGTGGCTGATAAAACCGCAATGTTTGGATGCTTGCGACTATTAGCATCGCTAAGAAAATATGAGCGTACCAATGAATGAATACTAATGTTATTGCCCTTTTTTTCTCACGAATGAAAATGTAACCAAGTTTGGGGTTTATGTTGTTGATATTTTTGCAACAAGTGAGAACAAAGCATTGGTTTTTTCTCTATTAAAGTACTTCGACAACTTTCCCATAACCACTACTGTGTGTGAGAACATTTTCAGTTTAAATTACAATACTAATAATAAGGTTCAGTCATCATGGTTTGTTTGCTGCAATTCCGGCTTTCATCATAGGATAGGAATATTATCTAAGAGTTCAAGTTTTGTGTGCTGGAAAGAAGTTCCGACTTCTCGTGCCGTGTGTCGTTATACTTTAAAAGTAAGCTTTAAAAAATGCGAAAAATTTGTTGTGATGCTGTGAAACATTTTTCTAAACTTTTCTCAAACATTTATTAAAAACGGACATTGAGCGCATGATACAGTTCAGGTCAATATCAGATAAATTGAGAACTACATTTTTACTCCTTTGAAATGCTCGTTTTTACCATCTATATAGAAATATTCCAATAAATCAATATACTATACCCTCAGGATTGCTGGATGAGTGAGCTCAGTCATTCCTTAATTATGAAAACATTCTTTCGGGGCTTACAAATCATCTTTGTGAATGAAGATTGATGGAGGGTCGATTTTTTCAATGCTTTACATCCCATATAACAATGTCTCCTATCCAGCTGCATTTGGTTTGTTTGTGTGTTTTTGCGGACCTTCACAGCCATGTGACCATCTATCTGTGACTAATAGATGAAAAGGTGGTAGAAAGAAAGTAAAATGTCATCTATATAGACTCAATTGTAACTTTTGTTGGGCTACCTACTACCTACCTGCATTTCCCTCTGTAAGTAAGTCGAAATAATCTTTCGGTTTCTTTGGCCTTTTTGTGACAGCATAGGAGGAGTTGTGTCCAATAGCTCGAAATTAATGGTGTATCAATGTTTGTGTTCATTTTTATTCCTGGGTGGATTTTTGGGTCCTTATGGGAGAAATCCACTGATGTGAACGATACGTATGCCCATTAAATAGGCTGTGCAGCACGAATCGTTTTATAACTTTTATAAAATGTTGTTTACAATGATTTATGAGATTTCTTTCAATTTTTGGATTTAATAATCTAAGGTTTAAGAATTGCTTCTGTTCAAATTAAAGTTTAAGAAAAAGTTGCAACAGTTTATTGAATTAATTAAATTGTAGGTAAGCCAAATCACGACTTCGAGTGAACAATATAATGTGCTGCAATAACAAGTCATTTATTAGGAAAATAAATTTTGTCAGATTCAATGAGATTACATTCTGTCGACACGTTAGTTTCTAACTAGTACATATGTGGTTTACTCAATTTCATGTACGCAAACAACTATCTATCTGTTTCTTTCATAAAATTTAAAAAAGATTGATCATTTATATCTGTGAGTTTTCAATTTGATTTTAGTAAGCGACTCATCAGGTGTAGATTTTAGCAAACAAGCAATTTTTTAGCACTAGAAGTATAAATCTGTGATGAAAACTTTTTTATTCATTTAGTGTTATTTTTGTCATCTAATTTATTGTTTTTTGAACTAAATTTTATTCTTGAAGTCTTTATGAAAGTCAAAAAATAAGCAAGCAGTTATCATTATGAAAATTCCTCTCCATAAAAAAATCGTGAATGAGACATTTTAATGAAAAGCGTGACATTGGAAATGGAATATCTTCCGTATAGTTAAGGTTAGGCTAAAACTTTTGGGGAACGGTGTTTTTGTTGTTCGCCGACATTTTTTGTTATTCGGGTATTTGGTAGATATTCTACCTCCCCATAACTTCTTTTTAAAAGCAATAAGTATTGCTTTGCAAATTTCAAGTTTCCATATAGTCTCAGGTCCCAAACACGTCATCTACGTACAGTTTATATATTGCATTCTGAAGTAAACTTGACTTCCAAATTATCGTGACTAACTAACTAGCTAATAACCAATAAAATGTGTAAAGTGTGCTGTAAAAATTGATAAATAAAAATATTAAATGTTGTGCGTTCATACATGGAACAACATGTCACATTTTTAGGTCACACATAAAAGTCACGTTAATTTATGAACAGCATGAATTTCTTTTCATTCCGTAAAGTATCATTGCTTCAAAGACAAGCACTACTAAAACCGGTTTCACTCATGAACAAATCCTCCCACGTTGTAGTATTGATAAAAAATATGATGCATGGAATGACTGACCGACATTGTTGCATCAAACATTTTTCTAATCTTCGGCTTATTAGATCACTCTCCCATTAAAAAATAAAATCTACTAACTAACTAACTATCTCAACTTGATTCTCATTTGCAAACCAATAAATGAAACGGGTCTTCTTATACGTACTACCTGACTACCTAAAAATTGCAGATCATCCCAGGTTTGTTTGCTTGCAATCTTTATCTATTGTCCACATTTGGAATAACAATGAATACCCTCTGAAGGCAACCACTAGCTACCATTGTTATATAAATGTGGTGGGAGCATTATTATCATTTTATCTATCACCATCTATTCATAGTTAGCTAATAAGACCACAAAATTGGCTTGTTTTTACATCACTTCCAGTTGGAAACTAACTGGATTGATGTTTCGTAACCCACCTTGTTAACTTGATTGATGTCAAGTGGGTTTTACTAGATTCCCTTCTACTATGCCTTGGTTTGGAAAAAGTATTGCAATACAGGACTGCGACTGACTGACAATACTATACTTGAAAGCTATGTTTAGCAAAAAAGGAAGAATTGGAAGATTGTTAGTTAGTTAGTTAGAAATCAATGTTATTTGCGACGAGACCTCATAGTTAGTGGAATGCTTGGGTTTTGCTAGTTTTGCATTACCTTTGTGAACAGATTCATTCATGTCCAATAGGGCATGTTGATTGTAATCATGTCCATGTGTTACTAAAAAGGTAATATTTATGTGGCTGCAAGGCAATAACAGTAGTTTGTTTCCCTGTTTTACATTTGAAATCAGTTTGGAAGCTCTTTACATTACTTGGAGGCAAAAATAGCTACGCTTGAGATGCAAATATTGATCCACTTGTTTGACTTGTGACTGAGAGTAGAATTGGCAGCCAGGAAAATTTGCACCTGCATTTCATTAAATGAACGTAATATGCCGCATCAAACGCAACTGACAACAAGACAAAAAGTCATTGTTTCTAAAGCAATTTCTTTCGCTCTACATTTTCTTATTTGTCTTGCGGTATTATTTTTAAACCCTGATTTCCAACGCTGGCGTTCAAAATCGTATGGCTGCTAACTAACTACTTTAATGGAGTTTTCCAAGTGCCACAATGTATTTAATCTCAAGTTTACGCTTCAGTAGCATTTCAACTTGTTTATTTGTCTTTACTGTTCGTGTGTTTCTTTCTGCTCTTATATTATCATACCAAAGGGATAAGAGAAGTAATTTTGGAGTGGTATCCACTTGTCTTTTGTGAGTTGTGGTGACTGAAGAACTATACATTGTAGCGTGTATCAAGAAGTATGAAATACGAAGATTTGCTATAAGTAGGTACTGTTAGTTACCGTTTTGGCGTGGACATTGTGAGAGTAGCAAATGACTTGTTAAAATGTAATGATCATGATAATGATGGGAGACAAAAGCTGGCTGCTATATAACTCATTGGCAGTTATCGTTCATTTCATAGTTAGTTTTAGTTAGTACTATGCAAATTATGTTTACCGTCTCAATATGGACTAGGTAAATAGTCTATGAAGTGAATTATTCAATACGAATTTCGATGCAAAGATACTAATTATATAAGAGCAGATAAAGTTTTCGAAAAATGTAACATAATTTTTTTGCCAATTTTCACGCATGAAATTTGCTTTTACATCGTGCGAAAAGTGGAGATGGCGAAAAAATCTGGAGTTAAAAATGTGATTCTTCACAGTTACCGCTCAATTGACGGATCCGGGCGGTAACTATGACGTTCTACGCACGACTCGCACTAAAGGAACGAAAATATGCTAATGATGATTGCAAATAAGAATACCTAGGGAATGATCCCATTAGATCCCCGCATCAAATTCGCTACTTATTCCGTGCATAGCTAACTAACTACTATATACTTCAAGTATGCCATCCATTATCCATATTAATAGACATGAGTTCTAGTGCAAAAGCCGGAAGAGGCTCTAATGGTGAACATGAAGGTATAAATAGCCGACTAAAAAGACGAGCAAAATGTTATGATAGTTGTGCAAATCTCTACGAATCCATTATTGCTAGCAGTCAGACTTCATCATGTGAAAAGATTGCCTCGAGTTGAATACAATGTGGGATTTTTAGTATGTGATTATTAACCGATTTTGACATTTTTCTCAGTAAGTAAAATATTTTTGAATGCATGTCACTATCCTGCATTCATCGCTAGCGTTATCTTACTGACGCAGATAATAATAGTGACATAGTTTTTTGTTGGACTCTCAAAGTGCATGCGGTGTCTTTATGAGTTGAGTATGCCTTGATTACATTCTGTGACTACTCTTATCCGCGGATAAAAAGATTATTATGATCCTAAATACTAATCATAGTAATAATACAATGTGCTCATGTTAAAATACGTAATACGACTAGGTCAACCTGTCATCATTATTATTATAATGATTGGTCCATATGAACTCTCTAAACTAACTAACAGACTAACTAAGTAAGTTGTAGTAACTACCGTAAATCCACTTAAGAAGTTTGCCGTGCAATTTTTGCATAATTATGAATTCTTCGAATTACCAGGCACGAGTTGATCCATACATACACACTAACGGGCAATGTGAACACTGTTTTAATGGATGATACAAGCCAGCCAGCTCATCAAAGATTTCAGTCCAACTAACTAACTAACTGCAGCTAGGAAAGCTAATATATGGGTTTCTAATCCTTCCTAAGCTTGTTAAACATGCATGCACCAAATGAATATGCATTCCATTTGTTTGTTGTCTTCATGTGTACTACGTATGTAATGTGGGCAGTCGTAGCAGCCTATAAGAACCATGTCTTGTCCCCTACTGTGAGCTCTTTTAATCCCATCTTTTTTCTATGCACAGTATAGGATTATGTGTGTAATTAGTGAAAGACTCTGGGCAAGATTTGTATCAGCAGCATACATTCTGAGGGTTGGAGTCATTGAGTGCACATGCAGTGAAATGACATGGACTCCAATCGTCAGAGTCTCAGAATATAGCGCAATTAATAGCTTGTGAAACTAACTTTGCAGCTTCAGACTGCTCTTTGTTATTATTCAACGGGGATAAAGGAGCTGAGTGACTATCCATTGAAATTGAAAATGGCAGCAGAAAGTTGTGGGCGGATGAGATTTAATTGATGAATAAAAATAAAGCTGAAAATGGCAGCCATGGAGGCACATGACAAAACAAGTCACATATTCATTCGGCTTCTTTGAATGCAAAGGATTATACACAAATAGATACATGCGTGGCGAAAGGATTTAGATTGAAACTGTGTTTTTTTTCTTTCCGAGGTTGTAGTGGACTTTCGTATGCAAATATGCAATGGTTGCATTTGGCTCAAGGAAAAAATGCAGAGGGAAAACTTTTGGGGATAATCTCAGCTTAATGGGTACATAGCAAGCATAATTATTCAAAGAATGGATTTTTTCTCCTCCGTTGGTAGGTTCGTTGGGATCGGAATAGAAGCCTGTGGTTGGTATACAAATGAATTATATTTTAGTCATTCAGAGTGGATCCACGTTTTGAGGAAAGTTTCAAAATTGGTCGAACTTTATTCAAATTGGCTCCTTTTGATTGTTCTTGTCACGTATTTGTGAGGAGATCTGGTCGTGTTTGCTCATTTTACTCACACTTGTGCATGTTTTGAGTTTTTCAAAGTTACTGAAACGCTAGGAATTTATATGAGTTGGGAAACTTTTTTTTCCACATTTGTTGCACATGCTGCAGGCAGACGTGTCTTTTACTCCACATTATGATTATAAATATGAATGTGGACTGGTTCGTTCGTTTCGTACACTTCGACACGAAACCACAACAATATGTGTCTCAGTGCAGTTTTGCCAATTTAGCCGTATATTGATCGTATGCAATGGCATCGCAGTATGGTTGGTCAGTTAGTCAGTTTGGATGAGTTTATCATTTTTAATGCATATTGATTATAGCTGTTAATTAAAACCAGTTAGTGATTGATAAATTAGTTGTGCAGTTTTTAATTAGTAACTTTCAACTCCTTGATTGCTACTGAAGTAGAAAGTAATTATTCATATTTGGGGGCAAACCAAAGGCATTTATTGCCGAATAAAGGAATATTTAGAAGCCTCACGTCTATCTATCTGGCACTGTGCAGAAATGGAATTCCATTAAGTGTGCCCAGGGGTCCGTTCCGGCAGACCTAAAATAGGCCAGCTTTATTTACACGCCGTGTGAACTTGAAGGATAGGGAAGATTCTAATTCTGTTGTGTTGTGGTCTTTGCATTCTCTTTGTTGGATTCGTTGCGCAAAAAATCGATTTCACAATATTGTATTCTAGAATACACCGATTACTTATGTTAGATGTGCTTGTTTACTACAACTCGGGAGAAATTGGACAATTAGAGGGTTTGGAATGGTGGAAATAATGATGTTGATTAGAGGACATTATAATTATACATGTTTTTATTTTATTTCATTGCAGGTAGAACGTGAGCTAATAAGTGATCAAAAAGTGAAACAAAATCGCTCACTTGCGAATGATTAAGCGGTCGTTTGTATGCTAGGCGCATGCACTACGGATTTGCCCAGTGATGAAAAATTTGTTGGTGGTCAGTTTTATCACTTGCATTTGAATTGAGTGACTGACGTTGGGAAATTGAAACCGGTACAAAATGAAGACGGAATCCCCAACGGTAA
>Ga0210040_10003251_pt1 | contig 22156 bp, 21 predicted proteins | sample CryGeyCG12114_NA_FD_185462 | JGI IMG/M metagenome (GOLD analysis project Ga0210040, IMG submission 185462) | Groundwater microbial communities from aquifer - Crystal Geyser CG19_WC_8/21/14_NA (SPAdes) (version 2) | ecosystem: Environmental > Aquatic > Deep subsurface > Groundwater | place: USA...
GGCAGGCCGAGCACTCGGCGTCCAGGTCGGCAGCGAGTGAGTCGGGCATCCGCGAGTTGCGGGTCATGATCGTCAGCGCGGCGTCGTTGCGGACGCCGCGGTCCCACAGCTTGATCGGCGGGACCATCAGGCCCTCCTCGAACACGCTGGTGGCCGCGCTCGGCATCGATCCCGGCACCGCGCCGCCGATGTCGTCGTGGTGGCCGAAGGCCTGCACGAAGGCGACGACCTCGGGAGTGCCGTCGGCTGCGGCGGCGAAGACCGGCACCGTCACGCACAGGTCGGGCAGGTGGCCGATCCCGCCTTCGGACAGGTAGACGTCGTTGTGGAAGTAGACGTCGCCGGGGTTCATGGTGTCGATCGGGTGGTCGCGCACCACCGGGTGCACCAGCGCGGAGTACGAGCGGCCGGTGAGCTTGCGCAGCCGGCGGTCGTGGATGCCGGCCCGGAAGTCGTGGGCGTCGCGGATCATCGGCGAGCGGGAGGTCCGCCCGATCGACGTCTCCACCTCCTTCTCGATCGCGGCCAGCGTGCCGGCGACGATCTCGACCAGCACCGGGTCGGCGGCCTGACCACCAAAATGGCCATTCTGGTGGTTCATCGGGCGTCCTCCTTGGTGAGCAGCAGGTTGCCGAAGCGGTCGACGGTGGCGACGAAGCCCGGGTGCACCGGGAGGGTGGAGCCGAACTCCTCGATGACCGCCGGGCCGGGGACGACGTCGCCGGGTGACAGGTCGGGCCGCCAGTGCAGCGGTGCCTCCACCCACTCGTCGAAGAAGACCTGCCGGGTACCCCGCCGCGAGTCGCGGTCGGAGGGCGCCGGCTCGATGATCTCCGGACGGCGGATCGGCCCGATCCCGCTCACCCGCAGGTTGACCCACTCCACGGCCTGCCGCGGGTCGGCCGCGAAGTCGTAGCCGTAGAGCTGGTGGTGGGCGGCGTGGAAGGCGGTGGCGACGGCGTCCAGTGCTGAGCCGTCCAGCTCGCCGTCGCCGACCGGGACCCGCACCTCGAACGCCTGGCCGACGTAGCGCAGGTCGGCGGTCCGCTGCATGCGCTGCTCGGCGCGCGGGAAGCCCTCGGCGTCCAGGGCGGCCCGGGCCTGGGCCTCCAGATCCCGGAAGGCCGTGGCGAGCGTGGCCGGGACGACGTCGGCGTGCCGGGCCACCATCGTCTGCACGTAGTCGTTGCGGACGTCGACGGTCAGCAGCCCGAAGGCGCTGACGTTGCCCGGGTTGGGCGGCACCAGGGTGCGCGGCAGGCCGAGGACGTCCATCAGCCGGCAGGCCAGCAGCGAGCCCGAGCCGCCGAACGTGGTCAGGGTGAAGTCGCGGACGTCGAGGCCGCGGGCGACGGTGACCTGGCGCAGTGCGTTCGCCTGGTTCCACGCCGAGATCTCCAGGATGCCGGTGGCCAGCTGCTCCACGCCCATCCCCAGCTGCTCGCCCAGTCGCTCGAGCCCGGCCCGGGCGGCGTCGACCGAGAGCGGGATCTCCCCGCCGAGCAGGTGCGGCGGGATCCGGCCGAGGACGACGTGCGCGTCGGTGACCGTGGGCTGCACACCGCCCTGCGCGTAGCAGATCGGGCCCGGGTCGGCGCCGGCCGACTTCGGCCCCACCTTGAGCGTGCCCTCGGGCGACAGCCAGGCGATCGAGCCGCCACCGGCGCCGACGGTGACCACGTCGATCATCGGGATCTTGGACGGGTAGTCGCCGACCGAGCCCTCGGTGGTCAGGGTCGGCTCGCCGTCGATCACCACGGTGACGTCGGTCGACGTCCCGCCGCCGTCGCAGGTGAGCACCCGGTCGAAGCCGGCCGTGCCGGCGATCAGGGCTGCGCCCAGCGCCCCGGCGGCCGGGCCGGAGAGCATCGTGGTGATCGGCTGGTTGACCACCTCGGCCGCACTGAGCACGCCGCCGTTGCTCTTCATCACGTAGAAGGGGACGGCGGGGGCGAGCTCGTCGAGCCGGCGGCGGATGTTGCTGACGTAGGCGCCGACCCGGGGCTTCACCGCGGCGTCCACCAGGGTGGTCACCGACCGCTCGTACTCGCGGTACTCGCGCAGTACCTGACTCGAGATGCTGACGACCGCGTCCGGGTGTTCCACGTGCAACACGTCGAGCATGGCCCGCTCGTGTGCGTCGTCGGCGTAGGAGTGCAGGAAGCAGACGCCGATCGTGGTGATCCCGGCGTCCCGGAAGAACCGGGCGGCGGCCACGGCGTCCTCGGTCGAGAAGGGGCGCACCTCGGCGCCGATGACGTCGAGCCGGCCGCGGACGGTGCGGACCAGGTCGGCAGGGACGATCCGCGGCGGCTTGACCCAGAAGTAGCTGTTGCCGTAGCCGTCGGGCACCGACTGGCGGGCGATCTCCAGCACCGACTCGTAGCCCTCGGTGGTGATGAAGCCGATCCGGTCGAGCTTGCCCTCGAGCAGCTGGTTGGTGGCGACCGTCGTCCCGTGGCTGACCGCGGTGATCGCGCTGCCGTCCAGGCCGAGCTGGCCGAGCACCTTCTGCACGCCGGCGAGGAAGCCCTCGGCCGGGTCGCCGGGGGTCGAGGGGGTCTTCGTCGTCGAGACCTCGCCGGTGTCCTCGTCGACGGCGACGACGTCGGTGAACGTGCCCCCGGTGTCGATGCCGATGCGGACCCGGCGAGCACTCATGTCGAGAAACCTTAGTGCTGAGATACCTGGGCCGGAAGACGTCGACCGGTGAACTCTGCGTTGCCCGGCAGTCTGGTCGGCATGACGGACGACGACCTCCCGGCCATCGGCGCCCCGGCGACCCGGGCCCTCGCCGGTGCTGGGATCACCCGGCTGGAACAGCTGACGGCGCTGACCCAGGCCGAGCTGTCGGCACTGCACGGCGTGGGCCCCCGGGCGGTCGGGGTGCTGCGCCAGGCGCTCGCCGATCGAGGCCTGTCGTTCCGTCGGTGAGGCTGGCTAGCGTGCCGCGCATGGCTGACCGCCCGCGGATGACGCTGACCGCCACGGTGCTCGACACCCCGGACCCGCGCGGGCTGGCCCGGTTCTACGCCGAGCTGCTCGACTGGCCGGTCGGCACGGGGGAGCCGGAGTGGGTGACGCTGCGACCGGGCGGGCCGGGGCTGTCCTTCCAGCTCGAGGCCGACCACGTGCCGCCGGTCTGGCCGGCAGGCGACGGCGACCCGCGGATGCAGCTGCACCTGGACGTGCAGGTCGACGACCTGGTGGCCGCCGTGGAGTTCGCCGTCTCGCTGGGCGCGACGGTGGCGGAGTTCCAGCCGCAGGACGACGTCCGGGTGGTGCTCGACCCGGCCGGCCACCCGTTCTGCCTGTACCTGCCCGCTGCTCGTCGTCCGGGAGGTCTCGCTGGGCCTGCGCCGGTTCAACGAGCTGGAGGGCGCCACCGGCGCGCCGCGGGCCGTGCTCTCCGACCGGCTGCGCCGGCTGACCGCCGCCGGGGTGTTGAGTACGCGGCCCTATGTCCTCCCCGGCAGCCGGGCCCGCAACGAGTACGTGCTCACCGACGCCGGCTTCGACCTGCTGCCGCTGCTGGCCGCGGCGACGGACTGGGGCGAGCGGCACCTGGGTGCCGGCGCGGACCAGGACGTCGTCTACCGGCACGGCGGCTGCGGCGGCCGGGTGACCGCCCGGCTGGTGTGCGAGTGCGGTGAGGAGGCCGGCCCCCAGGACCGGCTCGTCGCCCAGGTGAACCGATGACGCGGTCCGATCGAGGAGCTGCCATGTCCCTGACCACCACCACCGACCAGACCTTCGCCAGCGAGGTGCTGGCCAGCGGGACGCCGGTGCTCGTCGAGTTCACCGCCGACTGGTGCCCGCCCTGCAGGATGATCGCCCCGGTGCTGGCGAGGATCGCCGCCGAGCAGGCCGGCCGGATGCGCGTCGTCTCGATCGACGTTGACGCCAACCCGGAGACGACCCGGGCCTACGGCGTGCGGGGCATACCGACGCTGTCGCTCTTCGTGGGCGGGCAGGTCGTCGCCTCGGTGACCGGCGCCCGGCCGCAGGCGCAGATCATGCGGGAGTTCGAGCCCCATCTCGGGTGACCGACGCCGCCCCCGCGTCGCCGGTCACCGCCGTCAGCTGGACGCGGAGGTGCTGTTCGCCGGCTGGGCCGCCAGGCGTTCCCGCAGGAACGCCACGACCTGCTCCCGCGCCTCGTGCGTCGGGTGGCCGGGGGTCTCGACGTCCTTGCTGGTCAGCACCATGTGCTCGTTGCTGCCGATCCCGTCGGGGTTGCCGGGCCGGGAGTTCAGCGCGACCGGCAGCCAGCCGTCACCGAACGCCGCTCGCAGCGAACGGAAGCGGTCCCGGGGTGCGGCGGCGTCCTCGCTGAACCGCAGGCCCAGCAGGCACAGCCCGTCGTTCTGCACCCGCGCGGAGATGGCCTCCCTCTCGCGGTCGGACATGCCGAGGTCGCGGCGTCGCCCGGCGGTCAGCGGCATCGGCAGGGTGGGCTGGCTGGCCACCGGCGCCAGGACGGCGGGCTCCACGGCCGAGGCGAGCGCGAAGCCGCCGCTGAAGCACATGCCGATGACGCCGACGCCCGGGCCGCCCACCCGGTCGTGCACCCGACGGGCCACCGCCCGGACGTACTCGGCGACCGGCCGGTCGGCGCGCCTGGCGAAGGCGCGGAACTCGCGGTTGATGCACGCGCCGGCGAACGACCGCGCCGCGTAGCCGGGGGACATCGGCCGGCCCGGATCACCGAACAGCGAGATGACGGTGACCGTGAACCCGGCGTCGACCAGGTGATCGGCCAGCCCCATCACCTCGGGGGTCATGCCGGGGATCTCCGGCAGCAGCACCACGCCCGGGCCGGAGCCGCGCGTGTAGAGGTCGTGGGTGATGCCGGCGTTGGTGAAGGGCTCGGACGCCCAGCCTGCGAGTGATGACGACTCTGTCATCTGGTGATCGTGGAGCACGACGGGCCCGCGGTCGAGTCCTTCGTTCGTGTCCCGGCCCGTTGTGCGTTGCATGTCGGCTCCGATGCCCCGGATGCGGCATCCAGCTCACGACGATGGGCGAGGCCGAGACCGGGTCGGGCGGCCGCCGGACGCGTGGCAGATCCGGGCGCCGCCGGGTCAGTCGGTCAGCGTCCGCAGGATCCGTCCGAGCGCAGCGCGGTCTTCCACGGACAGCCGGGCGAACAGCTCTTCGGACTCGGCGGCCCGAGCCTGGTCCACCTCGCGGTGCACCCGCCGGCCGGTCTCGGTGGGCCGGAGCAGCACCGCCCGCCGGTCGGCTGGGTCGGCGGCGCGCTCGACCAGGCCGCGTTCCTGCAGGCCGTCGGCGACCTCGGTGGCCGAGCGAGGAGTGATCTGCAGCACCTCGGCGAGCTCGGAGAGCCGGACGCCGTCGCGCGCGCAGACCACCCGCAGCGCCCGGGCCTGGTGCGGGGACAGGTCCCAGGGCGCCAGGGCCGCGCTGAGGCGGCGGCGCAGGGTCCGCGCGACCCGCATGAAGAGGTCGCCGAGCATCGCCGTGCCGTCGCCGTCCCTCATGGTGCGAACGTACCGACAGCTGGGTGGCCACCACACCGTGAGGTGACCGCAGCAACTGTCGGACAGGAGCGGTCGCCATCGACGACACGCCGGCCACGCCTTGCCGGGTCGGTCAGTCCACCAGGTCCAATGCCGCCCCGACGATCGAATCGGCGTCGAGCCGGTGGTGCCGGTAGACGCTGGCCAGGTCCCCGCTCTGCCCGAACCCGGTCACCCCGAGATGGGCGCCGGGCACCCCGTTCACGCCGGTCAGGAACGCCAGCGTGTGCGGATGGCCGTCCAGGACGCTCACCAGAGGGGTGGCCCGCTCGCGGGGGAAGACCGTGTCGAGGACCCACGATTCGGCGTCGTCGAGGCCGCGCCGGGTTTGGAGAGCGCGGAACAGCAGCCCCGGGCTGGTCACGCACACCACGTCCGCCCCGATGCCCAGCGCCGCCAGCCGGTCCGCCGCGTCCAGGGTCTCGGGGACGACGGCGCCCATGGTGACCAGCGTGACCAGCGGGCGGTCGCTCCGGCGCAGTGCGTAGGCCCCCGCGGTGACCTGGCGGCGGCGCCGCTCGCGGGCGGCAGGGTCGGCCGGAACGGCGGCGAGGGTCTGGTCGACCGGCCGGGTCGACAGCCGCAGGTAGGCCGAGCTGCCACCCGGGCGGCCCAGCTGGGCAAGGGACGCCAACAGGCACCACTCGGTGTCCAGCACGAACGCCGGCTCGTAGGTGACGCAGCCCGGCTGTTCCAGCCCGATGGACGGCGTCTTGATGGACTGGTGGGCGCCGCCCTCGGCTGCGAGCGTGACACCGGACGGCGTGCCGACCAGGATCGACTGCCCACCGGCGTAGATCCCGAACGACCACGGCTCCAGTGCCCGCTCCACGAACGGGTCGTACATGACGCCGATCGGCAGCAGGGGCTGTCCCCAGCGGTTCCACGTGGCGCCGAGCTCGCCCATGAGGCCGACCAGGTTGGTCTCGGCGATGCCCAGCTCGATGTGCTGGCCGCCGGGCTGCTCGCGCCAGTGCAGGATCGTCTCGGCGTCGTCGGCGAACCAGTCCGCCCGCTCGGAGGAGGCCCAGACACCGACCTTGTTGACCCAGCCTCCCAGGTTCGTGCTGGAGCTGACGTCCGGGCTGACGGTGACGACGCGGCTGCCGGCCTCCGGAGCGGCGCGGTTGAGGTCGAGCAGCGCGCGGCCCAGGGCTGCCTGCGTCGTGGCGGTCCCCGTGGGGGTCCGGCCCAGGTCGGCGGGGATCGCGGGGATCTCCGCGGGCACCTCCTCGACGCGCCGGAGTCGGTCCGCGGCGTCGGCGAGGAGCCGGGCGGCCGCGGTGCCGGACGGCAGGACCGCCCAGGGGTCGGCGGGGTCCACGCCGAGCCGATCGGCGAGCTGACCGATCTGCGCCTCGTTCAGCAGGGTCGAGTGGTTCTGCGGATGTCCCTCGGTGGCCAGCCCGTAGCCCTTGAGCGTGTAGGCCAGGATCACGGTGGGCCGGGTGTCGTCGATCTGCGCGAACGCCGACCGCAGCGCGGACAGGTCGTGGCCGCCGAGATTGCGCACGGCGGCGCGGAGGTCGTCGTCGGGCACGTCCGCGAGCAGCTGGGCGATCTCGGCCGCTCCGGGGCCGTCGCCGGGCAGGACGTCGCGCAGTTCCGCGGCGGTGCGGCGGAGCATCCGCTGGTACTCCGGGTTGGTCATCTCGTCGATCCGGTCGCGCAGACGAGCGCCGCCGGGTCGGGCGTACAGCCCCTCGAGCAGCGCGCCGTACTTCACGGTCAGCACCTGCCAGCCGGCTGCGGCGAACATGCCCTGCAGCCGGGTGGCGCCCATCGTGGGGACGACGCGGTCCAGCGACTGCCGGTTGAGGTCGACCACCCACACGACCTCACCGAGCTCGGCCACCATGGGGTCGAGCACGGCCTCCCACACGGCGCCCTCGTCGAGCTCGGCATCGCCGACCAGGGACCACTGCCGACCGGGACCCCCGGCGGTACCGGCTCCGAAGTGGTCGCCGACGTAGCGGCGAGCCAGCGCGCCCCAGATCGGGGCGGTCGCCCCGATGCCGACCGAGCCCGTGGAGTAGTCGGCCGGGACCGGGTCCTTGAGCCGGCTGGGGTAGCTCTGCAGACCCCCGAACTCGCGCAGCCGGGTCAGGTAGGAGGCGTCGAGAACGCCCAGCAGGTACTCCAGGGCATGCAGCACCGGTGACGCGTGCGGCTTGACCGACACCCGGTCCCGCGGGTCCAGCTGCTCCAGCCACAGCGCGGTCATGATCGTGACCATCGATGCGCTGGAGGCCTGGTGCCCGCCGACCTTCAGACCGCTCGGGTTGGGGCGCAGCCGGTTGGCGTGGTCCACGATCGACGTGGCCAGCCAGAGCACCCGCTCCTCGATCTGCCGGAGGGCGCGGTCCTGCGCGGTGTCCTGGTCCGCCCGCATCGTCGTCAGACCCGTTCTCTGCTCCTCCGTCATGGCCTGAAGCCCGGCTGGGGCATCGAGCGCACGGAGACCGCCGTCCTCGTGCGCCGCTTCGTCGTGCACCGTGTGCTCCCCCTCCCCGACCGCCTCCCCGACGGCCTGCCGTCGCCCCACTGGGACGGCGGCGGAATGCCTCACAGGACCTTGCCGGGATTGAGGATCCCCAGCGGGTCGAAGACCGACTTGATGCCCTGCTGCAGGGCGTAGGACCGCTCACCCAGTTCCGTGCGCAGCCACGTCCTCTTCAGCAGGCCGACGCCGTGCTCGCCGGTGATGGTGCCGCCCAGCTCCAGGGCCAGCCGCATGATCGCGTCGAAGGCCGACTGGGCACGCTCCGCGGCGCCGGCGTCCCCGCGGTCGAAGACGACCGTGGGGTGCATGTTCCCGTCGCCGATGTGCCCGGGGCAGATGACGAGCGTCCCGGTCTCGGCCGCGATCCGGTCCATCCCGGCCAGCAGGTCCACCAGTCGTGCCCGGGGCACCGCGACGTCGTCGACGAGCGTGGCGCCCAGCTCCTCGACCGCCGGGTTCACCAGTCGTCGTGCCTGGGTCAACATCGCCGACTCGGCGGCGTCCTCGGCGACGGCGACTTCGCGGGCGCCGAGCTCCTCGCACATCACGCCCATGGTCGCCACGTCGGCCGCCGCGAGGGGACCGCGATCAGACTGGGTGATGAGCAGGGCCTCGGCATCCAGCGGCAGCCCCATGTCGCGGTAGGCCTGGACGGCGGCGATGGACGGCTTGTCGAGGAACTCCATCATCGACGGACGCAGGCCCGATGCCATGATCCGCGCGACCGCCGTCATGGCGTCGGCCGTCTTGTCGAACACCGCGGCCATCGTCAGGGCCGGCTCCGGCGCGGGTCGCAGGGCCAACGTCGCCTGGGTGATGATCCCGAGCGTGCCCTCCGACCCGACGAGCAGGCGGGTGAGGTCGTAGCCGGCGACCCCCTTGGCGGTCCGGCGTCCGACGCGCACCACCTCGCCGTCGGCGAGGACGACCTCGATGCCACGGACGAAGTCCGCGGTGACGCCGTACTTCACGCAGCACAGGCCGCCGGCATTGGTGGCCAGGTTGCCGCCGATGGTCGACAGCTCCCAGGAGGACGGATCCGGCGGGTAGAACAGCCCCACCGCCGCCACGGCTCGTGACAGGTCGGCGTTGATCACACCGGGTTCCACGATCGCCACCTGGTCGACCTCGTCGATCTCGACGATCCGGTTCATCCGGGTCATCGAGACCATCAGCGCGCCGTCGATCGCGTTGGCGCCGCCGGACAGCCCCGTCCGGGCACCCTGCGGCACGACCGGCACCCGGTGCTGCGTGGCCCACCGCATCACGGCCTGCACCTGCTCGGTCGTGGTCGGGCGGACCACGCCCAGCGGGCGGCCTGCGGCGCAGAAGCTCGCGCTGTCGTGCCGGTAGCTGTCGCTGGTCGCCTCGTCGGTGACGAGCGTGCCTTCGGGCAACAGCGTCCCCAGCTCGGCCAGAGGAGTGCTCATGCACCCACCCGGGCGGCCGCCGAGACCCCGAATCGCTCGGCGACGAGGTTCTTGATCCCAGCCGGGAAGCCGACCATCGACGCGCGGTGCGGGGCGGCGAGCTCGACCTGGGCCTTGCCGTCGCCGGCGAAGGCGGCGATGCAACGCTCGGGCTCGGCATTGGCCAGCACCAGGATCGCGCCGGTGGCGCCGACCGCGCCGCCCATGGTCAGCACGGTGGTCGCGCCGACGTAGATGTCGCGGTCGAAGACCTCCAGCTCGTCGAGGAGCCGGCCCGCGTCGCCCGAGGAGTCCTTGAGGCCGCTCACCGGCAGGTCAGGGAGCACCTCGACCGGGATGCCGGGGGAGGCGGCGAACGGGAAGTGGTAGGCCAGCAGGGGGCGGCCGCTGCCGGCCTTGGCGACGCGGTCGTAGTACGGCCTCGGGTCGGCGACGGCCGGCGGCGAGAGGACCAGCGCGGCGTCGGCGCCGGCGTCGAACGCCCGCTCGGTCAGGTCGGCGGCCTGCGCGCCGGTGGGCGCGCCGGTGCCGGCGAGCACCGGGATGTCGGCCGGGATGGCGCCTCGGACGGCGGTGATCAGTGCGCTGCGCTCGTCGGCGGACAGCGACATCGCCTCACCCGTCGTGCCGGCGACCAGGACCGAGCGCATCCCGATACCGGTCAACTGGACGGCGAGGTCAGCGGTGGCGGCGGTGTCGAGGCGGCCGCCGTCGTCGAAGAGCGTGACGAGGGCGACGCCGACACCGGTGAACAGGGGGGGCATGAGGTTCCTCTCGGGGTTGCGGAGCGCCGGCTGGTCAACCGGCGGTGCTGGCGGCGGAGCGGACGGCGGTACCCGGGGCGGGAGCGGCGGCCAACTGCGGCGCGAGCTCGTGGAGCAGCCGCAGGACCAGCTCCGCGCGGCGCACGCGCTCGCGGCCCAGGTTCTGGGCGGTGGCGCCGAGGTGCGCCCCCACCGGATAGATGTTCGGGGCGTTGCGCAGGCCGAGCTTGAGGTAGACCGGGGCCGCCACGCGCACGACCTCGGGGACGTCGTAGAAGCGGACGGCGCCGCCCTGGTCGTCGGGGACCTCGACGTACATGTCGATCGGCACCGTCGTCGCCGCACGGATCTCGGCGATCTGGGCGACCGTCAGGTCGGTGGAGATGTTGAGGCTGGTGGCGCCGATCTGCTCGTAGAGGGCGGCGGTCGGCCCGTTGGACAGCGGCATGAGCACCGACGTCTTCAGCACGAGGTCCCCGGGCATCCGGCCGTCCGCCTTCATCCGGCCCAACAGCTGCAGGACGCCGATGTCGCCGACGAGCAGGCTGCGGACACCGAGCCGGACGGCGCGTTCGGCATCGCACAGGGAGGCCGCCACCGCGGCGTTGCCTCGGGCCGCCGAGCCGACCGCGGCGGAGACCTTGGCCTGGGCGCCGATGTCCCACGCGCTGCGCGGCCCGAGGAACAGGCAGACCTCGATGCCGTGCGCGGCGCCGAGGGCGACCATCCGCTCGATCTCAGCATCGGTCAGCATCATGACGCCGCTGCCCTGGGAGACGCGGTGGATCGGCACGCCTCGGCGGCCGGCCTCGTCGAGGACCACCTCCATGACCTCCGGGCCGTCGCAGCTGGGGATCTCCACCTTGTACCGCGAGCCGTCGGGGAAGCGCCCTGCAGCGTCCGGCCCGTCGCTCAGCACTGGGTGCCCGAGACCGGCGCAGAGGTCGTGGATGCGTTCCAGGGTCATGCCGGGCCCTCCGTCAGCGCGACCTCTGCCGTTCCGGTGGTCGTCCTCGTCCCGTCCGCGTCGGCGGTCCAGACCTCGATGGAGACCCGGTTGCCGTCCCGCCCGGTGACACGGCCACCGCAGGTGACCGGCTCCTCACGGAAGTCCATGCCCCGGTAGCTCACGTCCAGGACGGTGACCCGGCCGCGGCCGGCGAACCACTCCTCGACCAGCCGGCCGAGCCAGGCGGTCTTGAGCAGTCCGTGCACCGCGAGCTCGCGGTGGCCACGCTCGCGCGCGAAGGGCAGGTCGTAGTGCATCTCGTAGAAGTCACCGCTGGCACCGGCGTACTGCACGAGCGTGCGCAGGGTTGCCGTCTCCACCCGGGTGACCTCCTCGGGCACGTTGTCGGGGGCGCTCATCGCCGCACCCGCGTCCCGACGTGGCGGACCGCCAGTGTTCCGTCCGGCAACCGGAACTCGGTGACGAAGGTCAGCAGGGCGAGGGTGCCGGTGCGGCCCTTCTTCTCCTCCACCGCGGTGAAGGTGAGCTGCGAGGTGACCTCGTTCCCCAGCTCCAGCGGGCGGTGCACCTCGAACCGGTCGCCGCCGTTGATCCACCCCAGGCCGTAGGCGAGCGCCTCCGGCATGGTCGGCGGTTCGGTGAGGAAGCAGGCGGTGATCGTGACCGGGACGTCCGTCCCGTTCTCGTCCGCCCCGATGGCCCGCCGGTAGTCGCGCAGGTGACGCCGCTCGACGACGTCGACGCGCTCCTCCGCGGTCCAGCCGATGGCCGCCTGCAGTGCCTCCAGCGGGGTGGTGTCGGTCTCAGCCGTTCCCGTCACGCCGCATCGCCTCCTCTTCCTCTCGTCGGATCCGCGCGAACCAAGCCCGGGACTCGGGCGAGTGACCTTCTGCGTCGTCCTTGATGCCGAGCAGGTACGTGCGCTGCCCGTGGTGGGCGAGCACGTGGGCCGTCCCGGCCACGTCACCGGCCTCGATGTGGTCCATCAGCGGGCGGTGGCGGTCGGCGTCCTCCCGGGCGGTCTCGATCTCGGCGCGGGCGCGTCGGTTCATGGCCATGCACATGCGCAACTGCAGCGACAGCGAGCGGTACACGCCCTCGAGCCGCCGGTGGCCGGCCAGGCCGATGATGGCCAGGTGGAAGGCGAAGCTGGCCTCCACTCCCCGCGGCGCCCCTTCTTCCTCCTCGGCGGCGATCCACAGGTCGGCGAAGGTCCGGCGCAGGCGGTCCAGCCGTTCCTGTGAGCGGACCGGCACACCGAGACGGACGGCGATCTGCTCGATCTCCTCGCGGAGCGACACGATCTCGTAGATGTCGTGCGGCGTGACCGGAGCGACGACGGCGCCCTTGCGGGGCACCTGGACGATCAGGCCCTCCTGCTCGACCACGCGCATGGCCTCGCGGAGCGGGGGACGGCTCACGCCCAGTTCCTCCGTCAGCCGGTTCTCGATCAGTCGGTCGCCGGGGCGCAGATCGCCACTGAGGATCAGCGTGCGGAGGGCCTCGGCGGCGAGGGCGGACATGCTCGGGGGCGCGCTGATCCGGCGCGCGGAGGACACGGGTTCCGGCGCTGCGGTCACGGTGTTCCTCCTCTCTGGTGGGGTGGGCGTGCCCCGAGCATCCCTTGGCCGAGCGGTCGGCATCTGTCCGTAACAGTTCTGCCTGTGAGCCTTGTCATATCGGCGCCGCTTGTAGACAGTAGTCCGAAAGCTGTGAGGTACACCACCTCCGGCACCACGGAGTTCGTGAAACGGAGGCTGCGGATGGCGGTCGATTCCATGGGTCCCCTGGCCGGCATCACCGTGCTGGAGGTAGGCGCGTACATGGCCGCGCCCTTCGCCACGATGCAGCTGGCCGACCTCGGGGCGCGGGTGCTCAAGGTCGAGAACCCGACCGGCGGCGACCCCGTTCGGGCGACCGGCCCGTTCCTCGACGGCGAGAGCTCGCCGTTCGTCCGGCTCAACCGGAACAAGGAGTCGGTGGCTCTGGACCTGAAGGCGCCGGAGGGCAAGCAGGCGTTCCTGCGCCTGGTCGCCCATGCCGACGTCCTGGTGGAGAACCTCCGGCCGGGAGCGATGACCGGACTGGGGTTCGGTTACGCGGCGATCCGGGAGATCAACCCGCGGATCGTCTACGCGTCGGCGTCGGGCTGGGGCCAGGACGGCCCACTGGCCGCGCTTCCGGGGCTGGACATCATGGCCCAGGCCCGCGGCGGGCTGATGAGCATCACCGGCACCCCGGACGGCGATCCGGTCAAGATCGGCGTCCCGATCTGTGACCTCGTCTGCGCCATGTACGTCGCCCTCGGGGTGACCGCCGCACTCAAGGAGCGGGACCGCTCCGGCGAGGGGCAGTACCTGGACGTGTCCCTGCTGGAGAGCGGCGTCTCCTTCGCCATCTGGGAGGCCGGCAAGTACTTCGCCACCGGCGAGGTGGGCCACCCCCTGGGCTCGGCGCACCAGAGCACCGCCCCCTATCAGGCGGTACGGACCGCGGATGGTCACGTCACGGTCGGCGCCGTATCACCGAAGACGTGGAAGGGGCTGTGCACGGCGCTCGGCCTCGAGGAGTTGCTCGACGACGAGCGCTACGCCGACGCCTCCGGGCGGCACGGTCACCGGGACGTCCTCATCCCCGCGATCGAGGCGGTCACCACCACCCGGACGACCGACGAGGTGGTCGTCGCGCTGGATGCGGCGGGAGTGCCCTGCGCCCCCATCGCCGACTACGGCCAGGTCTTCACCGACGAACACCTGAACCAGCGGGAGTACTTCTGGGACGCGCCGCACCCGACGCTCGGCGCGGTCCGGCAACTGGGTTCCCCGATGCGCCTGTCGCGGACCCCGGCCCGGCAGGACTCCGCGGGCCCACAGCTCGGTTCGGGCACCCGGGCCGCGCTCGAGTGGGCGGAGATCGCGCCCACCGAGGTCGACGCACTCATCGCGTCGGGCGTCGCCGCCGATCCGGCTCACACCCTGGCGCCGGTCCCCGACGCCGCTCCCTTCCCCGCCGACGACCGAACCCTCTGAGGAGCCCGACCATGACCACACTCGAACCCGGTGTCCAGGGAGTCCTGGAGCGCACCGTCGAGGCGGCGCAGTGCACCCGCCGTGGCGGCTACGACATCTTCTCCACGCCGAACCTCGTCCTCCTGCTGGAGGAGGCGGCGATCGAGGGGCTGGCCCCGCACATCCGCGACGACCAGGCCAGCGTCGGCAGCAAGGTCGACATCGCGCACATCGCCCCGACGCTCCTGGGCCAGACCGTGCGGGCCACCGCCACCGTGACCGAGGTCGAGCGCCGTCGCGTCGTCTTCGACATCCGCGTCGAGGACGACGAGGAACTGATCGGCCACGGCACGCACGAGCGGTTCGTCATCGACCTGCCCTCCTTCGAGGACCGGCTCGCGGCCAAGGCGCAGCAGCTCCGGTGAGGCCGCACATCCGTCGCCACCCGACCCTCAGCCCGACCAACCAGGGAGTTCCCGTGAAGCGCACGCGTTCCGCAGTCCTGGCCACGACCTCGGTCCTGGCACTGTCCCTCACCGCGTGTGGCGGTGGCGACTCCGGCGGCTCGTCCGACAGTGGCGGCGCCTTCGAGCCGCGCGGCGACGTCACCATGATCGTGCCGTTCGGCGCCGGCGGCGGCAGCGACCTCGCCGGCCGAGCGACCGCCGGCATGATCGAGGCGGCGAACGCCGAGGTCGGCGTGAACGTCGAGAACCGTGAGGGGGGGTCCGGCGCCGTCGGCTACTCGCACTTCCTGGGCGAGTCGGGCAACGCCGAGTCGCTCCTCGCCACGGAGACGGCGCTGCTGGCGTTGCCGATCAGCGGTGAGGTCGAGTTCGACTACACCGACTTCACGCCGATCATGAAGCTGGGTGACGACTACACCCTCATGATCGTCAACGCCGACAGTCCGTTCGAGACCTGTGCCGACGTCGTCGAGGCGGCCAAGAGCGACCGGATCGTCGCCGGCATCAGCGGCATCACCGGCCTGGACAACATCGTCTTCACGCTCACCGAGCAGCAGACCGGTGTCGAGTTCGACCGCGTGCCCTTCGAGTCCGGCGGCGAGCTCACGGCCGCCCTCCTGGGCGGCCAGATCGACATCGCTTCGCTCAACCCGGGCGAGATCATCGGCCAGCTGGAGGCCGGCACGGTGAAGGCGCTGTGCGCCTACTCCGAGGAGCGCTACTCCGACTACGAGGAGCTGGCCGACATCCAGACGGCCAAGGAGCAGGGCATCGACGTCGCGTTCGCGCAGTTCCGCGGCGTGCTCGCCCCCGGCGGGATCGACGAGGCGGCCCGGCAGTTCTGGATCGAGACCCTCGAGGGCGCGGTCGAGACCGATGAGTACCAGGCCTACATCGAGGACAACTACATGCAGGCCAACACGGCTGCCGGTGACGACTTCGTCGAGTACCTCGAGGGCAACAACGACCTCCTCGAGCAGGTTCTCCAGGGATGACCGGGTCCTTGGCCGAGCGGGGCATCGCGGTCGAGCAGGTCGTCGTGTACGGCCTGCTCACCGCCCTCGGTCTCGGCGCCCTCGTCATGGCTCTCGGCTTCGGCTTCTTCCTGGAGGAGTCCCGGGTCGGACCCGGGCTCGTTCCCGGGGTCGTCGGCGGTCTGATCGCGCTCACCGCCGGTTGGGAGCTGATCGCCACCCTCCGGGGTAAGCGGACACCGCACGACCGCGGTCTGGCTGAGATCGTCGCCGCCACCGCATCCGACGCCCCCCCGGCCGGTGCCTCCTCGGAGCGCACCGACTCGGGGGGTGTCCCCTCGGGCGAGGGCGCGATGGTGTCCCCGGACGACGGGCCCATGGAATTCCCCGGTGCCGACGCCGGCCCCGGCCTGGACGACGTCGACATCTTCGGCCGGACGCCCCAGGAGCGCGGTCGCCAGCTGGTGATCGTGTTCGCGGCGCTGGTCGTCGCGTGCCTGCTCGTACCGCTGCTGGGGTTCCTGGTCTCCTTCTTCATCCTGTCCCTGTTCATCTCCGCCGTCGTGGAGCGGCGCGGGTGGTTCCCCTCCCTGGTCGTGTCGTTCCTGGCGGTCGCCGCGGTCTACGGGGTCTTCGTCGGGTTCCTCGGCGTGCCGTTGCCCACCGGCCTGATCGGAATCGGAGGCTGACGTGCTCGACAACCTCGTCCTCGGCTTCTCGACGGCCCTGAGCCTCGAGAACCTGCTGTGGTGTTTCGTCGGCGTCCTCGTCGGCACCGTCATCGGGGTCCTGCCGGGCCTCGGGTCCACGACCGGCGTCGCGGTGCTCCTGCCGCTGACGCTCTCCCTGGAGCCCGTGACGGGCCTGATCATGCTCGCGGGCATCTATTACGGCTCGCAGTACGGCGGCACCATCACCTCGGTCCTCATCTCCACCCCCGGCGAGGCGTCGAGCGTGGTGACCACCCTCGACGGCTACCAGATGGCGCGGCAGGGCAGAGCCGGGGCGGCCTTGGCCATCTCCGCGATCGGCTCGTTCGTGGCGGCGATCATCTCGCTCGCCCTGCTGGTGCTGCTGGCGCCGCCGTTCGCCGAGTTCGCGCTCAGCTTCGGTCCACCGGAGATGCTGGCCGTGATGATCCTCGGCCTGGCCACGATCATCAGCTTCGCCGGCGACAACCGCATGCTCGGTCTGCTCATGGCGCTGGTCGGTCTGCTGATCGCGACCGTCGGCGTCGACCCGGGCAGCGGCACCTCGCGGTTCACCTTCGGGTCGATCTACCTGCTCGGCGGCATCCCGTTCGTCGAGGTGATGATCGGCCTGTTCGCCGTCGGCGAGGTGTTGTTCCAGATCCGGCAGGGCGCCGCGGCGCCGATCCGCGCCGGCTTCAGGGAACTGATGATCAGCCGGGACGACCTCCGCCGGTCCCGTGGACCGATCCTGCGCGGCAGCTTCCTCGGTTTCCTCTTCGGCATCCTCCCCGGTGCAGGCTCGACGCTGGCCTCCTTCATGGCCTACGGCATCGAGAAGCGGGTCAACAAGCGGGGCAAGGAGTTCGGCACCGGTGCCATCGAGGGCGTGGCCGCACCGGAGGCCGCCAACAACGCCGCGGCCAACGCCAACTTCGTACCCACGCTGACCCTGGGCATCCCGGGCGGCGCGACCACGGCCGTGCTCCTGGGTGCTTTCATGATCAACGGCATCCAGCCGGGGCCGCTGCTGTTCGACGAGCAGCCGACCCTGGTCTGGGGCCTGCTGGCCTCCTTCTTCATCGGCAACGTGATCCTGCTGGTGCTCAACCTGCCGCTCGCCCCGGTGTTCGCGCAGATCCTGCGGGTCCCGTACGGCTACATGTACCCGATGATCCTGTTGACCAGCCTGGTCGGCGCGTACTCGATCTCCAACGGCATGTACAGCGTCTGGATCGTGCTGATCTTCGGGATCATCGGCTACTTCATGAAGCGGCTGGACCTGCCCATGGCACCGCTCGTCCTCGGCGTCGTCCTCGGCCCACTGTTCGAGAAGGCGTTGGTCCAGACGTCGGCGATCGGCGACGGTAACCTCTTGATCGTCTTCACCCGGCCACTGGCTCTGGTGGTCATGGCGATCGCCATCCTCCAGCTCGCCGCCCCAAGCCTCATGGCCCGGCTGCTCCGGCGCCGCGACACCACCCGTTCCCGGCGGTCCGACTCCGCCGACAGCACACCGGAGGACTCGCACCGTGGATGAACCAGAACTGCTCGTCCAGTCCGAGGGCGGCGTCTTGACCGTCACGTTCAACCGCCCGCGCCAGCGCAACGCGATGACGTGGGGCATGTACGAGGGCCTCTACGCGGCCTGCGAGCGGGCCGACTCCGACGACGAGGTCCGGGTCCTGGTGCTGAAGGCGGCGGGTGACAAGGCGTTCGTGGCCGGCACGGACATCGGCCAGTTCGCCGACTTCTCCGACGGTGCGGACGGTGTCGCGTACGAGGAGAAGATCGCGCGGATCGTCAACCGCCTCGAGGACGTGAACGTGCCGACGGTCGCAGCCATCCGCGGGTTCTGCGTCGGAGGGGGCCTGGGCATCGCGTCGGTCTGCGACCTGCGGGTCGCGACCCGCTCGGCCCGCTTCGGCATCCCCATCGCGCGGACCCTGGGCAACTGCCTCTCGATGAACAACTACTCGCTCTTGATGAACCACCTGGGCCCGGCGCGGACGCTCGACATGCTGCTACGGGCCCGGCTCTTCACCGGCGAGGAGGCCACGGCCGCAGGCTTCATCGCCGAACTGTGCGACGACGACGACCTCGACACCACCACGGACGCCGTCGTGACGACGCTGCTCGGGCACGCGCCGCTCAGCATGTGGGCGACGAAGGAGGCGGTCCGCCGCCTCCGGCGGGCCAACATCCCCGAAGCCGACGACATCGTCAGCCGGGTCTTCGGTAGCGAGGACTTCCACACCGCGGTCGCGGCGTTCGCGACCAAGCAGCCCGTCGTGTGGCAGGGCCGGTGACCGGACCATCGGCATCCGGCCCGCCGGCCGGCACCTCGTGCCTGCTCGACCACGAAGGGAACGACCGATGACCCACGTGGTGCGGTACGACGCGGCCGGCGAGGTGCGCGTCGGCGTCCTGGACGGCGACGAGGTGCGCCCGGTCCCGGGGGTGCACTCGATGGCCGCACTGCTGGCGATGAGCCTCGACGAAGCCAGGACCGCGGTGGAGAGCGCGATCGCGCGATCCGCCGTCCCGGTGGCGGACGTACGGCTGCTCCCCCCGGTCGACGGGCTCACCGAGGTCTGGGCGTCCGGTGTCACCTACGAGCGCTCGTTGGACGCGCGGGTCGAGGAGAGCCAGACGCAGGACGTCTACTCGCGGGTCTACGCCGCCGAGCGGCCGGAGCTGTTCTTCAAGTCCGTGGCCTGGCGCGTGGTCACCGACGGCGAGCAGATCGCGGTGCGGCCTGACTCGGCGTTGACGGTTCCGGAACCGGAGCTCGCCGCTGTTGTCACCGCGACGTCCGAGGTCTTCGGCTACACCGTGTGCAACGACGTGTCCTCCCGCGACATCGAGGGGGAGAACCCGCTCTACCTGCCGCAGGCCAAGGTCTACGCCGGGAGCTGCGCCCTGGCGACGGGCATCCGCCCGGCCTGGGAGGTCGCCGATCCGGCTGCGCTCACGATCGAGTGCTCGGTGACCCGCGCCGGTGCCACGGTCTTCGAGGGGACGACGTCCACCGCGCGCATGCACCGTTCGGTGCCCGACCTCGTCGACCACCTGATGCGGGGGCAGGACTTCCCGGCGGGGGTGGTGCTGTCCACGGGGACCGGCATCGTGCCCGACCTGGACTTCACCCTGCTCGAGGGCGACGTCGTCCGGGTGGCTGTCGAGCAGGTCGGCACGCTGGCCAACCCCGTCGGGACGCTCGAGGTCGCGCGGTCCGCGGGTGCGCGACGGGTCCCCGCCGGAGCAGTCCGGTGACGCCCGCCCGCGGTGCTCGACAGATCGTCGAGCGGGACCGGCGGATCACAGCGGCCTGATCCACCGGGTCGCTGCACGAACGCGCGATGCGGTACCGAACGCCGCGGACCGAGGGACACCCGTTCCCCTGTCCGCGGAGAGGGGCAGCCTCGACCCGGCGGGCACCCTCCCGGGCGCAGTGACACCCCGGGCCGAGCAGATGGCAGCCGGGTTCGTCACGTCGTCCACGCTGGGCGTGGGCCAGTTCCCCACCGAGCCCGGTCTGTTGTTCCTGCCTCGCGGGCACGCCCTGGACGCTGCGTTCGAGGGGCGTCGCGGCGGTGGCCCCGGGCCGGCCGGATCTGCCGGACCGGCTGGCCCGGGGCGGTCGCGGTCTCCACACGGGGAATCGTGTGCGTATCTCCGTAGTTACCACAACGTGAGGCAGGCTCAGTAACAGACGGAAGAGGTGGTCGGATGGAACCCGGCATCGAGTCCGCAGGTCGTGGTGACGGCGGGGGAGGCGGCGGCCGCCGCTCCGGCGGGCGGCCCGACCCGGCCGACCGCGCCCAGCTCGACCGCTCGCCCGTGCGCTGGAGCCGGGTCGCCGGGCTCTTCCACCCGTACCGGTGGCAGCTCACCATCGTGATCGCGCTCATCGTGGCCAGCTCTGCCATCGCGCTCGCCACGCCGTTCCTCGTCCGGCTGGTCATCGACGAGGCGCTCCCCCGCCAGGACGTGCGACTGCTGGTCTGGGCCGTCGCCGGCATGGTGGCCGTCACCGCGGTGACCGCCGTCCTCGGCGTGCTGCAGACCTGGCTGTCCACCACCGTCGGCCAGCACGTCATGCACGGCCTGCGGACGTCGGTCTTCGCCCACCTGCAGCGCCAGTCGCTCGGCTTCTTCACCCGCACCAAGGGCGGTGAGGTGCAGTCGCGGCTCACCAACGACATCGGCGGCATGCAGTCGGTGGTCACCTCGACCGCCACCTCGTTCGCCGCGAACGCCACCACGGTGGTGGGGACGGCGGTGGCCATGGCCGCGCTGAGCTGGCGGCTGTCGCTGCTGTCCCTCGTCGTCCTGCCGCCGGCGATCTGGCTGACCCGCCGGGTCGCCCGGATGCGCCGCACCCTCACCGCGCAGCGGCAGCGGCACCTCGCCGACCTGCACTCGCAGGTGGAGGAGGGGCTCAGCGTCAGCGGCGTGCTGCTCGGCAAGACCCTCGGCGCCGGCCCCGCCCAGTCCCAGCGCTTCGCCGGGACGTCGGACGACCTGGTCGGGCTGGAGGTGCGCTCCCAGCTCGCCGGCCGGTGGCGGATGGCCACGATGAGCATCGTGTTCGCCGGCATCCCGGCGCTGATCTACCTGGCCGCCGGCCTGCCCGCGACCTCCGGCGGCATGACCATCGGCACCCTGGTCGCCTTCACCACGCTGCAGGGCGCGCTGTTCCGCCCGCTGATGGGCCTGCTCGACATCAGCGTCGCGCTGACCAGCTCGATGGCCCTGTTCAGCCGGGTGTTCGAGTACCTGGACCTGCCCGTCGACATCGACGACCCGGCGCACCCGGTGCCACTGGGCGACGTCCGCGGCGAGGTGCGGTTCGACTCCGTCGGCTTCCGCTACCCCGACGGCCACCGGGAGGCCCTGCACGACGTCGACCTCCTGGTGCCGGCCGGCGCGACGCTGGCGCTGGTGGGGGAGACCGGCTCGGGCAAGAGCACGCTGGCCTCGCTGGTGGCCCGGCTCAACGACCCCACGTCCGGGCGGGTCACGATCGACGGCACCGACGTCCGTGACGTGACCCTGGCCGACCTGGCCCGGGTCGTCGGTGTCGTCTCCCAGGAGACCTACCTGCTGCACGGCACCATCCGGGAGAACCTGCGGCACGCCAAGCCCGACGCGACGGACGCCGAGATGGTCGCCGCCGCCCGCCGGGCCCAGGTGCACGACGTCATCGCCGCGTTGCCCGACGGTTACGACACCGTGGTCGGCGCCCGTGGTCACCGGTTCTCCGGCGGGGAGAAGCAGCGGCTGGCGATCGCCCGCACGCTGCTGCGCGACCCGCGGGTGCTGGTGCTCGACGAGGCGACCAGTGCGCTGGACAACGGCACCGAGCGGGCCGTGCAGGCCGCGCTGGACGAGGCCAGCCGGGGCCGGACGACGATCACCATCGCGCACCGGCTCTCCACGGTCCGCGACGCCGACCTCATCGCCGTGCTCTCCGCCGGGCGGGTCGTCGAGCGGGGCACGCACGAGGAGCTGATGGACCTCGGCGGCCGCTACGCCGCGCTGGCCGGGGCCGCCGAGCGCGAGGCAGTGCTCGCCGGCTGACCCACGTGCAGACGGGACAGGGCCGGGTCTCGTGGACGAGACCCGGCCCTGCTCCTGTCGAGGTGTCAGCACCGCTCGCCGGAGCAGTGCCCCGGCGAGCGTCCGGTCAGGACGCCGGAGCGTTCTGTGCCGGGTAGCTGATCGGGAAGAGGGACTGGTAGCCCTTGCCGGCCACGTTCTTGTAGACGCGCAGCGTGGCGGTGCCCGCGGGGAGCTGGGCCA
>Ga0210040_10003252_pt1 | contig 22154 bp, 27 predicted proteins | sample CryGeyCG12114_NA_FD_185462 | JGI IMG/M metagenome (GOLD analysis project Ga0210040, IMG submission 185462) | Groundwater microbial communities from aquifer - Crystal Geyser CG19_WC_8/21/14_NA (SPAdes) (version 2) | ecosystem: Environmental > Aquatic > Deep subsurface > Groundwater | place: USA...
ACGGCGACGACGGTGCCCTCCTGGGGCTTCTCCTTGGCGGTGTCCGGGATGACCAGACCGGAGGCGGTGGTGGTCTCGGCCTCGTTGGCCTGGACCACCACACGGTCCTCCAGCGGCTTGATGCTGACCTTGGTAGCGGTCGTCACGTCGTGACGCCCCCTTCGGGATAGGACGGCAGATGGAGGTACTGCTGGTGGTGCTGATGCTGTGGCACGGGATCCGGGCACCCGCCGTCGCGGGGGTCGGGCGCCAGCCCGTGTCGGTTGGCACTCTACCTACGAGAGTGCCAGCCGCTCAACCCGGTCCCCGTGGTGGGTGACGGCGGAGCGGACCGGCCCGTACGCCACGCTGTGGCGGTGAACCCCGACACCGACGCGCAGGCCGCCGAGACGGTGCGCCAGCTGCGCGCTCTGGCGACGGCCGACGGCGCCGCGGCCCTGACCCGCGCGGGTGCGCTGCTGGACGCCGGGGCCGACCCGGTCGCCGGGCTGACCCGGTTGCGGGCCGAGGTGGGCGCCGACCTCGCCGGACCGGCGTGGGGCACCGCCCGCCAGCGGCAGAAGGCGCGGGCCACCTTCGGCGCCGACGCCGACCGGTTGCTGTTCACCGCCGACACCCTCGAGCAGGCCGGCCGCCCGGAACTGGCCTCCCGCCGCGCGGCCCGGCTGCTGGCCGGTGGCGCCGATTCGGTGGCCGACCTCGGCTGCGCGGCCGGCACCGACACGATCGCCCTCGCCCGGGCCGGCGCCCGCGTCCTGGCCGTCGACGTCGACCCGGTCGCCCGCGAGCTGACCGCCGCCAACGTCGAGGCCCTCGGGGTCGCCGACGACGTCTGGGTCGTCGCCGGCGATGCGGTGGAGCTGGTGGCCGCGGCCCGCGGCGGCGAGGTCGCCGGGTGCGGTGCCGCCGTCCTCGACCCCGCTCGGCGGGCCGGCGGACGCCGTCGGCTCGACCCCGACCGCTGGTCGCCCCCGTGGTCCACGGTCGGCGCGCTGCTGGAGAAGGTGCCGACGTCGGTGGTGAAGGTGGCGCCCGGACTGGACCACGACCGCGTGCCCGCCGGCATCGAGGCGGAGTGGGTGTCGGTCGGCGGGTCGATCGTCGAGGCGCTGCTCTGGGGCCCGGCGGTCGCGTCCACCTGGCGGCGGGCGACGCTGCTGCGCGACGGCGCCGTCCACGAGCTGACCGCCGACGCCGATCCGGGGCACGCGCCGGTCGGCCCCGTGCGCGGGTGGCTGCACGAGCCGGACCCGGCGCTGATCCGCTCGGGGCTGATGTCGCTGGTCGCCGCCGAGCTCGGCGCGACGCTGGTCGACGGGACGATCGCCTACCTGACCTCCGACGCCCCGGCCGACTCCCCGTGGGTCAGCTCCCACCGGGTGGACGAGGTGCTGCCGTTCAACCTCAAGAAGCTCAGGGCGCTGCTGCGGGCGCGCGGGGTGGGCCGGGTGGTGGTGAAGAAGCGCGGCTCCCCCATCGAGCCCGAGGCGCTCGCCCGGCAGCTGCGCACCGACGCCCACGGGACCGCGACCGTCGTCGTCACCCGCGTGACCGGTGCTCCCACGGTGCTCGTCTGCGACGTGACCGGCTGACCCCGGTCTGACACGCTCTGCCTATGCCGTGGCGCTACGAGTTCCGCCCCGAGACGGTGACCGTCCTGCCGGACATCCAGGAGCGGGTGGTCGCCGCCGCGTCGTCGGACGAGGTGAGCGGGGTGCGGCTGCTCCGCGAGGAGACGGGGCTGCCGCTGGCCGTGGCGGCCCAGCTGGTCCGCTTCTGGACCCGCCCCGGAGGGGAGCCGGCGTGACCGGCTGACGGTCGGTCCCGGGTCGATGCGTCGGGTCGTCCGCGTCGGCCGGCAGCGGCTCGTCCGGCGCGAGGGGACGGATCGCCGCGGAGGGGTGCACGTCAGCGGCTGACGACGTCGATGGGCAGCGCGCTGTCGGCGCCCAGGTCGGGTGCCGACGGTGCCACGCCCGCCGCCACCAGGCGGGAGCCGAGCGCCGCCACCATCGCGCCGTTGTCGGTGCACAGCCTGGGGCTCGGGACCCGCAGCACGATGCCGGCCTTCTCGCAGCGCTCCTCGGCGAGCGCGCGCAGCCGCGAGTTGGCCGCCACTCCCCCGCCCAGCACGAGGTGGTCGACGCCGTGGTCGCGGCAGGCCCGCACCGCCTTGGCGGTGAGCACGTCGGCGACCGCCTCCTGGAACGACGCCGCGACGTCGGCCAGCGGCACCGGCTCCCCCGCACGCTGCCGGGCCTCCACCCACCGGGCGACGGCGGTCTTCAGGCCGGAGAACGAGAAGTCGTAGACCGGGTCGCGGGGGCCGGTCAGCCCACGCGGGAACGCGATCGCCGACGGGTCACCCTCCCGCGCGGCCCGGTCGATCGGCGGGCCGCCGGGGAAGGGCAGGCCGAGCACGCGGGCGACCTTGTCGAAGGCCTCCCCCGCCGCGTCGTCGATGGTGCGCCCGAGCGGCTGGACGTCCTGCGCCAGGTCCGGGACGAGCAGCAGCGAGCTGTGCCCGCCGGAGACCAGCATCGCGATCGACGGCTCGGCCAGGGGGCCGTGCTGCAGCTCGTCGACGGCGACGTGCGCGGCGAGGTGGTTGACGCCGTAGAGCGGCTTGTCCAGCGCCAGCGCGTAGGCCTTGGCCGCGGCGACGCCGACCAGCAGCGCACCGGTCAGCCCCGGCCCGCTGGTGACGGCCACCGCGTCGATGTCGGAGGCGGCGATGCCGGCGTCGGCCAGGGCGCGGTGCACCGTCGGCACCATCGCCTCCAGGTGCGCGCGCGAGGCGATCTCGGGCACCACGCCGCCGAAGCGCTCGTGCGCAGGGCTCGACGTCGCCAGGGCGTCGGCCAGCAGCGTGTGCCCGCGGACGATGCCCACGCCGGTCTCGTCGCACGAGGTCTCGAAGCCCAGCACCAGCGGCTCGGTCACGTCTTCGTCCTCCTCATCACGACGGCATCGGTGCCGCTGGGCTGGTAGTAGCCGCGCCGGCGGCCGATCTCGGCGAAGCCGCGGCGCCGGTAGAGCTCCTGCGCGTGCTCGTTGTCCGCCCGCACCTCCAGGAGCACCACCGGGCTGCGCCGATCGGCCTCGGCGAGCAGCGCGTCGAGCAGCAGCGCGCCGGTGCCCTGGCCCTGCCGGGCGCCCGTGACCCCGATCGTCGCGACGTGCGCCTCGTCGTCGTAGGCGATCAGGCCCGCGTACCCGACCACGGCGCCGTCGTCCTCGGCCACCAGGTAGTGCCGGGTGTCGGTCTGCGCCAGCTCGTCGCGGTACATCGCCGCGGTCCAGGTGTCGGGCGCGAAGAGCTCCTCCTCGAGCTCCATGACCGCCGCCAGGTCGGTCACGCGCATCGGGCGCAGCCGGATCACTGGGTGACCGCCTTGATCGCGGTCGGCGGCACGGCGTCGGGGCGGCGCAGGTACAGCGGCACCAGCGGCGCGGCGGACCCCGGGTCGGCGAGCTGGGGAGCCGCCGCGCGCAGCAGCCCGGCCGTCGTCACCTCGGCCCGCTCGACCGACGCACCGAGCCGGTCGGCGAACGCCGGGTTGCCGGCGAAGGGGCCGGGCCGGCCGAGCTCCTCCGGGCGCACGACACCCGGCCCCTCGACGCGGGCACCGGCGGCGTCGTAGGCGGCCCAGTAGACCTCCTTGCGGCGGGCGTCGGTGACCACCGTGCGGGCGCCCGACCCGACGGCGTCCAGCGAGCAGACGCCGATCGCGGGGAGCCCGCGGGCGTCGGCCAGGGCGGCGGCGGTGACGATCCCGACCCGCAGCCCGGTGAAGGGGCCCGGGCCGAGCCCGGTGACCACCGCGCCGAGGTCGGCGAGGGTCGCGCCGGCGTCGTCGAGCGCCGCCCGGATCGCCGGGGTCAGCAGCTCGGCGTGCTTCGTGGTCGAGGGCACCGCCCGCTCGGCCAGCACCTCGATGCCGTCCGGGGACCACCGGGCCACACCCGCGACGAGGGTCGGGGTGGCGGTGTCGAGAGCGAGGACGAGCACGAGAGGCCAGGGTAGTGCGCGTGCCGCCGGCCCCGGTCCGCCCGGCTCACTCGAGGATCGTCTGCCGCTCCGGCTCGATCCACACGATGACCCGCTCGGACTTGATGTTCTCCGCCGGATAGTCCTGCCCGTTGTACTTCTGGGACAGCTCGTCGATCTGGGCGCGGGCGGCGGGGCCCCGCTCCGCCTCCACCATCCGGCCGCGCACCTCGGCGTACCGGTAGGGGTTCTGCTCGTCCCGGATCGCCAGGGTGACCCGCGGGTCGCGCTCGAGGTCGCGGAACTTCTGCCGGTGCACCTCGGTGTTCACGCACAGCCGCGTGCCGTCGGTGTGCACCCAGATGTACTGGGTCTGGATGTGCCCGTCGGGCAGCAGCGTGCTGATCGCCGCGTAGTTGGGTCCTTCCGCCAGTTCGCGGGTGACCGGGTGGAGCTCGGGACCGTCCTGGGTGTCTGCCACGGAGCCGCTCTACCCGGCCACCGCCGTCGTCACTCCGGGCGCCTGCGACCCCGGTGACGGGCCGGGAGAGAATGCCCGGGACCGGCGTGGAGCCGGAGCCGGGACGAGTTCCGGTGCGGCTCATCGGGAGGACGTGGTCGTGGTCCAGGACGACGCCGCAGCGGCCCGCCCGGGGCTGCTGGGCCAGCTGGTCCGGTTCGCACTCGTCGGTGGCCTCAGCGCGATCGTCGACCTGTCCGTGTACTCCCTCGGCCTGCACCTGGGGCTGTCCACCTACGTCGCGCGGGCGCTCAGCTTCGTCGCCGGCACGACCACCGCCTACGCGCTCAACCGGCGCTGGGCGTTCCAGGTGGAGGGCGGAGCCCGGCGGGCCGGGAACTTCGCACTGCTCTACGGGACGACGTTCTTCCTGATCCTGGGCGTCAACGCGCTGGCGCTGGCCGTGCTGCCGGAGTCCTCCTGGCGGATCACCCTGGCCTGGGCCATCTCGCAGGGGCTGGGTACGGCCTGGAACTTCGTGATGCTGCGGCTGGTCGTCTTCCGGCACTGACCGTCGTCCGGCACCGGCAGTGGGATGCCTCTCCCTGCGCAGCCCGGTTCACCCGATCCGCTGCTCCCACCCGGGCCCGTGCGGCACCAGCAGGGCGGTGCGGACGTCGTCGTCGCGGCGGTCCAGCCGCACCTCGAGGTGCTCGTCGGTCAGCTGCTCCACCAGGCCCTGGCCCCACTCGACGACGGTCACCGAGTCGGCGACGGTGACGTCGAGGTCCAGGTCGTCGACGTCGGCGGCGCCGCCCAGCCGGTAGGCGTCCACGTGCACCAGGGGCAGCCGCCCCCCGGTGTGCACGCGGGCGATGACGAAGGTCGGCGACGTGACCGGCTCGGTCACGCCCAGCCCACGCCCCAGGCCCCGGGTCAGCGCGGTCTTCCCCGCCCCCAGGGGCCCGACCAGGATCACCAGGTCGCCCGGGACGACGACGTCCGCGAGCGCCGCGCCCAGCTGCTCGGTGTCCTCGACCGCCGGCAGCAGGTGCTCGGCCTTCACGCGGTACCTCCCAGCGAGGCGGCGACGGCGGTGAGGTCGGCCAGCAGCCCGGCCCGGGGTGCGCCCTTCGGCCCGAACCTGATCGCCGCCGACGGGTGGTAGGTCGCCCAGACGGCGCGCCCGTCCACCTCGTGCGGGCGGCCGCGCACCGCGGCGAGCACGGTGCGGGGCCCGAGGAACCACTTCGCCGACGAGAGACCCAGCGCGACCACGACGGGCGCGTCGAGGAGCTCGAGCTGGCGGCGCAGCCACCCGCTGCAGCGCGCCACCTCCGGGGCCTTCGGCGTCCGGTTGCCCGGCGGGCGGCACTTGACGATGTTGAGCACCGCCGCGTCGGCGCGGTCGAGGCCCGCTTCCCCCAGCAGCTGGTCCAGCAGCTGGCCGGACCTCCCGACGAACGGCCGGCCGGTCTCGTCCTCGGTGGCCCCCGGGGCCTCACCGACCAGGACCAGCCGCGGACGTCCCGACGCCGGCACGTCACCGACCACGACGTGCTGACGGGTGGCCGCCAGCTCGGGGCAGGCGACGCACTCGCGGGCCACGGCGGCCAGCTCGCTCCAGCCGGGGGCGGCGGCCGCGGTGCGCGCCACCTCCTCGGCGGACGCGTCCTGCCGCGGCGGTCTCGGGGCCATCGTCAGCGCCCCGCCGACCGGGCGGCCGCGACCCGGCGCAGCAGCCCGGTCAGCGCCTCGTCCACCACGTCGGGCGTCTCCAGCAGGACCATGTGCCCGGCCCCGGGCACCACGACGAACTCCACCGTGCCGTCGCCGGCGCCCTCGAGCTGCTCGACGATCAGCTCGCTGTGCTCCTGGGGGATCATCCGGTCGGCGTCCCCGGTCAGCACCAGCGTCGGGATGCGGCGCATCGGCTCCAGCGCCCCGGTGCCGTCCAGCCCGGCCAGCGCCGGGTAGAACTCCGCGATCACGTCGACCGGCGTCCCGGCGATCATCGCGTCGACGTAGTGGACCAGCGCCGGGTCGACGTCGGCCGACGCGAACGACAGCGAGCGGGTGACGACCGAGATCAGGTCGGCGGCGGCCCGACGGGTGCCCTCGGCGATGGCCGGGCGCCGGCGCATCGTCCACGCCGCGATCGGCAGCACGGCCGCCCGCACGCGGGTCAGGAACTCCGGGAGGCCGAAGGTCAGGTCGGCCAGGTTGCCGCTGGAGGTGGACAGCAGCGCCGCCCCGACGACCCGCGTGCCGAAGAGTTCCGGGCGCAGGGCGGCCAGCGCCATGACCGTCATGCCACCCATGGAGTGGCCGACCAGGACGACCGGGCCACGGGGCGCCCGCGCATCGAGCACGCTCTCCAGGTCGCGGGCCAGCTGCTCGATGGTCGAGTGCTCGCTGGGCCCGCGCCCGGAGGCGCCGTGCCCTCGCTGGTCGTAGAAGACCAGCCGGGCCGCGGGACGGTGCCCGTTCGCGGTGGCCAGCTGCGCCCCGAGCGTGCGGCGCTGGAACCCCCACGAGGCCATCGACAGGGTGTAGCCGTGCACGAAGACCACCGTCAGCGGGGCGTCGGTCGGACCGACCTCCTCCACGTCGAGCAGCACGCCGTCGTCGGCTCGCACCAGCGCCGTCCGGTCGGCGCGGCGGGCGTCGGGCCCCAGGGGGTCGCTGGCCCGCAGCTGGGCATCCGGCACGGCCGCGAGGTCGGCCGGGCGGAGCCCGCCGACGGCCAGCCGGCGCCGGGCGATCCGCGTGAGGGCGACGCCGGCGGCGGTGCCCGCGGCGGCCAGGCCGACGACCGCGCCGACCAGCCCGACGGTGTGCGCGGAGGGGTGCGGGAGCTGCGGGGGGCGGGCCATCAGACCGAACCGGCCGAGCCGACGTAGCGGCGGGTGAACCGGCCGCCCACGCGGGTGACCAGCTCGTAGTGGATGGTGCCGGCCGCATCGGCCCACTGCTGCGCCGTCGGCTCGCCGTCGTCCCCGGGGCCCCACAGCACCACGGGGTCGCCGGCGGCGATGACGTCGTCGCCGACGTCGAGCACGAACTGGTCCATGCACACCCGCCCGGCGATCGTCCGCTGCGCACCGGCGGCGAGCACCGGGGCACGGTTGCCCACCGCGCGCGGGACGCCGTCGGCGTACCCCACCGGGACGAGGGCCAGCGTGGTCTCCCGGTCCGGGGAGTAGGTGTGCCCGTACGAGACACCCGCGCCGGCCGGGACCCGCTTACCGGCGGCGAGCACCGAGGCACGGTTGCCCACCGCGCGCGGGACGCCGTCGGCGTACCCCACCGGGACGAGGGCCAGCGTGGTCTCCCGGTCCGGGGAGTAGGTGTGCCCGTACGAGACACCCGCGCCGGCCGGGACCCGCTTGGTGTGGGCGACCTGAGCCCGCACCGTCATGGCCGGTCGCAGGCCGTGCTGCCGGGGGTCGCCGCCCATCGGGTCCAGCCCGTACAGGGCGATGCCGGGACGCACCAGGTCGAACCAGGTGTCGGGGAGGGCGATCGTCGCGGCCGAGTTGGCCAGGTGCCGCCGGGCGTCGGTGAGCCCCGCGTCCCGGGCCACGGCGACGGCCTCCTCGAAGACCCGCACCTGGGCGCCGATCGTGGGGTGCGTGGGCGCGTCGGCGTAGGCCAGGTGGCTCCACAGCCCGACGACGGCGACGTCCCCGTCGGCCTGGGCGCGCGCGGCTGCCGCCACGAGGGCGGGCCAGTGGTCGGGGGTGGCGCCCTCCCGGGAGAGGCCGGTGTCGACGGCCAGGTGCACGCGGGCGGGCCGGCCGGCGGCGCGCGCGGCGGCGACCACCTCGTCCAGCCCCCAGCCGGCGTTGACCGACAGCTCGATGTCGGCCGCCAGGGCCGCGGCGACGTCGGCGCCCGGGCCGTTGAGCCAGGCGAGGACCGGGGCGGTGACCCCGGCCGCGCGCAGCGCCAGCGCCTCGCCCACGACCGCGACGCCGAGCGAGTCGGCCCCGCCGGCGAGGACGGCGCGGGCCGCGGGCACCAGGCCGTGGCCGTAGCCGTCGGCCTTGACCACGGCCATGAGCGGGCGGTCGACCCGCGCGCGCAGGACGGCGGCGTTCGAGGCGATCGCGTCGAGGTCCACGACCACCTCGGCGCGGCCGGCTCCAGGTGTTGTCGTCACGGCTGCGAGTCTCCCAGGAGGGCCGGCGGGGCCCCGCGCACGTGGCCCAGGGCCTCCGGCAGCCGCCGCACGAGATCGCCGGCGATCAGGGGCCCGCGTTGCGCGGCGAGCCGCCCGGCCCGGCCGTGCAGGTGGGCGGCGACGGCGGCCGCCTCGGCAGTGTCCAGGCCGGTGGTGCCCTGGGTCGCGAGGACGGCTCCGGCGATGCCGCTCAGGACGTCGCCGGTGCCCGCGGTCGCCAGGTCCGCGGTGCCCGTGCCGTTCACGAACGTCGTCCCGCCGGGATCCGCGACGACGGTGGCGTCGCCCTTCAGCAGGACCACGGCCCCCAGGTCCGCGGCCAGCCGGCGAGCTGCCCCGATCCGGTCGGTGCCCACGGGAGTGCCGAACCGCTCGAACTCGCGGTCGTGCGGGGTGAGCACCGTCGGCGCGCTCCGCCGCCGCACCAGGTCCGGCTCGCGGGCCAGCAGCGTGAGCGCGTCGGCGTCGACCAGCACCGGCAGGTCGGTGGCGAGCACCTCGGCGAGGACCGCACGCGCGGCGTCGTCGGTGCCTCCGCCCGGCCCGACCACCCACGCCTGCACCCGTCCGGCGTCCCCGGGTCCCCCCTCGGTCACGAGCGCCTCGGGCCATGCCGCGCGCACGCCGTCGGCCGCTCCCCCGGCGTAGCGGACCAGGCCGGGGCGGGTGCGCAGGGCTGCGCCGGTGCACAGCACCGCGGCACCCGGGTAGGTGGCGGAGCCGGCGAGGACGCCGACGACGCCCTGCGAGTACTTGTCGTCCCCCGCCGTCGGCGGCTCGAGGCGGGCGGCGACGTCGGCGTCGGTGAGCTGCCAGGCCGTCGCGGCGGGCAGGTGGGGGCCCAGGCCGATGTCGACGAGGTGGACCTGCCCGGCATGGCCCCGCCCCTCCCCCACGACCAGCCCGCGCTTCACCGCCCCGAAGGTGACCGTGTGCAGCGCGGGGAAGGCGACGCCGTCCACCTCCCCGGTGGAGGCGTCGATGCCGCTGGGGACGTCGACGGCGACGGTGATGCCCGCGCCGTCCGCTGCTGCCCAGGTGAGCTCGACGGCGTCCCGCCGCAGCCCGCCGCGGCCGCCGATGCCGAGCATCCCGTCCAGCACCAGGTCGGCCCGGGCGATCAGCGGCGCCGCCCCCGGCTCACCGGCGGCCAGCGCCCGGCCACCCGACCGCAGCAGCGCGGCCAGGCCCGCAGCGTGCACGCGGTCGGCGTCCAGCAGGACGGCGGTGACGCGGGCGCCGCGACCGGCCAGACGCGCACCGGCGAACAGCGCGTCGCCGCCGTTGTTGCCGCTGCCCACCAGCAGCACGACGCGCCGCCCGTAGACCGGACCGAGCAGCCGGCCGCAGACCGCGGCCAGGCCCGCAGCGGCGCGCTGCATCAGCGCCCCCTCGGGCATCGCGGCCAGCAGCGGCTCCTCCGCCGCCCGCACCTCCTCGGCGGTGTGCAGGCCGATCATCCGGCGTCCCCGCGGACGACGCCCTCGGCCACGACCACGGCCGAGGCGATCCCGCCGTCGTGGCTCAGCGAGACGTGCCAGCCGCTCACCCCGAGCTGGGCGGCCCGGCCGGCGACGCTGCCGCGCACCTCCAGGTGCGGCCGGCCGTGGTCGCCGACCGTGACCTCGGCGTCGTGCCAGCGCAGGTCGCCGGGTGCCCCGAGCGCCTTGGCCAGCGCCTCCTTGGCGGCGAACCGGGCGGCGAGGGACTCCGAGCTGCGCGGCGCGCCCGCGGGCGTGTGCTGCTCGGCGGCGGTGAACAACCGGTCGCGCAGCGCGGGCGTGCGGACGAGCGACGCGGCGAAGCGCTCGACCGGCACGACGTCGATCCCGATCCCGATGATCACCCGGTCAGTCTCTCGCGCCGCTCGACGGAACGCTGATCGCGTCGCGCCAGGCCCCGTCGAGAGGCTCGCCCCAGCGTGCGAGGGGTGCGAAGGACGGGGTCCTTCTCCTACTCGACGGTGACGCTCTTGGCCAGGTTGCGCGGCTGGTCGACGTCGTACCCGCGGGTGTCGGCGATCTCGCACGCCAGCACCTGCAGCGGGACGGTGGTGACCACCGGCGCGAGCAGGGTCGGGGTGCGCGGCACGCGGATCAGGTGGTCGGCGTAGGCGACGACGTCCTCGTCGCCCTCCTCGGCGATCACGATGGTGCGGGCGCCACGGGCCCGCACCTCCTGGATGTTGGACACCACCTTGCCGTGCACCGATCCGCGGCTGCGGGGCGAGGGGACGACCACCACGACGGGTGTGCCCTGGTCGATGAGGGCGATCGGGCCGTGCTTGAGCTCCCCCGCGGCGAACCCCTCGGCGTGGATGTAGGCGAGCTCCTTGAGCTTGAGCGCCCCCTCCATCGCCACCGGGAAGCCGACGTGCCGGCCCAGGAAGAGGATCGTGCCCGCGCCGGCCAGGTCGCGGGCCAGCTCGCGCACCGGCTCCATCTCCGCCAGCACCCGCGCCACGGCCTCGGGCAGCCGGCGCAGGTCCTCGACGACCGAGTCCACCTCGTCCTCGAACTTCAGCCCGCGCACCTGGGCGAGGAACAGCCCGACGAGGTAGCAGGCCACGACCTGGGTGAGGAAGCCCTTGGTCGAGGCGACGGCGATCTCCGGGCCCGCGTGCGTGTAGAGGACCGCGTCGGACTCCCGCGGGATCGTCGAGCCGTTGGCGTTGCAGATCGCCAGCACGCGCGCCTTCTGCTCACGGGCGTGCCGCAGCGCCATCAGCGTGTCCATCGTCTCGCCGGACTGGCTGATGACGACGACGAGCGTCGACCGGTCCAGCACGGGGTCGCGGTAGCGGAACTCGCTGGCCACCTCGACCTCGACCGGGATGCGCGTCCAGTGCTCGATGGCGTACTTGGCGATCAGCCCGGCGTGGTAGGCCGTACCGCAGGCGACGACGAAGATCTTGTCGATGTCGCGCAGCTCCTGGTCCGAGAGCCGGACCTCGTCGAGGACGAGCTGGCCGTGGTCGCCCAGCCGGCCCAGCAGGGTGTCGGCGATCGCCTGGGGCTGCTCGGCGATCTCCTTGAGCATGAACCAGTCGTAGCCGCCCTTCTCGGCGGCGGCGGCGTCCCAGTCGACGGTGTAGGCGGTGGGCTCCACCGCGGCGCCGGCGAAGTCGGTGACGGTGACGCCGGTGGCGCGGTCGATCTCGACGACCTGGTCCTGCCCGAGCTCGAGGGCGTTGCGGGTGTGGCCGATGAACGCGGCGACGTCGGAGCCCAGGAAGTACTCGCCGTCGCCGACGCCGACCACCAGGGGGCTGCTGCGCCGGGCCGCGACGAGGGTGTCGGGCTCGGCGGCGTGGGTGGCCACGAGGGTGAAGGCGCCCTCGAGGCGCCGGCAGACCGCCCGCATCGCCTCGGCCAGCCGCCCCGCGCCCTCGGGCGCGTCCTGGTAGGCGGCGGCCAGCAGGTGCGCGGCGACCTCGGTGTCGGTCTCCGAGGAGAACTCGATGCCGGCCTGCTCGCACTCGGCCCGCAGCGCGGCGAAGTTCTCGATGATGCCGTTGTGGATGACGGCGACCCGGCCGTCAGCGGAGACGTGCGGGTGGGCGTTGCGGTCGGTCGGCCCGCCGTGGGTCGCCCACCGGGTGTGCCCGATGGCCGTGGTGGCCGCGGGCAGCGGCTCCTCCGCCAGGAGCTTCTCCAGGTTGGCGAGCTTGCCGGCCTTCTTCGCCGTCGTCAGCTCCCCGTCCGCCAGCACCGCGATGCCGGCGGAGTCGTACCCCCGGTACTCGAGCCGCCGCAGGCCCTCCAGGACGACGTCCCGGGCATCCTGCGGGCCGACGTAACCCACGATTCCGCACATTCGACCGAGGGTACTGGGGAGTAGCGGACCGATCCGTCCAGGACACGGTTCGACCGGCGCCGCGCACCTCAGGGGTCCCCGTCGTGCCCTGGCGTCACACCGGTGGATCAGTCCACGGCGGCGACGACGGCCGCGAGGCGGTGGGCCACCGCGTCGGCCAGCTCCTGCGTGGGCGCCTCGACCATCACGCGGACCAGCTGCTCGGTGCCGGAGGGGCGCAGCAGCACCCGGCCGGCGTCACCGAGCTCGGCCTCGACCGCGTTGACCGCCTCGGCGACCTCGGTGCTCTCCGACACCGCCAGCCGGTCGGTGACCGGCACGTTGACCAGTACCTGCGGCAGCTTCTGCACGACCGCGGCCAGCTCGGCCAGCGAGGCACCCGTCCCTGCCATCCGCGTCATCAGCGCCAGGCCGGTGAGCAGCCCGTCGCCGGTGGTGGCGTGGTCGAGGAACACCAGGTGGCCGCTCTGCTCGCCGCCGAGGCTGAGGCCCCGGGTGCGCAGCGCCTCCAGCACGTACCGGTCCCCCACGGCGGTGGTGTGCACGGCGATGCCGGCGTCGCGCATGGTGTGGTGGAAGCCCAGGTTGCTCATCACGGTGGCGACCACGGTGTCGCCGGTGAGAGCGCCCCTCTCGTGCAGCGCGAGCGCGCAGACGGCCAGGATCGCGTCGCCGTCGACGACGTCGCCGTCGGCCGTGACGGCCAGGCACCGGTCGGCGTCGCCGTCGTGGGCCAGCCCGAGGTCGGCCCCCTGTGCCCGGACGGCCTCGATGAGGGGTTCCAGGTGGGTGGAGCCGATCCCGTCGTTGATGTTCCAGCCGTCGGGATCGCAGCCGATCGCGTGCACCGTGGCCCCGGCCCTGCGGTAGACCTCGGGCGCGACGCCGGCCGCGGCGCCGTGCGCTCCGTCGACGACCACGGTCAGGCCGGCGAGCGACCGGTCCACGGTGGAGAGCAGGTGCTCGGAGTACTCGACGGCGGCACCCGGCAGGTGACGGACGCGCCCGATCTCGGCGCCGGTCGGACGCTGGCCCGACCGCGCTCCGGCCGCGACGTCGCGCTCGATCGCCGCCTCGACGGCGTCCGGGAGCTTGTGCCCACCCCGGCTGAACAGCTTGATGCCGTTGTCGGGCATGGGGTTGTGGCTGGCCGAGATCATCACGCCGAGGTCGGCGCCGGTGGACCCGGTCAGGTGCGCCAGGGCCGGCGTCGGGACCACACCGGCCAGGAGCACCTCGGCCCCGGCGCTGGCCAGCCCCGCGACGACGGCAGCCTCGAGCATCTCCCCGCTGGCCCGGGGGTCACGGCCGACGACCGCGACGGGACGCGAGGTCCCGTCGCGGTCGGCGAGGACGCCTGCGGCAGCGCGAGCCACCGAGAGGGCCAGCTCCGGCGTGAGGTCGGCGTTCGCACGACCCCGGACGCCGTCGGTCCCGAAGAGTCTCCCCCCCATGGCCGACGCAGCCGTGCCGGTCAGCGCTTGGAGTACTAGGACGCCTGCGGCGGCGCGAGCCACCGAGAGGGCCAGCTCCGGCGTGAGGTCGGCGTTCGCACGACCCCGGACGCCGTCGGTCCCGAAGAGTCTCCCCCCCATGGCCGACGCAGCCGTGCCGGTCAGCGCTTGGAGTACTGAGGCGCCTTGCGGGCCTTCTTGAGCCCGTACTTCTTGCGCTCCTTGACCCGCGGGTCACGGGTGAGGAAGCCGGCCTTCTTCAGCGCCGGACGGTCCTCGATCTCGACCTCGATGAGCGCGCGGGCGATGCCCAGGCGCAGGGCGCCGGCCTGCCCGGTGACGCCGCCACCCTTGAGGAGCGCGATGACGTCGTACTGCTCGGCCTTCTCGAGGGTCACGAACGGCTCACGGATGAGCTGCTGGTGCACCTTGTTCGGGAAGTACTGCTCGAGCGTGCGGCCGTTGAGCGTGAACTGGCCGGTGCCGGGCACGAGGCGCACGCGGACGATGGCCTCCTTGCGGCGACCGACGGTCTGGATCGGACGCCCGTCGGCGTCGGTCACGGTCAGAGCGCTGGTCACTGGGCCACCTGCTTGATCTCGTAGTTCTGGGGCTGCTGGGCAGCGTGGGGGTGCTCGGGGCCCGCGTAGACCTTGAGCTTCTTGAGCATCTGACGGCCCAGGGTGTTGTGCGGCAGCATGCCCTTGATCGCGCGCTCGATGACGCGGTCGGGGTGCGTGCGCAGCTGGTCGCCGACGTTGATGGTCTTCAGGCCACCCGGGTGACCGGAGTGGCGGTAGGCCACCTTGTCGTCCCGCTTGCTGCCCGTGAGGGCGACCTTCCCGGCGTTGACGATGACGACGAAGTCACCGACGTCGACGTGCGGGGCGTACTGCGGCTTGTGCTTGCCGCGCAGGAGCTGCGCGGTCTGGCTGGCCAGTCGGCCGAGCACCACATCGGTGGCGTCGATGACGAGCCAGGCCCGGTCCACCTGGCCGGGCTTGGGGGTGTACGTGCGCACGGCGCTCGTGTCCTCCGTCGTTGTCGGGAAGGCTGGTCGGATCGCCCCACCGAGTACGGGAGACGGAGCTGCACGCGCGGCACCAGCCGGCACACGCGCCAACCGAGCACGATACCAGCCGCGCCGGGTCGCCCTCCCCGCGCGGCCCGAGACCGCGCACCGCCGCCCTAGACGACCTCGTGCAGCCGTCCGGTCGTGACGTCGTAGACCGTGCCCCGGACCTCGCGGGAGAGCAGGTAGGGGCTCTCCCGGATCAGCCGCATCGACTCGCGCACGTCCTGGTCCACGTCGGTGAACGCCCGGGCCGCCCACGGCGGGCGCCGGCCCGTCGCCTGTTCGACCGTGTCCGCGAAGGAGATGTCGTCGGTGGCCTGCAGCCCGCACTCGGTGTGGTGCACCAGCACGATCTCGCGGGTGCCGAGGGCGTGCTGGCTGATCGTCAGCGACCTGATGACGTCCTCGGTGACCACGCCGCCGGCGTTGCGGATGACGTGCGCGTCGCCGACGTCCAGGCCCAGGACACCGAACAGCGGGATGCGCGAGTCCATGCACGCCACCACGGCCACCCGGCGGGCCGGGCGCACCGGCCTGCTGCCGGGGAACTGCTCCGCCCACCGCTCGTTCGCCTCGAGCATCCGGTCGATCTCGCCCACGCGTCCTCCTTGCGCTCACTGCTCGCCTGGGAGGTTAACCGGGGCACTGTGCGCCCGCCCCGGGGCCGGCGGTCCAGGCCGCGGACTCCCCCGGACGGGCGACCGGCGCGGCCCCGGCGGCCCTCGCCCGCGCCATCGGCGAGGATGTGCCCGTGCGGACGGTCGAGGAACACCAGGCGGCGGTCTCCGCCCTGCTGCCGCCGCTGCCCGAGGAGTCCGTGCCGCTGGCCACGGCGCACGGCCGGGTGCTCGCCCGCGACGTCGCCGCCGCCGTCGCGCTGCCCGGTTTCGACAACTCGGCGATGGACGGCTACGCCGCGCGCCGGGCCGAGGTGGGGGGCGCGGCGGAGCGACCGGTCCGGCTGCCCGTGGCCGAGGACATCCCCGCCGGGCGCAGCGACGTCGTCCCCCTCGCGCCGGGCACGGTGCACCGCATCATGACCGGCGCCCCGCTGCCCCCGGGCGCGGACGTCGTCGTCCCGGTGGAGCTCACCGACGGCGGCACCGAGGTGGTGGAGATCCGCGACTCCCCCGCCGCCGGCACGCACCTGCGCCGCGCGGGCGAGGACATCGCCGCCGGCGCCGTCGCGCTGTCGGCCGGCTCGCCGCTGGGTGCCGCGCAACTGGGGCTCGCCGCTGCGGTCGGCCTCACCGAGCTGCCCGTGCGCCGCCGGCCACGGGTGCTGGTCCTCTCCACCGGCAGCGAGCTGGTCGCCCCGGGCGAGCCCCTGGCCCCCGGCCAGATCTACGAGTCGAACTCGCTGCTGCTCGCCGCGGCCGTCGAGGAGGCCGGCGGGCTGCCCCGCCGGCTGCACTTCGTGCCCGACGACGTCGACCAGTTCCTCGCCACGGTGCGCGCCCAGCTCGCGACGGCGGACCTGCTGATCACCAGCGGCGGCGTCAGCGCCGGCGCCTACGAGGTGGTCAAGGACGCCTTCCGCGGCCTGGGCACCGTCGAGTTCGGCAAGGTCGCGATGCAGCCGGGTGGGCCGCAGGGCGCGGGCACCGTCGACGGCGTCCCGGTGGTCACCCTGCCCGGGAACCCGGTGAGCGCCTTCGTCTCCTTCGAGGTCTTCGTCCGGCCGGCGCTGCGCCGCGCGCTCGGGCACGCCTCCCCGGAGCGGCTGCGCGCTCCCGCCCGGCTGACCGGGCCGCTGCGCTCGCCCCCGGGCCGCCGGCAGTACCTGCGCGGGCGGTACGAGGCCGGCGAGGTCTCGCAGGTCGGTGGGCCCGGCTCGCACCTGGTCGCGCACCTGGCGCGCGCGAACTGCCTGGTCGTCGTCCCCGAGGACGTCACGGAACTGGCCGCCGGCGCCGAGGTCGACGTCGTGCTGATCGAAGGAGCTCTGCAGTGAGCGAAGCCCGGTTGACCCACGTCGACGAGAGCGGGGCCGCCCGCATGGTCGACGTCAGCGCCAAGGCGGTGACCGCGCGGGAGGCGACCGCCGCCGGGCGGGTGCTGGTCAGCGCCGAGGTCGTCGCCCTGCTGCGCGGCACGGGCGTGCCCAAGGGCGACGCCGTCGCCGTGGCCCGGATCGCGGGGATCGCGGGGGCCAAGCGGACGCCGGACCTGGTGCCGCTGTGCCACCCGATCGCGCTGCACGGCGTCACCGTCGACGTCGAGGTCACCGACGACGCCGTGGAGATCACCGCGACCGCGCGCACCGCGGACCGCACCGGTATCGAGATGGAGGCGCTCACCGCCGTCGCCGTCGCGGGGCTGACGATGATCGACATGGTCAAGGCCGTCGACCCGCGTGCGTCGATCACCGACGTCCGGCTGCTGCGGAAGTCCGGCGGCAAGAGCGGGGTGTGGACCAGGTGAGTGCTCTGCCGGTCGACGCCAGGGCGCTGGTGGTCACTGCCTCCAACCGCGCCGCGGCCGGGGTCTACGAGGACCGCAGCGGCCCCGTGCTGGCCGCCGGGCTCGCCGAGCTCGGGTTCGGCGTGGAGGGTCCCAAGGTCCTCCCCGACGACGCCGCCGAGATCGGGGACGTGCTGCGCGCGGCCGTGGACGCCCGCATCGACGTCGTCCTCACCACCGGCGGGACGGGGCTCTCCCCCACCGACGTCACCCCGGAGGCGACCCGCCGGGTGCTGGAACGCGAGGCCCCCGGCATCGCCGAGGCCGTGCGCCGGTACGGCGCGGAGAACGGCGTGCCGACGGCCGTGCTCTCCCGCGGCCTGGCCGGCACCGCCGGGCGCACGCTCATCGTCAACCTGCCCGGCTCGACCGGGGGCGTGCAGGACGCCCTCGCCGTGCTGGGTCCCCTGCTCCCCCACGTGGTGAGCCAGCTCCGCGGCGGAGATCACGGCCGGGGGGACAGCACCTGACCGCGGTGCGGCGCGGAGCGTCGCGATGTCAGAGCGCGATGCGCTCGGTGCGGGTGTAGACGTTGCAGCCGTCGCCGCGGAGGAAGCCGACCAGGGTGATGCCCACCTCACGGGCGAGCTCCACCGCCAGGGACGACGGCGCCGAGACCGCTGCGAGCACCGGGATGCCGGCCATCGCCGCCTTCTGCGTCAGCTCGAAGCTGGCCCGCCCGCTGACCATCAGCACCCGGCCGGCCAACGGCAGCCGGCCCGCGCGCACGCCGTCGCCGATCACCTTGTCCACCGCGTTGTGCCGGCCGACGTCCTCCCGCAGGGCGACCAGCTCGCCGTCGACGGTGAACAGCCCGGCGGCGTGCAGCCCACCGGTCTTGTCGAACACCTCCTGCTCGGCCCGGAGCCGGTCGGGCAGGGCCAGCAGTGTCTCCAGCGGCAGGCGGAGCTCGTCCGCGGCGACGTCGAAGGCGGTCTTCGTCCGGATCGCGTCGATGCTGGCCTTCCCGCACACCCCGCAGGAGCTGGAGGTGTAGAAGTTCCGTTCCAGCCCGGTGTCGGGGATCGGCACGCCGGGAGCCAGGTCGACGTCGACGACGTTGTAGGTGTTGCGGCCGTCGGCGTCCACCGAGTCGCAGTACCGCAGCCCGGCCACGTCGTCCGGGCCGGCGATGACCCCCTCGGTGGCCAGGAACCCGTGCACCAGGTCGAAGTCATCCCCTGGTGTGCGCATGGTGACCGCCAGCGCGGTGCCGCCCAGGCGGATCTCCAGCGGCTCCTCCGCGGCCACGGTGTCGGGTCGGGTGGAGCGCTGCGCCCCACGGATGCGCAGCACCGGCGTCCGGCTGGTGACTCGTCCCACGGCAGGGACGGTACCCACGCCGCCTACGGTGACGCCGTGGACGACCTGCGCCCGTACTCCGCCGTCGTGCTGGCCGGCGGGCGGGCCGCGCGCCTGGGCGGGCAGGCCAAGCCGCAGCTCCAGGTCGGCGGGCGCACCATGCTCGCCACCGTGCTGGCCGCGGTCGCGGACGCGGAGCGCCGGGTCGTGGTCGGCCCGCCGCAGCCGGTACCCGACGGCGTCGACCTGGTGCGCGAGCAGCCGCCGGGCGGGGGGCCGGTGGCGGCGCTGCGGGCGGGCCTGCCCGGGGTCCGCTCCGACGTCGTGGCCGTCCTCGCGGGCGACCTGCCGTTCCTCCTCCCGTCGCTGGTCACCCAGCTGCGTGCGGCGCTGTCGGGCGACGGCGTGCTCGTGGTCGACGACGGCGGCCGGGACCAGTACCTGCTGGGCGTCTGGCGGACCGACGCCCTGCGCGCCGCCGTCTCCGCGGAGGGTGCTCCCACCTCCCTGCGCCGGGTGCTCGCGCCGCTCGCGGCCGACCGGCTGCGGCCCGCCGTGCCGCCCGGCACGCCTCCGCCCTGGCTGGACTGCGACACCCCGGCCGATCTGGCCCGGGCCCGGGCGGTAGCGGCCGGCCTCGACGGGTAGGGCGCGACCATGCGCATCGTCATCGCCGGGGCCCACGGGCAGGTCGCCCGCCGCCTCGGCCGTCTGCTGTCCACCCGCGGGGACACCGTCGTCGGCCTCGTCCGCAACCCCGGCCACGCGGCCGACCTGGAGAGCGACGGCGTCCAGCCGGCCGTGCTGGACCTGGAGTCCGCGCCGGTCGAGGAGCTCGCCGAGGTGCTCCGGGGCGCCGACGCCGTGGTGTTCGCCGCCGGCGCCGGCCCGGGCAGCGGTGAGGCGCGCAAGCACACCGTCGACCACGGCGCCGCGGTGCTGCTCGCCGACGCCGCCGAGCTGGCCGGCGTCCGCCCCTACGTGCTGGTGTCCTCCATGGGCGTCGAGCGGGCCCGCGAGGGCACCCCGGAGGGCGTGGACCCGGTGATGGCGGTCTACCTGCAGGCCAAGCTGCGCGCCGAGGACGACGTCCTGCCGCGGGAGGCGCTGGCCACCACGATCCTGCGTCCGGGCGGCCTCACCGACGACCCCGGCACGGGCCGGGTGACCCTGGGCCGCGGCGTCGGCTACGGCAGCATTCCCCGGGACGACGTGGCAGCGGTGCTGGTCGCCCTGCTCGACGCCCGCCGCGACGGTGCCGTGGTGGAGCTCGTCGGCGGCGACACCTCGATCGCCGAGGCCGTCGCCGCCCTCGGGTGAGGGGACGGACCCCGCCGGGGCATCGCCCCGGGCGTCGGTGGGGTGGGGAGACCGGGTCCCTGCTCAGGCCCGGCGGGCGCGGGTGAGCAGCGTGCGCTCGGCCAGCATGTCGTCGGGCGGGTAGTCGACGCGGATCAGCGTCAGCCCGCCGGCCGGGGCGACCGGCACCTCGCTGGCCCGCTCGTCGCGCGCGAGCAGGCCGGCCGGCCAGTCCGGGGAGCGCCGTCCCTCCCCCACCGCGGTGAGCGCACCGACGAGGCTGCGCACCATCGAGTGGCAGAACGCGTCGGCCGAGGCGGAGATCGTCACCAGGTCGCCGTCGCGCCGGACGTCGAGGGCCAGCAGCGTGCGGATGGTCGTCGCGCCTTCCCGGCGACGGCAGAAGGCGGCGAAGTCGTGCTCGCCCAGCAGCAGCGCGGCGGCCGCCGCCATGGCACCCGTATCGAGCGTGCGCGGCCAGGCGACGGTGTCGGCCCGTCGCAGGGGCGGGGGCCCCGAGACCGCGTCGGTCAGCCGGTAGACGTAGTGCCGGCCGAGAGCGGCGAACCGGGCGTCGAAGTCGGGATGGGCCTCCACGACCGCGGGGACGGCGATGTCCGGCGGGAGGACGCCGCGCAGCCGACGCACCAGGCGGTCGCGGTGCTGCTCCCAGAGTTCACCGGGCACGTCGCAGTGCGCGACCTGTCCCGTGGCGTGCACGCCGGCATCGGTGCGCCCGGCGACGGTCAGCCCGACCGGGGTGCGCAGCACCGTGGCGAGTGCCTGCTCCAGGTCCCCCTGCACGGTGCGCTGGGCCGGCTGCCGGGCCCACCCGTGCAGTGCCGTGCCGTCGTAGCTGACCGCGAGACGAAGACGGACGAGCCCGCCACCGTTGTCGGTGACGGGCTCGCCCGGGTGTTCGGTGCTCAGCGGTGTCGCAGCGTCAGCGCGGGTCGGGAGCCGACTCGCCGCCGGGGGCCTGCAGGCTCGCGGTGGCCGCGTCGCCCTGCTCGGCAGCGTTCACCTCGGCCGCGGCCGCATCGGCGAGCTCGGGCGAGATGTTGTCGCCCTCGACCACGACGCCGTTCTCCGCGGTGGGCTGGCGGTCGACGTCCCCGTCGTCCTGGCGCTCACCGTCGGGGGTGAAGACGTCGGTGACGACCTCCTGCGCCTCGTCGCGGGGCTCGGTCACTTGGCCTCGTCCGCGTCGGCGTCCGTCGCGGTGGCGTCGGACTCGGCGATCTCGACCTCGGTCTCGGCGGCAGCTGCGGTGCCGGAGTCGACGGTGGTGTCGGCCTCGTCCGCGAAGCCTGCGCTGCCGGTCGCGTCCGTGCTCTCCGTGGACTCGTCGGCCGCGGCCGGCTCGACGGCGTCCGCGGTCACCTCGCCGGCGGCAGCGGCAGAGCCGGCACCGGTGGCGAACTGCGTGCCGCGGGCCCGCTCGGCCTCGCCGACGGCCTGCTGCGACACGGTCAGCGCCTCGACCAGCTCGATGACGGCCATGGGGGCGTTGTCACCCTTGCGCGGACCGATCTTGGTGATGCGGGTGTAGCCACCGGGCCGGTTCGCGAAGCGCGGACCGATCTCGGCGAAGAGGGTGTGCACGACGTCCTTGTCGCGGATCGTCGTCATCACCTGGCGGCGGGCGTGCAGGTCGCCGCGCTTGGCGAAGGTCACCAGCTTCTCGGCCAGGGGACGCAGCCGCTTGGCCTTGGCCTCGGTGGTGGTGATCCGCCCGTGCTCGAACAGCGACGTGGCCATGTTGGCCAGCATCAGCCGCTGGTGCGCGGGGGATCCGCCGAGACGGGGACCCTTGGTGGGGGTGGGCATGTCGGTCCTTCCTCAGGCTGCCGGCCGGTGCGAGGGCGGCTGCGTTGGTGACGTGCTGTGCGGCCCCCTCCCCGCTCCCCACCCGGCGCAGAGCGTCGGGTGGGGAGGGAGGGGGTCCTCTTTCAGAGCTGCTCGGTCTCCTGGTAGGAGCCCTCGTCGTACTGGGGCTGCTGCTCGTAGCCGGGGGCGAACTCGCCGGTGCCCTGGTAGGCGTCGGTCTCGTAGCCCTCGTCGTAGCTCTCGATCGAGGTCGGGATGAACCCGGGCGGGCTGTCCTT
>Ga0210040_10003253_pt1 | contig 22149 bp, 6 predicted proteins | sample CryGeyCG12114_NA_FD_185462 | JGI IMG/M metagenome (GOLD analysis project Ga0210040, IMG submission 185462) | Groundwater microbial communities from aquifer - Crystal Geyser CG19_WC_8/21/14_NA (SPAdes) (version 2) | ecosystem: Environmental > Aquatic > Deep subsurface > Groundwater | place: USA...
AGAAAGAAACTGCGTGATTTTAAATGCAATTTTCTGAAAAAAAATTAACTTTGTTCATCACCAGCTTGTTTACACGGAAACCAGAAGAAAACAACCATTGCCAAATAACGTCTCACTAAAAATTTTGCATTATTTTTTGAAACGGACTATAGTTACCATTGCGTTTAAAGTGAACAAACTTTTAGTTACTTATTACTGAACACTGGGAATGCTGATTATAGCCCAGGAATCATAGATTTTAATCCTAACTCCAATAGTATAGTTTCTTACTTAGTTTTTGCTTTTACAAAAATTCCAGTCGTCTGCTCCACTCGCATTCAACATTACTCACACATGAGATAGTGTGAGAGCATGGGAGGCCTGAATGTCATACCCACATTTCCCCCTACCCACGTAAAATATCTATGGACATATGTACACCCATAAGTTTTGTCATACCCTTATAAGATATTTTGGAGGAAAAAAAGTGGGCATCATCATTTGATTTGAGCCAATGCCCCTGCTGATGAAAATGATTGTCATCACACAAGAAAAATGGGAGACTATTGAAACTTTGTAAAAAGACATCTAGTTAGTCCTGAATATGCATGGGTGCACACCAATTTTCCATGTTGTCACATTCTCCCCATTCTGTGTATTGCAATACATGGCACACACATATTACTACATGCATGAGGAAGATGCTGTGCAGGGGGAAAGATGAAATTTCATGTTATTATTTTTCTCCATTTAGTTAGTTAGTTAGTTAGGAATGTTTCAAATTTTGTACCAACATTCAGTCCATAATTATGCACTAGATAATAATGTATAGTCCATGGTTCTGTTGGGAAAATGATCACCCAGATTATTACTCTTGTTGTTATTTATCATCCACTTTAATTCTCCTAGAATTCTTTGTGTATGTACATAGTGAGTGAGTACAGTTCTTTCCCCCTGGGTTATTTTTTTTCTTCTCATGCCTTTTTCTGCTTCGGACTAGCAGTAGTTTATGTATCTGCATGACTTGAATTAATCGTCGTAGTAACCTTAAAAGCATTCAAGTAAAAATGGAGGAATTGGGAAGAACCAAGTTGGGAGAAAACCACTCACTTTCTCAAGAGATAAATGACACATTCCGGAATCGTTGAATCCATGCTACCATCCATCCGTAAATGCCATTTTAACTATGCTACTGTTGTTGTTGTTCCAGGGGTTCGAGTTGTATTTATTGAAACGCGCTTTTTCATTCTCAGCCAAAAAATTTCTTGTTTTCTATTTGCAGTTTCAGCCCTTGTTATTTGGGAATGAATGTGTTTTGTGCTCCGTATAGAGTAATGACTGTCTCCAAGTGCCAAATGAATGGAAAATGGAGATGCAACTGTTGTCACTTGAGAGTCTCAATGGGAAAACATTATGTAGACAAGGTTTTCTGCAGACGTGAATACGAATCAGAATTGACACATTCACATTTTGTTGAGTACAGTTTTTTTAAGGCTGGGACAAAACTACCTAATAGGTGAAATGTAGAGTGACAATAGGTTTTATGCATAAATAGCATTATAAAGCATGCAATTCTAACTAACATTGAAATTTGAAATCTATACAAATTCCCTAAATATTTTTTAGATTTTATGGTGTAGTTGTTTTATCAAAACGTCAGTTTTAATTTTTTGTCAAATAAAATCAACCAATCATTTAATTAGACACAGAACTACAGTTTTCGCACATAAATCGCCTGATACTAGTTGAACAGACTGAAAAAAGGAAGGGAATAATAATTTTTTTGTGTACATGTGTGTGACATTAGAAAAGCGTACAGATTTAACTGAACCATGCCATGTTTTCCGCTGATTTCCTTTTCAATCCTCCCCCATTGTACAACAAATGAATGAGACAGAAGAGGCATTATTTTTAGAAAAATGCACACAGCCACACAAAGGTTTAATTGAAAGGAGCAATTAGCCGCCAGGTTGATTTTCTTTCTAAATTTGAAGAAAAAAGCACAACTAACTAACTGAATGCATTCTTTTCTGCTTCACTTGGTGTCTAGAAAACAAAGCGGTAGGTTCATACAATCAAGGAGGCTGAGTGAGTGCAAACACAAATGGTGACTTACCAAATCACCATGCATACACGATTTTTTCCTCTTTTATACGAAAATCGAGTCGTGTAAGTCACTAACTCGCTCACTTACTACTGTTGTTTCCATTATTAAAGACTGCGAGTTTCTACAGCAGCACATGTTCCTATACTAACTAACCACGGCTCCCCGAAATAGTAATAAAGGACATTCCTTCAGCAAAGTTTACAAGCTCCACTAACTTCCCATTGGACTTGGTTGGCATTTTGAATTCTCAATTCACCGTCAAGTCGTTAGTGTTCGCTCTTAAATTTCGTACGCCTTTAATGAGTCCCGTCCTACACTTTTACAAATGCAAACTACACATGTGTGGCACAAATTAACTTCTAAATGGGCTATAATAAAATTGAATGCTGGGGCTGCACCCAAGCAACTCAAAAACTCACATGGTTACCAATATAAAGGAGAATTCAGACCAAAACTCGTATCGCAGCCTCATAAGTCAAACCTAGTTCTCAAGTTTTAACTAACTAACTAACTAAAGCATTTACTTCTCCCTACCACACACATATACATTACACACATGTTTGATGGGAATTATTATTACTATTCCTATTTGCTCAACTGATTTGCCTCAGTAATTTTTACCACCAAAGTCGATGACGCGTGTGCCCTCTCATTCACAAGTTTACCGAAATTCTCCTCACATGACGAATTGACCAGCTCCCCTATTTACTTTCAAGTGTTGTTCCAGTTAATCATGTCCAGAGGTCTTGTCATTCATTTTCTCCAGATGGAGATCCCATTGAGTTGACCCAATTATAGGAGTCCCAGGGATCGTACGCTACAAGAGGTTTTCAAAATCAATCAGTGTATGGTACACAGAGTTTAGTTGGAACCAAAGTCAATTAGTTGTAGTTGGTAAGTATAGTGGTATAGTGGCTGATTGCAGTTTTATATACAGCGCAGTTTTTGACTAATAATGATATATTTATGACAAAAACTATAATGTATGGACTCGTGATAAATATTAATGATTTCATGGTAGCAACTACCAGAGTAGAGAGTCAAGTAGGAAATGTAAATGCTGCAATTTTGAGACTTGAGCATTTTGTATTCACAAATACTATTACTATACGAGCAGAATGTTAGGTAGTTTGTGATTCATGGAGCAGATCGTGTTATACTTAATAAGAATTTTTATGGCCGTATGATGACTCACAGAAGCTGTAATCAATATTGTAATGTTGAGGATACAAATTTTGAAGCATTAGTTGTGGACAAGATATAATTTTATGGATGACAAATGGTCCTTTCATGTTGAGAGTTGGTTACGCTTTGGTTAGTTAGTTGCGTTTTAAACGATTTACTGGGGCTTATTTATTAATATGCTACTATGATTATAGGAAAGTGTTTCTATTTTTACAGAAAATGAAACGGATGGGAATAAAAAGGTCTCCAGTATTAAACGCAGCTAGCCGTAGTCAGTAAACATGCATCCGCAGCAGTAAGCTCAGAAAGCAACATGAAATGCTAAGTGCTTGCCACTTCAATTGGTGATTGGCAAGTGTAGAAGTAATCTAAAAATTCAACGAAAATGAATTTGAATGCAGCAAAACACATTGAATGTAGGAATCATTATTCACACAGTTTTTATAAATCATAGTGACCAAATATTTTTTAAGAAATGCAACGAAATAAAGTAAGTTATGAGTGTAATTTATCAACCTAAAACCAAGAATCCACGAATAAATAGTGGAAACAAAAAAAAAAGCAGATCACCGTAAAATAGTCCAGAACTAACAAACAATCACAGGTAACTTGAACTACTGGAATGAGTAAGCAATGGGTAGGACAAAGAATTGACCAATACAAACACAAGACAAATAAGTCAAAAGAATGTGCATCATAAAACTAACAAATGTTGTAGTATTTAGCAACATTTTATTTGTATTGTGTACAGCATATGCATAGGAAAAAGTAAAAAAAAAATCTCCTCACACGGGCTATAGACTAGTTGTATAATACGCTGGAAAGCGTTTAGGCTTTACCAAGTGTCTTGGAGATGCTGATATCAGCATTGGAAGACCAAACGAAGCAAAAGTTCCAGAATCAATCACTGGACCATTTTTCCCATGAGAGTAGATTGGGTCATTACGACTGTGTTTAAAACTTGTACACGATAAGAGATTGAAAGGAGCGGAACTAAGTTAACTAACTACGCATCTGGGTCGTCTGGGTCGATTTCCCAAGTCGTCAACATTGACTTCATCAATCTAGCTTAGATTCCTGCACACAGTGTAGTAACCAATGAAGCACCGAGTTGTTTCCCTCTTGTTTTTTTACATGTTATATGTACAACAGTTATTTTCAGGATCATTTGACATAAGCTGAAAGGAAGAGTACTCATCCCCCATAAATTTCAACTCGCCTGTTAATCACAACAACGATAACTAATGACACACACGTAGGGATTGAAAAATATAACAGTTCCTGATAACATTGTAGAAGATGAATCCAAAATCTTCCCATTGACACAAAATTTCAAAAATAGTCTCATCTCAAGTGTGTTTATCTTACTTTCTCCACAGTGCATGAAGCCGGTTCCTGGATACAGATCTTGAGAAAATATAAACTTTGCACTTTATAAGTGCTTTCCTATGTACAAAAAATGAACATTTGCTAATCTTAGCTTGCAAGATGGGTAGTAGTGTGAACAGAGCTATTCATAACCATTTTATATGCATTTTACACTCCGTTCGTAGAGCAAAGTTAAGCCAACCGAGACTATTTATAAAAATCGCAATCGCTTTTTATTTCCCACCCTTTTGCAAACCGCGACAAACAATAACAAACGAGATGAAACCTCAGATCCATAAAATTTAAATGAGCTATTATGTTCACACTACCAAAGGTTGCGCCAAAAGGAAGAAAAAAATCATCTTCTGAGAAGCATGGAAATCTCTCATGTATGGATTCTGACGCCTTCTTAGCCCCAAATGTGTCACTTTTTACGACCTCAAGATACTTACGTACTTACAATACACAAAAACTTTGCCTTCTAAAGTCCTATGTGTGTCTTATGACTGAGAAAGAATCAAAAGTACAGCAATGAGACTCTTTGTAAATAAACAAACTTGTCCTTTGCTTTTTTCCTATTACACGCTACAAATGCACGTTCTTTTATCATTTTCAAGCTAACTGACTAACTGATCTCTATGTAGACTGCAATGCATGCCATTCTATAAGTAACTAACTCATATCATTCTACATTATGTTTTACCAGTATTAAAACAAACTGTATGGCACATATTATATTATCTATTCTCAGAAATGTTGACTCACTTATTTACTAACTAAACTAACTGAACTGACTAAACTTGTATCAGTCGGCTTGATCACGGGATCCCTGGTAATCATTCCTTTATTTTTCCTTCCCCTTCAAACTAATGCATACATAAACAAATGAGAAGAATGCTGCCTTTGTCATGTTATAGTTGAGTCCTATGGGCAACTGTAGTAGACCAGTATTAATCATTCTACTACAACTTGGAAGATTTAGATTTTTTTACTTTCTCACCATCAATCTGTCACATGGGAAAAATAAAGAGAGATGATAGGAGAGTTAACAACAAACAGAACATTTGAGCTGACTGACTGTACAATGTGTTATCGATGTGAAATGTACAATAGTGACGAACCAAAGTCAAATCATAGAGCATGGAGATTACAAACAAACGAATAATTTATCTGTTCTGTATCAAAAAAAGTATGATGAGCACAGTTTAAAAAGGTCCATATGCTTTATGATTATTATTAGTTTTTGGAAACGAAAAAGTGCCCTTTATTTACACAGGCCAATGGGGAAATGGGAAGCAGTTGAATTTAGAGTTGTGTTACTATAGATCTAAAAGCTTTTGCTTATACATTTGAAAAGTTACAGAGATGGGGAAACCGTGGATTTATACACTCCTTGTACATTTCCAACTAACTAAAGCTTATGGGCTTTAGACTGTTTGGATCCACTAGAGATAGATACCAGAAGCAGTATATGTGTTTCATTTACGTCTTTTATCATCCGGAACTATGCATAAATCCTTTAAATGCAGTTCCCCTTAGTTTCTCATTACAAGACAACCAATGATGATTACCGTAGACAAGTCCAAATGAATTAAACCATGAAAACATTAGTTACATTCACTAAAGGGGAGTAAGTTTTTTGGAAAAAACAGCAAAAATCCACCGGAAAGGATGTAAAGGGTGGAAATTTCCGACAGACAACTCATAAGACGAAAAACTAATTGAATTCTAGGACAATGTAGAATCTTGAGCAAATTAATCTATGAATCTTTCATAATACAAATGTGAGACAACGACTTATCACCTTCTTTGTACTTACTATACCAGCATTATAAGAATTGTCAAAAACTGCAGAAATTAATGATCCTGGAATCTGTTGACTGCTATGAATCCATCTGGGAACCAAAGAAAAGCATTTAATACTATTTGAGAGAAGTTTGAATGTAAAAGGAAATCTTTTGACTCAAGACAAAAGGGGGAAACTAACTAAGAATAAGGAACCCATTCAAATATATGAATTGGTGATGAGAGAAACAGACGTTATGAAAGAACACGTGCTCGCGAATAAAATATGAGTGACAATGGAAAATTGTGAAACTGTCTAATGGTGATTGTGAAAGGTACGTGGGAAGATCACAGTTAGTTAGTAGTATGGTACAACAATGTGAGAATTCTCCTTCAACTTTACATTATGCCGTGCATACCATTAGAGTGGGACAGCTTCCCGTCAAAATCTCCTTGGCATATACATTACATCCCCATATATATATATATATATTGCACAAAGAGAGGAGGGAGTAAGAAGAAATTAAAACTTTATGAATTAGACAAATCGATTCATTTTCAGCTGCGTCTTCTCTCCTTTTCTTGCGTGTAACAAATGATGTGCGCTTTACTTACTCACTCCTTGCCAGTTTTGGGGGAACTCACTCTGGTGGCCCATTTTCACCACCAGAGTCTCGTCTGTACCACTCATTAATGCTCAAACAGGAGCAGTCTCAACAAAAGTCATTAATCTTTCCTTGTCGACTCTAATCCTATTTGAACAACACTGCGTTCAGTTTGCAGATTCCGCACTGGACTTCAGCACACTCCTCCCATTGTGAGTTTCGCTCAATTTGAATACACCGATTCAGTATCATTTATAATACAAGTTGAATCCCCAAGAAAAACTGTGCTTTTATCGTTCAGGTAGGGAGGTAGGCTATTCCACCACACTATTTCATCAGAGATGAAAACAAAGAGTGAAAGTATTTCAAGCAATGTCTATTCGTATATTCATTTGGGCATTTTTGGAATTCTCATATGCACTGAATTGTAGTAGGAGTAATTACTGTTGCAATGTAAATGACATAACAATAACAATTTTGTTACTCTCTAGTACTCACTTACCTCTGCATATTTTATGCAAATGGCACTTTCTAGTGAGTGTGCAAATCTGTGTATATCGAAACGATGAGAAACGTAAACAATGAGCCATGTGGAGCCCACATTACGGAATCCATTTAATGATGTGATGGGTGAAACAAAAGAGTGCACCCTCTCTTCTAATTATTGTGGAGACTGGAACAAAGAGTAAATTTATTCATGCTAGCAGTGGTGACAACAACTTTTGGGCATCATCACAATCCCAGCTTCATTCCCGAGTTTTACACACCATTACTTGCGAGCGGTGAACAAGGGCCGACAACAGGGGGAGACAAATATACAAATTAATGCATATGGGAAATTTTGCTGTGGAGTAATCAAAGCCCGCATTCTAATATAATAGCAAATATAATTAGTTAGTGAAGGCACATATTATGACTGCTACTGAATGTATTAGTATTGCCCAACCATGTAGATTTTAACAATGAAAATGACCATTAGTCTCATTTTTAAAGTCAAGTAAATTTAAAATGACTTCAAATCAAATCAAACGTGCAAAATTTTCAATAGTGATAAAATTTGACGTCATTTGTAGACGGCGAAATTTTCATGGACTCAAGTAAGCGACAATAAATTGTGGAGTTTGTTACACATTCAAGTCAAAGTAGACCTTTCATTGTAACCAGTTAGACAGACAAAACAAACTTGACTAAAAATATTCCCGAGGACCATCTAATTATTCAGAGTCACACTAATAAGTAATTGTAGAAGTTGACAGGCTAAAATACTCGAGTAGTAAAACAATGAAAAGTTAAAAGTTTCAGGTTACAGGGTGTCAATGCATCTCAATTAAAGGAAAAAGGTGAGAGAACTACCTGGGAATAAAAAAAAAATATTTTATCAGATTGAACTACTAACTAACTAACTAACTAGACATGTAAAGTTTTATCTCATTCTAAAGGAAGAAAAAGTCTCATTGAAAAGTAATAATAATAATTGTTCTTCTGTGGCACAGGGAATTCACCTTTACTGTGTATAGGGCAACTCGTGCCCCAAAAAAGGGAGACTCTTTTTTTTTTAACTTTTCTATAGTCAGCGGGTTTGAAATCCTGTAAATGTGGCATGTCTTCTTCTTGTCACTACAAATAAGTCTGGGCCGAACGTTCAAGAACTTTGGTAGTTGTGAGAGTGAGAAAAACTGACTAGTTTCCACTCCTTCATTTGACAAATTGGTCTGTATGTCTCATGTGTGTGCGTCTAGGGTTATAGTTAGTTAGTTAAGTTAGTTAGATGTGGCATTTTCCTTTTATACACACTTTTTTATGGCACCAAAAGTGGTTATGCATTCTATAATGGGCTAGAGAGGACAAGTCTGTCTATTTTTGTCATCCTCGCTCCATAAGGTGAATGGAGATTCATCGTTTACATGACATAATTACGTTTATTACAATGTTTCGAATTGATCGCGTTTTTCTTGTTGATTGATTTGGACGTGGTCCTATGAGCTAAGCTTTACAAATATCGCGTTATTTGAGTTTATGTAAAACATATTAGTATATTCAATGTAAGCTTGACATAGAAAATTGTAGAGGAAAAACTTGCGTGCATTAAAAATATTTTCGTCTCAGTAAGATTCAAATTGAAGCCTGTTACAAAACAAAGGTACTCCATTTCATAGGGTCGGTACAACAAAAGAACGCTGATATCAGATTTCTTACACAAGGTTTTCCTAGTCTTCACTACACAAACAAAAGGACGTGCTCATAATTTTTTCACAGGTATGAAAAGTCCTCTACATAATCTTTTCGGTGCACAGGAAATTTGAGACCAAGTTTGAAAGCTATCTATCTGCATGCACAACATTTTTACGGATTAGTGCGAGTGAGCGACTAATGCTAAATTCTACTGGGAATGATCACTTGTTTTTCATCCCAAAAACCTCCTATTTGGGAATTCAAAATGTTCACCCTTACAGTATCAGTTCTCAATGTATAGCCGCTATCTTGACAAGCGCTTGAAAGAAAACGTATCCGAATTATCGAATGCCATGAGTACTCACTCATTCCCTATCAATATTTATGCCGCTAATGGAATACATGAGTCTATGAATCCTCCATGTACATTTTAATCTATTGTGTGTATCATTATGATTTTCAACAAGTAACTAACTAACTTACTTGTTAGCTACTGTATAAACTCGCTGAACTAACTAAGCAGCTGGTAAAAATGCTTTTAGTGCCATTATTTTATTCATTGGTTACTTGCTAACTAACTGACTGAGCTGGAAAACTGTAAACTGATCTTTTTAATGGAATTGTTACCCGGGAATGTACACCACGTATATACAGGAATGACTTGAAAGGTTATTTATAATAGTCAACAAAGGACAAGACCAAGATTTAAGTTTCAATTAATATCTGTCACCTAAAAAGCAGTTGATTCACCAACTAACTGCAAGATTTGAATTAATTTGCGCACTCCCTGAGCAACAAAAAAGTTTAGAGTTAGTTAGAGACAGCTTCTTATCCACCAAATGGAGCTTATCATTGGAGTCGCGTCAAACCCATTCCATGTGGACCAAAGTGGCCGCACAGATTATTATGATAATATAAGGTAATGCTCCAAACTTGTGTGTAGTTAGTGAGTTTAGTTGAAAGCCCATCTGTTGACTCCAAGAAAGTTTCACTTGCCAACGTCATGTTATTAAGGGCAATCATCGCAAATTAAATTTATTTATCATTTCGTGGTCCTCCACTTTGTATTTATCTCAAGGGGAAATTCTACACTGCCTGCCTACCATGTGAGGAGTATGGCACAAGGATCCACGCTGTAATGATAGTGTTAGTCAAAATGTTATTAGAAAATGCTGGGAGCTGATTCAAAGGTGAGCCAGGGAAGACAAAAAAGGTGAAAACAAAGGGAGAAAAAAAAGGAAATTGAAAAGAGCACAAGCACATTAGGAGGACACGGCTTGTTTCACATTTAAATAACGGAACAAAATGGCATGGTGGTAACATTCTACCCATTTATTATATTTTCTTGTTAGTTAGTTTGTACTAGGGAAATTATGTGTTGTAGGTCTTGAGATAAATAATTATTGTGGATTCCTTTTTTGGATTGCTAAACAATCAGCAATATTTTAGGCAGGATCATTATGGTGTTTGCGGAGTAAATATATTCAGGGTTTTTAGTTTATAAACAAAAAACGCGTATGCATAATTAACTGCGTTTTAAGTGTCTAAAATACTATCCATTTGCGATGTAAAATTTTAATAAAATGCACTGAAAACTGATGGAGTCTCGTCCACTACGACATAAAGGATTCTCATGGGCACGTCAACGAGTCAGTCAGTCAGTAGTAGACAGATATGTAATATTTTGAATGCACCCTTGTAATTTATTTTAAGGTACTTAAGGATCCTACAAGCATGCTTACGGATAGACTAACTAATCTTAAGAAAGGATCCACATTCCCAATCACTTTTCCGCCTGTAAGCTAAAGTGAACGGAAACGACAAACAAACTGATGGGGGTCTCGTTCATCCCAGTCCACAAATTGAAAGAAAATGAGCAGTCTTCTATACTCTCTCCAGTTAGTTAGTTATTATTATTGAAAAGCATTCTTAATCTGTTCAGGTAAGTTGTTGGTACGTAAGCATAAGTGCTTGTACACAAAAGAAAAACACATGAGCTCATATATTTTCTGTAGACTTGGTTTTAGCTAGCTGCTAACTAACTTGCTTGTGATCTCCAATGCACGCTAACTAACTAAGGTCTCATATGAAAAAGGTACACTTATTATATTATTATTGTTAGGGACTCCCTTAAGAAAGAAAAAGGGACATGGCGCAACGTGCCCATTTGTTTTTCTTTTCCACCAGATTACATCATGTCTAATGGGATCCATAGTGAGTGGCAAGAAATATATATAATCACAGAATGAATACAGTGATGAGCTCATATTACCCAAGTTTACATGCTGACACAAAAATCGTGTGTGCATATCTTTTCTATATGCTTAGGTTTGTTGAGAGTTATACTTGGTACTGACTAGCTAACTATACTGAACTAACTAAAAGTGACTAGACATGGATAACTAAATGATTTCCCTCACAGTTGATAATGAATACTTGAAAACAACATTCGTATAATTTGGTATGCGTGAAAATGTGTGTTTGGCAACAGTGATGGACACATATTCATGCTCATATAATACACATGAGATGAACTTTAACAGGATAGTTGCCTTTCCAAGGGTCGTAAATATTTATGTTAATCACTTGAATGACAATTATATGGTTTACTGACTGCTCGTCGTAATGATGATGAGGTGTAAAAAAATGTTATGTTTTTTCATCTCCCAGGTTGGTAGCATAAATAGCATTCCCATTTATACTGAGTACTGAGCGACTGTAGATTTTGGAATCTTAAGGTGTACTTTAAACACTTGGGTAAATAGCAACATGAGGGTTAGTTAGCTACAAAAATTTCATTACAAATTACAATTTAATTCTGTATTCAGTTCAATCTGCATGGAGAACCAAAAAACACATACATATAGGAATCTGCCAAATAAAACCTAATCTTAGTTAGTTAGTGAGTTCTTATTGTTAGCAACATCACTACAATAGATAAAGAAAGTTTATATCACTTTTTGTCATTTTCCAAACTCGATTTTTTTTACCTCAAACAACACTTGAGAGCAAAAAACTTGTGAAAATCTCATTCATCTAACCAACGTAAGAATTCTACAAATCAGTATTAAAATGTGCCAACAAAACTGACTATAGTTAGTTTATTCCTAAGTCCAAAAAGAATATACAATGCAGTGGCATTACTTACTTGATACCACTACATCAAAACAAGTGCCAATTCCGCGTAGTAATAAGCCCACAATTCAGTCAGTCCGACAAGTCAACATTGGACTTGACTGTAGGTACATTTTTCAACCACCATGTTATCAATGTGTGGAGACAAGCACACATATTAAATTACACCTTGAGTGAAGAAAAACATAACGACAGTATTATATGAGGACACTACTGGGTCCTCGTTTTATTGCTTTCCTTATATCATGTATAGTTCCCCCTCCCATTTGGTTGCACTCTTGCTGAGCCCAAAGAATTTGCTCACCCAGAGCCTATATATGTCTGTTCAAATGAAATTCTGCGAATCCTTCTAGTCTCTGCTCCTAAATAGTTTTGTCGCAAAAAAAAACACACACATATGGCTCTGTTGTTGTTGTTGTTATTATTATTATGGCTGTAGCATAGATAGACCCCGAATGCAATAACAGGCGTCAGTACTAACTTACAATATTGCTACTCCTGAGCGTATATTTATTGTTAGTTATTACTCCTGGTTCAGACTGCCACTGTGACATTATGAAAAGCTACTTATAGTGTAGTTAGTTAGTTGCTCGTATACTCTTAACGTCTTGTGTAAAAAATCCACTCACATTATTATATTACTATTATTGCATGTGTGTGTTTATTTGTGTCACTACTTCCATTTCTTGTGTCCCATTATTACCCCATAATAATGTTCTCCAAGTGTGGCAAGCATCATTTCACAAGGAGTGAAAAAAATATACGATGCGTTATTGTAGAGGGAACCTTTTTGATCCTGTAATAGATCCTATGTATATGGGAACTCACTAACTAAACCCAAGAGTAAACTGCTGAGCTCATAGTGGACACATTAACTAACTAACGAGCTAATATGGAATACTTTGTGTCCTGTAATTCACAGTGTGCACTCTCTCCTTTTTTTAGCCACATTTGTAACAATAATATTACCAGGACCACTTTTATATTATTACCAAAGTCAAAAGATGCAAGAGAAGAAGATGAATGTTGCACTCATATTAGGTTTCCCTGGGCTCATGTATTTATGCTTTTGGCCCAGCAGGCTTCCCATTACAATCCTATCACAATAGAGCACACTGCTGATGAATGATCCTAGTGACCTCGTCCCATGCTCCGTTTAGGATTTAGTTAGTCCAACACAACGTTGTCGCTCTATTTCAAAAGTTTCGTGGGAATTTATATCTCCCTGCATAGCAATAACCAGCATAGCATTATTACACACACTTGCAGTCACTGACAATGACAAAGTTTAGAAAAAATCCTATCCACACAAATAAGAGAGCATGCGAAATTTGGAATGTTCAATTTCACGTGTTCTTGTCCACATAATTTGTAATAATTTTACCAGAGTCATCCTCATATGTATGTGTGTGTGGTATTGTTGGTGACTGGGACCTTTTCCAAAAAGCCTTTTTTTACTCACTATTTATATTTATTACTCTCTGTGTTCCCTATATACGGTGAAACGGGAATTTATGTGTGCGTTTAAATAACAAGCTAACTAAATCTATTCAATAGATTTCCAGTCAACAACTATAAATAGTTATCTCCTATTCTTGCTGTGATCAAAACGATCATTTAGGACCATTGAATGCAGTAATAGTGGCAACTAACTAACTAACTATAAGGGATCCTTAATGTTCCTGTTTTATAGTACAACTGTATAGTTTCAGTCTCCCTTTATTTATAGCAATCTAATCTAACAAAGACGTGAATTAGAAGAACAGAGTGTCGCCAGTGTTATCGATGTCATCGGCATATTATATTGATAGAATGTGACCATAGTTAGTTAGTTAGTTTGTTGAATCGGATCGATTGTCGCTTTATAATGTATTACATATGGAAGCTATAGTTAGCCATACACTGAATGTTAACTAACTAACTCACTGGCAGTTTGTAATTAGTAGACCCTCATTAGCGCTGCGTCCTCCTTTCTTAATGACTTGAAAATAATTGTCTCCCTGTCTGGATAATGTATGCATGTGTAGTGTTTTTGTCGACTGGTCACCATTATATTGTATATAGGCTGCCAGCCAGCATTATTGTAACTGATAGGAATGGAAATTAGCTTCGTTTATTCATTCACTAATGTATATTTCTGTGTGTGTGGGTTGAATCAGGTGAACAAAGAAAGGTATATAGGATAAACAATTGCGGGGAACATAATAGGTTCCACTGTTTAAATACTCAATGGTGGAATAAAATGGATGATTTAGTTAGTTAGCAAGAATTGCAAAGTAATGCTTATAAATAGTTTCGCACATTTGGTGAAAGTTTTTACTTGGAAACTACGTGTTCTAGTTAAATGCAATGATAGCCACCACGATGCAACATACACGATACAACTGTTGTCCATGTATTGCTTGTGGCACTTAAGTAAATAGTTTACAAAGATAAATGCATGGCTGACTTAAAATGAAAAATGACTTTGCTGGATCATCTCGTCCAAGAATTTATTTATGAGCATGTAGCACAGTTGATATTAAAAATGTGTAGACTAGTAGTAGGACGAAGGGTCATTCTGTGCTCTAAATGAATGTACCATTGAAATTCAAATTTCATATAGACTGATTCCATGAATTGTTGGGATCCGTTAAATGGCCTCCTGGGTCTTCACTTTTCTTCAGATTCAGAGCACACAGCTACTTGCTACGCGTATCTAAAAGCTGAAAAAAACACACGAGACAGGCAGACAGACATATATAATACTGGTTAACAATGATGCACAACCTGCAGGACGGTGGAAATATTTGAGTTTACATGTAGTTTTGAGGGAGTCATGCTACTTTCCCATCTTGGATGAAAAAAAAGGCTTCGTTTTCAGTCCCTATGTGAGTCCCCATTATCTTGTACATAATAGATTCAGATGGGTACAAAAATGATGGACTTTTCATTCTACCCTCCCTTATGTAATACAAAACATTGTACTTAAAGACTGTAACTTGCTTATTATTACACTTTTATATGAATTCTTGTCCAAATGGGAGTAGTTAGGAGTAGTACCCTGTACAAAAAATTAGAGCTATTACTCGAAGCATGCATTTTTTACACCACCACCTTTAAATGTATGTCTAGGAGTAGCCACCAACTGTCACATAAGCACGTATTTAACATGATCTAAGCAGGTGATGAAGACAGGGGCTTTGGAAATTAAACTTCTGTGTAGGTACAAGGGCGTACTGACTGCATTTTAATATCAGTCACTGGTGGTAAGGAATCTCTCAAAATCAATGTCATAAGTGCACTCAAGAACCATACACGTTTCTAACTGACTCTCTGACCAACCAACTTTACTAACTCAGCTTGCTTGTCGTATTTGTATACAAAAACTATTTTTCTTGTATTCAACATGGACAAGAAATTCCAGACATCTCAAGAATGTTTATAAGAAAACTAATATAATGCTAAAATTCCGTATTTGATAAGACCTCTAGTAACTAACTAATCAATAATTCCTTCAAATAAATGCTCTTCACACATGTGTACTTTTTCATCCCTTGTTTACATTTTGGTGCGGGTCCCAAGCTTCAAAAACTTTATGTACGGTCATCAACCGTAATTATTTACATGTTGTGGTCTGTGTGAGGCTATACAAACAATTAGTGGGTCACACATGAACCACTGGTGACATTTTTACTAACAAGGTTCAAGTCTACAAGTCCCCCAAGAAATTAGTGGCTGGCTTACTCCAAGGGTTAGTTAGTTAGTTAGCATTAAGTAACTTACTCCCTTAACGTGCTCTACAACGTATGTGGCCAAATTTTTTCAGAACGAAAACTAACCCTGGAATTTAATGACGCGCACAGATATAATAAAGGAGCGCACTTTATCAGTCATATAGTTTGACTACACAGGGAGACTTTGGCTAGCGTTTTTTTTCTGCCAGACAAAGATATCTAGTTGACAACAGTTTTATACCCTTAGTGGATGATTTTGTTACATTTCTTGAAGCAATAAAGGAAGGCTTTGTGCTCAATGAAAGCAACTTTTAAAAGACCACCCAGTCCAGAGGAAGAAATTGAAAGAATATTTTCCTCTGTAAGTATCTGCCCGTAACGTGAGTATTTGGATCGTATTCTCGGATCATGTAGTTAGTTAGTCAGTTGTCAGTTAGTTAGTATAGATGATATATCGTATCATGTGTGTACAGACTCACTAACTAACGTAACTAAATTATCAGCCGTACAAACAATAAATCGAACTAATAAAATACGTAAAATAATTTTAAGCGTGTTTACCAAAAAACTAACGAACTGTATGTTAAGCCAGTTCCAGATTCACATTCATTGAATTTGATTACTGGAATCGTTTGTTTGTTTACATATCCATACCTACTTGTTTACAACTAACGAAATCTGTTAGTTAAAGTGATATGTGGGCTTATTTCACAAAAGAGATTATATAGCCATAAGGGCCTGTTAGAATCAACTTACTTTAACTTGGTGAGTTAGTTAGCTAGTTGCTCTTAAAAGTCCTTTTTCATAATAATTACAAATCCAGAGATCATAGACCACAGTCCAGGCCAAGTGCATAAAAAACAGACGGTGATTCTTATTTTGGATCATCATGCATAAACTATACATAGTCAAATGACTCGCTTTCAATGGACAAACAAATTATGCATTTTTAATCAAGGCGTCATCATAGGCTATATCTTTTACTAATTCTTCAACTTGGAACTAAATACCGCTAACAGTTATTTTTAAAATCCCTTATTTACTTTTTTGATTTCAGTGGCAAAAGAGCTATTTTTGAACGTGTAGTGTCACAGACTTTCTCATTTGGGGAATTTTTGGTTTAAGACAAGGATAGGAATTTTTATGCGACACATGCAGAAATTAACAAACTGAATGGAAAAATGGGATTTAAATATCCACTTTGATGATTTTTATCCGCCAGAAACACACAGGTTTATTTGCAAACAAAGTATGCTTAGTTACCAAATTTTTGAAATCATCTTTTTTACAGAAACAGTGCAATGGATCTGCAGCCTTGACAAAATTTCTTTAAAAAATCTTATATTAGATTCCCTATTTGGATTTACTCAATTATATAGGGTGATGTGGCTGAAACAAACTATAACTAACTAACCAACTCGTAATACAGAAAGCACACTTTGTGACTTTGTGTGTATACATTATGCATGGAAGCATGAGAGCAGGACACATAAGGGACCCATGGGAGCACATATAGTGAAAACTTTAGTGACACATAATGGGCTAAATGGAGTTCAAAGCTTGTACCACTTTATACACAAGCTTATAAATCTGTGGCCACATTTATCTTACCATGTGTTTCTACATAATGATATCCACTGACTGTGTGTGTATGGGCAAAATGGCTGAGTTTATTAAACTTGTGGTATTTAACCTTGCACCATGTTTTTACGATCAAACTTAGTGAGCTCAACATTGTGATTATGATTGGTTTAGGTCGTAAAATCTGCATAGTTGATGATGTATTTATTGGCGATTAGGACAGTCGGAACATTTTTTTGCTTCTTTCCAGTTTCATTTCAGTTAATCAGGAGCGAAACCTCCTTTTTACGAGTTTGACCTCCGTTTTTTTTAACCACCCATTGTCAACAGGATAGATGATGAAAATGGTGAGGCGGCGACACAAGAAGAAAGAAGAACACTAAAATCATCATCATAATATTTATATGGCCCACCAGTCACTCATATATTGTTTCTTAGAGCTCTGTACCTACTACAGGCCTTCAGGATTGTGTGAATGAAGTGAAAACATGTGAATAACTGGGTGCCCATTAGTGATGTACTTCTATAGATCATCCCTGTGTTTATCATCAGTTGAAAGGGCATGAATTTTTATTCCCCTTATTAAGGAGCATTAGTTAGTTGGTTAGACGAGATGATGCATGAGGGCCGCCAACTAAACTTTACTAGGAGCAATCCAATGTATGAGAGAGAGATAGGACTGTGTGCTCCTGTTTCCTCAATAAAATATTGTCTTGGTTGGCTGTTCCATTCTATAAATCTTGCAGTGTGTCTTTTTCCTCGAGTTCACAGCCAAGAAACCCCAGGAGTCACTGCAGAATCATAATAAACAAGATGGGATGCAGCAAACCGGTTGGCAAAATTCACTCCATATGCTCTCTCATACATTCAAATCACAAATGATATGCCACTCACACTCATGGGGACCACTGTATAGTGGAGCATAAATGTTATGAGCACATTATTTATTTACATGAGACTTTGGTTCCATACGGTCAGCTAGTTAGTTAGTTAGTTGGCAATAAGGTTAACCAGTGGGAATATTATGCCCATTGGTTTATAATAGCTTGTAGCAAGTTAGTTAGTTAGTTAGCTTCATCCCTTGAGTCCCAGGTATAGAGCCTTCTTAGAATGTTTTCTATCATATTTTTTCTTCTCATACACAGCAGCGTGATACATTAGCAAGATAAGTCTTTTGTGTCCTAAAGAACTCACTCACTCGTTTTTTCTATTTCTTCAATGTTTACTTCAGTTAGTTTGTTAGTTAGTTACAAGGAACGAACATATGTAACTAATATGTGGATTTCTCAAAAACTTTTCTTCCCTATCGCGAACCATCTTATAGTGATTATGCAAATAACTTGTGTAGCTCTTGTGCATTCATTATTAAATGATATAATTTAACAACATTCCCTGCGGTGTTCTCTCCATAACTCATACGCAGAGATAAAGTTAAGCCTGTTATTTGACATTATGATCGAAATCCTTTTGCTCGTCTACTAATATGTATAAATCCTGTGTTGTGAAGAATGGGAGAATATTTCCCAGGCTTCTGCCATCCATCATTTGTCTAATAATTTTGTTTCATTTTCTACTATTGGTAATTCAATGTTCACCTCATTTCATATGACTTTAGTCTGCCCAGTTGCTCGTTTATAAATCAATGGATGAATGACTCCAAATGAGTGCATGATAGTTGTTGGTGAATGAATCCTGGGGGATCAAATTGGTCCAGTGAGTTCACAACATACATAAATTCTAGCCCTCTTTTTTACTTGACTAAAGTTAAAATTTAGGTAAACCAAGGCAAAAAACAATAACTCCCAAGAAGATACTGGTTAGTTAGTTACAGACTGCAGGTGGAGTTACATTTCAGTCGTATTGTATGACAACAAATACACATGTCTTCTAGACCTTTTCACTTATTTGTGTTGTCATACAACGGGAAGTTAAATGCAAGACTTCCATTTAAATTTTCCTATATTTTTATTTTTGGTATTAGAGTGCAACCCCCGAAGAAAACTGCAATGATTAAATCTGTAATATGAACTCGTGCACATTTTAATCAAACTTACATGTAGCAAAAATGTAGAATGTCTCTATACTAACCACGTAGTAGTTTATTAAACAGGAAAAGTAACAGAGATAAAATTATTTTTTCTTGTTCATCCCAATAGGAAAAAACAATGTATGAAGCCATATAGTTAATGCTTATTCAAAAGTATGAATAAAAGCGTCCATGAATTGAAATAATATACCTGTATGCAATGTATGTACGCATGCATTCCTACTACTGCCTACATAATATATTGTTGCACTTAAAGACAGTCATTTATTGCCTTGTCTTGTCAAACATAGAGGAAAAACTATGAAACTAAACGGTACGTGAATAAATACATAAGTTGATGAAACCAACTAAACTGCGAATATGGAAAAGAGCAGCAAAGTCAGAGAAAAAAGTAACCATAGACAAAGTGTACAATACTGTCAAACTTGTTTCTAACTTCCATAGACATAGATTAGGATCGTAAAGCTGGCACAAAATATAATCTTTGATTTTTATAACACACATAAAGTAAACACGACCATGTTGAAAAAATGTCAAATTTTTTACCTCTGCCACTTAAATTAAATGACAAACTTTGGCTACACTTTTTGGACACTAACTCTAGTTTCAAATCTAAATTTATGCAGATATGTGTATTAGCTAGCATTGCATTCAAAGTGCACTTGGGGCATTCTTCATCGTTCGTCAACTCTCAAAACGAATGGAAAACATATCAAATTATTCATGGTCACCATTTAAATATTTGTTTTAGCAGACGGAAACATTGTGGGATGGAAAATCATTTTAATATGAATCAATATAACAAAATCTGCATGTGAACTCTGACTCTGTAAGAATTCCCTAGCTACCTTAAACTACTTATACAAACACCCGACTGACATGAATTCTGGAATGTTGGCTCAATTTTTCACGCATTCCAAAAACAACATTTTACAACTTACCAATATACTACCTCACTTTAAAAGCACAATAAATATTTGACACTCCTGTGCTCTTCATTTGGATAACTAACCAACTGACTAACTAACTAACTAACTAAGACATCTAACCAACCATAGGCCACAAAGAAGAAGTTTTAACTACACAATGATCTGAATACTTGAGAAAAACAACTTTTGGAGCTTTTCATGGCCATATAGCACTGTCTTTTGTGTGCCCAACATTGTCCACATTGTAGGTAAACAAACATTGGTCAGCGATGTATAGAAAAAACATTGCATTCCAGCATCACGGCGTAATAAAATGGTTGTCATCTTTATTGCCCTTTTTGGTCTCTACAAAGTTGAAACAATCAATCCCTATAGGATTTTATGTTATACATGTCTCCATTCCATTTTAGGCTGACCATAAATATTTTAAAACGTAAAAAATAACAAAACTTGTAAAATTCACACCCACGGTGGAATTACACCGAGGAATTAATATGTGGCCACTGTAGCCACATGCAACTGACTGAGAAAAATTTATTTTTTGGGAATCTTTTCCCTATTTAATGTATCTATAGCGATTAAACTTTTATTCTAAAACCCTATGACAGTTTTGACCACTGAATTGAGTATTATCAGTAAATAAAACTAGCCGGGCCCACTGGCTTTTAGCCAGACTCACTCTTAACGAGCAAAACTTAAAACCTGCAAAATTGTCAATGATCCACAAATTTTTTGACTTACGGCAAGTTTTTAGAATGTGATAAACAGAATTATGAAACAGTAAAGCCTAGTTCACATGGATGCGATTTTACGTGCGATGTTATTTGCATCTGCGATTGTACATGCGATGCCATGTGAACCACTTTTGCAACTGTAGATGCGATATCATCGCATGATCACCATAGATGCAATAAATCGCACCAAAACAAAAGTTCAAATCATTGAACTTTCTAGATGCGATCATGCGATTATTCGAATTTATTTTCACCAACAAACGAAATGCAGTCGTCATCGCATCTCCATGTGAATCAAACAAAGAATTCTGTTGGTGCGTCAACGCATGCGTCCAGTCGGAGCTTTTTGATGCAGCATCAATCGCATGTTTAAATCGCATCCATGTGAACTAGGCTTAAAACAAACTTGTTGTAGAGTTGTTTATCACATTCTAGAAACTTGTCATACGTCAAAAAATTTGTGGATCATTGACAATTTTGCAGGTTTTAAGTTTTGCTCGTTACGAGTGAGTCTGGCTAAAAGCCAGTGGGCCCGGCTAGTCTACATAATTGGACAAACATCTCAAAAACTGACTAAATTGCATTACAATTGTTTGGTAAAATTTTGAGAAGAAAAGAAACGATAATCTAAAAACCCCTGGAAGGACACCAATTTCCATGTTTAACATATTTTCGAAGTTGATTCTTTCTGAACTTAAAAATCTGAGTTTCCTTGAAATTTAATTTGGAAAAAATGTCCATTAAAATAAACTCACATAAACATAAACATAACATAAATGTTTTTCAAATACAGTACTGCCCATTTA